>JACCDP011028616.1_pt1 | contig 16800 bp, 19 predicted proteins | sample 7445841 | NCBI WGS metagenome assembly JACCDP01 (sample SAMN15323441, study PRJNA562643) | freshwater metagenome | isolation source: river surface water | place: USA:Blue River Watershed | collected 2017-08-17 | reverse complement strand
CGCGTTGATTTCACTGTCAGAGAGTACTTGAGCGATAGCGTGTACGCGTTATGTCGACATCAGCGAACACGTTATATGGCTCACCGAAGCGAGAAATCTCGGTCATCCTGCCTGTCCTGAACGAGGAAAAGTATCTCGAAGATTCGGTGAATTCGATCTTGTCGCAGAGTTTTTCTGGAGCTATCGAAGTAATTCTTGCGGTTGGTCCTTCGCAGGATGACACGATGAAAATCGCCAAATCGATGCAATCGAGAGACTCTCGCGTTGTCGTTGTGGAAAATCCAACTGGCAAAACAGCTGCAGGCTTAAACCTTGCAATTGCTGCAGCTCGATATTCAATCATCGTTCGAGTTGATGGACATTCTCAGATTCCAGTTGATTATTGTGAAACTGCCTTTCAAGTTCTTAGTCAAACAGGTGCTGTAAATGTTGGCGGGATCATGGCAGCCGAAGGCGTTTCCCTTTTTGAACGAGGTGTCGCAAGGGCAATGCGCAGTCCTCTTGGGGTCGGCGCATCTAAGTTTCACACTGGTGGAATTGCGGGTGAATCTGACACCGTCTACTTAGGGTGCTTTAGAAAAGAAGCATTACTTGCAGTAGGCGGGTTCGATGAAAGATTTATACGTGCACAAGATTGGGAACTTAATTTTCGCTTGCGCGAAAAAGGTGGCGTCGTTTACTTTGATCCACGATTGATAGTTACCTACCGTCCACGTTCCACAATCAAAGCCCTTGCTAAACAGTATTTCGAATACGGTCGCTGGCGCCGCGTTGTTTCAAGAAGACATCAGGGAAGTATCAACTATCGATATTTAGCTCCACCATTTACTGTGATTGCAACATCTTTATCGATTCTTTGTGGGGCGCTGCTTTCGCCAATTTTCTTTATCCCTGCACTTGTTTATTCAGTGTTTATCCTGGGAGCATCGACAATAATTGGTAAGAGCATGGGTGAGATTCTTTGTTTGCCAACAATTTTGCTCACAATGCACATTTCTTGGGGGCTTGGTTTTCTTACTTCGCCGAAGTCACTAGCCCCTGCGGTAACCTTGCGTCCGTGAGTACCCCATTGCAGGTTTATGAGCCATTTAGAGCTGGCCTACCTAAACTCGGGAAATACTGGAAATCACTGTGGTCCCGTAGAACATTTATCTCCGAGTACTCCAAATCTGAACTTCGCGAACAGCACTTTGATTCGGTTTTTGGGCAGTTGTGGCTTGTCCTAAATCCACTATTGCTTTCAGGCGTCTACTTTATTTTGATCGTGATCATCGGTGGAACAACAGATGGTTCGCGCTATGTGCACTTAACTGCAAGTCTTTTCCTTTTTTACTTAGTTGCTAATTCATTAACTGGCGGCGTTAAATCAATTACCGCTGGACAGCGACTAATTTTGAATACAGCATTTCCACGAATCATGTTGCCAATTTCTGCGGTAGTAATTGCTATCTTTAAGTTTGTTCCAACATTAATTGTCTTTTTAGTCATTAAAGCAATTATGGGTTCACAATTTACCATTGAAATGTTGTGGGCTATTCCGGTCCTGTTGATTACCGTTTTTCTTGCACTAGGACTTGCAATCACAATTTCTTGCATCAATGTCTACTTCAGAGATATCGCAAGCTTCTTGCCGTATCTAACGAGAACGCTTCTTTATTTATCTCCAATCTTGTACGAAGCATCTGCATTAAATCCAAGCTTAAAGGCGCTAGAGATTGTTAACCCACTGTTTCCAATTTTGGATTCTTGGTCACGTGCTTTAGTCCAGGGTGAAGTTCCTCAAACCTCAAGCATGCTTCAGGGATTAGCCTGGGCAACAGGAATCTTCTTTATTGGTGCCTACTTCTTCTTATCTAGGGAGCGTGAGTTCGCTGTCCGCCTCTAACCTTCATGCAACAAAGGAGATCGCCGTTTCAATTAGAAATGTCGGTCTTACTTACACAACCGCGATAGATCGCAGACCAACTTTAAAGGCACGTGTTAAGGCACTAGGTCGTGGTGGTAAACAAACTCGCGTTGTTCGGGCACTTGATGACATAAATCTTGATGTCGAATACGGACAAGTATTAGGTGTAATTGGAACTAACGGTGCGGGAAAGTCATCTCTGATGCGCTGTGTAGCCGGAATCTTGCCTCCATCACAGGGTCGCATAGAGGTATATGGATCAGTAAGCACCTTGTTAGCACTTGGCGTTGGATTTAATCCATCGATGTCTGGTCGAGATAACGTCTTTTTGGGTGGTTTAGCTGCAGGAATGTCGCGCGAAGAAATCGAAGGTCACTTCGATGAAATTGCTGACTTTTCAGAGCTCGGAGATGCAATAGATGCACCGATGCGAACTTATTCATCGGGAATGTACGCACGTTTAGCTTTTTCAGTAGCCGCAACAGTTCGACCAGATATTTTGATTATCGACGAAGCACTTAGCACGGGTGATGCAAAGTTTAAAGAAAAAAGCCTCAATCGCGTGAAAGAGTTAAGAAGTGATGACCGCGCATTAATCCTGGTAAGCCATGCAATGCAAACTCTGCGCGAAACTTGTAATGATGTTGCCTGGTTGCATAAGGGCAAGTTGATTCAACGTGGTGAACCAAATCAAGTAATCGACGCCTATCAAGAGTTTTTACATCTTGGAAAGAGTGCCGCAATTGATGAGGATGTTTAAGCCGCTCGTTTTACTTTTGGTTTTAGTTGCAATTACTCCGCCGCAAGCATCTGCGGTAGAAGTGCCAACGGAGTTTGCGATCACAGGTGCCGGATACGGTCACGGAGTAGGACTGAGTCAGATTGGCGCCCGTTCCAAAGCCCTTGCAGGTGAAACTGCTACTGCGATCTTAAATTACTATTACAAAGATGTTGTGATTCAACCCATGGATGATTCAAAGATCCTGCGAGTAAATGTTGGTCATCTACTAAGCACTGCACGGATTGCAACTGCAACACCTGATGCAACTATTCAAATCTTTAATGGGGACATTGGTGATGCACAAGATGTCGCACCTCTTGCAATTGTTCCAGTTAGAAGTTCACTGAACTTTTCTATTCTTGGTTCCACCGTTGTTCCAAGCGTTGTTGTTGGAAGAAAAACCACAAGTTTGCCAAGAAATAGAGTGTTCACAGTCCGTTGGAGCGGAACGCGTTACCTGCCAGGTGTTGATGGCGTGGTTTCATTGACTCATTCATCTGTCACAACAAGGTATCGATACGGTCAGATGCAATTTAGAGCGGTGAAGGCTTCGACGCTGGGTTATCGACTAGAGATAACTAATTCTGTTCGTTTAGCTGATGAGTATTTATGGGGAATTAGCGAAGTTCCATCTTCCTGGCCTATGGCAGCGCTAGAAGCACAAGCAATCGCTTCACGTACATATGCGCTTAACAAAGCTGGCATCTATCGAGCACGATGTGATTGCGACTTATATGGCGAAATATCTGATCAAAAGTTTCTCGGTTTTGCCAAAGAAACCGAAAGGAACTGGGGCAAGTTTTGGGTTACCGCTGTTACTAACACTGCAGGTTTGGTTCTGACCCAAAACAACTTACCTATCGCTGCATATTTTGGAAGCTCAACTGGTGGTTTAACCGAAACTGCGCTGAACGCTTGGGGAAGTGAGCGAACATATACACAAATCATCCCTGATCCTGGCAGCCAAGACCCAAAACTAAATCCAAACTTCTTTAGTTGGAAACGTTCAATTTCCCAAGCATCAGCTGCACTTGCCTTTGCGCTTCCTGATGTTGTTTCGCTAGAGATTGTCACTAAGAATTTAAGCGGAACCGTTGCAACAATTAGAGCAACTTCTAGTGCAGGAATTCAAAAAACCCTACGTGGTGAAACCTTTAGAAGCCGAACAAGAATTCCTTCTGCCTACTTTGATTTAGTTGGCGTGCAGAATGCTGTTGAGCCCACCCCAAGTCCCAGTCCTTAAAACTACTTCAAGGCCGCCATCCAAAGAGTTTCTGCGGAACAACAAGTTACTTGCTCCTGAAAGTGTTCCAGCTTTAACAATTTCACCATCAGGTAACTTAACCTTGGCCGCAGCGGTTATATAAGTTCCAGCTTCAATCACGCAGTTATCACCTAATGAAATCCCCAAGCCTGAGTTAGCGCCAAGCAAACACTTTTCACCAATTGAAATAACTTCTTTGCCACCACCACTGAGGGTTCCCATGATTGATGCACCACCACCGACATCGGTTCCGTCCCCAACAATCACACCAGCTGAAATTCTTCCTTCAACCATTGAAGTTCCAAGCGTTCCTGCATTGAAGTTAACGAAACCTTCATGCATCACAGTTGTACCTGAAGCTAAGTGCGCACCTAGTCGAACACGATCGGCATCTGCGATTCGAACACCTGAAGGAACTACATAATCAACCATTCGAGGAAACTTATCGACGCCGTACACACTGACATGCCCATGTGTAGCTTTCAAACGTGCACGAGTAATTTCAAAATCTTCAACCGGACATGGTCCTACTGAAGTCCAAACAACATTGCTTAGAATTACAAAAATCCCATCAAGTGCCAGCCCGTGTGGTTTCACGAGTCGATGTGAGAGAAGATGAAGTCTCAAGTAAGCATCGGCTGCATTAGCCGGCGCCTTTGAAATATCAATTTCAATACTTACTACTTCACGAGAAACTCCGCGAGCTACATCGGTGCCGACAAGTGCGGATAGTTCAGCAGGAATTGATCCAGAAAGTTGCGATAACGCGGGGGAGGGAAACCAAACATCAAGGGTTACACCCTTTGCGATAGTTGCGATTCCGTGGCCAGATGCGATGGTCGTCATGTCCCAAGCCTAGCCTCTATTGTTAGCCGCATGCGTATTGCCGTCTTTTGTTCATCCTCACCCGCGATCGATAACAAGTATGTAGACCTTGCTTACGAGTTGGGGCAGGGAATTGCTTCCAGTTCAAATGAATTAGTCACAGGTGGCGGTCACATTTCAATGATGGGGGCGGTATCCAGGGGAGCGCGTGCTGCCGGGGGAAAGACAATCGGTGTTATTCCACAAGCATTAGTTGATATCGAATTCGCCGATCACGACAATGATGAATTGCATGTTGTTGAAACTATGGGACAACGTAAGCACATGATCACAGACATTTCAGATGCGTTTGTGACGCTACCTGGTGGTGCAGGCACACTGGAAGAGTTCTTTGAAATCTGGGTTGGGCATTATTTGAAGTTCCATTCAAAGCCAGTCGTAATTTTAGATCCATTTGGAATTTATGCACCTTTACATGAATTAATTGTTCACTTAGAAGATGAAAAGTTTATTAAGCCAGGAATGCGCGAAATTGTTCAATGGACAACCACCGTCGATGAAGCATTGCGAGCATGTCAATCATGAGAAGCAATCACATTGCCATGAGTCTGGTTATTGATGCTCCAATTCAAAAAGTCTGGGATGCATTGGCTGACTGGGAATCACAAAGTGAATGGATGCTTCAAACCACTGTTGAAGTTACTTCTGAAATTCGCTCAGGTGTTGGAACCTCAATTGCAGCTTTTACCGGTATCGGAAAATTTGGAATCATGGATTACATGACTGTGACTGCATGGAATCCACCAACCGTGTGCGATGTTGTTCATACAGGAAAAATAATTAAGGGCACGGGACGTTTTGAATTAACTGCGATCACACCAAACACGACACGGTTTGATTGGTCAGAAGAAGTCCTTGCTCCGCGAGCGCTATTTCTACTTATTGCACCAGGTTTGTACGCAGGAGTACGCATCTCTTTGTCAGCCTTACGCCGCCAGTTGCAGCAAAGGAAGTAAAGTTGCCTCATGGGCAAGCAACCGCAAACACTGGCGCAAGCTATTGCCTCGTTACCGGAAGAAGAGCGCATCATCTTGACCATGCATTATTTGAAGTCGATGAGCGCTGCCGATATTGCTGGAATCCTTGGAGTTCCAGAGCGCTCTGTTGAGGCAATTATTCGCCAGGGTAAGGCCCGATTGAGCGCGATTCTGGGCATATAGCCCAACCTCGAATTCGCACTCAGGCTGATTCTGCGAGATACTTACCCCCTTGCTTCACACCTAGCAGTACCAACGATTTAGAGGAGTCTTCCCATGGCAGCCATGAAACCCCGCACTGGTGATGGTCCAATGGAGGTCACGAAGGAAGCTCGTTCCCTCGTAATGCGAATTCCTCTCGAAGGCGGCGGCCGTTTGGTTGTCGAAATGAACGCCGAAGAAGCAAATAACCTCAGCGCAGCACTTCACGCAGCTGTAGCTCTCGTTAAGAAGTAATTTAGATTTAAAGGCACTAGCCTTACCAATCATGTCAGCGCTACCTCAGTATGCACCCTTTGAGATTTCAAAGGCGGTAAGTGCTCACTCAATCGCTCTTGGTTTCATTAAAAACTCAGCCGGTGACTTTGAATTTGTATCACCTATTGCAGCCCAGATTGAAAAGCATTTTGGCCTGAACCTGGTTGATGAATTAACTTTTTTTGCACCAACTGGAAAAGCTGGAGAAATTTTTGAAATTCCAGTCAGCGCTGAAGATTCTCAAACCGATCGCTTGTTCTTAGTTGCAATTGGGGATCAAAGTGGTTCTGCGGCGCGTGCAGCTGGCGCAGCCGTTGGTCGCAAGGTGCGAGGAAAAAACACAACAGTATTTGCAGCATGCGTTGTTACAGAGATTAAATCCTTTGCAATTTCGACAGCACTTGGGGCCTGGGTCTGGAATCTCAAGACTGACAAGAAAAAAGAAGAGCCAACAATTTTTGTTGCAAGCAAAGATGCCCAGATTGTTAAAGATGCAGCAGCGATTGCAAAAGCAATCTGCACGACGCGCGATTTAGTTCACACTCCAGCAAACATCAAAACACCGGCTTGGATGGGTAAGCAAGCAGAAGAGTGTGCAAAAGGAACCGGTTTAACCGTAAAAATTTTCGCAGGTACAGCGCTGAAAGAGTTTGGCGGATTGCGCGCAGTTGGTGGCTCATCACCGAAGCCAGGACCACGGATGATTCAAGTTACTTATCAACCAAAATCAAAGAAGAAGTCTGTGAATGCTTTGCCACACATTGTTTTAGTGGGCAAGGGAATCACCTTTGATACTGGTGGAGTTTCATTAAAGCGCCCTTATGACACGATGATGGCGATGAAAAGTGACATGGCCGGCGCTGCGGCAATCCTTGGAACACTTACAGCTCTTGAACAATTGCAGCCAAATGTCAAAGTAACCGCTTTGATGATGATGGCTGAAAACGCTATCTCTGCGACAGCTCAACGTCCAAGTGATGTCATCAAGCACTACGGTGGAACAACAGTTGAGGTAATTAATACCGATGCTGAAGGACGTTTAGTTTTGGCAGATGGCTTGGCCTATGCTGATGCTCATTTAGATCCAGATTACTTACTTGATATTGCAACTTTAACGGGAGCAGCAACCCTTGGTTTAGGTCGCCAGTATGCAGCCATGTACACCCGCGATAACGCTTTAGCTGCGGCACTGTCAAAGGCAGGAGATGCAACCGGTGATCGTGTTTGGCACATGCCATTAGTTGATGACTACAAGGAAGCATTGCGAAGTGACATTGCAGATCTCAATCACACCGCAGATAAAGGTAAGTTCTCAGCTGGTTCAGTTACTGCTGCACTTTTCCTAGAAAATTTCACATCGACAAGACGATGGGTTCACTTAGACATCGCAGGAACTGCGCGCAGCGAAGTAGATGCAGGCGAAAATTCAAAAGGTGGAACAGGATTCGGAGTACGCCTTCTTACTGAATGGATAACTTCGTTGTCATGAGAGTAGATCCACATACCTTCGCCGAGAATTTCATTGCTGAAGATCATTTCAAATCTCAAGCAAGAGCCCGTGGCATTGAATTAGGCACAGTAGATACAACTCCTGGCGCCGGTGCATTTCTAAGATTTTTAGCATCGACTTTAAAAGCACAATCAGTCGTCGAAATTGGTACAGGTTCAGGTGTTGGTAGCTTGTGGTTGTTTGACGGAATGCTTCCAAGCGGAACTTTGACTTCTATTGATGATGAGATGGAGCATTCACAGATTGCCAAACTTGCTTTCGCAGATGCTGATATCGCACCAAGTCGATACCGCTTGATTACAAACTCAGTCCTAGAAGTAATTTCAAAGCTAACTGACCGTGCCTATGACTTAGTTGTTGTTCGCCATAACCCTGAAGATCTGAGTTATGTCATAAATGAAGCGCACAGAATTCTGCGCAGCGGTGGGGCATTAGTAATTGACAATTATTACGGTGGCGGAAAAGTGTGCGATGCAGCCCAGCGTGATCCACGTACCGTTGCCCTTCGCGATACTGGGAAAATCATTAAGAATGACACCGATCATTGGGTGAGTTCTTTGGTCCCAGTCGGCGATGGATTACTGATAGCAACAAAGTTGTAGCAAAATAGCGCCATGATCTTTCCACGTAAAAAAGTAGCCCCTGCTCCTGCCCCTTGGTGGCAGGCAAACACAGCCTCGAAAAATTCGAAGGGCTCGATTGCGCTGATCGCAGTTTTGGCTGGCGCAGCAGGTGGAATTTTGGGAGTTAACGCATCAGGTGCCTCACTTTTTAATCGAGTCAATCTAGTTTCATCGACAAGCACAATCGAACGTGCGCCAGATTCTGTAGCCGGAACTGCCCAAAGAGTTTTGCCTTCAGTTGTTTCGATTCAAACTCGTTCACTAACAGGTGCCGGAACTGGATCAGGATTTTTTATTGATAGCGATGGTTACATTTTAACTAATAACCATGTTATTAGTTCTGCAGCACAATCAGGCGGAAGTATCAGAGTCAAGCTCAATGACGGTCGTACTTTCTCGGCAAAAGTTATTGGGCGAGATGCTTCTTACGACTTAGCGGTTCTAAAAATCGCTGCATCTGGTTTAAAGGCGATGCAATTTGGCGATAGCGATTTAGTTGCAGTTGGAGATGCAGTAATTGCGATTGGTTCTCCTTTGGGACTTTCTGGCACGGTAACGACAGGAATCATCAGCGCTAAGAATCGTCCAGTTACAGCTGGGGATTCCAGCAACGAAAGTTCTTTTATTAACGCCTTACAAACTGATGCCGCAATCAATCCTGGCAACTCTGGTGGACCACTAGTTGATTCAACGGGAGCTGTAATTGGCGTTAACTCTGCAATCGCATCATTGGGATCAGATCTTCGAACCGGCTCAATTGGACTTGGGTTTGCAATTCCAATCAATCAAGCACGAAAGACTGCAGATCAGTTAATCAAAAATGGTGTTGCAACGTATCCAGTAATTGGTATCTCACTTGATATGAATTACATGGGGGAAGGAGCTCAAGTAGCTACTTCTGGTCGTGGAATCTTGCCTGGCAGCCCAGCAGAAAAAGCGGGTTTGCGTAACGGAGATATTGTTATTGCCTTGGATGGAAAGCCAATTAATAGTCCCGAAGAGCTCATTGTCAGTGTTCGTTCCATGAATGTTGGTGATGTAGTAAGCCTGACATTTAAACGCGATGGTGTTGAAAGAACTGTGTCTTTGACTCTCATCGCGGCAAAGAAGTAATTGGCGTAGGCTACAGAAATGTTCTTTGATCTAGGCGCGGGCGAACTTCTGGGCCTTGCAATCCTTGCCATGCTTCTTGTTGGCCCTGAACGTTTGCCAAAAGTTGCAGTTGAAGCTGCGCAATGGGTGAAGAAGCTTCGTGGTTTAGCAAATAAAGCTACTACTGAGCTCCGAGACAATCTGGGACCAGGTTTTGAAGATTTACAGCCAAAAGATTTAAACCCTAGAACTTTTGTTAAGAAGCAGATTTCGGAGCTGTTGGATGAAGATACGCCTAAGCCCAAGGTTAAGAAACCAACTGCGATGATTGATCCAGATTTATTATGACCCTTCTGGAACAAGTTACAGAAGCGCTTTCAAAGGTTAATGACCCAGAGCTTCGTCATCCAATTACTGAACTTGGAATGATTGAAGATCTTTCCGAAAAAGATGGTTCGATCTCCTTAAAGGTTTTGTTAACGATTGCAGCATGTCCCATGCAAGATCGCTTACGCACAGACATTACAAGTGCAGTGCAATCAGTTGAAGGTGTAAAAGATGTGGATCTCTTGTTTGGTGTCATGAATGAAGAGCAACGTAATTTTGTAAAGAAAGTTGTTCGTGGGGGACGTGAAAAATTTATCCCATTTGCTCAACCTGATTCATTGACCCGAGTAATTGGTATCGCATCTGGCAAGGGTGGAGTTGGAAAGTCGTCAGTAACTGCCAACTTAGCCGTTGCTATGGCTAAGAATGGCTTAACTGTTGGAATTTTAGATGCAGATGTTTATGGGCACTCGATTCCTCGTCTTATGGGCCTTATGGGTCAACGCCCAACGGCTATCGATCAAATGTTTATCCCGCTCGAGTCATATGGCGTGAAAACAGTTTCCATGGAAATGTTTAAACCAGAACGCTCTGATCCGGTTGCTTATCGCGGACCGTTGCTTCACCGTGTGCTGGAGCAGCTGCTATCTGATGCCTATTGGGGCGATTTGGATGTTCTGCTCATTGATCTACCTCCCGGAACCGGCGATCTAGCGATTTCTCTTGGCCAACTGATTCCAACTTCAGAGATTGTTGTTGTAACAACGCCACAAATTGCAGCAGCAGAGGTTGCTGAACGTGCAGGAAGAATTGCACATCAAATTCACCAACATGTCATTGGTGTTATTGAAAACATGTCGGCATTTCCATGTCCTAACTGCAGCGACACAATTTCTTTGTTCGGCGAAGGCGGGGGAGAAGAAACTTCTCGCCGCCTGTCACAACTTGTTGGCATTGATGTGCCGCTACTTGGAAAGATTCCGTTTAGTCCCGCGCTACGTACGGGTGGGGATGAAGGTGCGCCGATTGTTGATGCCGATCCACAATCACCTGCTGCACTTGCAATTTCAGAAGTTGCTGAAAAGCTAATGAAGCGCAGTAAGTCTTTACTCGGAGTCCGATTGGGTGTCTCGACGTAATTTTTTAGCTAAATCCTCGACCAGGTCAGCCAGTTCAGTTCGCACAAAATCGCGAGTAGCAACCTCGCCCAGTGAATTTCGAAGCGCAGCAAGTTCGCGAGTTAAGTATTCGGTATCTGCAATGGATCGTTCATTCTGTTCACGATCTTCATTAAGTTGAACTCGATCACGATCTGCTTGACGATTTTGGGCAAGTAGAATCAAGGGCGCTGCATACGATGCCTGCATAGACAAGATCAAAGTCAGAAAAATAAACGGATAATCATCAAACCTTAAATTCACAGGTGCAGCAAAGTTCCAGATAACCCAAAAAGCAATAAAAATTGTCATGTAAACAAGGAAACGCGCAGTGCCCAAGAATCGTGCAAAACGTTCGGACATGCGACCAAAAGCTTCAGGGTCATAATTCGGACGAAGCGAACGTCGTGTCTCGCGTGGAGTATCTAAACCACTATTGCGTGCCATCTTTAACCCTCCTTAAATGTTTTCTGCTTCAAAAGAAACTGGTGATTTTTCACGGTGATCGTGTCGCCAATTTTCAGGCAGCAAGTGATCTAGAACATCGTCAACGGTGACTGCTCCCAATAGCCGTTCGTTTGCATCTACAACCGGCAAAGAAAGCATGTTGTAGCTTGCTAAATGCGAAGATACTTCGTGCAAAGATGCATCAGGATTAGTTCCTTTTGTATCAGTATCAACAATTGACCCCAGCAGCGTTGATGGAGGCTCGCGCAGCAAACGTTGGTAGTGGACTACACCGATAAAGCGACCGGTAGGAGTTTCAACTGGTTGGCGACAGATGTAAATCTGAGAAGCAAGAGCCGGAGAAATCTCTTTCTGGCGTACTGCCGCTAAAGCATCTGCCACGGTGGAATCTGCGGTTAGAACAATTGGTTCTGTGGTCATCATTCCACCAGCTGAATAATCTTCGTACGTCATTAATCGCAAAACATCTTCAGCATCTTCAGGTTCCATGAGATCTAGAAGCGCATTTGCACGCTCTTCGCCAACTTCACGCAACAAATCTGCGGCATCATCAGGATCCATTTCACCTAGAACATCTGCAGCACGTTCTCCTTCAAGTTCTGCAAGCAGAGCAACGCGATTTTCTTCATCCATTTCTTCTAAAACATCTGCAAGTCGTTCATCATCAAGTGCGCTGGCAACTTCGATGCGTCGCTTTGGAGCTAAGTCTTGTAGAACCGCTGCAAGGTCTGCTGCGCGCAGATTCGCCAAAGTTGATAGCAGATTAGCCACACCTTGATTTTGTTCGGTGATTGCAAAACCGACGACTTCTTCCCAGGCAACAGTTGATGTTGCACCTTTGCGACGCAAACCTTTGCCTTTACGCATGATGTGGACTTTGGCAATTAACCAATCACCATTTCGTGATTGCTCCATACCCATATCTTCAACAACAACTTCTTCTGAAGTTTCAAGCAAAGTGATTGAGCGATCCAGCATTTCTCCAAGAACAAGGACTTCACCGGGACGGGTATCAAAACGGCGCATGTTAAGCAGACCAGTAATGACAACTGCGCCACTTTCAATCGAAGTAACTCGAGTAATTGGAACAAAAACACGACGTCGCAAAGGAACCTCAACAACTAATCCAAGAATGCGTGGCTGCTGATTGTTAGTTCGCAGGGTCGCGACAGCATCTCGCACCTTTCCTACCGGATCACCATTGGGGTCAAAGACCGCGGTGCCAGCAAGACGGGCGAGAAATACTCGGTTTAAGAGATTGCCGCTCATGGGTTAAGGGTACCTTTCTCTTATGAATGCAGGCGAACGTATTAATGAACATACGGCGATACCTGCCAAGCCTGATCTGATTCGAATGGGTCTAGGAATCATTGGAATTGGAACATCTGGTCCTTTGATTGCAATGAGTGCGATGCCAATCCTGACTTTGATTTTTTGGCGCAATTTAGGTGGATCCCTGATTACTTTGCCTTTTGCGTTGCGACATGCACGCGATCGCGTCGGAATGAAATGGGCCCTAATTGCCGGAGTACTTTTAGCACTTCACTTCGTTGGATTCTTCTTAGCGATGCGCATGACGACTGTTGCTGCTGGTACTGCGCTAGTTGCGCTGCAGCCAATTTTTGCGGCTTTGTTTGTAAAGTTTAGTGGCGGACATATTCCTTCAAAAGCTTGGCTCGGAATGATTGTCAGCTTTGCTGGTGTTGTTCTTGTCTCTGGTGTGGATTTAACAATTTCATTCCGAGCCTTCTTAGGCGATATTGCTGCCTTGGTATCTGCTGCCTTAGCTGCGGCCTACATGATTGCTGGCTCAAAAGCACAACGCACTTTAGAGACAAGTACATATACAACGGTTTGCTACTTTGTTTGCGCAATGACTGCTTTACCAATGGCTTTGATTGCAGGAAATGAAATCTTTTCCTTTGAAGCAAATGAATGGTTGATTTTGTTGGGCCTTATTCTTGGAGCTCAGTTATTGGGACATACGATGTTTAATTCAGCGCTCAAGCGAGTCTCACCTGCAATTGTTTCACTGATTGTGTTTTTTGAAGTTCCAGTAAGCGCCGTACTTGCTGCATGGTGGTTGGATCAAACGCCTCCTATCGGAGTAATTCCGGGAATCGTACTTATTTTGATCGGATGCGTTTTAGTTGTAACCAGAACAAGGGGTGTAAAGAATGATTGATATTCACACCCACACCACCTGTAGTGACGGTACCGATTCACCTAGAGAGTTAGTAAACAAGGCAATCGTGCAAGGTTTAGAAGTATTAGGAATATCAGATCACGACACAACTGCAGGGTGGGCCGAAGCAACCGAATCACTTCGCGGTTCGCTGAAGTTAGCACTGGGTTCTGAAATATCATGCTTAACAAATGATGGCGTGAGCGTACATATGTTGGGTTTGCTCTTTGATCCTGACCACGCAGAGATGCAGCAAGTGCTAGAAGAAACCCGAGATGGTCGACTTCCGCGAATGCGCAAGATGATTGAAAAAATGCGAGCCGAAGGAATCGATATTTCACTTCACGATGTTGAACAAGCTATGCCCGCAGGAGCCACAATGGGTAGGCCACACTTAGCCGATGCCTTGATGGCTAAGAAAATTGTGAAATCTCGGGATGAAGCTTTTGTAGATTTATTGCACAACGAATCACGTTTCTATGTTTCTCATGCAGCTCCGACTCCTGCCGAGGCAATTGGTTTGATTCGCAGAGCCGGGGGAGTTGCAGTAATTGCCCATCCTTTTGCATCCCATCGCGGGCAAATTCTAAAGCCTGAAGATTTTTCCGAATTAGTTTCTGCTGGTCTCAATGGCATCGAAGTTGATCACAGAGATCAAAACCCAGATGAAAGAGCTATGTTGCGAACAATCGCGCATGAACTTGATCTCGTTATTACTGGAAGCAGTGATTATCACGGCACCGGAAAACTTAATTCATTAGCGGAAAACCATACCCATAGGGAACAATGGGAGAAGTTAGAATCTCAAGCCAATGCTCGAAGGGTCGTTTCAGCGTGAAAGACATCAGTGCACTTACATTCGCAGTTCAATCATTTGTGACGCTATTTGTCATTATGGATCCACCCGGAGCTACGCCAATTTTCTTAGGCTTGGTTGCAGATAAATCTCCTAGGGTTCGTCGAATCTTGGCGATTCAAGCCGCAGCAGTTTCACTACTGGTTATTTCAATTTTTGCATTTTTTGGTCGTGCAATTTTGAATTACCTCAATATTTCTATGGAAGCCTTACAGGCGGCAGGTGCACTTCTGTTGCTTCTAGTCGCCCTGGAATTACTGACCGGAAATACCAAGAAGCATGGCGATGATGGAGATTCAAATATTGCATTAGTACCGCTAGGAACACCGATTTTGGCTGGCCCTGGTGCCATTGTTGCAACGATGATTTTCGTCCAGCAAGTTGATACAACTGCCATGGCATTAGGACTAACGGCAGCGGTTGTGGCGGTTCACATCGCTATCGCGATTGCGCTGATGGCATCAACCACGATCCTAAAGGTGATTAAAGAATCGGGCGTAACCCTTGTTGCTCGAATTGCAGGTTTGTTACTTGCGGCAATCGCAGTACAAATGCTGGTAGATGCAATCCGAGTCTTTGTTGCGGCTTAGCTCTCTTTAAACTTCTTAGTACGCGTACGTGTTCGTTCAGTTCGCGGTTTTGGCGCTTCCTGTTTTGAACGCGCTGGTCGCGTTTCCTTGTTTTCTACTTTTGCTACCGGCTTAGCCTTAACCAAGCGTCCTGTAGAACCTGCTGGAATATTCAGGATTTGATAGAGATGTTCTGAGGAAGAATAAGTTTCTTCAGGCTCAGCTAAACCAAGTGCCAAGGTTTGATCAATCATTTTCCAACGCGCAAGCTCATCCCAATCGACAAAAGTGACTGCAATTCCATGTGCGCCTGCACGAGCGGTGCGACCGATTCGGTGCACATAAGTTTTTTCATCTTCCGGACATTGGTAATTAATTACGTGAGTAATTCCGTCAATGTCGATTCCACGTGCAGCCACATCCGTTGCAACAAGTACATCTGATTTTCCAGCCTTGAAATCGCTCAAAGCTTTTTCTCGTGCGCTTTGTCCTAGGTCTCCATGAATGGGTGCTGCCTTAAATCCACGCTCTAGCAAATCTTCAGCAGTTTTTTGAGCGGTTCTTTTGGTGCGACAGAAGACCATAGTTGGTCCACGACCTTCAGCTTGCAAAATTCTGGCAAGCATTTCAATTTTATCTAATGCGTGTGCACGCAAAACATGCTGCTTGATTCGAGTAACAACTGCGCCTTCATCTTCGCTATCTTGTGTGCGGATATGAATCGGTTGATTCATAAATCGACGAGCTAGCGCGATGATGTCGCCAGGCATGGTGGCTGAAAACAACATGGTTTGAGCCCGATTTGGTGTACTGGACAAGATCTTTTCTACATCAGGCAAAAAGCCAAGGTCTAACATTTCATCTGCTTCATCTAAAACAAGTCGCGACACCTCTTTTAGCTTCAATTGACCTTGTCTAGAAAGGTCCAGTAAGCGTCCAGGTGTTCCGACAACAATTTCAACTCCGGCTTGTAACGCTTCGATTTGTGGTTCAAATGCGCGTCCACCATAAACCGCCACGGTACGAATTCCACGGTTTGATGCAAGCTCTTCAATATCTTTTGTTACCTGCGTACACAGTTCACGTGTTGGAACAACAATTAAAACTTGGGGCAAACCTTTTTTATCAAAATCGGCCCATTCTGGATCATGCGGTGCGATGACCCGTTCAATAACTGGAATACCAAATGCAAGAGTCTTTCCGGTTCCAGTCTTTGCCTGACCGATTACATCTCCATCTGCCAAAGCGATTGGCAGGACCATTTCTTGAATAGCAAATGGTGCTAAGAAACCGTGAGCATGCAACGCCTCAATAGTTTGACTGCGCAGGGGCAGGTCAGCAAATGTTGTTGCCATAATTATTTAATCCTAACGATTTTAGTTGCGTGGAAATCCTGAAATGCCGCGCCACATAAGGTTGTAAACCAATGCAACTGCATCCTGTCGACTTAACTTGCTATCTCGTTCGAGCCAGTGACGAGCAGTTGCTTGCGCATAACCAATCATTCCAACACCCAAAAGCATTGATGCCTCTTTTGGTAGGCCAGTATCTAGTGCAATCACTGCGCTAGCAGCTGCTGCGCAGTCGTATGTCATTCGATTTAAACGTTCATGAACTTGTGGTTCGACGCTCATATCGCTCTCGAAAAGTAAACGGAAGGCTTCGCCCTCCTTTTCAATGAAAGCAAAGTAGGCATCTACAGTTGCTAATACTCGATCCTTGT
>JACCDP011206330.1_pt1 | contig 16802 bp, 15 predicted proteins | sample 7445841 | NCBI WGS metagenome assembly JACCDP01 (sample SAMN15323441, study PRJNA562643) | freshwater metagenome | isolation source: river surface water | place: USA:Blue River Watershed | collected 2017-08-17 | reverse complement strand
CCACAGAATACGGTCGTCGACGGACTTTTTCGGTCAGCTGCCCTCCCTCTTCATACCCCACATATCCGGGAGGGGCGCCGAAAAGACGCGAGCTTGTAAACTTCTCCTGATATTCGGACATATCGACCCGAATCAATGCATCTTCGCTGTTGAAGAGAAATTCCGCCAATGTCCTCGCCAATTCGGTTTTCCCGACACCAGTCGGTCCCAGAAAAATAAAGGAACCGATCGGTTTTTTGGCTTCCTTCAAGCCAGCACGAGATCGTCGGATCGCACGGGCGACGGCGGAAATAGCTTCATTTTGTCCAACCACTCGCTTATGGAGAAACTCTTCCATCCGCAACAGCTTATTGGATTCTTCCTCTTCCAATTTAAAGAGTGGAATTCCGGTCATCTTGGAAACTACGTAAGCGACATCCTCTTTGCCGATCACAGGCTTGTTCTTTTCCTGATTCTTCTTCCACTCTCGTTTCGATTCATCAAGCAGCTTGCGCAGACGCTCTTCTTCCTCACGATGCCGTACCGCTTCCTCAAAGTTCTGCATGGAAATCGAGAGTTCCTTCTCTCGTGCCACCTTCTTGAGTTCTTGCTCCATGGCCTTTAACTCAGAAGGCAGTGCGTAGGTCTGGAGCTTCGCGCGTGATCCAGTTTCGTCGATCAAATCAATCGCCTTATCGGGCAAGAAACGATCAGTGATATACCGATCGGACAATTTCACCGCTTCAACAATTGCATCTTCCGTGATTTCCACGCCATGGTGTTCTTCGTATCGATCCCGAAGACCCTGGATGATACGTATCGTTTCATCAAGATTCGGTGGTTGAACATGAATCGGCTGGAATCGTCGCTTCAGCGCTCCATCTTTTTCAATGTGCTTACGATATTCATCCAACGTTGTGGCCCCGATGCATTGAATTTCTCCCCGTGACAATGCAGGTTTGAGCATGTTGGACGCGTCGATGGATCCCTCCGCGGCACCAGCCCCAACCAACGTATGAAGCTCATCGATAAAAATAATGATGTTCCCAGCCTGAACGATCTCTTTCATGACAACCTTGAGACGTTCTTCGAACTGTCCGCGATACTTGGTTCCGGCGACGAGAGAGCCGAGATCTAGCGCAATGACCCGGCGAGAGAGCAGATTATCAGGAACTTCAGATTGAATGATTCGTTGGGCGAGTCCTTCCACGATCGCGGTTTTCCCAACCCCGGATTCACCGATCAGCACAGGATTGTTCTTACTTCTTCGGCTGAGAATCTGAAGCACGCGCTCAATTTCATCGGCCCGTCCGATCACTGGGTCCAACTGACCTTCTTGAGCCAACTGAGTCAGGTCCCGACCGAACTCGTCGAGTGCTGGCGTATTGCTCTTCCGATCCCTCTCCCGCGGAGCCGACTTTCTCAAGAACGTCACGGTTAACTGTCGTGCCGTGAGAAGGTTCGCTCCGAGGCTCCGAAGAATTTTTCCGCCGATGCCTTCTTCTTCGCGAAGGAGGCCAAGGAGAAGATGCTCGCTGCCGATGTGATTGTGGCCCAACAAGCGGGCCTCCTCGACGCCGTATTCAATCACCTTCTTCACGCGAGGGCTAAACGGGATTTCCCCGAATGTCATGGTGGTTCCCCCACCAGGCAGATTCCGTTCGATTTCCAGCCGGATCTGTTCGGTGGAAAGCCCCATCTTTTTCAGGATCATCAGTGCGATACCGTCAGACTCACGGAGTATGGCCAAGACGAGATGTTCGGTACCGAGATAATCGTTTTGGTGTCGTTCGGCTTCTTCCCGCGCAAGGATGATGATCTTTCGACCTTTGTCAGTAAATCGTTCGAACATCCTGCCTCCTCCTAGTGACTGCACACCTTGGCTACGTTCGAGCAAAACCCTTGAAAAATCTTGCCCTAATTCTAACCACAGTATCTTTGAGAGTCAAGGTTGCGAAGAGAACACGACGGGCGATACAACGACATCATTGCATGTTTTCTGTCGTACGGATGTTTCCCTTCATCAGGCCATCATAGGCTTTTCGTTGACATAAAAAGAAATATCTCGATACAATCGCGCTCCTTCTTTCTCTACCCGTTTGTTCGCACCCATGAGAAGTAAAAGTATTGGGATTCTAACCAAACCAAAGTTCCCGGAGGTCAAAAGTACCTTACTGGGAGTGGTTGCCTGGCTCCGTGCCCGGAGCATCGAAGTCCTGCTCGACACGACGTCTGCGGCACTCCTGAACGAACAAGGAGGAATGCCGAAGACTCAATTAGCTGAGAAAGCCGATGTGCTTTTAGTTCTCGGTGGAGACGGAACCATCCTAAGCGCAGCGCGGCTCGCAGCGGAACGCAGTATCCCCATTCTCGGCGTTAATATGGGCGGTCTTGGTTTCTTAACGGAAGTCAGACTGGACAATCTCTACCCCTCGCTCGAACGAGTCTTTGCGAACGATTTTGTACTGGATGAGCGACTCATGCTGGCAACACATATCCACCGGCATGGAGAAACGGTCGCCCGTGGGATCGTCCTGAATGATGTCGTGATCAGCAAAGGCACCCTCGCCCGCATGATCGACTTGCAGGTTGCCATCGGTGGTCAATTCGTGACGAACCTACGAGGTGACGGTCTCATCATCGGAACACCCACAGGATCTACCGCCTACTCACTTTCTGCCGGTGGCCCCATCATGAATCCTGGTGTGCAAGCTCTGATGTTAACGCCGATCTGTCCCCACACCTTGACCCATCGCCCACTCATCGTGCCGGGCAATGTGGTCATTGAAGTCACCTTAACGAGTCAGGATGAAGGATCGATGGCAACACTCGATGGACAAGTCGGAGTCACGATCGTCCAGGGGGATAAGACGCTGATCCATGCGTCAGACTATAGAACCAGGCTGATTCGTTTCCCTGAAAGCCACTACTATGAAGTGTTGCGGGGAAAGCTGAAATGGGGACACGGATAAAGTCGGCAGGTTCGGCTACGACACCTTGCCCTGTTCGATGCGTGCAAGCATCTCCTGATTAGCCGCAAATTTAAACTCCCCGATACAGTCTGTTTTTTCTGTGAACGAACGCTCTGCTACTTCAAGCGCCCGCAATCCGCTCACATCAACCGGATGACTCTGTCGCTTTCTGAGAAGCGAATGTAACTGATCGAGCACCGTCTTGACATTACCACTGCTCTTGCTCGCCAAATAGCGTTCCACGACCTCTGCACACCAATCTCCATCACGCTTTGCCACACCGACGAGGCCTTCACTGGCTTTCCGAGCCCAGCCGGCGAGAAAGACACCGTCCATAATTTTCCCGACCGTCTCATCGTAGGCTTGGAAAAGCGAATCATCCGGATCGTTACCGGTCTTGTTGGGATTCGTAATAAACATGCCGTTCTTGTAAGGAAGGCCGACCGTCTCATCAACTTTGTCGCCGACGGCAAACACCACTGAATCGCAGGGAAATTCATAATACTGTTTTAATCCGACCGCAACAGTATCCTCGCCCTTTGGATCGAGCCGGTTATCTTCCATTTCGAGGGCACGAACCCGGTTCTGTTCGTCCACCAGAATACGTTTAGGAGAGGCAAGGAAGCGGAAGCTCATTTTTGTTTGGGAAACTTGGGGCTCGCACTTGGTGAATTCGTCGGTCAATCCCTTCAACACGTCGTCGGCATTCTGTCCCACGTTGGCCATACGGTCTTTGATGCGCTCAAACTCGTTGCGAATCCCTTCAAGATCCATATTAGCGCAGATGCTGCGGATCTCCTTCGGATTGTATTTCCGTTCCACCGGGCCTCGTCGGACAATGGCCGTGACACGCTCGACCTTCTTATAGCGAATCAACCAGTGGGCAATGTCCACCATCACATCTCCTGCTCCAATCACCGAGACGTGTTTACCCATTTCAAAGGGGCGATCACCAAACCCTGGGAGGCGGTTGTAGTGATACACTACATCTTTGGCATGGAAGACGCCCTGCGCTGAATCCCCCTCGACACCGATGGCCTTGGTCCCTTGCGCACCGATGGTGAACACCACTGCGCTCGCTCCCAATCCACGCACATCCTCGACGGTAAGATCTTTGCCGTTCCCGATTGAGACATTCCCAAAATAGTGCACATTCTTTTGCTGAAGTAGTTCCCAATACTGTTTCTTGAGGCCCCCGCGAAGCTTCAGCTTGGAAGGAAATATTCCATACTCTGCCAACCCGCCAAACCTAATATCACGATTGAGGATGATGATTTCATGGCCGGCTTTTGAGAGCGAACTTGCGACAGCCATACCAGCAGGCCCGGCTCCTGCAACAATTACGACATGCGACTGTGATCCACTCATATATCTTTCTATCCTTCACCTATATATGATCGAAAAGCCTTCAATATCAACGACTCGCGGACTGTAACATAGCCATTCCCGCACTGTCAAAAATGTAGTGCTAGCTTGCGCGGCTACTTGCGCGACTCTGTATGGTCATCTAGAATGCCAGCCGTTTCGGCCCAGGAGATAGCTGTCTCGAGCCACCTTCGGAGAGCAGGCTCATAATTATTATGCCTATTAGTGAATCACGTCCTCCATCGCTGGGGGGCGTGCAGACTCCTCTCATACGCTACCATCACGTTCCAACGGTCAACGAATCGTTCTCCTTACATGAGCTGAAAACCGACGAAGCCTATCTCGTCCCGAACTTTGAGCTTGCCGAAGAACTCATCGCTCGCGGTGTCAATAGTGCACGTATCGCCATCGGTGAATGTTCTAGCTCGGATTGTTCACCTCCCGAATATTCCCAAACTGCACAAGGAAAACCCCTTGTCCCCGACTCACCGTTCAAGTTCAACGAATCGATAGTGATCGTGCTTCCAACGTACAACGAACGGTCGAATCTTGAAGCGCTTGTTACCACGATCAGGAAATATCTGGTCGCTGATGTTTTGATCGTCGATGACAATTCACCGGATGGAACCGGCCAACTCGCCGATCAACTGAGTAGCAGGAATGGGCACGTCCATGTCCTGCACCGACCACGAAAACAAGGGCTTGGACCGGCGTACCTGGCAGGGTTTGAGTGGGCCCTCCACCGAAACTATGACCGTATTATCGAGATGGATTGTGATTTCAGCCACGCACCGTGGGACGTTCCCCGCCTCGTCCACGGCAGCCTGACCGCAGACCTCGTCATCGGCAGTCGCTATGTGCCTGGCGGCGGCACCGAGAACTGGGACGCTCGACGGCGCCTGGTATCTCGCTGCGGCAACAGCTATGTGCGGCTTTTTTTGGGTTCAATGATCCATGATTGGACAGGCGGATTCCGATGTTATCATCGTGATTTGTTACTGAAGATGCAGCTTGAAGCGGTCCGCGCCAAGGGATATGTGTTCCAGGTCGAACTAGCCTGGCGAGCCGTTCAACTCGGCGCAGATATTCGTGAACTCCCCATTCAGTTTACAGACCGCGTCCAAGGTCAGAGTAAGCTCGGGTGGCCTTCCTTCATCGAAGGACTCGTGGAAGTGCCCAAGATGTGTTTCCATCGCTTATGAATCACTGAGAGCTGCTCACAGCTCATCTCGTGTTTCCAGCTGGGCCCAGCATGGAAATCGGCGACTCAAGGGATTCGAGTTTGGACAGATCAATGACCAACTCATCCTTAGCATTCGCCAAGATCCCATCAAGCATGCTGCTTTTCGTAGGCACGACTGCTTCAGGAGGTTGGAACCGCAAATCAAACCCTTTAGCCGCGGTTGGCCGCATGGGATAGCGCCGATCGTAGATCATTCCATAGGCCGGAATGCCGTAAATGATCCGCCAGTTACCCAACAGCATATGCAATTCCGTCCCATGAATATACAGCCCACCCGTCGTGATAATGCGCCTTGCAAATGTTTGCGGTTCGCTCAGATAAAAGGTGATGCGTTCGTCGTATTTTGCCTCCGCGAGCGCCTCTGCGATACGCGTCGACAGCAGCGTCAATTCTTCCTCTGTGAAGGTTGGAACGAGTGGCGACTCCCCTCGTATCCATCGTTTCAGGGCAATCCAATGCTCTTGAACCATCAAGCCTGCCAAAATCTTCCTCAGCTTTTCGGGCTCGATGTTATACGGGTGTGAATGATGACTCGGCGGCCATTCTGCCAGCACTTCCGAATCTTCTTCCAACCGCACGAAATTCACCGGATCCTCATAGATGACCCTAGATGGCACATGCGGAACAGCACAGCCGACCAATACGAGGAACCAGGTCACGAGGCTTGCGGAAATCAGCCGTGTACGACTCACATCCATGATCGCCAGGATCTAGCTTCCGCTGATGGTGACAGTGATCTCGGCACGTTCCAACGGATTGTCTCGTCCATCTCGCTTCATACCGACGATCTTGTCGGCCACGTCCATCCCGCTCTCGACCTCTCCGAACACCGTATATTGCCAATCAAGGAAATTGGCATCCGAGACGCAGATAAAGAACTGTGATCCGGCGCTATCAGGGTCGTTTGCTCTGGCCATCGACACGATGCCGCGTTTGTGCGGTGTGCTATTAAATTCTGCCTTGACCTTATACCCAGGTCCACCCATCCCATGCGACGACCGATCGGGCGTCTTGCTGTTGGGATCACCTCCTTGAATCATAAAACCAGGGATGACGCGGTGAAACGTCGTGCCATTATAGAATCCTTCTTGAGAAAGCTTGATGAAGTTATTGACGTGACCTGGTGCCACATCCGGAAAGAATTTCAGCACGATTTCCCCGATGGATTGCCCCTTCGTCGTCACCGCGATTGTAGCCCGTGTGCTCCCTGTAACGTCACTCATACCGTTGGTCCTTTCTACGATTATCGAAAGAGAAATGGAGGCGGCGCCATCCCAGCTTCCAGCCCTTGGTTCACAGCCATCCATGAAAGCCCATCATCGCTCCGAAATACTCCTGAACTCGTCCCTGCATAGAGGCCTCGCTCTCCCGAGCCAATCAGCACCTGAATAGAAAGATTGGTCAGACCTTTGTTGAGAGGCATCCACTGTTTCCCCTTATCCACCGTCTTAAAGATCCCGTGTCCGGTGGCGACGACCAGCCCGTGGTCGTTCAACACAATTCCCCGGATCGAATCGTTCGGGAGGGCCCGACTGATTGACCGCCACGTCAGCCCTCCATCCACACTACGGAATACTCCCCCATCGAACGTCCCTGCCAAAATACTTTGGTCCTGATCAATGACCAGCACACGGATGAAGTTCTCGATCATGCCTTCATGATCCTTCAGACCATGCCGAACACGAACCCATTCGGAGGACCGAGGGGTCAGTCGAAAAATCCCTTTACCTGAGGTCCCGGCGAACAATGTTCCATCTGCTGAGTGTGCCAATGAATGGACAAGGATATCTTCAAGCCCCGCCGTCATAGGCACCCAGCGATCATCCGTATCGTGTAGGCGATACACACCGTCGCCGGTACCGGCATAGAGTACATGATCGACCACCATAAGCGCTTTGACTTCCAGTCGTTTGAGGCCCTCATTTACAGGCTGCCAGGTGTGCCCGTCATCGCGAGATCGGAACACGCCTCCACGAAATGTTCCGGCATACACAACTCCTTTTTTCGTGATCGCCAGACTCAGAATAAAGGGATCGGTCACCCCATCTCCCACTCGGTTCCAGGTGGCCCCGTGATCCATGGTGCGAAACACTCCATGCCCGAACGACCCGGCATAGATGACATCATTCCCGCCGATCACGAGCGCCTGGACGCTGGCCGCGGACTGTTCGGGAGGCTCCGATGTCAGTGGAGAATCGGAAACCGCCTGACGTGTGGGCGCCATCAACGCCTGTGCGGATCGCGTATCTTCTCCATGGGCCGAGCTAAGAAAACCTCCGCCCCACACCAGTAACACCAGCCCGGCAGTTTGTATTGGCTGGATTCTATAGATCGGTAGCCTCATCGCATCCGTGTCCCTGCCGTCTTAAAAGGCACATCAGGGTCCGTCGGCAAATCTATCCCAGCTCGGTCCCGGTTTTTCCCAAACAATCGTGCACCGATGATTCCGACCTCATACAGCACCATCAAAGGAACTGCCATCAGCAGCATAGTAAAGAGCGTCGCGTCAGGCGTCACAACAGCGGATACGATGAGACATAATAGGATGGCATGTTTTCGGTACCGTGCGAACGTCTGAGCCGAAGCCGCCCCGATCATCGCCGCCAGCGTCATCGCTAACGGCAGTTCAAACGCACAGCCGAAGATGAGCAGAAACTTCACATTGAAATCAATATACGTTCCCACGCCCAACTGTGGAGTGATATCGCGATCGAGTCCGAAACTCACAAACCAGTCAATCACCAACGGCAGAATCACCACATTGCAGAACACCATGCCCAATCCAAACAACCCTCCAGCCAAGAGGAACAAGGGAATCGCCCAGCGCTGTTCTTTCGGGAGCAATGCAGGCTCGATCAGCTTCCAGCACTGGTAGAAAATGACCGGCAAACTGAGAATAACGGCTGCCAACAACGAGACCTTGATCGACGCGAACAACGCTTCCGTGGGTCCATAGAAAGCCAATTGGTTCTCAAACGGACGATTCAGCCATGCCACCATGTCAGCAGAAAATGAAAAGGTGAGGACGAGCAAACCTAAAATGGTCGCTCCAATAATAAGCAATCGACGCTTGACACTCTGAATGTGAGCGGCAAGCGGATGAATGATCTGCTCCATAACCGTGGCTTCAGCTGGCGATCCAGTTCCAGCCTACTAGCGTGTTATCGCGCTGGTTCGAGTCGTTGATCGCGGCGCAGGCGCACGATCTCCGCAAGCTTGTCTTTCGTGGCCAGCTTTTCCTTTTGGATCCGTTTTTTCTCGATCTCTTCGTTCGGCGTCAGAACATGGCGCTTCTGTAACTCGTTCAGCTCACGGTCCAGACGATGGTGAGATGCTTCCAGTTCGCGAAACTCAGTGTTGGTGCGACGAAGCTGTTCAACAATCGCATCTTCCGTCAACATACGACACCTCCTGGTTAGGGTGAGTCTGTCGAGGTTGAGTCACCTCCTGCGCAACACGTGGGTGCATTCAGCCGACGGCTCGGCATCACAAGCGGATGCAGTTCCATCAACACCGCATCTTCAATTGGATTGGTGTAATACTGAGGACGTTTTCCGACCTGAACAAACCCCATCGTCGTATAAAGTGCCCGTGCGGACTCGTTCGAGGCTCTGACTTCAAGCACGGCCCGAGTGGCTGCCTGATCGAGCGCGAACCGGAACGCTTCCCGTACAAGGGCCATCCCAATCCCTTGTCGACGCACCGCCTCTCGCACCGCCAGATTCATCAGACGCAGCTCTTCAAACACAATCCAGAAACAATGGTACCCGACAATCGCGGGCTTTCCCCCTTCCGCCGATCGTCCTTGCTGTATCGCAACGAGAAAATGTGCAAACTGATTTCCCATCAACTCCGTTTCGATCATTGTGCGCGTCCAAGGGGAAGAGAAGCAAGTCTCTTCCAACAAGAGGATATCGGGCAGCATCTCCGGCGAGGCCGGAAGAATCTGAAATTCTGAATGTAGCTTCTCGTTGCTCATCCGTTCTGTAGGTTCTAGCGCCGCCGACCACGAGCCAGGCGCGCAGCAACTTTTTTATCGACGCGCTTCTGACGTCGCGCGACCGATGAGAGGCCTCCCGACCGTTCGTACTGGATTTCCGCTTCAGCACGCTGCACATACAACGGAGCGACGGCGCTCCCGGCAATCTCACCTCGTCGTAGTCGCTCCAGCCCAATGCGTGCCACATGAATCGCCGAAGGCTTGAAGGCGTGGCTCGGCCCGACCGCAACCGTGATTGATTCCGGCAAGGCCGCTCGAATCTCAGCCTCCATCGATGTCCATCCAGGCCCAAATATGACGGTGTGCTCAGTCAGGCTTTGCGCAACCGCTCTCGGAGTACCGACCTGTTCACTCAACATCCGCTCCCATCGTGTCTCCCCTCTCCACTTGAACAGAGCCCAATACACTTCATCTCGACGACTCTCTAATACCGGACAGAGAGGACGAGACTCCCCTTGAATGCTCCTCGCCATCGATTCCAACGTCGGAACCAGCGCAAGAGGAACACCGCTGGCGGCCCGCAACCCCAGGCAGGTCGCAAGACCGACACGGATACCGGTGAACGAGCCAGGCCCGGCTGAACAGCAGAGGCCATCGAGCTCACTGAGTCGCACCTTAGATTTGGCGAGCACTTGATCGATCGCCGGCAACAACAGAGACCCATGGGCGCCGCCCGCCTCTTGGTCATGCGTAGCCAACACATGATCATCATCGAGAAGTGCCACACTCTGCCATGCGGTGGCGGTTTCGACTGCAAGAATTTTCATTGTGAATTATGACGCCTGCCCTAAGTCCTCAGGTTTGATCGGTTGATTATGCTGCAGCTCGTGGAACGTCACGTGAATCGTGCCCTGCCCACGACCGTCTTCCAGCGAAATCTTGAATGGACGTAACATCCGACGGTCCTGATCGACGATCATCTGCGCTGGCACAATGCCGCCATCATTCAACGATCGAAAATCGTCGTACTGGATCATCGCTTCCACTTCGCCGTTCGCCCCCAATCGATCTTCTTGCACCACCAATAATCGGTGGTCAAACCAGAGGCGGCGGATGAGCCGACGCGATGAACCCGCCCCGCCGTTGACGGACGTATACACCTCAAGGCGATAGCGATCCCGCTCTACCACGACTTTGACCGTCTCGTCCTTATTGATTGAACTCGTCCCAAGGACACCACCGACCGCCCATGCGCTCAGCTGCGAGAATCGAGCAAGCTTGCCTAACTCTTTCATGTCCGATTGGCGCCCGGCATAGACTTTTCCTTCCAGCGGCAAGCGGAGCTTATACCAATCATCGGCTTGCACGAATTCAAACAACTCGTTGCCGAAAGCGGTAAACCCTCGAAGCCGCAAAGCATTGGGTCGACGGTAATGAACAGTCCCCTCCACCCGTGTTGCAATGGGCATAAACCCGCCTCTCACTTTGGCGGTGAACAATCCCTTCATTGAATGAATGGCTGCATCTCGCTGCCGCAACAGCGTCGTGAACTCCTCAACCGTCACCTGTTTCAGCGGTGAGTCTTCTTTCGTCATCACACGCGTGCAGCCGGCAAGCACGGTTCCCGCACACACGGCGATGAGCACAGAGCGGAAGATGCGTTTCATCATGGAACAAGTTTCATGAGTCGTTCCACCTGGTTGGTTAGGCCAACACAATGTCGAGCGCCTCTCTGACTTCTTGAATACCGATCAAGTCCATCCCATCAATGGGATCCAGTTTGGTCAGATTCCGTTCGGGCAGAATGCACCGCTTAAATCCCATCTTGGCTGCCTCACGAATCCGTAACTCGGCTTGGCTGACGGCACGCACCTCCCCCCCTAAACCGACCTCTCCTAATACGAGCATACCCGGTTCAACCGGTACCTCCCGTAAACTTGACGTGACGGCCGCCACAATACCAAGATCAATCGCCGGTTCGTCGATGTGCATGCCTCCGACAATATTCACATAGACATCCTGTCCGGACAGATGGAACCCCAACCGCTTTTCCATGACCGCAAGCAACAGCGACACTCGATTCAGTTCCACGCCGTTCGCCATTCGTTTGGGCATCGCATAGCTGGTCGAAGAAACCAGCGCCTGGAGTTCAACAAGAATCGGCCTCGTGTCCTCGAGACTCGACACCACCACCGATCCGGTGCTCCGCTGTGGACGTTCGGCCAGGAAGAGCTCAGAGGGGTTGCTCACCTCTTCGAGGCCACCATCTTTCATTTCGAACACCCCGATCTCGTTCGTCGATCCAAACCGATTCTTGACCGCGCGAAGAATCCGATAGCTGTGTCCCTTGTCTCCTTCAAAGTAGAGGACTGTATCAACGATATGCTCCAGTAGCCGAGGCCCAGCGATGGCTCCTTCTTTCGTGACATGCCCAATGATGAAGACCGGAACGCCGGCCCGCTTGGCGAACCACATCAGTTGCCCGGCCACCTCTTGTACCTGACTGATGCTGCCAGGCGCGGAGGTGATCTGCTCCGTGTACACCGTTTGAATTGAATCGACCACCACGGCAGCCGGCTGAATGTCCTGCACCGCTTTCAGAATCTGTTCCAAGGACGTTTCCGCCAAAATGAGCAAATGCGGATGTTCGATACCCAGTCGCTGCCCACGCATCTTGATCTGCCGGGGCGACTCTTCGCCTGACACGTATAAAACCGGCTCATCCTTTGACGCCAATCGCGGCAACGCTTGCAGCAGAAGTGTGGTCTTGCCGATCCCAGGATCGCCTCCGATCAAAATCACCGCTCCGGGAATCACACCGCCCCCTAACACTCGATCAAACTCCCCAATGCGGGTCAGGCGACGATCCTCTCCCACGACTTCGATCTCCGCAATGGGCGTTGCCTTGGCCTGAGCGGTTTCCATCGCGGCGGGACGACCCGTGCCGGTCGCGGCCTGCCGTGCCTCTTTCATGGTGTTCCAACCTCCGCAGTCGGGGCAGCGGCCGAGCCACCGTGGGGATTGGTGCCCACAGGCTTGGCAGGAAAAGACAACCTTGGCTTTCAACGAATTGTCCTCACAAAGAGAGAAAACGCACTGGGCTATCTTAATGGATGTCCGGAGGGAATAAAAGGACCGGGCGCACAATGAAACCGCAGTGTCGCCGCTGTGGCCTTAAGAATTCTTCAGCGCCACCCGATAGGGTTCGGAGGGGATTCGGTTGAGCCTCCTGATTCTCATGAAAAAACAGATCAGAATCGACGAATTGCAGTTGGGCATGTTGGTCGAACAACTCGATCGATCATGGTTGAGTACGCCATTTTTTCGGCACAAAATGACGATCACCTCTCCTCAACAAATTGCCCAACTGAAAGCCAGTGGTGTGCAGACACTGACGGTAAGTGTCGATGCGGTGGAGGTCGAAGACCTACCGGTGATGGAACCGACATCCTCTGATGATCCAGAGAGCCCAGCATCGGAAAAAGCAGCGGCGGCATCGTCGGGTATCTCGTTTGAAGAGGAACTCCCCGAAGCCAGACGGGTCTATCAGGCTGCGAAAACGATCGTACAAAACGCGATGCAGGACACGAGGCTCGGGCGAGCCATTAATGTCGAGGCCGTCAATACCGTAGTGGCCGACATGACTGACAGTGTCCTTCGAAATCCGGACGCCTTGTCCAGCCTGTCGAGACTCAAGCGGTTCGACGAATACACCTTTTATCATTCGGTGAATACATCACTCTTGGCCATGTCGCTGGGCCGCAGTCTCGGGTTCGACCGGGCGATGTTGCATTTGGCCGGAGTCGGCACGCTGCTGCACGATATCGGCAAGATGAAGATCCCCCTGGAAGTGCTCAACAAGCCCGGCCGTTTCGAGGCTCATGAAATGGAGATTATGAAACAGCATGTCCTCCGGGGAGTCGAGGTCCTGGCCAGTACAACCGGCTTAGGAGATTCCTACGTGCAGCCCGCGCTCGAGCACCACGAACGCGTGAACGGAGACGGATATCCGCACAAGCGCGCGAAGCACGACATCAGCCAGTATGGCTTGATCACCGCCATCGTCGATATCTATGACGCGATGACGAGCGATCGGTGCTACCACAAGGGGCAACCGGCTCATCAAGCCCTCCAGCTGCTCTATCGTCTCTCACTCGAAGGCCACCTCGATGCGACGCTTGTCCAGCGGTTTATCCAGGTCGTGGGAGTCTACCCCGTCGGATCGGTCGTGGAGTTGAATACCGGAGAGATAGCCATCGTGAAACAGGTCAACCATCACGCACCCCTGTTGCCGGTCGTGCTCATCGTGAAAAGCGTGGGGAATACCTTGCTCCTACGTCCGCAGGAATACGATCTCTCTCTACAAGGAGAGACCCCTCATCAGAAAGTTACAGCCATTCTGACCCCCCATCAAACAGGTCTCGATCCCGCCAATTATCTGGACAGGAACGCCGCATAGATACGCCTCTAGGAGCTGCGCGTCCCCGCCCACGTCCCAACCATAACGCACGAATTGCAGTAGCATGAGTCTTAAGGTTTGTGAGCGTCGCTCCGATATCGCTTACTGGAGGATCTGATGCACTCTCCTCTAGCCATGAAAAAACAAATCACCATCGACGAATTACAGCCTGGCATGCAGATCGAAAAATTGGACCGGTCCTGGCTGGATACGCCGTTTTTTCGGCACCGAATGATGGTCACCTCGTTCGAGCAAATCGCACAATTAAAGGCCAGCGGAGTACGAACGCTGGTGGTAACTCTCGAGACAGAGGAAATGGCAGCGACCCCAGTATCGGCACCGGACATCGCCACGGATCCCGTGCTCACGGCAGTGGAAGAACCGGCATCGGTGCCACCCACAATCCCATTCGAGGAGGAACTGCCAGACGCCAGGCGCGTGTATCAAGCCGCCAAGACGATTGTACAGAACGCCATGCATGACACACGGCTTGGGCGGGCGATCAATATGGAAGAAGTCAATCGAGTCGTCTCCGATATGACCGGCAGCGTGCTTAGAAATCCAGACGCCCTGACCAGCTTATCGAGACTCAAGAAGTTCGATGAATACACGTTCTACCACTCCGTCAATACGTCGATCCTTGCCATGTCCCTAGGGCGTGATCTTGGGTTTGAGCTTAACGCGCTGCATCAGATTGGAGTCGGCACGCTGCTTCATGATATCGGAAAAACCAAAATTCCTCCCGAAATCCTGAACAAGCCAGGCCGGTTTGAACCGCATGAGATGGAGGTCATGAAGCAGCACGTCCTCCGGGGCGTGGAGGTGCTCACGACGACGACCGGCTTGGGCGATTCCTACTTACACCCAGCCTTAGAACACCACGAACGGGTCGATGGCACCGGGTATCCACATAGAAGAACGAGAAGCGAGCTGAGCCAATTCGGCCTGATGGCCGCAGTCGTCGACATCTACGATGCGATCACGAGCGACCGCTGCTACCACAAGGGACGCGCAGCGCATGAAGCCCTACAGTTTCTCTATCGCCTGGCGCTGGAGGGACATTTGGACGCCACCTTGGTTCAGCGATTCATCCATGTGGTTGGCGTCTACCCGGTCGGCTCGGTGGTGGAGTTGAATACGGGAGAAGTCGCCATCGTCAAACAGATTCATCATCATGTGCCGCTGACACCTGTAGTGCTTCTCGTCAAAAGCGCGGGGAATAGCCTCCTCTCCAATCCACGCGAAATGGATCTCGTCGCGCAGATTGAGACACCCTATCGCAAGATCACGGCCATTCTAGATCCAACGCAAGCCGGCATCGATCCGACCGACTACCTGGACAAAAAAGCGGCATAAACATCCTTCATCACCGAGGCACGTTCACAACCCATCCATGCCGCTCCCTACACCCACCCTCGATTTCTTGCTCACGACACCATTCGTATTAGTGACTGCCGACCTGCCTCCCGTTCTGTCGAGCTGACAAAACATTGACGTGCCAATCTCCTGGAAATTGTCAATTCCCTGAACAATCTCGTCCCCATATAACTACGTATCCATCAAATCACTGCAATATTAGCATATGCCAATTTGGTGCGATTCTTGCTTGATTTATTCATCAGCAGTGTACGTAGTCACCCTGGGAGGGCGCAATGGACTGTCCGAAGTGCAAAGGCATGATGATGCTGGAGCGGTTCTCGGATTTCTTTCTCGTGTTCTATGCCTGGAAATGCCTCAATTGCGGCGCCATTATCGACCGCACCATTTCCAACAATCGCCGAAAGAGTCTGGCGGCCCGAGAGGCCCAGACCGTGGCCGTGCGATAAGATGATCGGCGTCATCTCGGGTTTGGAATCCGTTCCTGGAGGAACAGCGGTAGGTTGCTGCCACCCCCCAGCATCTTCGTGGCGTTCAGGAGAATCGTTTCAAGCTGCCTCCGAAGCAGTGGCTCGCACACCGTCAAGGACACGAAGCAGCGCATCGATATCCCCTGCAGGGAACAATCCATCAGGACCATACGGCGCGATGTCTGTGAATGGCGACTCATAGAGCCGAGCCGGCTCCATCACGCCATGCTCAGTGAGGTGATCGACGATCAAATTCACAAATTCCAGTTGGTTCGCAGTCAGAGTCTTGCCGTTGATGAACACAGCCAGGGCATCCTTCGCAGCACTCCGATCCATCCCAACCAGAGACCGCACGAAGAGTCCCAACCCTTTGGCTTCATGTGCTGAGCGGCGGATATCGTCCTGGCCACCGGCCCCACTTTTGCCGAGCAACTGCTCCAGTTCCGCGAGGTCCAAGGCAGTGAGTGGCTTGTTCATGCGCAGCTTGGCAACCGCGACGTGATCAAGATGCTGACGCAGGAACGCCCGCGCTTTTGCAACAAACTTCGCGTGATCCGTCCCAACGGATAAACCAAGCAAGCTGAAACTGGTCTCGCCGCCCATCAGATCCTCGAAATCCGTGTAGACTGGTTTGCGTTGGCGCTTGTCGATAAATTGCACCAACCCACGCAGTCGGCGGCGCATCGCGTCCAGCATAGGGACCATCACATCCTGCCACCACTCATCGCTCTGAACATCCTGAATGAGCGGCATCTGCTCGCGAACCATTGGGATAGCGCTCTTCTCTTCCAACAATCTCGCAATTTCCTTCACGCGATCACGCAGTCTGGCAAAGCCTGGTTCGGCACGAAGCACCGCGAGCTGGAGATTGAGTATGAGCAAATCAAATCGCTTCGCCTCTTCGTTCTCAGGGTCCAGTTCAGAAGGCAGTCCTGCGATCTCTTGAGATAGTTCGGTCAATGCCTCATTCATCAACACCACCCAGGCCTCGGGCTTG
>JACCDP010874642.1_pt1 | contig 16805 bp, 4 predicted proteins | sample 7445841 | NCBI WGS metagenome assembly JACCDP01 (sample SAMN15323441, study PRJNA562643) | freshwater metagenome | isolation source: river surface water | place: USA:Blue River Watershed | collected 2017-08-17 | reverse complement strand
CGGAGAGAGAGGGATTCGAACCCCCGGACCTGTTACAGTCAACGGTTTTCAAGACCGCCGCATTCGACCGCTCTGCCATCTCTCCTAAGAGGGTGCAAAAATACACGATAAAAATGTCTTTTACAAAAAGAACGTAGAAAGATTTTATAAACCGAGAATTGCGGTGGCTCCTTTACTCGATTCCCAGAAATGTTTCGAAATTGCTTGGATTTACTAGCCTACATTCTGCATCGCGGTAAGCACTCTGAAACGTTTTACTAATTTTTGATTTTGCGTTGGCATTCCATTTGAATTCGTACGCAAACATTTTTCCGTCTGTTTCCTCCACATAGTCCACTTCCGCTTGATCCGTAGTTCGCCAAAACCAGCTATTCACCCATCGATTGGAATAATGATTGAATTTCATTCGTTCTGAAATCAGAAAATTCTCCCATAAAGCCCCTACATCCGCTCTGTTCTCAATCTGATTGAAATTGGCTATCAGTGCATTTCTTACCCCATTATCGTAGAAATAAATCTTCCGAGATTTTTTTAGTTCATTTCGTAGATTTCTGCTCAACGACCCCAACTTAAAAATCACAAATGTTTGCTCCAATAAGGTTATATACTTCTCCACGGTTTTTGGATCCAATGCACAGGTTTGAGCTAACTCATTGTAAGACACCTGAGAGCCTACTTGGAAAGCCAATGCTTGCAATAGTCTAACCAATGCTTCCGGTCGTTTTACTTGATCCATTAACAAGATGTCCTTGTATAAAAAACTCTCCGATAATTGTTTTAGTACTTCTTTTTCCGAGCCTTGAGGATTCACAATATCTGGATAATATCCGTATAATAGTCGATGCGGTAACAATCTATTTTCTTCCATAAACCCATGATGGTCTACCATTTCTTTGAATGATAATGGAAACATTCTATACTCCCACTTTCTTCCGGTTAGTGGCTCATTGAGTTTATTGGCTAATTCAAACGCAGAACTACCCGAAGCAATTAGTTGTACCCCAGGCATTTGATCGGTGATTAATTTAAACTTTAGTCCAACATCTTGAATTCTCTGAGCTTCGTCTATCACCAAATACTGATTATTACCAATGATTGCTTTTAGTCGGGTAGCCGTGATATTGCTGAATAAATTTCGTATGTCGCTATCGTCCCCGTTCATAAACAACACCCCTTCCTTGCGCTCAAAAATCGACTTCAACAGGGTGGTTTTTCCTGTTTGTCGTGAACCAAGAAGGATAATAGCCTTACCCAAATTCAGCTTTTTCTCAATGATATTCACTAATAATCGGTTAATCATGGTGCAAAATTCAATTCAAAAATACAATAATTTTGGATTCAATTACTGAAAAAAGTCCATTTTATTGGATTGTAATACAATAAAATGGCAATAATTCTGGATTTGATTCCGGTAAATCGGAAAAATTACGGATTAAAACCCCGTGAATTAGGCAACATGCATGAATCTAACCCCGGAGTTACGAGTCGTGAAATCAGCAGCTGGGGCGCGGTGTGCTGTTATCGGTTGGTAGTTCGCGTAGCAGGAACTGTGCTTCGGGTAGAGGGTGCGGTGCCCGGTTTAGTTCCCGGTGCGGTACCCGGAGTGGTGGAGCGGATTGCGGGAGCGGTGGCCCTTGTGGCGGGCATAACACCGGTTTTGGCTCTACCCTTCCCTTTGGTCCAAAAGATTTTGGGCGTTAAAACAAATTCGGTTCTACGGTTCTGTCTTAATTCGTCCTCCGAACACTCAACCCCATCCACGCAATGGTTCACCGGTAAGGATTCTCCAAAGCCAATGGGTTTTACCTGTTCGGGATTTACGCCTTTGGCAATTAGGTAATCGGCGATGTACTTGGCCCTTCGCTGAGACAAGGTAGCATTCAATTGCATGGATCCTCTTGAATCGGTGTGCGATCGCACTTCTACTCCCCAATCTTTGCGCTTGTTTAACAAATCGGCCAATAGATCCAATTCTTTTTCAAAGCCGGTTTCTATGCGCAAATCGTTTTGAGGGTGATAGATGGTAAGGAATCGGTATTCTTTGTAATCCGTTGCACTATCGGCTTTTTGAATTTTTTGCTGACGAGCGGAATCGGTTAATAACAAGAACGATAAAGCTTGTGTGTATTGGTATTTCTGCGTACTGGAATTTTTGATATTCTGAAGCACATCTACAATAACGGCATCGGTGTTTACCGCTACCGGCGTTGCAGGAACTTCGGGTGCATCTGGCACCACTTCCGGTACGTAGGGAGGTATTATCCAGTTTTCCAGCAGCGAATCGGGCAATGAACAGGCATAGAACCGGTTTTTGAATTTGCCTTGGCGGTTGGAAGAAAAGTAAAACCGATCTCCTTTGCGGGCGGGAGCAAATTCATCGAACGGCGAATTGATCGCGGGTCCTGCGTTGCGGATTTCGGAATTTAGCAAATTGTAGAAATAAATGTCTTTTCCGCCAAATCCGATGTGACCGTTGGAGGCGAACGCGATGATTTGTTCGGTGATAAAAACGGGATTGGCCTCGCTGAGCATGGTGTTCACCTTGGCTCCTAAATTCACTGGATTCACCAGGGTTAATTTGCCTGATTTTTTATCACGAAATACTTCGGCCAAGAAAATATCGGCTTTGCCACTTCCCCCTTCCATGTTGGAGCAGAAAACGGCGCTGTTGCCGGATGGAGAAAAGCACACGTCGGACACCGAATAGTCCACGGAATTGATTCCGATATTCTTTTCTACAACTTTGGAAACGCGGGGATCGTAGTAACTGCGAAACACTTCCAAATTGAACTGGTCCGTATTGCTCACCCAACGAGCTGAATAGGTAAAATACAGATCTCCGTTGGGGTCTGCATAACTAATTTCGCGGTAACGGGAAGGCGGCAAGTCTTCCAAGAACTTCCCTGCCAATGGCTTGTTTTCGTTTATGGAATCCATCACCAAAATGGAGGGAAAGGGTTTGTCGTCTACGGGGGAAATTGAAGTACGCAAACCTCCCGTACGGGGTAGGCGGGCGTGGTAATACACCTTGTTGGGTCCAAACACCAATCCATAGGCATCGATGCTGTCTGCGATGGGCAGCGCGGTCACTTCTATGGATTTCACGGGATCTACTTGGGTGGTTAAAAATGCGGGGTCATTGAATTCGCTGTAAATGGCACCAAAGGAGAAATCTGCTGCTTTCAAAGCCATGATTAAGCTATCGGCAAACACTTTTTCTCCGGCAGAGAGGGCCACATCAACTACGTTTAACAAATCGGGGGCTGTCACCGAATTGCTGTATTTGTTCATCCAAATTTTGTATTCGGAAAGCGAAGAATCGTATTGGTGCAATTTCCCCAAGGCAAACGCATGGGCTTTCAATTCATCGGCCACTTTTATTTCGGACAACGTGGAGTACATTTTCACGGCTTTTTTGTAGCGTGCATGCACCACGTGTTCCGCGGCGGGAACGGGAACGGCGGATTGTTTTTTCAACTTGCGCGGAAATTCCACGGCACTGAGGTGTAACAGAATCCAGATAAACAGGTACTCGGGTTTGATCATGACGTTAATTGCTGGGTTCGATTAATAGTTTCTGGGTTCAATAAACATTTGCTTGCTAGGCTGATAGAATTTGTAGCTAACGCCAAATTCGTGGCTGGAGAATGGGGTTTGGCTGTCGTAAATGTAGCCGCGTTCATAGCCGTAATTGATCCATACAAATTCGTTGAAACGTATTTGAAGTTGGAATACATCGGCGGTGTTGTTTCGTCGGCCATAGCCAAACATAATTTGATTTTTGTAGTAAAAATAAGCATTCGCGTCCACGTGGAAGGGTAACCCTGAAAAATGTCTGCCTTGCACAGTGATCTTGGCATCCCAATCGCTGGATAATTTCTGCAAAAACCCCGTAGAAAAAATCATCATGGGGGCCGATGCATAATTGATGTTGTATTGGTTGATCTGTTCGTTGGCCATGATGGCGTATTGCGGCATGGAAGCACTTACAAAGTACTGTTTTCCATACAACATGATTCCCCCACCAATCATCGGAGTTTTGATGGTGTAATTGTTATCCACCAAGGAACCATCGTTGGGATCGTTGGCGTTCAACAAAGACAATTGGGCGTTGTAACTGAACAATCCTACCCGTAAACCGGTAGCTACGTTTAGATTTTTTGCCAATTGCTTGTGGTAAGCCAAATCGGCTCCAACGGCAAAGAGCGACAAGGGTTTGGCGTTTTGAAACTTACCCACGCTTAGGGTTTGAAGATTCACCCCGGCTGCAAAATCTCGGTTCAGTGGAATCTGTGCTCCCACCACGTTCATTTTGGGGGAACCGGGAAAGTTCGCCCACTGGGATTTGGTGATTGCGTCCACCTGCACGGCCCGGTTGATGCCGTTGTATGCAGGATTCAACACGGAAGAAATTCTATCGTATTGATTGGCCAAGCCCATCTGTTGAGCCGATAGTTTGGCTAGTCCAAGACTTGCTATCAGCAACAAGCAACTGCTTGATACACGGGCTGTAATTCTTGTTGTATAGGTCAATGTATGATTTTTCACGGGTAATTTCATTAAGGTTTGATGTAAACGTTTCCTTTGGTTTGGGGTCTTATATAAACCGCACCGCTTTCGGTATTGTGGTCTAATATGTAATAGTATAAACCTTCAATGAGCGGGGAGCCTTTGAAGTATCCAGGACCGTACTGTTGCGTACCGTCCCAATCGTTTTGGTACCCCAACGGAGATTTATATACTACGTGCCCCCATTGGTCGAATACGGTGAGCATGGCCTTGGGATAATTCCGCAAGCCTTTGATGTAGAATATTTCGTTCACCCCATCGCCGTTTGGTGTAAAGATCTCGGGGATTGTTGTTTGAGGATCTACAAAATCCATGATCTTATTTTTGTCTGCATCAAGTTCGGTTTCCAATTTATCACTGAGCTCGTCATCGTCCGAATCCAAATCCAAGTAGTTGGGGGTTCCGTCTTTGTCGAAATCGGCATTGGTTTCTGTGGAATCGGCGATTAAATCACCGTCGGAATCGGAATCAATCCAATTGCCGTCGCCGTCATCGTCTGGATCTAGGGTTTCTTCTTCATCGTCTAGAATTTTGTCGTTGTCCGAATCTAGGTCCACAAAATTCTCGGACATGTCGCCATCCACGTCTTTGGAGCCTTCCACCGCGTCTGGAATACCGTCTTCGTCCGAATCTAAATCAATAAATTCCGCCAATCCGTCACCGTCGTCGTATTTAACCGCCAAGACATCGTACAAATCTCCAAACACACCGGTAAGTCCGTCTACTTGGTCTTTGATACCGTCTTTATCGGTGTCGATGCCATCGATTCTACCGTCTCCGTTTGCGTCGTAGGTGGCATAGGAAACTTCGTAGGCATCGAAGATACCGTCGTTGTCGGAATCTCTGTCCAAGGAATTCATGGTTCCGTCGTTATCGGAATCTACGAGTGCCAAGGGCAATTCTCCCGCATCCAAGAATCCATCGCCGTCCGAATCTTTGCCCAATGCGTCCAATACGTCATTCAATCCATCGTCGTCCGAATCCAAATCCAAGGAATTGGGAATTCCATCGCCGTCTGCATCGGCAAAACCTTCAATCAAATCGGGAATACCGTCGTTGTCGGCATCCTCGTCAATGGAATCGGGTATACCATCGCCATCGGTATCCCCTCTACCCTCTAGCAAGTCGATCACCCCGTCGTTATCGGAATCTTGGTCTCTCCAATTCCCTGTACCGTCATTATCGGGATCTGCTACGGTCTCAATCACGTCGGTAATTTTATCGTTATCGGAATCTTCATCGAGGTAATCGTACACCCCGTCACCGTCTGTATCTGCGGGTAATTTGCCCACAAATGGAATACCTTCAATGAGATCGGGGATGCCGTCTGCATCGGAATCCACATCGCGGTAATTGGGGTAACCGTCGTTATCCTGATCAAACTTTCCTTCTACGTCATCAAAAATTCCATCGTTGTCTGAATCGTTGTCCAACCAATTGCCTAACAAATCGTTGTCTTCGTCAAACAACCCTTCTTCCACATCGGAGAGTTGATCGTCGTCTGAATCCAAATCCAACCAGTTACCGAAACCGTCTTTGTCTTTATCGTCGTTGGTTTCTATCAAATCCGAAATAAAATCTCCGTCCGAATCGTCGTCCAAGTAGTTTGGAATACCGTCGTTATCGAAATCTTCGTTCTTCTCAATGGCATCTAGGATTTTATCGTTGTCCGAATCCAAATCGCGGAAATCGGCGATTTTATCGGCATCCGAATCGATCAATTCAATTTTACCGGCGCCGTTTTCAATGTAATCGCTGATTCCATCGTCGTCAGAATCCGTATCCTGAAAGTCCATGTCTAAATCCTTATCGGTATCCACCGGAAGTATGCCTTCCCCATCGTTGGCCAACAGGGGAATACCCAAATTGGTTACGTAGATTCTACCGGCGCCAAATCTACCGTTGCGATCTGCATCGGGACCGTTGCATTCGGTTACGTCGAAAATCTTATCGTCATCTGTATCCAAATCCCAAATATTGGGATATCCGTCTTTGTCTAAATCTTGCAATTCGCGTTTACCGAGATTTTCGATTCGATCCAATACACCGTCGTTATCGGAGTCCCAATCGAGGTAATTCTTCACCCCATCGGCATCGTAATCGGCACTGGTTTCTAGATAATCCGGAATGGAATCACGATCTGCATCCCCCAGTAAAACAGTAACTTTTACGATAGGACCCGAATAGTATTCGTTGTAGGAATCGTCGTAGGCAAATAATTCTACGTAGTTGTCACCAAAATCAGCAGATGTGAAAATATTCTTGGACAGGAACACCGTGTTCACTTTGCAATTGTCGTAAATCTTAGCAATCACATCCTGAGGTTTCAATTGCGCAACCCCCAAAGTATCGATGTAGATGGTATCCGCTTTCAATACCACTTGCGGAGGTATGGAATCGAACACGTAGGTGTAAAACGGCTGTACCGCGATGTTGTTGTTTTTGTCGATGGCATAAAACGTGGATTGGTTCAATCCGGTATTGGTGCAATCGAAGGTGGAATCGTTAAAATAAAAGCTCTTAAACCCGCAATTATCGTAAGCAAATGGGATAAACGTATTGGCCTTTAGGTTCACCGTTCCCTGATTGTTAAAATACAACGTTTGTGTCCATGTATTTAATTTGGGGCTTAAGGTATCGGCGATGGTTGCGTTGAACAAGCGCGTACTGGTATTGCCGGAGGTGTCTTTTACGGTGTAGAGCAAAATACGCTGACCTACATCGGAGCAACTGAACAGGGTCTGACTAAGACCTTTGAATACAATTCCGCAGTTGTCGTAAGAGCCTTTGTCGATATCCGCCGGTGAAATGGATGCCGTTCCTAGCGAATCCAAGTAAATTTTGATATCCTGGGCTAGAACCACGGGTCGCATGGTATCGCGAACGGTAATGGTGATGTTGCTACGGTTAACGTTTCCGGCTTTATCGGTGGCGTAAAATTCCACTACGTTGGGCCCCAATTCTTTGCAGTTGAAAATATTTTTCGTTAATCCGATGGTTTGCAAGTCGCAGTTATCGGTAGACCCCAAATCGGCGTCGAACGCGGAGGCAGCTGCCAAGCCATTTCGATCCAAGAAGGCGGTAATGTTGCGGAACTTTAAGCGGGGTCTGGTGGTATCTTTAACTTCCACTTTTGCTTTCACCACGGTGGTATTGCCAGAGATATCGCTAACGGTGAAATTGATGATGTTCTGCCCTAAATCGCTGCAGGTAAATACGGATTTACTGATGGATCGGGAAGCGATTCTGCAATTATCGAAACTGTTATCGTCCACATCGTCCGGGGTAATCACGGTGAAACCTTGGGAGGTCATGTACACCACGGGAACTTTCACTTTCACGATGGGCGATATGGTATCGAATACCGAAATCCTCACGGTTAGCGTGGTGCTGTTGTTGGATGAATCGGTAGCGGTAAAGTTGATGGTGTTGGACCCTACGTTGGTGCAATTGAAGTAATTCTTGCTGATGGTAAGGGTTCTGATGCCGCAATTGTCGGTAGTACCGTTGTCCACATCTTTTGGTGTAATTAACGCTTCGCCGGCTTTGTTGAGGTAGACCGAAATATTTTTGATTTTGGCTACCGGTTTGATGGTATCCAAAACGTTGATGAGAATATTTCTAGCCGATCTATTTTTTGAACCGTCGAATACTTGCAATAATACGGATTGTTGACCGCGTTGGTGGCAAACAAAACTGGTTGGACTCGCAACTAGGGAATCGATGCCACAGTTATCGGTTGAACCGTTATTCAATTGCGAAGCAAACACGTTGGCAGTTCCGCTGCTACCGAGGTAGATATTCACGGACTGAGTATTCAATACTGGCCGAATGGTGTCACGGACAAACACGGTGGTATTGACTTGTTGGGTATTCCCATTGATATCGGTAACCGTGACCTGAACGGTATTGGAACCTATATTTCCGCAGGTGAATTGTGTTTTTGACAGGCTGATACCGGAAATCCCACAATTGTCGGTAATGGAAGAATCCACTTGAGAAACGGACAACGTGGCTATTCCAGAGGTATTGAGGAACAACGTTGGTTTTTTCAACAACACCACGGGGGATACTTGATCAATGTTGGGCAATGCCACGTTGATGGTATCCACGCAATTGTTTTTATCCTTCACGGTGAGTGCATATAAACCGTCGGTTAGGTTATTAAAGGTAGCTTGGGATTGGAAAGACCCTGAATTGTTTTGGTATTGGTACGGCGTTATTCCTCCCGTTGCTTTCAATACAATTACACCTGTATTGTTTCCGGAACAAACGGGATGTGTTTTGGATTGAAGGGTTAGGTTCACCGCTGTGGGTTGACGGATGATGATTGAATCGCTAAAGGTACACTGATTCGCATCTTTCACAGCGTAATTGTACACACCCGCGCTCAAACTACCCAGGGATGCGGTGGCGCCTACAACGGACCCAGAAACATCGGTCCATTCGTAGTTGAATGGAGTGGTTCCTCCGGTCGCTAAGATGGATGCACTGCCGTTGAAACCATTGCACAACGGGAATACCACCGATTCAGATACTTTCAATACGGCCGGTTCGGAGATTACCACAGAAGCAGAATCTTTGCAGCCATTGGCATCGGAAGTAGTTAGTTTGTAGGTTCCTGCCAACAAGGAATTCATTTGGGTTCCTGTATTGGGGGTATAGCCCGATGGACCGGTGTGGTAATAGTTCCAAGGATAGGTACCTCCGGAAACCAAAATGGTGATGGATCCGTTGGACTCTCCTTTGCATTTTACGTTGGAAGAGGTGTAATTCAATTCCAAATCCGTAGGCTGATTGATGGTACGGGTAGCCGCAATTTTGCAAGAATTGGAATCGGTAACCGTAATGGTATACGTAGCCGCAATTTTGCTAGTGATAGAGGCTGTAGTTTCACCCGAACTCCAAGAATACTTGTAAGGCAACATGCCTCCACCCACGGTGGTGGTTATTCTACCGTTATTCTCACCAAAGCAGCGAACGTCGGTCACTAAGGCAGACAGGGTTAACGCTTTTGGCTCGCTGATATCTGCCGATAAGGTATCCTCACAGCCTTTGGAATCGGTAACTTTCAATTCGTATTTACCCTTGAACAGATTTAAGGGATTGGCCGAACCGGACGAATAGGAAGGGCCTATCCAATCGTAGGTATACGGACTGTTACCGCCTGAAATTTGGGTGTAAATACTTCCTGTATTTCCACCCGCACAGGCTACGTGAAATACATTTTTCAAAGTAACGTCCAGGACAGCTGGCATACCCACCGTTGCGGTGTGGTTGATAAAGCAGCCGTTCGCATCGGTGATTTTTACGGTGTAAGAACCATTTTTTAGACCGGTTGGAGATTGCGACGTAGACGTATAACTGCTGGGTCCTGTCCACGCGTAGGTGAACGGTGTGGTTCCACCGGTAGGGCTAAGCGTTACTTTTCCGTTGGATTCTCCAAAGCATCGTACGTCGGTTACTACGCTACTTGCGGCCAATAAATTGGGAGCAATTAACGTAAAATTCGTATCTTTTATACAACCGGCGGCATCGAAATAACGCAACGAATAGGTTCCTTTTTTCAGGTTGTAAATACTCTGGGAGCTTGATACAAAAGAATCAGGACCTGTCCATTGGAAGGTAAATGCGCCGTATCCTCCCCCCACGGTTATCACCGCAGACCCATCGGCCGATCCAAAACACAAGGGATTGGTTAATACGGAACTTAGGGTAATTAATGAAGGTTGCGTTAAGGTTATTTGCAAGGTATCGGCATTGGCTACGCTATCGTTTACGATTACGGTGTAGGTCCCAGCCGTTAGTTGTGTAAACAATGTATCGGTTGTGAAACTGCCCCCGTTCAGTGAGTACTGGTAAGGTTTGATTCCAGCGGTTGATGTTACCGCAATACGGCCCGATTTTCCTCCGTAACACACGGCATTGCTGGACTTCACCAAGGAAAGCACAGGATTATTGGCGTACGTGGCACCTATCAGGCAGAACGATAGCAACACATTCGCAATTTTCTTCATGATTATCTGATTGATTTTCTTCACAATTTTATCCTCCTATAATTAACGCACCAAGGTTACTCGTTTGCTGTAAACGTGTTTCTGGCGGAACACATCGATGAATGCAATGCTCACTTCGTACATACCGGCCGGAGCATCTTCGCCTACATTATTCCATTTGCCGTTCCATGCTTGTAAAATATCGCTGGACGAATACACCAGCAATCCATTGGCATCGTGAATGGTAATTTGATAATCACGAATGGAGTGGAATCTACCCAACGGTTTGTACGTATCGTTGTGGGAATCGTTGTTGGGTGAGAACGCCGAAGGCAACAATATCAAGTGATCTGGCAAAATGGTGGCATCCAACTGATCGAACTCCGAACAACCGTCTGCGTTAGTGACTTTCAAAGAAACCGTGAACGTTCCCGTATCACCATAGCGGTGTGACGGTTTCATTTCACTGCTCAAATCCGAACCATCGCCAAAATCCCATTCGTAGGTGTAATCAAAACTTTGGTCTTGATCGGTAAACAAATACTCGGGATTGTTGATCGTTGCCAATCCATCTTCGTACACGCTATCCGTTGCAGATTTGGATGCAAGTCGTTGCGGCGTCAAAATTTTCGCCGTTGGCTTGGCATACACCACAGCATTGTTGGTGGTTTCAAAATAACATCCCTTATCGGAAGTTACTTTCAAGCTTACCGGATAAGTGCCGGGTTGACTGTAACGGTATTGAGGATCTACATCGCCCGATAAACTTCCATCTCCAAAATTCCATCGCCAGTTGGTAATCGACCCTGAGACGATGCTCGAATTTGACTTGAAGATATTGAAATCTCCGAAGCAAATTGGATCTACCGTAATGGCGGCTTCAGGAGTTGGGTGTACCGTAACTGTTTTTGAAGCGGTATCGGAACAGCCATTGGCATCCAACAACACCAGCTCCACGTTGAATATTCCAGCCGTAGTATAGGTGTAATTTACGGTATCCTTGCTATCCAAAGTGCCATCGCCCAATTTCCAGAATCGGAAAATATTGGAACCCGTGTTTTGAGAAATATCAATGAACTTGTATTTATTGTCTTCGGTACCGTTGAAAATGGAGTAATTCTGCTGACACTGTTCCAAGTTGTTTACAGTAAATGCGGATATCGGTAGTGCATTCACTCGAACTGGGAAAAGGGAGGTATCGGAACAACCAAAGGTTGAAGTACTAATTAACTGCACTTTGTACGCACCGGGCAAGCGGTAGTTATGATTAACTGTATCTCCGGTTTCATAGATACCGTCTCCGAACGACCAATAGTTATCTATTTTATCTGGAACGCCGGTGGTTAAACTAAGGAACTCGAAATCTTGCTGGTTCAAACAGTAGCTTGCTGCGGACGCCCCAATTTGCACCACAGGCATGGGTTTCACGGTGATGAAGTCAAACGACGTATCCGAGCAGAAATTCTGCGTGGTAGTGATCAACGTTACTTTGTATGTTCCAGTATCGGGATAAGAATAGGTGCGTGGAACAACGGTTAATGTTGTATCGATTCTACCGTCTCCGAAATTCCAACTTTGGAACAAGAACAAGTCTTTGTCTACACGGGAGAAGTTACCCATGGTTACTTGGTTGTTTCGGAAACAAACGGCCGTATCGTAAATAGTAACGTTTGATTTTCCTTGTGGGAAAACGGTAATTTTCTTATCCAACGAATCGGAACAACCGAAGTTTGAGAATACGATCAATCGAATGCGGTAATCGCCGGATTTATCGTAATGGTGAGAGATATTGGAAACGTTGTACTGTTGACCATCGCCCATATCCCAACGGTGGAACAAGGTATCGTCGTTTACGCGGGATAAGTTATTGGTAATGAAAATATTATCACGTTCGCAAGCCCCTGACTTATCCAAGGTATACTCCACGATGGGTTGATTTCGCACGTAGATGGGCTTGATGATAGAGTCGGTACAACCCCAGGCGGAACTTACTTTTAATTTCACCTGGTAAGTTCCTTGGTTGGCGTACGTATTTCTCGCATGAAGTCCCAACAACGCATTTTTATCCCCTAAATCCCACTGCGAGTTAAATCTACCCTGCACAATTTTAGAATTATTGAGGAATATGTAATCGTTTTGCTCTGCGCACTGAGAAGAATCGTTAATGGTGAAGTCGGCATCGGGGTTAGGCTTCACCACAAATTTGGTTTGTTGAGAATCCTTACATCCTTTATCGGTGGTCACCACCATTTTCACGGGGTACTCACCGTACTGACTGTATACGTGGTTGGGTTGAGCTAACAAAGATTGTTTACCATCGCCAAACGACCACAAATAGTAATTGGTACCTTCTGCTACGGATGTGAAGTTGGTAATTTTAAAGTTATTGCCGCGTTCGCACTGCAAGTCTTTATTTACCACAAAGTCTGCTTTGGGCGAAGGGTTAATTCTTACCGATTTGGTCAAACTGTCTTGGCATCCGAAGGTACTTCGAACAAACAGCTCTACGTCGTAATCTCCAAATTCAGGGTATCCCAGTACCGGTGAGGGGTTAGACGAAGTAATGCCGTTTCCAAAAGTCCACATATAACTCAAGATACCGCTGGTAATGGTTGAGTTGTTCTGGAATTCGTACTTGTTACCATTGAAACACTGGGTAGGTGTTGGTACGGTAAAGGCCACTTTCGGTTGCGGATACACCACTACCCGGGTATTCAAACTATCCATACAGCCTAAAGTAGATTTTACCACCAGTTTTACTTGGAAGGTATCGTCTTTTGCATAAATCCAGCTGGGGCTAATGGAATCTCTAGAACGACCGTCGCCAAACGTCCATTTATAACTTAAACTTCCTCCGCGGGTACCGATGTAGGAGAAGTTACTCGCTTTAAAATAGTTATTGGTTAAACACTGTCCTGGGTTGTTGATGATAAAGTTCGGAACAGGTTGCGGGAACACTCTTACCAAAGAAGAGGCGCTATCCGTACAACCAAATGCAGTGGTTACCGCCAATCGAATGGGGTAATCGCCTTCGGTTTTATAGGATTTCTTGGGGGAAGTAGTGGTGGCCGATGTTTTATCGCCAAAAATCCACTGGTAGGTCATTCCCGATCCGTCTTCGTTGGTAGACTGGTTGGTGTAGGTAAATTCGTTCTGATACAAACACAACCCGGTATCGCTGATCGCGAATTTCGCCAACGGCCTGGAATGAACGGTAATCGATTGTTTGCTACTATCCACGCAATTGAAATCGGAAATCGCTTTCAAGGTGATGGTGTACGTTCCGTACTTGCTGTAAATCTTGGAAGGTGATTCCACGGTAGAACCGGTACCATCGCCCAAATTCCAGGCATATTTAAGGGTACCGCTGTTAATGTTGGATGTGTTGGTGGTTACAAATCGGTTTTCATTCAAACATTGTTGAGGTGCATTTAGAATGAAGGAAGCGGCAGGCATCGGCCTTACCGTTACGAACTTCGTAATGGAATCTTTGCAACCAAACGAGGTAGTAGAAATCAACTTCACGCTGTAACTACGCACTTGGTAGAAGGTTTTGGTAGCTCCAGTTGAGTTCGCAGAGGTAGTATCTCCAAATCTCCACTGAGAAGACAAGGTTCCACCTCCAAAGCCAACGGTGGATTGATTGCTGAATACAAACTGGTTCCCTTTCTGACACTGGTTGGATTGATTTACGTCGAAGGCAGGTTTTGGAACCGGTTTAACACTAACCGTTTTAATCACGGAATCCATACAACCGATATTGTTCTGAGCAATCAGTTTAACGCGATAATCTCCAGCTGTTCCATATTGATGGCTGGCATTGTTGGTGGTAAACGTAGTGTTTAAACCCGATGAAGTGATGGCAGCATCGCCCATGCTCCAATTGTAGGATACATTGGAACCATTGTTCGCATTGGTGGTATTGGTAAAGGTATACTGATTGGTGGTAGCACACTGGGTTGCATTGTTCACGGTAAAGTTCACCGATGGGTTTGCAACCGCTTTTACGTTGGTGGTGATAGAATCTCTACATCCAAATTGAGAGGTAGCGATCAATCGCACTGCATACGTATTCGCCGTAGCATAGGAAATGCTTGGGTTGGTGTTGGTAGTGGTACTGCCATTGCCAAACTTCCATAAGTAGGTCATATTACCCCCACCCGATACGATGCTGGTGGTATTGGAGAATTGGAAATCGTTACCTACCAAACACTGATTGGCATTGTTAACGCTGTAACTAACCTTGGGCATGGGGTGAACGCGAACCGGTTGGTACACGGTATCGGCACATCCAAAGCTGGTGGTTACAATCAATCGAACCGAATAACTTCCAAAGTTGTTGTACTTTTTGGAAGCATTGGTGGACGTAGCCCCAAATCCTCCATCTCCAAAATTCCAAGCCTGGTTCTTGATGGACCAGGGTCCGGCCACCAAGGTAGTTTGGTTGGTGAAATTGTATTGGTTGGTGGATACGCATTGGGTATCGTTGTTGATGGCGAAATTGGCCGATGGTTTAGGCTGTACTACAATCCACTGGGAAGCGGTATCCCAACAACCAGCGATGGAAGTAGCTTTGAGCAATACCTGCTTGGAACCGTAGTATTTGTATTTTTTCGATAAATTGGCTTGGGTACTGCTGGAGGTATCCCCTAAATTCCATAGATAACTGATGTTGCCTGTGGCTCCAGGTACGATGGTACGGTTTGTGAAATCGAACTGCTGATTATTGATACATTGCTGGGATTGGTTAATGCTGAAATTCACCAACGGATCGGGCAATACTTGGATGGTTTTGGACAGAGAATCCACACAACCTTTGGAATTCATTACCTTCATTTTCACCGATTGCTGTCCGGCATTGGCGTACACATGGGTAACGGTAAATCCAGACTTAGCCGCATCGTTGGGACTTGGGAAATACCAAACGCTATCGATGGATCCAACGCCTGCTGTGGCCTGGGACTTGAATTCGTAATTGTTGAATTTCAAACATTGTGCAGTGGTATTGATATCAAAATTAGCCTTGGGAACCTGATAAACTTCCACTTGTTGGGTGGTGGAGGCTGTACAAGAATTGGTGTCTTTAACGGTAAGCGATATGGAGTGAATGCCGATGCTGGTGAAATGTTTCTGCGGCTTAGCGAGTGCAGAGCTGGTGGCATCGGAATACACCCAACGGTATTGGGTAATGGGGTAATTCGATACCGTATCTTGCGCCAATTTGAATACGTTACCACTCAAGCAGGTATCGGTTTTAACGATAGCGAATCGCGCCGAAGGGTTGGGTAATGAACGCAACAATTGCTGAATGGTATCCACGCAACCAAAGCTGCTGGTTTCAATCAATCGCACGGTATAATCGCCAAATTTAGTGAAAGCAAAATGGTAGGAAGGCCCGGATTTGGTGCCTACCGTTGGTACAATCCATTGGAAACTGGAACCGGCATTGTTGCTACCGCCTTGCTGCAATCGGAAAGAATCCACCCCATAACAAATTGCTTTGCTTTGGGCTACAATTACTGGCTTGGGCTGTGGCATGGTTGTGATTTTCTTGGCCACGGTGTCCTTACAGCCGTAGAACGTTTCGGTGTACAATGAAACCGTGTACTGACCGGTTAAGGTATAACGATGTTCAGAGTTGTACAGGTTTTTTCCAGCATCGGTGACGTTATCGCCAAAATTATACTTCGATTTGGTAATCTGGGTATAGGGGATGGTGGAAGTATTGGTGTAGACGAATTTGTTATCGCGTGTACACTGAGAATCCTTATTTATGGTGAAATCAGGCACGGTTTGCGGATGCACCACCACACGACTAGAGCTAGTGGTGTCCTTACAATTGTAATTTGACGTAGTGGCAAGTCGGATTAAGTACTCACCGTGTATGCCATATATGTGTTTATCGTTAGCGGTACCCGCGTGCACTGTTTTTGCTGAATCTCCAAATATGTATTCCGATGACTTGATGGTACCGGTTGGCACGGTAGAAGAGTTTGTAAATACAAATTCATTGCCTTTGTAACACTGGGAATCGTTGGCGATGCTAAAAATTGGCGCGGTTTGGGGGTGTACTACTACCAATTGCTGGGTGGTGTCTTTACAATCGTAGTTGCTCGTGGTGCGTAGGGTTACTGTATAGCTGCCGTAGGTCGCGTAGGTGCGGGTGGCATCAGCTGTGGTCTGCGCGTTGCTGCCATCTCCCACCGTCCAGTTGTAGGCCTTGATGCTGCCTGTGGGGAT
>JACCDP010403876.1_pt1 | contig 16806 bp, 7 predicted proteins | sample 7445841 | NCBI WGS metagenome assembly JACCDP01 (sample SAMN15323441, study PRJNA562643) | freshwater metagenome | isolation source: river surface water | place: USA:Blue River Watershed | collected 2017-08-17 | reverse complement strand
CGCTGGCGAGTCCGAAGCAAGAAAACCGCCCCGGCGACCCGCCCCGACCTTGCCCCCCGCCGGTCCGCGGGCATGCTGAAGGCATGGGTCACTTTTCCTACAAGAACGAGGCGGTCGACCCGCATCGGAAGCTCCTCTCGGAGCAGCTCGTCCTGGACCTCGAACACGTCGCGGACGGCCCGCTCCTCGCGCTCGCGAAGCAGATTCCCGGCGGCTACATCCACCGCAGCCCTTTCCTCAAGGCCTCGAAGTGGCTGTTCAAGAAGCGTCTCGTCCATCTGGCTCAGGACGCCTCCGCCATCGCGGAGCACCTGCCTTGGTACGCCGAAGCGCTCAAGTGGGAGAAGGCCAAGCTCCTCGAACACCTCGACGAAGTCGCCGCGACGATCGGCGGCGTCCGCGCCGCCCTGCTCTGCGTGCTCTGGAACAACCAAGCCGAGCAGAAGGACGCCACCTTGCCGGCCGACCTCCTCGGCCGCTTGCTGACGAACGCCAAGCCGCAGGGAACCAGACCTGAAGCCAAGGCGTGGAAAGCGGTCGTCGCCAAACTCGGCGGAACGGCGGAAAAGGAGACCCTCGATTCCGTCGACGCGCTCGATTCCGCCGGCAAGACCGTCCGTCGGCTCCTGCAGGAGATCTCCCAAGGCAAGGCGGCCCGCGAGAACGAGGGGCGCCAGATCCGCCGACAGCACGCGAACGAACTCGAGGCGAAGGACGCCGAGATCCGCAAGGCCCGCGAGGACGCCGCCCGGCAGGCGCAGGAGGCGGCCAAGCAGGCCGCGGCCGCGGAGGCCAACCTCCAGGCCCTGCAAGGCAAGCTGACCAACGAGGAAGCCGAGGTCGCCCGCCTGCGGGGCGAACTCGAACGCGCCCGCGAACATGTGGCGAAGAAGGCCCGCGAGATCGCCGAGGAACTCCTCTCCGAAGAGGTCCGTCCTTGGCTCGCCGACGCGCGCACGCTGAAGTCCGCCTCCGAGGAGGTCGCCAAGCTGCGCCAGCTGACGACCGAGACCGTCGAGAAGGTCCGCAAGGCGCAGCGCGACGCCGACCCCTTCCTGGCCAAGGAACACGAGCTCCGTCAGGCCATCCCGCAGATGGAGGAGATGCTCAAGCTCCTCCGCCGCTACCTCCGCACCGCCGGCCAGGCCCTGCCCGAGGTCGTCGCGCTGGAAAAACGGATCACCGAGCATATCGAGAAGGTCCGTTACGAGCTCGAGAAGCGCGACCAGCCTTCCGACCCGTTCCTCGAACGCATCTCGGCCAGGATCAACGGCGCGGACGCGCGCGAGCTGAAGTCGATCGAAGGCGCCCTGCTCCTCGCCGAGCAGGCGGGCCTCGTCGACTCGCGTCACGCCGACCTTTACCGGCGCGACCTCCATCGCCGGCGCTCCTACCTCGCCGACCGCGCCTTCCATGAGCAGAAGCAGTCCGGCCCGCTCGCGTTGCTCGAACGCGCCGTGGCCACGGGAGAACCCGCGCGCCTCGCGCTCGACGCCAACAACTTCGCCTGCCTCCGCCAGGACTACCTCGGCCTGCGCCTGCCGACCAAGAAGAACGCCCAGGGAGACAGCCGCTTCCTGCTCGACGCGGCCGCGCGCCAGAAGGTCGTCCAGCTGCTCGAGAAACTGGCCGATGACGCGCCCGGCCTGCACGTCTGGATCAGCTTCGACGGGCAGCAGACCACGCTCAAGACCACGAACGCCCGCGTCCGCGTGACCTTCAGCCGGGCCGGCGCCAAGGCCGACCACGACATCATGGACCTGGTGGCCAAGGACAAGACCGTCGAGGCACCGTGGTTCGTCGTCACCGACGACATCGAGGTGCGCGACGCGACCGCGCGCGAAGGCGCCTACATCATCTACAACGACGCGCTGATCCAGCTGCTGGTCAACCGCGGCATCCGGGCCTGAAACAAGACGGGCGCATCCGGAGATGCGCCCGTGAGGGAAGACCCGGCCCGGCGGCTTACTTCTTCTTCTTGGCCGGAGCGGCCGTGAGCGGAGGGGGCAGCACGCCCGCGAAATCCTCGGCCTTGAGGCCGGGGTGGAACATGTTGAAGGAGTACTTGCTGGGCTTCCATTCCACGACCGGGGTCACGTCGGCCTTGGCCGGCACCTCGAGGCCGAGACCCCAGAAGACGCCGTTCACGAGCAGGCGGCGGAGCGACTCATCGACGAGGTCGCTGGCGGAAGCCATGGTGGTGGTCAGCACGCGGTTCTTGGTGCCGCCGGCGTTGGGGACCTCGCGGGTCCAGGCCACGGCCATCGCAGGGGAGTTGACGCCCTGCTCCTGCTTGTCGGTGGCGCGCTTCTTCGCGCGCTCGCTGAGGGGATCCTGCGGGCTCATGCCCTTGAGGACCTGGCCGCGGAGAAGGATCTGGGCGTCGGCGGGCGGATAAGCCTCGTAGACGTCGGTGTCGCCGAAGATGACGCCCACGCCGTTCAGGAGGGCGAGCTTCTCGGCGCCGGCCTCGACGGCCGTACGCGTGGCTTCGCCCTTGTGGTTGCCCCAGTGGCTGACCCAGGTCTCGCCCAGGACCTTCTTGCCGAAGCCGCCCTGGTTGTTCCAGTTGTAGGCGGCGAAAGCGCTGTCCTTGGGGATGCCCGAGAAGGCATGCGTGCTGGTGCGGGTGGCGACGATCGGCACGCCGCGCCTGATGGCGGCGTCGAACTTGGCGAGGGTGGCTTCGTTCCACTTGCGGAAACGCAGGCCGAGCACCAAGGCGTCGGCCGAATCAAGGGCTTCGGGCTTGCCGAGGGAGGCGCCGTTGTTCGGGTTGATCACGCCTTCGTCGTGCGAGAACAGCACGGTGCACTTGAAGCCGTGGCGCTCGGACAGGATGCGGGCGAGCATCGGCATCGATTCCTCGGAGCGGTATTCTTCGTCACCCGCGAGTAGCACGACGTGCTTGGCGGAGCCGGGCCCCTTGCCGGCCGGAAACTCGAGCCAACCGGGGCCGGAGGTGAACGCCTCCGCGGCGATGGTCGGGAGCGCGAGGACGAGGGCGGCCAGGGCGGCCCAAAGATGGAGATGACGCTTCATGGGGTAAGTTAAGTCAGACTGCGGACCATCAGGCCGTTTTCAAGCGCCCTGTTCGGGGCCAGGAGCTCATTTCCGCTCGTTCGGAGCATCCTTCTTGGCGAACGGATCGGGGCGGATCGTCTCGCGGCGGCCGTCGGAATAGGTCGTGACCTGGTTGCCGAACGGATCGGGGCGGGTCGTCGCGCGCGTGCCGTCGCTGAAGGTCGTGGTCGTGCCGCCGAACGGATCCGGACGCGTCGTGGACGTGACCCCGTTGCTATAACGCGTCGTGGTGCCGCCGAACGGATCGGACCGGGTGGTCGCGGTGACGCCGTTGCTGTAGCGCGTGGAGGAGCCGCCGAACGGGTCGGGCGTCGTCACCGCCGTGACGCCGTTATCGTAGCGCGTCTGCGTGCGGCCGAACGCATCGGTCCCGCGCACGCCGGACTTCGGCGCCTCGCCCGTGCGCGGCGCGACCTTCACTTCGGCTGATGGCTTGGTCTCCGCGCGCGCGGCGGGCTTAGGTTCGGACTTCGCGACCTCCTTGGCGGAGGCGTCCTTCTTCGGCGAAACCGGAGCGGCGCAGAGCAGCGCCACGCCCAGGGTGCCGGCCAGCTGGAGCGACTTGAGGGGCATGGTTCTATGAGAAAACAGAAGGCCGGACAGCGCAAGCCGACGTCTTCGCGAAACAAGAAGGGCGGGCGCCTCGCGGCGTCCGCCCTTCCGTTCGTGCGACCGAAGTCGCTTAGGCGATGACCTTGTCGACCACCTTGCCGAAGTTGTCGGTGAGGCGGAAGTCACGTCCGTTGTAGCGGAACGTGAGCTTCGTGTGATCGAAGCCGAGGAGGCGCAGGATAGTGGCGTGCAGGTCATGCACATCGACACCGTCAGCGGCGACCTGGGAGCCGATTTCGTCGGTCTCGCCGTAGTGCATGCCGCCCTTGACGCCACCGCCGGCCATCCAGCAGCAGAAAGCCTTGGAGTGGTGGTCGCGGCCGGAAGCCTGGTTGACACGTCCCGCGGTGGTCGGAGTGCGGCCGAATTCTCCGCCCCAGATGATGAGGGTCTGGTCGAGGAGACCGCGCTGCTTAAGATCGGCGATGAGCGCGGCGGCCGGACCGTCGACGTTCTCGGCGCGCTGGGCGATCGAGGTGAAGAGGTTGTTGTGATGGTCCCAACCGCCGGCATCGACCTGGACGAAGCGGACGCCGCGTTCGACGAGGCGACGGGCGCAGAGGAGCTTGGCGCCGAGGTCGCTCTTGCCGTACATCTCGCGGGTCTTCTCGGACTCCTTGGAGATATCGAAGGCGTCGGTCGCCGCGGTCTGCATGCGGAAGGCGAGCTCGAAGGACTCGATGCGGGCCTCGAGCTGCTCGTCCTTCTGGACGGTCTGCATGTGGCGCTCGTTCAGCTGGCGGACGAGGTCGAGCTGCTTGCGCTGCGCGTCCTGCGTGGTGAATTCGCTCTGGAGGTTGGCGATGATCTTGTTCGCCGGGGCACCCGGACGGAACGAGGTGTTCGCGCCCTGGAAGAGGGACGGAAGGAAGGCAGAGGCGCGGGCGTCGGAGCTGCCGCCGAGGGAGACGAAACCCGGGAGGTCCTGGCTCTCGGTGCCGAGACCGTAGAGGACCCAGGCGCCGAGGGAGGGCTTGGAGAGGATCGCCGAGCCGGTGTGCATGAGTTTGGCGGCCGGACCGTGGGCCGGGAGATCCTGGTGCAGCGAGCGGATGACGCACATGTCGTCAGCCACGCCCTGCAGCTTCGGGAAGATCTCGGAGATCTCGAGGCCGGACTTGCCAGACTTCTTGAACTCGAAGGGCGTCGGGAAGAGGACGCCGTTCATGCCGGCGGCGGACATGTCGGCGAGCTCCTTCATCTTCGGCTTCGGGTCGAAGGTGTCGAGGTGCGAGGGAGCGCCGCCCGCGAAGATGTGGATGACGTGCTTCGCCTTCGCCGGAAGGGGAGCCTTGCGGGGCTTGAGGTTGGCCATCACCTCGGCCTGCGCGTCGCTCACCATGTAGTCGGCGACCATGGTGCCGAAGGCGAGGGCGCCCATGCCGAGACCGGTCTGGCGAAGGAACTCACGACGGGAGTTAGGGGTCGGCACGTAGTTGCCGCAGCTGGAGTCTTTCATTGGGGGATTAGGGTTAGGTATTAATGTGTGGGGTGATTTTGAATATTCAAACCTGATTGAGATGGGGTGATCAATTCAGGTAAACGAACTCGTTGGAGCAGATCATGGACTGTGCCAGCATGACCCAAGGGTTGGCGGGCACCTTTCGGTCCACTTTTTCCGTGTTATTCACGATTTTTCCGCCCTGAACCGAGGTTTCGAGCTTCACCTCGGGCGGGGAGGTCTTGGCGGTGGCCGCAGCGGCCGCCTTCGCCTTGGCGGCCTTCTCGGCCCGGGACTTGGCCACCTTGTCGGCCTTGGGGGCGACGGGCGGCTCATCGATGTAGCCCGCGATACGGGCGACGAAGTCACGGGCGATCTGGCGCTCCTGGACCGTCGGCGATCGCTGGTACATGATACGGTAGAGCTGCGTCACGCGTTCGTCATCGGAGGTGGCCTTCGTCATCTCGGGACGGGCGTTGACGTTGCGCGCGACCTCGACGGCGAGCGGGTTGTTCATGAAGAACAGGGCCTGCTGCGGCACGATGGTGGAACCGCGGGTCGAGTTCGCCATGTTCGGGTCGGCGAAGTCGAACTGCGACTGGAACTCGCTGAGCTTGTCGCGGTCGATGAACCCATAGATCGTGCGACGATAGCTGTAAGGCTCGTCGGTGATGTTCACCGCGCGTCCCCCGAGGGCGCGGTCCAGCTTGCCGGAGAGGAGGAGCATCGAGTCGCGGATGGATTCGAAGTCGAGGCGGCGGAGGTTGGCGTGCCAGAGCAGCTTGTTCGCGGCGTCGACCTTCATCGGATCGACGGCGCCCTTCTGCGCGACCAGCGGGTTCGTCAGCGGGTTGGCGGACTGGCGGTAGGTCGAGGAGAGCAGGATGCGCTTGTGCATCTTCTTGATGGACCAGCCGCCTTCGACGAAGGCCGTGGCCATCCAGTCGAGGAGCTCGGGATGGCTCGGGGCCTCCGACATGTTGCCGAAGTCATCCGGCGTGGTGACGATGCCGACGCCGAAGTGGTGCATCCAGAGACGGTTGACGAGCACGCGCGCGGTGAGCGGATTGGTGCGGCTGGCGATGGCCAGGGCGAGTTCGCGGCGGCCGCTGCCTTCATAGAACGGCAGGCGATCCGGACCGGCGAGGACCTCGAGGAACTGGCGGGGCGCCACAGGCCCGCGCTTGTTGCGGTCGCCGCGGATGTAGACGTAGCTGTCGCGCGGCTTCTCGACGTCGGTGATCACCATCGCGGTGCCGGGACCGCCCGGGTGCGTGATGTCGAGCGCGTTGATGTCGCCGAACTTGAAGTACTTCGCGGGCTTGTTGTTGTTGACGAAGGTCGCGGAGATCGGGACCTGCCAAGGTTCGCAGAAGTCGCGGCTCTCGGTCAGGCGCTCGAGGAGCGGCACGGTCGAGATGTCCTCGACGTTGGGGAGCGGCCAGGGGAAGGCGGCGAGCTGGGCGACGGCAGGATCGTCCTTGTCGCCCTTGCGACCGGGCTGGCTGCGGAGCTGGATGTGGCCGACGATCTTGTCGTGGTGCTTCTTGAAGATGGCCTGGTAGGCGAGCGCGACTTCCTCGAGGGACTTCGGCTTGAGCCCGCGGAGGCCGTCGGCGACGAGCGGGTTCACCGGGCTCTTCTTGTCGGCCAGGGCCGCCTCGATGATCGCGGGGGCCTGCTTCTCGAAATTATCGGCGCCGACCTTCCTGAGGCGGACGAGCGGGCCCGTGATGGGATGCTCGGGACGGGCCATGACGGCGGAGAAGGAAGTGCCGAGCTCGCGGCTCTCGCCGAGGTCGTACTTCTTCAGGAGGTCGAAGCCCGCGGTGCTGCGGAAGCCTCCGACCATGGCGGCGAGGGCGCGCGGCGCGAACTCGCGATGAAAGGCGGCCTGCAGGCCGGCGAGATGCTTGTAATAGCCGCCGGCCGTCGTGTTGACGAGCTCGGCGAGCTTCTTCTCGTAGTCGGCGCGATAGGCGTTGGTCGGCGCGTTCTTGCCGACGAGGAGCGGGTCGCGGATGACCGGATTCTGCTGCGGCTCGATGACGGAGGCGAAGATGCCGTGGAGGGAATAGTAGTCGGCGGCCGGGATCGGGTCGAACTTATGGTCGTGGCAGCGCGAGCACGCGACGGTCAGGCCGAGGAAGCCCTTGGTCGTGGCGTCGATACGCTCGTCGATGGTGTCGTCGTTGTTCTGGAAACGCTTGCCGACGGTGATGAAGCCGAGGGCGGCCAGGCGCGGGTCGTCCTTGGCCAGGTCCGGCAGACGGTCGGCGGCGAGCTGCTCGATGATGAACTGGTCGTAAGGCTTGTCGGTGTTGAACGCGTCGATCACGTAGTCGCGGTAGGTCCAGGAAGCCTCGAACGTCTCGATGCTGCCGTTGCGCTTGAGGCCCTTGGTGTCGGAGTAACGCGCGGTGTCGAGCCAATGGCGGGCCCAGCGTTCGCCGTAGTGAGGCGAGGCGAGCAGGCGGTCGACGGTGCGCTCGACGACGCCGGCGACGGCGCGGGCCGGCTGCCCCTTGCGGACGGACATGTTGTCCATCGAGAGCGCGGCGTCGTACTCGCGCGAGAAGGCGTCGACCTCGACGCTGGTGGGCGGCAGGCCGATCAGGTCGTAGGAGAGACGGCGGAGCAAGGACTCGCCGTCGGCGACCGGGCTGGGCTTCAGCCCATGCTGATCGAGCTTGGCCAGCACGAACGCGTCGACCTCGTTCTGGCACCAGGCAGGATTGCTGAGCTTCGTCGGTACGGCGAACTCGCGGACGGGCTGGAACGCCCAGTGCGCGCGCGCCTTGTCGGAGAGTCCGGTGAGCTTCGCGCCGCCGGCGCCGACCGGCGCGGGCGCGCCCATCTTCACCCACTGCTCGAGCGCGGCGAGCTGCGTCGTCGAGAGCTTAGGTCCGGCCTTGCGCGGAGGCATCGAGATTTCCGGGTCGGTCTGATGGACCGCCACGAGCAACAGGGATTTCTTCGGGTCGCCCGGCACGATCGCGGGGCCGAGGTCGCCGCCCGCCAGCAGGCCGGCCCGCGAATCCATGATGAGGCCGCCCTTGGAGACGCCCTTCTCCTTCGAATGGCATTCGTAGCAGCGCTCGGTGAAGATGGGGCGGATGTTCTTCTCGAAGAACTCCAGCCCGGCCGGATCCATCTTCGGCTCGGCCGGAGCGTCGGCGGCGACGAGCGCGGCGGCGAACGACGAGAAGGCGAGCAGACGGAGGGAGACGAGCAGAGGATTCATGGCGGGGAGGCAGGAGGGGGAACTCCTAGTGATATATACTCCCCTACTCCTGGAAGGTTTCAACCAATTGATGGGGGGCGCCGCGAAAAACAAAGAAGCCGGCCCCTCGCGGGACCGGCTTCGTCAAAAACCTGTCAAAACCTCAGTTGACGTAGACGAACTCGTTCGAGAGCAGCAGCGCCTGGACGAGCAGCTCGGTCGGGGTCATCGGCGTGCGCGCGATGGGTTCGCCGACGTTACGCATGACGCCTTCGGCCCCTCCGCCGGTGACGGCGGTCATCATGCTTTCCTCGCCGCCCGGAGCCATGACCGGAGCCATGCGGGTGGCCGGAGCGGCCGTACGGGCGACGGGAGCAACGGCCTTGGAGCCGGCCTTGGCGCCGGAGACGGTCGCCTTGGCCGAGGGACGGAGGTTGGCGGTCGCGACGGTCATCTTGGCTTTGGTCAGGAATTCCTGGGCGACACGGATCTCGTTGGTGGAAGGACGGCGCTGGAACATGCAGCGGAACATCGCGACGATCCGCTGGTCCTCGGACATCGCGTTGACGACGTCCTTGCGGGCAGCGACGGCGCGGGCGACCTCGACGGACAGCGCGTTGTTCATGAAGTACAGGGCCTGCTGGGGCACGATGGTCGAGTTACGCTTCGAGTTGGCCTGGTCAGGATCGCCGTAGTCGAACTGCGAGAGCGTGTCACTGAGGCGGCGGCGGTCGACGTAGCCGTAGAGGCTGCGACGGTAGCTGAACGGCTCGTCGGTGATGTTGGCCGGCTGGCCGCCGACCAGCGGGTTAAGCTTGCCGGTGAGCAGGATCATCGAGTCGCGGATGGACTCGAAGTCGAGGCGGCGGAGATTGCCGCGCCAGAGCAGGCGGTTGGCGGCGTCGATCTTCAGCGGATCGACCGCGCCCTTCTTGGCCACGAGAGGGTTGGCGGCAGGGTCGGAGTCCTGACGGTAGACGCTGCTCATCACGATCATGCGATGAAGGCGCTTCAGTTTCCAGCCGTTCTCCATGAAGTCGTTGGCGAGGTAATCCAGGAGCTCCGGGTGGGAAGGCTTCTCGGACATGTTGCCGAGGTCGTCCACCGTGGAGACGAAGCCTTCGACGAAGTGCTTCATCCAGGTGCGGTTGACGGCCACGCGGGCGGTCATGGTGTTATCCTTGCTGGCGATGGACTTCGCGAACTCGTAACGTCCGCTGCCTTCGACGTAAGGACGGCGCTCACCCTTGGTGAGGATCTCCAGGAACTGGCGCGGGGCGATGTCGCCCTTGTTGTTCTTGTCGCCGCGCTTGAACACATGGCTGTCCTTCGGATCTTCGGAATCCTGCACGACCATCGCCTGGCCGGGAGCGCCAGGGTGCGAGAGGCGGAGTTCGTTGATCTGCGTGTGGCGGAAGTAGGCGATCGGGGCGTTGTTGCCGATGCCGCCGTAAATCGGGCGGTTCTGCCAGTCGGCGCAGAACTTGCGTGTGCTGAAGAGCGAGATCATGTCTTCGTTCTCGAAGATCTCGTCGTAGGACGGCACGGCCCACGGATAACCGGTGAGCTGGGCGATGGCCGGCGAAGTCTTCTTCCACTCCTCGCCCGGCTTGGCCAAGAGCGCGAGGTGGGCCAGGATGGCGGCGCGGTTGTCGATGTAGACCTTCTGGTAGGCGGCGGCGACATCCTCGAGGGTCTTCGGCTTCAGGTCACGGAGCGCGGCGGCGATGATCGGGTTCACCGGGTTCTCAGTGTTCTCGAGGGATTCCTTGATCGCGGCGGGGGCACGCTCGGCGAAGTAGACCAGCGGCACGGCGGCGGCGGCGGCGAAGGGACCGGTGATCGGGGAATCCTTCTGGATGCGCATCGCGGCGAAGTCGGTCATCTCGACGAGGTCGATCTTGTACTTGGCCGACATCTCGCCGGACTCGGCGGAACCGCGGCGGACGGTGGCCATCATGAGGCGACCGGTCATCTCCTTCTCGTAGCGGGCACGGGTCTCGCGCATGTAGCGGAAGAAGCCGGCGACCTGCTCGTCCTGGAGCTGATTGAGGCGCTTGGTGAAGTCGGAACGGGCGGCGGCGGCGGTCTTCGAGGTGGCGGCGATCGTCGGCTGGTGGAGCGGGACGATGGTCGAGGCGAAGATGCCGTGCAGGGAGTAGTAGTCCTTGATCGGGATCGGGTCGAACTTGTGGTCGTGGCAGCGGGCGCAGGCCACGGTAAGGCCGAGGAAAGCCTTGGTGGTGGTGTCGATGCGTTCGTCGATGGTGTCGTGGATGTCATCGAAGCGCTTGCCGACGGTCAGGAAGCCGAGGGCGGCGAGGCGGGGATCGTCAGGCGAGATGCCCGGGATGCGGTCGGCGGCGAGCTGCTCGACGATGAACTCGTCGTAGGGCTTGTCGTCGTTCAGCGCGTTGATGACGTAATCGCGATAGGTCCAGGCGTAGGCGTAGCGGTAATCCTGGAAGAGCGTGTCGCCCATGTCGACCTGCAGGCCGCGGGTGTCGGAGTAGCGGGCGGTGTCGAGCCAGTGACGGGCCCAGCGCTCACCGTAATGAGGCGAGGCGAGCAAGGCGTCGACCTGCTTGGCGTAGACGGCTTCGACGGCGCCGGTCGGCTTGCCCGCGCGGGCGGCCATCGTGTCGGCGACCTGCGCGGCCTGGATGGCCTTTTCGAAGGCGTCGACCTGCTCGGAGGTGGGCGGAAGACCGATCAGGTTGTACGAGACACGGCGCAGGAAAGATTCCGGGCTGGCCGCCGGATTCGGCTGGAGACCCTTCTCCTCGAGCTTGGCGAGGATGAAGGCGTCGATCGGCGTCTTGACCCAGGCCTTGTTCTTGACCTCGGGGACGGCCGGCTTGGTGACGGGCAGATAAGCCCAGTGTTCACGGGCCTTGCCGGTGAGGCCGGTAAGCTTGGCGGCGCCGCCGGAAGGCATCGGCGCGCCCATCTTCACCCATTCCTCGAGGATCGCGATCTTGTCGTCGGGCAGCTTGCCGCCGGTCTTCTTGGGCGGCATGGCGAACTCGGGATCGTTATAGCGGACAGCCTTGATGAGGAGAGACTTCTCGAGGTCGCCCGGGACGACCGAGGGACCTTCGTCGCCACCCTTGTAGGCGCCGTCCATGGAATCCAAGATGAGGCCTCCCTTGGAGGAATTCTTCTGGGCGGAGTGGCACTCGTAGCATCGATCGATGAGAATCGGGCGGACGTTCTTCTCGAAGAACTCGAGTCCTTCCTTGGTCGCAGGCATCGCTTCGACGGAGGGAGCGACCGCAAGAGCCGCGAAGGCGGCGAAAGCGAGGGTGGTATGACGGAGCGACAGCATGGGCGTGTTTCTTAAGGTGGAGATAAGGTTCAGGGGAAGATGCCTGGAGGGGCAGACCTTGACGAAAAATGTAAACCAGACCCCCCGGAAATCAAGTGCTCTTCCCCATTCGGGTTGTAAAGAGAAGACCCCACGGCGAAGATGCTTCCTCCGGCCGATGCGCATCCTGATCGCCAACGATAAATACAAGGGCTCGCTGCCGGCCGAAAAAGCCGGTTTTCACCTAAAAAATGGTCTAAAAGCGGTTTTTCCGGAGGCCGATTTCGACTTTTGCCCGATCGCCGACGGTGGCGAAGGTACGGCCTTGGCCATGACGACTGCCCTCAAGGGAAAATGGACCCGGACGCCCACCCAAGACGCTCATGGGCGACCCATCGAAGCTGGCTTCGGATGGGTGGATTCCTCCGCGACCGCCGTCATGGAGATGAGCGCGGCCAGCGGGCTGGCCATCGTCCATGATATCGAACTTAACCCTTTTAATGCCAATAGTTTAGGGACGGGAATCCTGATCAAGGCAGCCCTCCTCAAGGGTGCCCGTCGCATCCTGATCGGCATCGGCGGTAGCGCCACCAATGACGGGGGACTCGGGGTCGCCTTAGCTTTGGGCTATCGCTTCAAGCAGGCGGGACAGGAGTTCACCCCCACCCTGGAGACCCTCCTGGCGGCCGACCGTATCGAAAAGCCAGCCACCCTGCCCTCCTTCGAGCTCATCGTGGCCTGCGACGTCGACAACCCGCTGCTCGGACCCCGCGGGGCGACCCGGGTCTACGGCCCGCAGAAAGGTGTCCGTGACTTCGGCTGGTTCGAGCAACGCCTCGGGCACCTCGCCGACCTTGCGCGCCGCGACCTCGGCGTCGACCCGCGCGAAATACCCGGAGCCGGCGCCGCCGGCGGACTCGGCTTCGGCCTCATGGCGTTCCTCGGCGGCCGGCTCGTGAGCGGCTTCGACATGGTCGCGACGCAGGTCGGGCTCGAAGCACGCGTCGCCGCCGCGGACCTCGTCGTCACCGGCGAGGGGCGGCTCGACGAACAGAGCCTGCAAGGCAAAGGACCGGTCGGCGTCGCCCGCCTCGCGCGCCGGCTGGGCAAGAAGGTCGTCGGCGTCGCCGGCTCGGTCGACGATGCGCCGGCGCTGCGCGCGCAGTTCGACCTGCTCGTCGCGATCAAGCCCGCGGAGTTGCCGCTCGCCGAGGCGATGCGTCGCACCGGCGAGCTCATCGAGTCCGCCGTGCGCGCCCACGCCGCGCCGTTGCGCGCGCTCAGCCCCTGAAGATCGGGATCGGCACGCCCTTGCCGTCGACGGTCGCGTAGAACGGGCGGCCTTCGATGTCGAAGGCGGTCTTCGGGCTGATGCCCATCGCGCGGAAGATCGTCGCGTGCATGTCGGAGATGGAGACGGGGTCCTTGATCGCGACGAGCGGCCGCTCATCGGCCGTCGCGCCGTAGACATGGCCCTTCTTCACGCCGCCGCCGAACATCACGACGCTCGTGCCGCCCGTGAAGTGGCGATGCAGGCCGTAATGGTCCGGGCTGGTGATGACGCCGGACTTGTTGAACGCCTGGTCCTTGGCCTTCGATCCCGGGCGGCCTTCGATCATCGCGTCGCGGCTGAACTCGCTGGCGATGATCACCAGCGTGCGGTCGAGCAGGCCGCGTTGTTCGAGGTCGCGGATGAGGCGCGCGATCGGACGGTCGATCTCCGCGTGCATCTTCGCGACGGTCTCGTGGCCCTTGCCGTGCGTGTCCCACTGGAAGAACGGGACGTACTCGGTGGTCACCTCGACGAAGCGGGCGCCGTTCTCGACGAGGCGGCGGGCCAGCAGGCAGCCGCGGCCGAAGCGGCCGGTGTCGTAATCCTTCTGCACCTCGGGGGTCTCGAGCGAGATGTCGAACGCGGCGCGTTCCTTGGCGCTCAGCAGGCGATAGGCGTTGTCCATCGAACGCAGCATGGACTCGTGCTGATGGTCGCTGAGCAGGTCGCGGCTGGGCGTGGCGTCGACGAGACGGCGGAACGCGCGGTCGCGGTTGACGAAGCGGCCGGCGTCCATGCCCTTGGGCGGACGCACGGCGGCGGCGGCCTCCTCGGGGAAGGGCAGGTTCATCGGTCCGTATTCTCCGCCGAAGAAACCCGCGGTGGTGAAGGCCTTGAGCTCCTCGCTTTCGCCGACGCCCTCGAGACGCTGGCCGATGTTGATGAAGGCGGGCATGACCGGGTTGCGCGGGCCGAGCACGCGGGCCATCCAGGCGCCGATGTGCGGGCAGGCCACGGTCTGCGGCGGCACGTAGCCGGTATGCCAATGGAACTGGTGCCGAGAATGCAGGATGCTGCCGAGGTCGGGCTGCACGGCCGAACGGATGAGCGTGCCGCGATCCATCACCTGCGCGATGTTCTCGAGCCCCTCGCAGATGCGGACGCCGTCGACGGACGTCGGGATGGCCGGGAAGGTGCTGAGCACGCGGTCGTAGGTAAGGCCCTTCTCGTAAGGGGCGTAGCGCTTCGGGTCGAACGTCTCGGGCGCGGCCATGCCGCCGGCGAGCCAGATCAGGATGACGGCGTCGGCAGTGGCCGCGGGCTGGACGACCTTCTCGCTTTCGGCGAGGAGACGCGGCGCGCCCATCGAGAGCGTCGCGGCGCCGGCGGCGGCGAGCATGCGCAGGAATTCTCGCCGGGCCAGGGGTTCGGGCAAGGAAGGGTCGAGCGGCAGAGGAGCGGACATGGTGTTCAGCGGATGGTCTGGAATTCGGGAAGCATGCACACGGCCCAGAGGAGGTCGGCGATGCCTTGTTCGGAAAGGTCGGCGCCGACCATCTCGGCGGCCACCTTGAGCTCGGCGGAAGACGGCTCGCGGGTCAGCGCGGAGAGGTAGAGCCAACGGGAGAGCTCCTCCGGCGAGGACCAGGCGCGGCGCTTGAGCTTGGCCGCGCCGGCGGCGAGGAGGTTGGTCAGGGCCTGGCCGTTGGAAAGGTCGATGGCCTCGAGGGTGCTCAGCTCGTTGGGCCGCATCGAGACGATCTGCTCGCGGTTCGGTCGGCCGAGCGAACGCTGCAGCAGGTCGGACTTCACGAGGCTCGCGCGCGCCGGCAGGCTGCTCGTGGCGTCGGCGCCGGCGAGCATCTCGGCCATGCGCGCCTGCGCCTTGCGCCAGGCGTCGCCGGTCACGATCGCGACCGGCTTCCAGGTCGCTTCCGCGGCCTTCCCCTTGCCGGCCGCGAAGAGGCCGCGCGCGTTGGGCACGCTGGTCGTCCACTCCCAGGAGGCGTCGGTCGCCATCTGCACGCGCGCGCCGCCCTTGAGCGTGACGTTGGCCTGGAAGAAAAGCGCGGCGACGTTAGGTCCGGAACCGGCGTTGCGGCCGACGACCACGATCTGGTTGGCTCCCTTGAGGAGGGCGACGGAGAGGTCGAAGCTCCTGGGGTCGGCCCAGTTGTCGCCGGCGCCGATCTTCTTGCCGTTCACGAAGAGCTCGAAGCCGTTGTCGCAGGTCACGACGCACGTCGCCACGTCGACGTCGGCGTCCAGCACGAGCTGGCGACGGAAACTGCGGACCTCGCCCGCGGCGGGGATACGGCCGCCGGCGATGTCGCCCGACCAGACCGGCGCGGCGAGCAGCGGCTCGACGACGGGCTTCTTCGCGACCGCGGCGGACGGGGCGGCGCGGGGCACCTTGAGCTCGACCTTCGCCGGCGTGGTGCCGGTCAGGCGCCAGACGGCGTCGACGAACTGCTCGGCGGTGAGCCGCTTGGCGCGCGGTCCCCGGTAGACGTAACCCTTGTCCTCGGCGTCACGCGCGAGGACCTCGGCGCGGGACTGGTAAGCCTGCGAGGTGGCGATGAACTCGAGCACCGCCTTGAGGTCGTATTTCGATTCGACGAGCCGGTTGGCCAGCACGTCGAGCAGGTCCTGGTTCCAGGGCTGGGTCTGCATCGCGTCGACGGGATGGACGACGCCGCGGCCCATCAGGCGATGCCAGAGGCGGTTGACGATGGTGCGCTGGAAACGGCCGTTCTCCGGATGGGTGATCAGCGAGGCGAGCTGCGCGAGGCGTTCTTCGCGCGGCTTGGAAGCGTCGACCTGGCCGAGCTCCGGATAGAGCCAGGCGGCGACGGCGGGCTTGCCGGTGGGGATGTCGCAGCGCACGAGCTCCATCGGGCGGTCGGCGTAGATGGCGGCGAGGCCGTAGGCGTCGCGCAGCTTCCAGCGGTCGGTGAAGCTGTCGTGGCACGAGGCGCACTTCATGTTGATGCCGAGGAACGTCTGCGAGACGCTCTGGGAGAACTGCAGCTCGGGGACCTGGCCCGCGCTCACCGCGCCGCGCCAGATGATGCCTTTCGCGAAACCTTCGCTGTCGGCGGAAGGCGCCACGAGCTCGCGCGTGAAGCGGTCATACGGCTTGTTCGTGAGCAGGGAGAGATAGAGCCAGCTGGTGATCTGCTTGCGGCCGCCGTCGATGTAGCCGGTGCCGGCGTAGTCGTTACGGAGCAGGTCGTTCCAGAAGACCATCCAGTGGTCGGCGTAATCGACGTCGCGGGCGAGCAGCGCGCGGACGAGCGCCTCGCGCTTGTCGGAGCGCTTGTCGGCCGCGAAGGCGCGGACTTCTTCGGCGGATGGCAGCAGGCCGACGAGGTCGAGCATCACGCGACGCTGGAAGGCGGCGTCGTCGGCCGGCGGCGGCACCGGCGCGCCCTTGGCCGCGAGCCAGCCGTCGAGCACGCGGTCGAGCGGATGCGTCCGGCCGGACCTGGCCTCAGGCAGCACCGGCTTGCGCGGACGCAGCGGCGGCTCGTAGGCCGGCTGCTTGAAGGCGAAGCCTTCGGTCCAGAACGCGCCCTGCTCCACCCAGGCGCGCAGGACGGCGACCTCGGCGGGCGTGACGCGCGGTCCTTTCGGCGGCATGCGCTCGTCGGGATCCTCGCTGACGACGGATTCGAGCAGGCGTCCCTTCGACGCCTGTCCGGGGAAGAGCACCGCTCCGCCCTCGCCGCCTTCGAGCAGCGAGGCGCGGGTGTTCATCGAGAAGCTGCCCTTCTTCTTGTCGCCCGTGTGGCACTCGCCGCAGTGCTTCCGCAGGATCGGCACCACCTCATGGGCGAAGTCGACCGGCGCCGCCCCGAGGGCGG
>JACCDP010469362.1_pt1 | contig 16808 bp, 9 predicted proteins | sample 7445841 | NCBI WGS metagenome assembly JACCDP01 (sample SAMN15323441, study PRJNA562643) | freshwater metagenome | isolation source: river surface water | place: USA:Blue River Watershed | collected 2017-08-17 | reverse complement strand
CTTCACGAAAGAAGACCAAGTTACTTCCTTTCTGAAAAGGTTGATGATATCGGGGTTTCTGACAATGCTTGGGCTCTGAATGTTGAAAATATCAGGCTGAGAAAGAAATGAAAAATATGGAAAGAGGAGCTTGGCTGTGTCATGCGGCGGGTGCAGCTAAGATAAGTATAATTAGTCAAAGTTTCTACGGCTCGTGCTTATCACGTCTTCTGCAAAAGGGAGGAGTTTTTGCAAGCTATCTTCCCTGGATGGCGTCTCCTCAAATTGCAATGTTTGAAAGCGAACAAGGGTGCCGAAGAGATGCAGTTTACGCGGAAAATACACTAGACTTTTCTCCCGACTTTTTAAAGTACATGAACTCCTATCTTGAACTAGCAATGAGCCAGGAATGGATGCGGAGGGCTGACCATATAAGGATATTTCATGAAATAGAACTATTCCCTAACTCCATCGAAGTCTATAAAGACGCATTAAAATATACTCAATATTGGCCTTCGTGGCAGAAATATGTGTTTACATTGGTTGTTAAGTCTATCATTCCCTTGTGTGCGAACGAGGATCTGCCATATGAGAATGGTCATTCTTTCAGTGATCATCATTTTATTGGCGCAATTTTTACGAGCATCGACACAACTTCACCTTATCCTGAACTTTCTCTAAATCTCACCTTCAGTCATGAGCTTGCCCACCAAGTCTTGATGTTTTATCAGCACAGTGGAAACCTCCTGGATAATACAGACGAACTTGTCTATTCAGGAATTAGGAAAACACTTCGACCAGCAATATCTGCTCTTCACGCCGCTTGTGCTTTGGGCTATATGATTGAGACATGCAAAGCTTTGATTGATCGAGAAAATGATGTATGCAGAAAAGCTTTTTTGAAATCTAAGCAAGAAGAATATTTGTGCAGCTTAAACTTAGGACTTGAGGCTCTTTCGTTGTTAAAAAAAAGCAATCTTTGCTCAGATCTTATTGAAGATCTCTATCGAATTTTGGCTATGAGGTAGAGATTTGAATAGAACAAGAAAAATATCGAGTATAATTTCTCAAAAATTCCAATTATCTTTTTTATTTGTTCTGATTTTTCAAGTTTTAGTAATGATATTTTTTGTCGTCTATATGGCCTATGAGAATGCCTTGTCTAGGGGGAACTTCCTGGCTTCTAGTAACAACTCTGCGCTCGGATTAATGCTGTCTACAGGAGACATTTTCCAAATTAAAAACCTTTCAAAGTCATTCTTGAATGAAGCCACTACCTCTGTTTTTTTAAGTAATGCATCAGGTGAAAAGGTTTGCAACACAGGTAGTGATGTTAGTGGCTTTACTCCATTTTATGGTCCATTGTACATTGCTGAAAATGGAGTATTCCTTTTGACTTCTAATAAGGTAAATTATAACGGACTTAAAGTGGGTGAAATCTGGGTATTCAATAGATTGTTATTTGGTCAATGGTTGTCGACTATTATAATTATGTTGCTCATTAATATCTTTGGATTTCTAGTTCAAGGCAGAATTTTAAGAAAATTTTTGGTTTTTATGGGTGCACAATTCAAAGAAATTGAGTCCATTTTCAAGAACACAAATGATAGTGAAGAGCTTGAGAATTTATGTGAAAAAAGAGTTTCTACTCAAATTGCAGAGGTTGAGAGTCTTGCAAACACTGTAAGGAAACTTGTAGACAATTTACATAGATCGGCCAATATCGAAAAAGACGCAGCAATTGGTCGCATATCTGCTCACCTCACCCACGACATGCGTGCCCCCATCGGTACCTTCGAACGCCTCCTTTACATCAAAGACGAAGACTTCCCGACAATGAAACACGCGATTCGCGAATCGGTAAGTCGTCTTTATACCATGGTAGAAGCCCTTCGCCATGGGGAGCTTGAAAGCCTGGTGAGCCGTGCATGGACGACACTTGACTTCGAGTTTGGCTATCAAAGCCTGCTGGGACAGGCTGAGAAGCGCTGCATTAAATTCACAGTCCCGCAGGAAAAGGTCGAAAATATCTATGCGGATTCTCTGAAGCTGGAGCGAGCATGGATCAACCTTGCATCGAATGCGCTCGAGTTTGCTAAGTCCTCAGTCAGGGTTGAAGTCGAGTTAAAAGGTCCAGATGTGATCCTTCGTGTTCTCGATGATGGTCCTGGTGTGCCTGACGAGTTTATACCGAAACTGTTTCAACGCGGAGCAACATTAGGCAAACAGGATGGGACTGGCCTAGGCCTTGCATACGTAAAGCAGATCGTGCAGGGGCATGGAGGTGATGTCAGCTATCGTCGTGAAGATAGTTGGACCATTTTCGAATGCCATCTGCCTTACGCATGCTCCGAAAGTGAGGTCTATCCTATGAATCAAACTCAGGTTTTAGAAATTGTTCAGCAGCCCCTTGTCACCGTTAAAGTAGCTATTTGTCTCCAGCCACGCGAGCTCTCGCTGCGAATTTTGGACGAGCTCCGTTCTTCGAATTCGGAGAAGTTCTTCTTTTCCGAAGAACGAGTAGGTGCTGCAATCGTGGTATCGAATGTTGAGGATATCATGATGGAGGTTCTTGAATCTGATGATCAAGAGTATTTCTCCATGGCGCAGTGCAAAGAAGATTTGAATCTGATCCTATACATGCTCAAAAGGAAGTTTGAAATTTCGCAGTAGAGCGACCCTCTATGAATTCTCTTTGCGGAACTCGTTCTGAGAGAGGTTTTTCCTCCCAACGTGGCAAGCCTTAGCTTGAATAGGTTTTGAACAAGTATATATTATGCAATATATACGCCAACATGCACCAAAGCTTCAATTTTCACCTCTTTTTTACCGATAGGTAAAAAGTTTTTTATTTCAGGTGATATGAGGGCTTTGCGTATGAAGTGGTTGTCTTATGTGCTTTCTCTTGGGTGTCTTGGCGTTGTGACTTCTTGTAAAACCTCTCGCTCCTCTTCGGACCTCTTTGCGAGTCTATCTCTTACAGACTTCAAGAACTATTCAGGCAGCATCGTCTGCCGTCCCGGGACTGTAGCGGTTCCAGAAAGTTTAGAAGAGATCCAGGAATTTGTGCGGCAGGCCGCAGACAAACGTCTGAATCTGCGGGTCGTCTCTTTGCCTGCGCCGCGCTCTTACAGTCCAGTGATCTGTCCTGAAGAGGGTGGAGCGATGCTGAACCTGCAAAAGTTCAATCGGGTCTTGAGTCTCGATAAGGAGGCGAAGACCGCCATTATACAGCCTGGGGTGCTTATCAGCGATCTCAATGAGATACTGAACAAAGATGGTTTTACCTTTCCTGTGATGCCAGACTATAACGGAATTTCCGTAGCTGGTGGGATGGCGACCGGAGCACATCACAGCTCTCTTCGCATTCCTTCTGCCATCGGCGACTGGATTGAAGAGATGAAAATCGTCGATGGTCGTGGTGAGCTCAGGACCCTTAAGGGGCAAGAGTTGGACACTGCACGCGTTCACCTAGGACTCCTCGGGGTTATTTATGAACTCAAGATCCGAGTTCTCCCTCAGTACAAGCTTCGCTATAAATTTGAAAAAATCGCAGATAACAAGATCGAACAGGACATCGAACGCTTGGTGCGGGAGCATGATTATGCCCGAGTGATGTGGTTCCCATCACAAAAAACATTTATCCTCGATTCGTTTGACAAAGTCGATACAGCGACTCCTGGGGATTCCTTTAACAATCTTTGGTCAGCGACCCCAAATATCTCTTTTCTCGGTGATGTTCCAGTCGGAACACTCAACTCCAGTCAAGTCCTCCAATGTACGGCTGAGTTCGCTCGCGTCAAAACCTTTGCAGGACCCTTTAAAGTGGTGGGCTCGGATAGTAAGAGCCCCGTGGGCTTCGCTCACCGGATGATCGCGGGAACTTGCGAGCCAGGCAAGTGCTCGTGGGACTACGGCATCAAAACCCGCACGGTAGAAGTCGGTTTTCACCTACGCCGCCTACCCGAATGGATCGGAGATATCAAGCAGCTTACCAGTCAAAAGAAAGCCTGCTTTCCTATCCTCGGTCTTTATCTCAGATTTTCTCTCGCCTCGCAGTCAGCGATAGGTCAAGCGGCGGGGGAAGATACTGTGATGTTCGAGATCCATATACCGCAGACCAGCAGTCCAAGCCTCGAACCCTCGAGCGATGTCTACGATGAGATAGTCCAACTAACTCTTGGCAAGTATCAAGGGCGGCCTCACTGGGGTAAGAATAGCCAGCCATACTTTGCAGGTCTCGGTCCGAAGCAATTCCCTAACTGGGAGGCGTTCGAAAGTCTTCGCAGCGAAATCGATCCTACGGGAGTCTTCGTGAGCCCCTTCTGGCGGAAAATTTCCGAGAATCAAAGGATCAGCGGTGAAGCTTCCTGTGCCGTCAACAAGAGCTGTATCTGCTCGCGTGATACGGACTGTGGGAAAGGCTCTCGCTGTGTGCCTGGGGTCTTCTATCCTGAAGCGAGGGTGTGCAAACCTTAACGGGGTATTCTTCCTGCTAGCGAGAGATCATGTTGCTGGTTAACTAGCGCACGCTTTGCGAGAGAACTTGCCAAAAGAAATCTTCAAGAACTTATGTTTATCGTGACCGAGACGGGTGCCTACGAGCTCGGCACGATTCTCCAGAGGCTAGGAGTGCCTCCTCTGGTTTTGTCTGTACCTCCCTTAAATCCATCCTTATAGGCTTACAATGTGGTAATGTATTGTTCCTCGCCATGTCTGCATTCGACTTTATTTGGGTTCCATTAAAGATTCCGGTAAGCATAGGCCAATATTCGCAGTTTGAGTCTTACTAAAGGGGTATGCAGAGGGGACGATCTTACTCTCATTGCGGTCATAAAGGAGAGTCTCTCCTCATGCTAAACAAGCTTAAGATTCAACTTTTTTTTCTGATCATTCTGGGCGCGTGTGGTCAAAGGGAGGAGTCAAAAAGATCAGAAAAGAATATATTTGAGCGATTCGAGGTCACTTTAACCCAAAATAAAGTGACGGGAAACGACATGGATTTAATTTATGAAGGTGATAGAGAACTGGCTTTGAGTCCAGGTGTTTATGGAAATATTCATTTTGGGGTCTTTCCTTATCCGGAACATTCGGTTTTGGAGGCAAGCTGTGGAGAGGTCAATCTTATTCATGCTAGCTATGATGTGCTTGTGGAACTCGATAAGATGGAACATTGTGTGCCCAAATTTACTATAAGACACAGAAATCTTCCTGAAGAAGAGGTTGTATATTTAACAGAAAAGTTAAAGAAATTTGATACTGGAAATTTGAGTTTAGAAAAGTTTGAACGCGAAGATGAAAAATATTGGTACCAACTAGAAATATATAATTCTTCTCGCAAGAAGAATCCGTCATCCCAAGATCAGCGAGATTATGATTATTGAAATATCTCGTCTCTGGCGCTTACGATTCTGGCGAGGAATTCCTGCAAATCTCGTGTGAAAGTCCCGAAGAGACGATTTGTCTGTCACGCAGCAAGTCTTAGAATGTGAGGCTGCTCTGTTTGCGTCAGCTCAAAGCCCAGGGATCGCAAGCAGTAGGAAATATGCGAGAGTAGCTCTTCAGACTGGAGACTGGGACGCCAGGGCTCTCGTGAATCGCCAAGGCTCATTTGTAGGTGAGGAATTTCCTGCTTTAGAATCCAGGTGAGAGTCAGGGAGCTAGGAGCTTCTAGGAGAATCTGCCGGATAAATCTCTCGAGAATTACGGGGAAGACTGTCGGATGACCTGGGATTTTGAGTGTAGGGTCGATCGCCCATTCGACCTTTAAAAGAGCAAAAGTGTGTTGTGGAAGCTGTTCTTTGAGACGACCGAGGGTACTATCCATGAGATCTTTGAGTGTTATGTCCTGAGATGTGATGCCATCGATTCCACTAAGCGAACGAATTTCTTCTAACGCGCCGCTAATCCTGTGGGTTTGTAAATGGGCAAATCGAACAGATTCTTCCAGTTGTGCTAAGTCTCTTGTGATCTGCATCAGACATTTTTGAGCTTCTTCATCCAGGCCAGAGCCATGATTGAAGAGACTCAAGAGAATGGATTCGAGACTCTTTTTGGTCAAGGCCAGCGTTTCGAGTTGGAGCTGACAGGCGTGGAGAGGATTATTACCTCGATGGAGGAGATCTTGAACCAAGAACGTTTTGGCTTTGATTTCGTTTTGTAGATCTTTGGTCGCTTGCTTCAGAGCGAGACCTTGGAGGTGAACCCTTTGATGGGTTCCTATACGTGCCAATAGCTCTTGGCGTGCAAAGGGTTTGACCAGATAATCACTTGCTCCACATTCAAAGCCAAACTGCACATCAGAGGGTTGGGACTTGGCTGTCAGAAGAAGGATGGGCAGCTCCGAGTAGTCGATTTCCTCTCGAATTTTACGAGTCAGATCGTAGCCTGTGAGCTGAGGCATCATGACATCAAAAAGTGCAAGATCGAAGGACTCATTTTGAAGAATTTCTAAAGCTTTTTTACCATCGCTTGCTGTCGTGATGGTAAAGCCTTCGGGTTCGAGGTGGGACTTGAGCACCTCGAGATTTATCGGATCGTCATCTGCAATCAGCAGACGGACTCCATTGCCTGAAGCTGTATGTCTCAGAACTTCTGCAGGTTTTTCGGACGGGGTGAGGTGACGCTGAACGATCGGCTCTGGTTTGAGCGCACGGGTTGGAGTAGGCTCCGGGCTGTCGTCGCTTACGTCTTTACGGAGAGGCAAGATGACCGTAAACTCCGTCCCCTTACCGACTTCTGATGAGACCGTGATCGATCCGCCATGAAGTTCGATGAGCTTTTTGGTGATGGCTAAACCTAGCCCAGTACCACCAAATTCACGAGCGCTTGAACCGTCGGCTTGAACGAAAGACTCAAAGATCTTATCGAGCTTATCGGCGGGAATGCCTATGCCTGTGTCTGAAACGCGGATACGAACACCTCCTGGAGCTGTGTCGAGTACAAGACAGACGCGACCTTGGAGAGTGAATTTGACCGCGTTGCCTAGGAGATTGAGCAGAATCTGTTGCAGTCTGTTTTCGTCCCCTCGGATAAAGCGAATAGCAGGATCAATGTGCCGTTCGAGAGTTATGTCTTTTTGTCCTTTGAGGGGCTCGAGAAGGGTTAGTATCATTTCTGTGAGGGCGCTTAGGTCTATCTTCTGATTCCGTAGTTCTATCGATTCATGACGAAGTTTAGAAAAATCGAGAATATCATTGACGAGTGAGGCAAGTCGCTTGGCAGAACTCAGTACAAGGGAAAGCTTATGCTCGACTTGAGGGCTCTTGGGATCTCGGACCATAGCCTCGGTGAGGCCTATGATCGCATGGAGCGGAGTTCTTAATTCGTGAGAGGTGTTTGCTAGGAAGTCATCTTTCATCCGATCAATTTTTTGAAGTTCTTGATTGCTTCTTTGCTGCTCTGCGAGCGCTTCCTCTTGCTTTTTGAAGATCAAGTCTTGAGCCTTTCGTAGTTCCGCCCGAATTTTTCCCCCGATCACAAGTGCAATCAAGGTGCCTTCTACGAACGATCCGATCAAAGACCCGGCACTTGAGAAGGGAAAGGGAGGTATTCTTCCTGCAAGTCCCAGGACGGTAATTGCGGTGCCGCTGAGCATAAAGACCCAGGCGAAGAGGTAAATGCGACCAAAAGGGTGCTTTTTGATGGCCATGGTAACAGAAACGGAGAGTATCCAGACTAGGGTCAGTAAATTGAAAGCTGATGCTATACGCGATGCAGCATTAAAGTCAAAAAAGAGATAGACGCAGAGGAAAAGTGTGACGAACGACTGTAGCCCGAGTGCGATAGAGTTTGCTCTAGACTTGATATCAAAAATGGAGCAGGTCATCGCAATCGCTGCAGTTGTGGTGATTACGCCAGAGATGAGGTAAATGGGATTCATAAGGCTAGGGAGGAAACGATCAGGGATGGGGAGAAGATTCCAAAAACCTTGGAGGCCAGCATTGAATAATATCTGGGTACTAAGATAAAGAATATATAGGAAAAGATAGGTAGTTGGAAATTTAGTGAAAATGAAAAAATTGTAGATCAGAAGAGAAAGTGTCCCTCCGATAAGGAGCGTGATGACCACAAGAAAACGCTGGGATTGGGTCGTGTAGGTATCTGGTGTCATCAATTCGAGGGGAAATTGCAAGCTTCCTTTGGTTTCAATTCGGAGAGCATAAGTGCTCTGACCAGGAGAAACTTGGATTTTAAAAAGTGGTGTTTGCGAGCTGCTGGTCTGCTCTCTCTTCTCCAGGCGATCACCTCGCATCTCACGGATCCAGGTCCCATCCTCGGCTTGTCTAAAAAAGCTTAGATAGTCGACTCCTGGAAAAGAGTAGTTGAGGATATAAGATTTCTGCTGACTAGAAAGATTTTCAATGGAAAAACGTGCCCAAAACACAGACTTTGAGTAACCAAAATGTGGTGTTGGCTTATCAAAACGTTGTAAGTCTGATAAGGGTATCTTGAGAAAATCTTCTAGTGTGAGCTCTCCCGTCTTGTCTTCATAGAGAAAGAGGTATGGTCCTACGCGAACGTTTTCCTCCTCTGAAAGGCCTACCTTTAGTGATTCGGCGCGTAGCTTCGAAAATCCTTGCGAGATTGACACGAGGCAGATGAGAGGGAAGAAAAGCAGTGCTTTGTACAGTCTCTGATGCATGCTCACATACTCCGATGAAATCTCGTCATTCTGCGGCCTATCGGGAAGGGATAAGAGAGTTTGATAGGCAAAGATTTCCGAGTTCTGAGACTTAAGCAGCGACTTGAGAGGGAGCACTTGGGAAAATGAATGCGCAGAACTATGGCCCCTGATTTGAAGGGTTTGTAGGCTTTTACAGTGTATTCTTCCTTCTAGCGAGAGTCCCTGTTGCTTGTTAGATAGCTCACGCTTTGCGAGAGGACTTGCCAAAAGAAAGCATCATTCCACGTATGTTGATCATGTCCGAGCGTGATACCGACGACCTCGGCACGACCCTCTTGTCGAAGCCACACAACAGGCTGTGAGGATTCCTTTGCACTCTGACCGTAATAGAGGGGAACGACATCATCCCCTTGGGTACGGGCGATATAAAGTTCGTCTCGGGCCAAGCTGATGGTATCCGGTAGTCCTGCGGTGATGGGATGCTCTGCGGCTTTGCGAAGTGTAAGAGTAGCAATGGGTTCATGGATCAAGGAGTCGATACCGGTAAAAGCAGACCACTGGGGTAGCATATCTTTATCCTTCCACTTCCACATATCCCAAGCTGAGAGGAGATCACCGACGACGCCAAGGCTTGGCGAAGTGCTGCGGAAATTATGCATGGCACAGTGGAGGAGGATCACGGGAATCCCAAGATCGTGAGCTTGTCGACGGATGTTAAAAATTGCCTGGTAATCGGTGGAGAAGGCAAAGCATGCGTTGTATACGAGGATATCGTAGCTGGCAGCGAAATCTGGGTTCTTAAGGGCTCGCAGGGCACCTGCCTTATCGTCGACACCAAGACTGGTGATGGTGACATCGTTCCAGAGCGGAAGAGTTTCCTGAAATTTTGCAGCCTGCCAAGCATAGTCGTGCCAGGGGTCTCCTCCTTGGGTCAAATAGAGGAGACGAATGGGGTCTTGCGCAGGAGAGGCAAACATCTGCGGACAGAATGTGAGAGCTAAGAGGAGAAAAAGCTTAGTATGTTTCACCATGGGAGGGAACTCCATAGGTTCTGGATTAAGACAATGGCTAGTATCACAAAAGTGAGAATAAGCACAAGAGTGTCCTATAGATTGGACCTTGTTTCAAATTGTCTGATATAGCCGGCAAAACTCACCCCTCCCCCAGCAACCTTAGATGACAGATAATCAAGAGCGATATGTCTATCAGCGAGCAAGGTCTATGTCTGCAAAGGCTTTCCTACACTACAGTCTATTGATTCAGGCTTGGCTTTGGAGTCAGATGCTGTATGCGGGGACTATTGTTCTAGATGCTGATAGTTTTACCTCTGCAACGCTCGGTTATTCGATGGAGTTCTTCAAAGATCCCGACAAAACTTTGACGATCGAAGGGATTCGGGAGCGCGAGACGGAACTGTCTTGGGCCCCCGGGACCAATGATGCACAGGGCTTTGGCTATTTTGAGGGGAATATTTGGGCTCGTTTCAAAATCGAGGACAAACGAGCAGTCAGAAATCCCTTGGTGCTCGTGTTCGGCTACCCTCCGACCGACCTCATAGAACTCTATACGGTGAACCACCAAGGAGAAATTCGTAAACAAGAAGCCGGCGAGCATTTGTCCAGGGATCGATGGCCAATGGATCGACGTTATCCGACCTTTCCCCTAGAGCGTGCTTTAGACTCGGACGGACTTCACTACTATATTAAAATAAGCAGTGGGTCTTCACTTATCTTTGATGTGAAACTCTCGGAGAAGGATTGGTCTGACGCTGATGCAACAAGTGAAGATTCAGTTCAAATTTTTTATTTTGGTGCTCTCTTCATTCTTGCTCTCTACAACTTTCTGATATTCCTTTCGAGTAAGACGTCCTTTTACGTTTCCTACGTGATTTACCTACTCGGTTTTGGAGTAGCACAAGGAGCCATAGGCGGCCATATCCATTACTTTTTGAGTTCTGCACTTCCAACTTTGAGCGACTATGCGATAAGTCTTGGGATGTCTGTGTCGATCTGTGGACTCGTGATGTTTATACTTCAAGTCTTTGAAATAGACACTTACTCCAAGCAGAAGAAATTATGGAAATCTATCGGATATGGTATTTTGTGCTTGGCACTTTCGAATATCATCCTGAGTCCGCTGCTTGTATATCAACTCAACTTGAAGTTCGCCTTTGCTTTATCGCTAGTGACTTGCCTTTTTTGCGCTTTCACGATTTATCTTGCGAGCCAGGGCAAAGAACGTATGGTTCGCTGGTTTACTCTCGCATTTAGCGCATTTCTAGTCGGGACATGCTTACTGATCTTTCGTAACTTAGGATTTCTAGAATCAAACATTCTGATTAATAACGCTGCGCAGATAGGTTCAGCTTTGGAATTTACACTCCTTTCTTTTGCCATGGCAGATCGCATCAAAATTCTTCAGGAAAAGATTCGAATTGAGCAGGAAAACGCCTTGAAAGCAGAACATGCAGCTCGCGAGGCAGACCGGCGGGCACTGGAAGCTAGCGAAGCTGCTCTTTCTGAACAGAAACAACTGGCGGCACTCAAAGATCAGTTTTTAGCCAATACTTCGCACGAGCTACGTACGCCTCTCAATGGAATGATCGGGATGAGTGAAGCCCTTCTGGATAGTTCTCGCCTCCATCCTCAGGACACCCATGTGGTTCATGATATACTGGAGGCTTCGCGGCGCCTTGCGCGCTTAGTGAACGATATTCTTGACTTTGGGTCTGCTCAAAAGGGTCATATCAGTCTTGACCTTGTAGGCTACGATCTAAGAAACCTCGTCGAAGAAGCCCTTCGCAATCCCAAGCTTCGGCCTAGCACTAGCCACAAAGTTGGCCTCGAAAACGACATTGCAACTGAGCCGTTGGGAGTCAAAGTAGACAAGGATAGGACTATTCAAGTTTTGGAAGCTATATTATCTAACGCCTTTAAATTTACCGAGAAAGGTGCGGTATCGATTCGATCGAGGAGAGCAGATGGGTGGATAGAACTTGCTATCAGCGATACGGGACTCGGGATTCAGCCCGAACGACTGCAGGGTATTCTCTCAGGCTTTGAACAGGTTGATGGGAGTTCTGGGAGAAAGCAAGGAGGTACTGGTCTAGGGCTCGCCCTGGCCTATCAGCTCATGCAGGCAATGGGGGGGAGTATCGAACTTCATTCAACCCCAGATGTAGGTACCACTGTCGTCTTACGTTTTCAAGAGAGTCAGGAGAACCTGGAACTTCAGCAGAACCTCACTAGACTCCCTTTAGAGAAGTTTTCCGAAGTAGCTCGGCCTCTGGAGATACAGCAGGCTGCCGGGAGTGAGTGGGTTTCTCCCCAACGGAGATCGAAACCAGCTGTGAACACTCAGATACAAAAAACTAAGACCAAGTTGCGAAGCCGCATCCTGGTTGTCGATGATGACGACCTCAACCGCAAAGTTATTCGAAGCCATCTTTCCGATGGCCCCTACGAGATTTTTGAAGCTTCAAGTGGAAAAGATGCCCTCCATGAAGTCGCCGAAAAGGGGCCATTTGATGCTATCTTGCTCGATGTGATGATGCCAGGAATGACAGGATATGAGGCCTGTCGTAAGTTGCGTGAAGAATATCCGGCTAATGAACTACCAGTCCTGATGTTGACAGCGAAACAACAGATCAACGATCTCCTTGAAGGTTTTCAATCGGGAGCAAACGACTATGTACACAAGCCGTTTGTAAAAGGTGAATTGCTAGTACGTCTTGATGCCCACCTGCAGATGGCGAAGCTCGCACGTTCCATGAGAAAGTTTGTTCCTCAAGATTTTATTGAAATATTGGGCTATCGAGAACTCACCGAAGTGGATTTAGGTGATGTTGTAGATAAAGATCTCACGATCGTATTTGCTGATATTAAGAACTACACGGGTACTGTCGAACACATGAAGCCTCGTGAGATATTTGGCTGGCTTAATACCTATTATCGTGTGATTGGTCCTGAAATACGAAGGAACGGGGGCTTCATTGATAAATATATCGGTGATTCCGTGATGGCCCTGTTTCCTGGAAGTCCGGTACAAGCGATTGACGCGATGCTAGCCATTCAAAAGACCTTGCATAGTATGGGCGCTTCTTATCTGGGAATCGGGATTCATTTTGGACCCGCTATGCTTGGGACCCTTGGGGAGCCTGAGCGATTTGAAGCGACGGCACTTTCGGATGCAGTGAACGTTGCTTCTCGTATTGAAGGAGCAGCCAAAATTTTGGGTTGTCTTGTGCTTGTTACTGAGGATGTTTATCGGTTGACTCTTTCAGAACGTGACTATACTTGGCGACGTCTAGGACGCTTTCGTATGAAAGGGCGACTCAGTGAAAACGTCCTTTATGAACTGTTGGATGTTGATTCTAGATTTGATTTGAAGCGAGAGAGTTGCGATGAATTCCAAAGAGGCGTTGATGCTCTGGCTGCTGGCATGTTTAAGGAAGCCCTCCTTTATTTCCAAAATGTTCTCGAATCAAATAGCGATGATGCGGCTGCTGCCTACATGGTGCAAATGTGTGCGTTTCTTCAAAAAAAATCGCATGGTTTTGATGGTGTCATCCACTTGCTCGAAAAGTCATGAGAATTGTTAAATTTCACGTTATAGAGTCAGAAATCATGATGTTTTATCTTAAAATTGTGCTTCTTTATTTGATAGTTCTTAGCTCAAAAGCCTATGCTTTGATGCCAGTCACTCTTGATAAAGACCCCAATGCTCTGAAGATTGCACAGAATCTTGAATTTCTTTATGATGAGACGGGAACCTTCACCATAGACCAAATTCGTGCAACAAAGAGCTCACTTGAATGGCAGAAAAATACTCACGACGTGTTAAATTTGGGCTATAAGCTTGGAGATGTATGGGCTCGCTTCTCCTTAGAGGATCGCCGTAAAAAGACTGGCGAGATCCTTATGGAACTGGCTCAATCCCAAACTGACAAAATTGAAGTTTTTGTTTTTGAGGGTTCGAACCTGATATCTTCTCAAGTGGCTGGTGATCATGTGAAGCGCTTAGAATGGAGTCGGCCAGCTCGGCTCCCGTTATTTTCCCTACCGGACGGTAAAAATCTAGATGTCTACATTCGCCTGAGTGGCCAAGCGTCTAAACAACTTGCTCTCAACCTATGGTCCAAGGAATTGCACGCTGAGGTCTTGATCAAAAGAGAGGCTTTTCAAGCTATGTACTTTGGTGCGCTCCTTACGATGATTGCCTATAACTTCCTGGTAGGTTTAGGCACAGGGCTCAGCGTTTACTTTTCCTACGTTGGATTCCTCTTTGGATTTGGTATTTTTCAAATATCTCAGACTGGGCATGGTTCCTTCCTATTTTGGACCGGTTCTGCTTGGTTCTCTGATTTTGTAGTATTTTTGGGTATAACGATTACTGGACTGTGCGGAAACGTCTTTGCAAGTGAGTTACTAGGTCTCAAGAAGACAACAAAGACCATTCCTTATATTCACTATTACTTCTGCTTTATTAGCCTAGTTGTCTGCAGCACCTACTTCATGTTGGGTTATAGTTTCGCTGTGAAAATCTCAGTCTTCTTATCGATTGTTCCTTGGGTAGGCTCACTCATTTACTACGGCTATCTCGCCTTTCGAAAGGGGGAAGATGTCGCGAAATGGTATGGCTTTGCCTGGAGCGTGTTTCTTATTGGTTCACTTGCGAACTCCTTGAAGCAGGCAGGGCTTCTACCTGCCAATGACTTTACTAACAATTCTCAGCAGATTGGCTCTGCAGTCGAGTTTATCTTACTATCATTTGCACTCGCCCAACGAATCAAGACACTCAATCGCCGAATCGAAGCAGAAAAAGAAAACGCTCTCCAGGCCGAACGGCGAGCGCGCGAGGCGGATGCCAAAGCTCTGGAAGAGGAACGGCGCCTCAGTGAACAACGCGATCAGCTCGTGGCCAACACAAGTCATGAGCTTCGCACCCCTCTCAATGGAATGATGGGTCTTATTCAGGCTGTTATGAAACGCGAAGCAAATAAGCTTTCGCCTGACTCACAAAAAAGTCTCGAGGGGGTTGTGCTCAGCAGTAAGCGCCTGGCCGCTTTGATTGGAGATATTTTGGACTTTTCACGCGGGGAACGTAAAACGATCTCCCTTTTTCGAGGCCCCGTATCTCTTCGTGAACACGTAGAAACAGTTATCGATCTTTTGCAAATTACTGTCCAAGGGCGTCCTCTGTCACTTTCGACTAAAATCCCAGAGGATCTGCCTACTGTTTATGCCGATCCCAACCGGCTGCAGCAAATTCTTTTTAATCTAGTTGGCAACGCAGTAAAATTTACTGAGAAAGGTCATGTTATTGTCCGAGCTAAGACAGAAGGTGAAAAGCTTGTGATCCGTGTAGAAGACAGCGGACCCGGCATTAGCTCAGAAGCACAAGGGCGTATCTTTGAAGCCTTCGCTCAGGCCGATGGAGGTATTGCTCGACGCTTTGGAGGGACAGGCTTGGGTCTTGCCATCACAAAGCAGCTCGTCGAAGCACACGGTGGCCAGATCGGAGTGCAGTCTGTCGTAGGCTTTGGTTCCACATTTTGGTTTAGCCTTCCATTGAGCCAGGGCGAAGCCCCTATCTCACCCTTGTCTGCTCCAGACCTCTTGCCCGAGCGACTCATTTCACTGCAGACTCAAATCGCAGCTGGAGGAGTGCAGATTGCTGTCGCTTCGTCTCCTCGTCCTGCAGTTCAGGTGATGGAAGGTAAAGTACGCGCTTTGAACGTTTGGGTTGTGGATGATGAACCTATGAATCGTCAAGTGCTCGAGGAACTTCTACATCTGAGTGGACACCATACCACGCTCTTTGGTAATGGCTCAGATTTACTGGAGCGTATGGCAGAAGAAAATCCGCCGGATCTCATTCTCTTGGACGTTATGCTCCCCGGGATCAGCGGGTTTGAAGTACTTAGCAAGCTTCGCCAGCGATACAACGAAGCGGAGCTTCCGATATTGTTACTGACCGCCAAAGCTCTCGAAAAAGACTTGGTGATCGGCTTTAATCTTGGCGCTTCTGATTATATATTAAAACCTTTTGTTGCCAGCGAAGTCGAAGCACGGATCCAGCACCAGGCAAGACTACGTGAGGCCATGTGGCAGTCTCATTCAGCCATGGAAGAGGGTGCGCGCCTTAGGCTCCAACTTGCTCAAATGGAGGATCAGCTTTTGCATGCGGAAAGGCTGGCCAGCCTTGGAGCTGCAACGGCAGGAATCGCTCATGATCTTGGTAATCCTCTCCACCATATTCAAACCACACTAGGATGGGTGCGTGGACATGCCGAAACCCTGGCAGCTTCAGAGGAGCTTGCTACTGTTCTTCGGCCTGAAGTAAAGGGTATTCATGAGTCTCTGGGATTGGCTGGTAAAGCTATCAAAACGTCTTTAGATTTGACTCAAGCAATTCGGGTAGCTGTACGCACTGATGTTGGGAGTCAAGAACTCTTTCCACTAGCTGATGTGACAGAAGAGGTCTTCCTACTTTTGCACCACAAGCTCAAGTATCTTGAAGTGGAGGCATTTTTTGATCGGACTGTCGCCGTCAAAGGCAAGCGGAGCGAACTCATTCAGCTTGTGATGAATTTAGTGTCTAATGCTGCGGATTCTCTAAAAGAGCGGGGGACCAAGCGACTTCGTGTCTGTCTTGCCAGGAAGGATGATCGCATCACACTGTCAGTCGAAGATAGTGGTCCAGGAGTCCCGGAAAAAATTCGTAGTCTTATCTTTCAACCCTTTTATACGACAAAGCCTTCAGGACAGGGCACGGGTCTCGGACTCGCAGTGGTCCAGTCAGTTCTCAAGCGTCATGGCGGAGAGCTGGTACTGGACGACAGTCCCGATCTTGGAGGAGCACGCTTTACCGTAGAACTGCCAGCTGCTTAGAGGGATAATCTAAAAGCCCTTAATCATTTATGTAAGTTTCTTTTAAAGCAACTGCAATAATCTCGCTTCTGAGCACTCTTCCTCTAGGGGATAGAACATTTCCTAAAGGACTGTGAGCTATGGACTTAGCATTAGAACAAGTAGCTGAAAAGGACGCCTTGCTAAGGTGCGAGATCGATGAAATCCTGCAAAGATCCGACTCGTCTGCTAAGCTTATTCGCGGCCTCTATACATATATGAAAAATCGCCACAAGAAGTATTCGTTGGACTATTTCTGTAGACGATCAGGCATCTCTTCGCGGGGTTGTCTT
>JACCDP010033062.1_pt1 | contig 16816 bp, 14 predicted proteins | sample 7445841 | NCBI WGS metagenome assembly JACCDP01 (sample SAMN15323441, study PRJNA562643) | freshwater metagenome | isolation source: river surface water | place: USA:Blue River Watershed | collected 2017-08-17 | reverse complement strand
TCTCCCTGGGCCGCACCCTTGGGATCGTGCCCGTGCGCGCCGAGGCCGCCCCCGTGGAGACGGTGGCGCCGGACGCCGCGCCTGCCGAGGCTGCCCCGGCCGTCGGGACCGTCCCCGCACCGGCGGAAGCCACCGCGACGCCCGTGGCGCCGGCGCCCGTCGACGTCCCTGCGGACGCTGCGGCCGCCGTGGGCCTCGTCGCGGCCGTCGCGACGGAGACCGGCGAGGACACCGCCGCTCCCGTCGAGGACAAGGACGCACCGCCGCCGTTCGCCCTCGGTGCGACGACGTTCCAGGACTACGTGATGCGTCGCTGGCGCGCCGAGGTGTACCCCCGCTCGAGCGGTGGCTCCTTCCGCGCCTTCTGGACGGCTGCACAGCAGCGTGGTGGCTTCTTCGGCAGCCACGCCGGAACGACCCCTGCCGCGACCTTCACCGCGCTTCCTGCCTCGGCGGGTGCGCAGGTGGGCGCGGACCAGACGGTCCTCGTCGTCTTCCCGAGCCCGATGCTCGCGGACGGACGTCACGCGAACCGCCCGTGGGCACAGGAGCTCCCGGACCCCGTCAGCACCTACGCGTGGAGCACGTGGGCGGAGCTCAGCCCCGCCGCGGCGAAGCGCCTCGGCCTCGGGGCGAAGGACCGCGTGTCGGTGACGACCGACCAAGGCACGATCACGGTGCCGTACTTCATCTCGCCGGGCGTCGCGGACACGACCGTCGCGGTGGTGATGGGCAACGGCCGCGTGCGCGCGGGACGCTACGGCAGCGGCCGCGGCGCGAACCCGATGGCGCTCGTCCCCTCCCGCACGGACGCCGCGAGCGGTGCGCTCGCCACGTACGCCGTGAAGGCCACCGTCGCGCGTGCGGACGACCTTTCCGACGCCTACGCCGCCAGCGGCCCCGGCCGTCCGGTCGGCGAGATGGATCAGCAGGGCCGTCCGCTCGCCAACCTCGTGTCCGTGGAGGAGGCCGTCGGGCACCTCGAGGGCGAGGCCGGCAGCATCGTGCACATGCACGAGATCCCCGTCGACCCGCGGTTGGAGAAGCAGGGCCTCCTGGACATGTTCCCGGAGCCGCAGCACCCCACCTACCGCTTCGCGATGGCGATCGACACGAACACCTGCAACGGCTGCATGGCCTGCGTGGTGGCGTGCAACATCGAGAACAACATCCCGTTCATCGGGCCGGATCAGGTGCGGCGCGGCCGCACGATGTCCTGGATCCGCATGGACCGCTTCTGGGACGGCGGGGGCGAGCACCAGGACGTGCGTCACCTCCCCGCGCTGTGCCAGCACTGCGCGCACGCTCCGTGCGAGGGTGTGTGCCCGGTCCTCGCGACCTACCACAACCTCGACGGCCTCAACGCCATGATCTACAACCGGTGCGTGGGCACGCGCTACTGCGCGAACAACTGCCCATACACCGCGCGTCGCTTCAACTACCACACCTGGGAATGGCCGGAGAGCATGCACCTCATGCTCAACCCGGACGTCTCGGTGCGTGAGATGGGCGTCATGGAGAAGTGCACGTTCTGCGTGCAGCGTACCCGCGCGGCGAAGGACGCGTGGCGCGACGTGGCGTTCGAGTCCCGCGAGGACGGCAAGCCGGTGACGCTCACGACCGTGCCCGACAGCGCGCTCGTGGGCCTCACCGCGTGCGCCGCCGCCTGCCCGACGGGCTCGATCACGTTCGGCAACGCGAAGGACGAGGCCGGCACGGTGGCGAAGAAGTTCGCCAGCCCGCGCGCCTACACGCTCCTCGGCGAGCTCAACACCAAGCCCGGCGTTCGCTACCTCGCGCGCGTGCGGCATGACTTCACCCCGAGCGTCGGCCACCACGCCGCGTCCGGGAACGACCACGAGGCCACCGGCCACGAGGGCGGCGACGCAACCGGGGCACCCGCCGGCGAGCACGGCGCGGGCCACAAGGAGGGCTGATGACCGAACCCACCTACAGCGCGGTAAACAAGGACGTCCTCAAGCCCCTGTTCACGCCCAGCGCGACCTACTTCGGGCTGCTCGGCGTCGTCCTCGCGGGCCTGGCCTGGGGCGGCTACTGCTGGGCCATCCAGCTCCTCAAGGGTCTCGGCGTGGCCGGCTACCACCCGCCGGTGTTCTGGGGCGTCTACATCACGACGTTCGTGTTCTGGGTCGGCATCGGCCACGCGGGGACGCTGATCTCCGCGGTGCTGTTCCTCACCCGCAGCCGTTGGCGCACCGGCATCTACCGGGCGGCCGAGGCGATGACGATCTTCGCGGTCATGACCGCGGCGCTGTTCCCGGCGATCCACGTCGGGCGCGCCTGGTACGCCTACTGGCTCTTCCCCTACCCCAACCAGCGCCAGCTGTGGGTCAACTTCAAGAGCCCGCTGATGTGGGACGTGTTCGCGGTGTCGACCTACTTCACCGTGTCCACCGTCTTCTTCTTCATCGGTCTGGTGCCCGACATGGCGTCCGTGCGCGACTCCTCGAAGGGCTTCACCCGCTGGCTCTACGGCGTGATGTGCCTCGGCTGGCGCGGTACGGACCGCCAGTGGCACCACTACATGGCGGCCTACGGCTTCTTCGCCGCGCTCGCGACTCCGCTCGTGCTCTCGGTGCACTCCGTCGTCTCCTGGGACTTCGCGATGGCGCAGACCCCGGGCTGGCACTCGACGATCTTCCCGCCGTACTTCGTGGCCGGCGCGATCTTCTCGGGCTGCGCGATGGTCATCACGCTCATGCTCCCGCTCGCGAAACTCTTCAGCCTCGAGCGCTACATGCACGTGTGGCACTTCGAGCACCTCGCGAAGCTCTGCCTCTTCACGGGCGGCATCCTCACCTACGCCTACGGCACCGAGTACTTCATCGCGTGGTACTCCGACAACCCGTACGAGTGGGGCACCTTCATGGACCGCATCTACGGGAACTACTGGTGGGTCTTCGCGATGATGGTGTTCTGCAACTGCATCGCGCCGCTCCCCTGGTACTTCAAGAAGGTGCGCACCAACTACACGTGGCTGTTCGTCATCAGCGTGCTGATCAACGTCGGCATGTGGTTCGAGCGCTACAACATCATCGCGAGCTCGCTGTCCCACTCCTTCGATCCGGGGGCCTGGGTCTACTACGTGCCCACCTACATCGAGTGGGGCATCATGCTCGGCTCGTTCGCGTGGTTCTTCCTGTGGTTCCTGCTGTTCGTGAAGATCATGCCCTCCGTGGCGATCGCCGAGCTCAAGGAGGCCATGCGCCCGCCGCTGAAGGCGGACGAGCTGGCGGCCAAGTGATCCCTTCCCTCTCCCACTCCACCGGAGGTGACGCATGAGCGTCGTCGTCCCCGTCGAGTCCGTGGCCACGGTCGAGCCCATCAAGGCCGTGTACCGTCACCTCGACGCCCTCCTGACCGGCATCGATGACCTGAAGAAGGCCGGCTACCGCGACATGACCGTGATCACGCCCTTCCCTCGCCACGAGGTGGAGGAGATGATCTACGAGGGCCGTCCGAGCCCCGTGCGGTGGTTCACCCTCGTCGGCGGCCTGTTCGGCGCGACGATGGCGTTCTCGCTGACCGCGCTCACCAGCGCGAACTGGCCGATGATCCTGCCGGGCGGCAAGCCCGTCGTGTCGGTGCCGCCGTTCATCGTCATCACCTTCGAGGGCACGATCCTCTGGGCGTCGATGTTCACGTTCGTGGGCATGATGCTCCTGGCGCGCCTGCCGGCGCGCGGCCTCCCCAAGGAGGTCGAGGACGACCGCTTCTCCGCGGACCACTTCGGCATCGTGCTGGAGAATGTCGGCGCGCACGACGCGGGCAAGATCCGCCACATCCTCGAGCACTCCGGCGCCGTCGAAGTGAGCGGCGGCGGCGAAAGTGGCGCACACGGGGAGGGTTCCAGCCATGCGTGAATGGATCCGTACGAACCGTCGCATGGCGCTCGCGCTCGGCGGCATGTTCGTCAGCACGGCGGCCTGGGCCTTCCCGTGGGACATCGACCTCATCGACGGTGTCTCGATGAAGGCGTACGAGTGGAAGATGCGGGACGTGTTTCCCGGTCGGTCCATGTCGCTCGACGCGGCGGGCGGTCGCCAGTGGAAGGGTGGAAGCGTGCAGCGCCCCGCGGCGTCGCAGCCCCGCCCGCACACCGACGGCCGGTACCAGGACAACTACGTCGCCTCGGTCGACTACGCCGACAGCACCGACCTGAAGAACCCCTTCGAGGTCGACGCGAAGCTGCTCGCCGCCGGCAAGCGCCACTACGGCGTCTCCTGCGCGCCCTGCCACGGCATGGAGCTCGAGGGCGGTGGGCCGGTGACGTACAACGACCCCGCGAAGGGCGTGCGCCGCTTTCCCATCCGCGCGCCCGGCTTCAAGGGCGACGGTGGCGTGATCGCGCAGAAGAAGCTCACCGACGGGCAGGTCTACAACCGCGTCCGTCACGGCTACTGGCTCAACGGCGAGATGCACATGCCCGCCTACGGCGCGACGCTGACCGAGCGTGAGCGCTGGGCCGTCGTGGCGTTCGTGCGCGGCGAGTCCGGCGTGAGCACCCAGGCCGACACCGCACCCGCCGAGGCCCCGCCGGCCGCGGCGCCCAGCACGGAGACGAAGTGATGGTCGATCTCATCGAAGCCACGCGCCGCGTGGTGGGCTCCGGCCCCGACGTTCGTACCCCCGCCATGTCGACCCCGCGCGAGGTTCCCGCGAACTGGCGCACGCTCGGCTACGTCGGCATGGGCGTTGGCGTCGCGTCGCTCGGGTTCGGCCTCGCGACCCAGGCGGAGCGCACGCTCGGCGTCCTCCTCGTCTGCATCGTCTACTTCCTGGGCGTGAGCCAGGGCGGCGTCATGTTCGCCGCCGTGCAGACGGCGACGCTCGGCCGCTGGGGGCGTCCGTTCAAGCGGATCGGCGAGAGCTTCGCGTCGTTCCTCCCGTTCGTGTACCTCGCGTACATCGCGTTCCTGCTCGGCGGTGGCCTCCACCTCTACGAGTGGACGCACGAGCCGATGCCGGCGCACAAGACGATCTGGCTCCAGCCGGGCTTCTTCGTCGCGCGTCAGATCGTGCTCGTCGGCTTCATGATGCTGCTGTCGCTCGTGTTCGTGCGCAACAGCATGCGCCCCGACCTCGGCTGGAACGCCGAGCAGATCGGCGCCGACAAGGCGCCGGCCTGGTGGGGCCGCATCACCATGGGCTGGAAGGGCCGTGAGGTCGAGGCCGAGGAGGCCTACCAGCGCAACATCAAGCTCGCGCCGGTCATGATCGTCACCTACGCGATCGTGTTCTCGCTCTTCGCGGTGGACGCGGTCATGAGCCTTGCGCCGCACTGGTTCGCGAACATGTTCCCGGCGTGGATCTTCGTGAGCTCGTTCTGGCTCGCCATCAACTGGATCTGCATCATCAGCGTCGTGACGCGCCGCTGGCTCCAGATCGACCACATCACCAAGGCGACGAACTTCCACGACCTCGGCAAGATGATGTTCGCGCTGAGCGTGTTCTGGGCGTACACCTTCTTCGCGCAGCTGCTGCCGATCTGGTACGGCAACATGCCCGAGGAGACCGGCTACCTGCTGCTCCGTCTCTACACGGACACGTGGGGTCCGCTCGCCAAGGTCGTCGGCGCGATGTGCTTCCTGGTCCCCTTCTCGATCCTCCTCTCGCGCGGCATCAAGAAGCTCCCGGACAGCCTCGTCTACGTTGCCGGAATCATCGCGGTGGGCGTGTTCCTCGAGCGCTTCCTCCTCGTCATGCCGCAGGTGTGGATGGAGGATTCCATCCCGCTCGGCCCCGTCGAGATCGGCGTGTTCATCGGCTTCGCCAGCGCCTTCTTCACCGTCGTCACGCGCTTCCTGGCGCAGGTGACCCCGGTGCCGGCGACCGACCCGTTCATGCACCCGAACCCGATGGACGTGCACGTCCACACGCTGCACGGCCACGAGGCCGGACACCACTAGGAGGCCTGGCATGGACAAGGACGCGCTGATCGCCCTCGCGACTCCGCTCCTCGCCCGCCTCGCCACGCTGGACGCCGACCACCCCGCCGACGCGCAACGCGCGTTGGCGGGGTTCGACGTTTCCGCGTTCGAGTCGGCGTTGCGGACGGCCCACGCCACCGGTGCCCTCACCCCGCGCACCCAAGGGGACGTCCGATTCGGTCGGCTGGCGAAGCCCGGCGAGGCGACCTTCGGCTTCTCCATCGACATCGTCGAGATGGCGGGGCCCGCCGTCGGCTCGCACCTGCACCCGGCGGGCGAGTTCGACCTGTGCCTCGCGCTCGACGGGGACCCCCGCTTCGACGGACGCGCGGCGGGCTGGGTCGTCTACCCTCCCGGCAGCCGCCACGTGCCGGTCGTCACGGGCGGGCGCATGCTCATCGCCTACTTCCTGCCCGGCGGCGCCGTCCATTTCGACACCTGAACCACGCGAGGAACGCATGGCCGACACGCTCGTGATCCGAAGCCCGGCCAGCGGGTCCCTCGTCGGGGACGTCCCGGTCAGCACCCGCGAGGAGGTGTTCGATGCCGTCGCGCGGGCGCGGACGGCGCAGGCCGCGTGGGGTGCCCGCACCCTCGCCGCGCGCTGCGCGGTCCTCCGGGACGTGCGTGCCGCGATCCTCGACGACCGCGACGCCATCGTCGACCTGCTCGCGCGGGAGAGCGGAAAGCCACGCCACGAGGCGCTGCTCCACGAGGTGATGGCCCCGCTGGAGCTGCTGACCTACTTTACCGAGGCGGCGCCGCGCATCCTCGCGCCGACGCCCATCCCGATGCGGCTCATGAAGCACCGCGGCAGCTGGCTGCACTACGCGCCGCGCGGCGTGGTCGGCATCATCGGCCCGTGGAACTTCCCGCACAACCTCCCGTTCGGCGGCGCGGCGATGGCGCTTCTGGCCGGAAACGGCGTGGTCCTCAAGCCGAGCGAGTACACCCCGCTGATCGCGCGGCACATCCACGCGCACTACCTGCGCGCGGGCGTTCCCGCGGACCTCTTCCAACTGGTGCAGGGCCCTGGCGATGTCGGTGCCGCCGTGATCGAAGCAGGCGTCGACATGGTGGAGTTCACCGGCTCCGTGGCGACGGGCCGGCGCGTCGGCGCGATGTGCGGCGAGCGCGTCATCCCCTGCGTGCTGGAGCTGGGCGGCAAGGCACCGGCGCTGGTCCTCGACGACGCGGACCTCGACCGCGCGGTCCATGCGGTGCTCTGGGGCGCCTTCGCGAACTGCGGGCAGGTCTGCGCGAGCGTCGAGCGTGTGCTGGTCCACACATCCCACTACGAGCGCTTCGTCGCGCGGCTGGTCGAGGGGGCGCGCGCGTTGCGCCTCGGGGATGCGTCCACCACCGGGGACATCGACCTCGGGCCCCTCCAGAACGCCCGCCAGCTCGCGGTCGTGGAGGCGCTCGTCGCGGATGCGGTCGGGAAGGGCGCCACGGTGCGCTGCGGTGGGCGACGACCGGAGGGACTCGAGGGGCTGTTCCATCTCCCGACCGTGCTGACCGACGTGACCCCGGACATGCACATCGCGACGCGGGAGATCTTCGGGCCCGTCGTGACCGTCGCGCCGATGGACGACGACGACGCGATGGTCGCCGCGGCCAACGACAGCCACCTCGGCCTGCTCGCCTACGTGTTCTCGCGGGACCCCGACCGCGCGCAGCGGGTCGCCGAGCGGCTCGTCGCTGGCACCGTCATGGTGAACGACGTGATCTCCAGCCACGCGATGGCCGAGACGCCGTGGGCGGGGCTGAAGCAATCCGGCGTCGGCGCCACGCACGGGGACGAGGGGCTGCGGCAGATGTGCCAGACGCGCCACGTCAACGTCGACGTGCTGCCATGGGTGGCCCGCGAGCGTTGGTGGTTCCCGTACCACGGCGCCGATCTCGGCCTCTTCGGACGCGCGCTCGCCGCCCTCTACGGCACCGGCATGCAGCGCTGGCGCGCACTCTTCGGGGGTTGAGCGACGTGCGTGGGGCGGGGCCTCAGGCCGGCCCCGCAACGCCCCGGCCCCTCACTCCACGGTCACGCTCTTCGCGAGATTGCGCGGCCGGTCGATGTCCCGACCCAGCGCCAGGCCGGTGCGGTACGCGAACAGCTGCAACGGGAGGACCGTCACGAGCGGGCTGATCAGCGGGTTGCGCGTGCGCGGCACCGGAATCGCCACGTCCCCGAGCGCAGCCGCCTCGTGGTCGCCCTCGGTGTGGACCATCACCACACGCGCACCGCGCGCACGGACCTCCTGCACGTTGGAGAGGGTCTTGTCGCGCATGACGTCGTCGGGGCAGATCGCGACGACCGGCGTCTGCCGATCGATGAGCGCGATGGGGCCGTGCTTCATCTCCGCGGCCGGGTACGACATGCACGGGACGTAGGCGACCTCCTTGAGCTTCAGGGCGCCCTCCATCGCGACGGCCGCCGACGGGCCGCGCCCGAGGAAGAACACGAAGCGGCCGCTGCCGAGCAGCTCGACCGCACGCGCGATGGGGCCGGGGTCGCGCAGGTAGTCCTCGACGAGAGACGGCACGGCGAGCAGCTCCTCCCCGAAGGCCCGCCCCTCGTGCTGGGCGAGCACGCGCGTGCGCGCGAAGCTCAGCGAGGCGACGAGCATCGCCGCGACCTGGCTCGTGAACGCCTTGGTGCTGGCGACGGCGATCTCCGGGCCGCTGTGGACGTAGACGCCGCGTCCGCAGGCCCGGGCGATGCTGCTGCCGACGACGTTCACCACGCCCATCACCCGCCCGCCCTTGAGCTGGACCTCTCGGACCGCGCCGAGGGTGTCGGCCGTCTCGCCGGACTGGCTCACCGCCAGGAACAGCGCGTCCCGGTCGATCACCGGGTTGCGATAGCGGAACTCGCTCGCGATCTCGGCCCACGCGGGGATGCGCGCGAGCTGCTCCATCGCCGCGGCGCCGACAAGGCCCGCATGGTAGCTCGTCCCGCAGCCGAGTACGCCGACCCGGGAGATGCTCGCGATGTCCCGCGGGGACAGATCGAACCCGCCGAGGCGCGCACCGCCGCTCTCGGGGACCACCCGGCCCGACAGGCAACGCCGCAGGCTCTCGGGCTGCTCGTGGATCTCCTTGAGCATGTGGTGGTGGAAGTCCCCCTTGTCGGAGTCGACCAGCTCCTCGGCCAGCACCTCGATCGCGTGGCGGATGGCACCGCCGCCGAGGCGCTCGATCTCCCAGCCCTCGGCTGTGATCCGGACGATCTCCCGGTCCTCGAGGTACACCACCTGACGGGTGTGCGCGGCCAGGGCGTGCGGATCGGACGCGAGGAACGTCTCGCCATCGCCCTTCCCGACGACGAGCGGGCTCCCGTTGCGCGCCGCGATGATGAGGCCGGGGTGATCCAGGAACACCACCGCGACGCCCCAGGTGCCCTGCACCGTCGTGAGCGCCGCACGCACGGCTTCCAGCGGGTCGCCCGTGTAGAACTTGCGGATCAGGTGCGGCAGCACCTCGGTGTCCGTATCCGAACGGAAGCGGACGCCCTCCTCGACGAGGCGCGCGCGGATGGCCGCGTGGTTCTCGATGATCCCGTTGTGCACCACCGCGATGCGACCCGGACCGTCCAGGTGCGGGTGGGCGTTCTCCTCCGTCACGCCGCCGTGGGTGGCCCATCGCGTGTGCCCGATGCCGGTGCCGCCCGGCGGAGGGCCCCCCTCCTGCGCCTCCACGGCCTCGCCGAGCGCGGCGACGAAACCGGTGCGACGCACGAGCCGCAGGGTATCCCCGACGATGGCGACGCCCGCGCTGTCGTAGCCGCGGTATTCGAGGCGACGGAGTCCGTCGAGGAGGAGCGGGACCGCGTTGCGCCCGCCGACATAGCCCACGATTCCACACATGGGTGCGCGCCTAACCGGGCGGGAGCGCCGCCGTGAGGGCCTGCCGCACCGTGAGGCGGCCGCCGTCGTAGACGCACGTCGCGCCGACGAGACGGACCGCGACGCGCACCCGCGCGCCCGCGAGGCCGGGGTGGGACATCGCGTGCCAGGCCTCCGCGCCGGCGAGGCTCCACCCGGTGACGAGTCCCTCCGGTGCGACCCCGTGCGCCGTCCACACGCGCGCGTCGGGGGTGTCGTCCACCGAGGCCGAGGCGCACGGGAGCCCGCGCCAGGCCACCTCGAACACCTCGGGCGGCAACGGGGCCGACGGAACGGCGCCCAGCAAGGCGGCGAGCGCGTCGACACGCTCCACCGCCGGCGCGGCGGCCGGCGGCCAGCCGCCACCGAGCACCTCCACGAGTCCCCTCGCGGCGGTCCATGCACCGCGCAGATCGTGGGCCAGACCGAGGCGCATCACCTCGCGGTCGAGGAGGGCGAGCACGGCGGCGTCGACCGCGCCCGGGGGGGCGTTGCGGGGGGGAGGCCCCCCCGCCCCGGGACCAGGATCCACGGTCACGTCGTGGAGGGTCGCGCGAAGCGCCGCGCGAGGGCATCCGCAGCCGCCGCAGGGACGTAGCGACGCACGTCCCCGCCGCCGGCGGCGATCTCCTTCACGATCGACGAGGACACGAAGATGTTGCGCGGCTCGGTGAGCAGGAAGACCGTCTCGATGTCGGGGGCCATGTCGCGGTTGGCGAGGCCGACCTGGAACTCGAACTCGAAGTCGGTGACGGCGCGCAGGCCCCGCAGCACGACGCGTGCGCCGATGCGGCGGGCGTACTCGACCAGCAACCCCTCGAAGCTGTCGACCCGCACGCCCGGCAGGTCCGCGCAGCATTCGCGCAGGATCGCGAGGCGCTCGTCGAGCGGCAGCGTGCGCGTCTTGCGCGGATTGTGGCCGATCGCGACGACGACTTCGTCGAAGAGGGACGCACCCCGGCGCACGACGTCGAGGTGGCCGTGCGTGACGGGGTCGAAGCTGCCGGCGTAGACGGCGAGACGGACACTCACGGGGGGCCTCCGGGGGCGGGACGCCCACCCTTGCGGTTCCACCATCCCTCGGCGTGGTTGCCGTAGAAGCGCGTGAGGAGCGCGCGGAAACGCTCCTCCTTGCGCATCGCCTCGAAGGCCGGGTCGATGCGGATGTCCTGGCGGAACTCGATGTTGTGGAGCGTGTCGAGCTGCTGCATGCGCGTGAGCGACAGCTCGAGCGAGCGGTAGGCGCGTTCGACCTCCCCGCGGATGGCGAGGATCTTCGCGCGGTGCAGCTCGGCGTAGGCATCCCCGGGGACGAGCGCGTCGAGCTGCTCCATGAGCACGAGCGCCTCGTCGGTGCGGCCCTGGTGGGCGAGGCAGACGGCGAGGTTGTTGATCGCGTGATCGTCCATCGGGTCGAGCTCGAGCGCCTTGCGGTAGAGGGCCTCCTCCTCGGCGTAGCGCTTCTCGCGCTTGTACACGAGCGCGAGGTTGTTCCAGCCGGCGGCGTCGGCGGGGAACAGGACGGTGAAGCGCTCGTAGGTGCGCCGCGCCGCCTTGTAGTCCATCGCGAGGTATTCGTAGTAGGCACGCACGGAGAGCGCGTAGGCGTCGTTGGGATCGATGCGCAGGAGCTGACGCGCGAAGCGCAGCTTGTCCTCGATGTCGTGGGCGTCCTGGCGCGCGTCCTGCGTGTCGTACCAGTCGGTGAGGCCCCAGCCTTCGTTCACGTGCACCGCGATGGGCTGATCGTCGCCGCGCTCCTTCGCGAGGGCGTCCGCCGGGGTCGCGGCGGGGACGTCCTCCGGCATCGGCTCCTGCCCGTACCGCGGGACGCGCGGCGTGGCGCGGCTGCCGCCGTCGGCGCTGCCGTCACGGGTGGTCGGTCCGCGGTTCCGACCGCCGCCCATGTGCGTCGTCGGACCCGCGTGGCCCGGCGGAAGGTAGTAGTTCTTGATGGAATCGCCGGTCGCGGGGCGCTCGGCGGGCTTCGCGAGCACCCCCTCTTCGGCGCCGTCGAACTGCTCCTCGAGCAGGCGCGCGATGAACTCGGGGCTCGGCTCCGGGGGGCCCTGCGTGCCGCTGCCGGTCACGGCCGCGACGCACCCGCGCAGCAGGCCGAGTTGCAGCAGGAGGACGCCGAGGGCGGTGCTCAGGAGCGGCAGCACCGCGTCGCCCTGCACCCACCCGAAGCGACGCGGACGCTCGCGGCGCACCACGGAGACCTCGGCGCGCACGGCACCGGACTGCAGCGCGACGGGAGACTCCTCTCCCCCGACCGCACGCGCCCCGTCGGGCCCCTCGACCTGCCAACCCTCCGACGTGCGACGGGCATGGACTCCGAACGGCACGTCATCGAGCGCATCGCCCCGCACGCTCACGCGGGCGTCGACCGGGCGACCGTCCACGCGCAGGACGACGGACAGGAGCCCGTCACGCGACGCAGCGGGGTCGGGAGGCCGGTCCATGCGCTCAACGTAGCCGCCCGGTTAGGAAGTCGCATGCCCTCGGCCGCCATCGTCGTCATCGGCAACGAGATCCTCAGCGGGAAGTTCCCGGACGAGAACGCGCCCTGGCTCGTGCGGCGCTTCCGGGAGCTGGGGGTGGACCTCCACCGCATCGTGACCATCCCGGACGTCCCCGCGACCATCGCCCGAGAGGTGCGGCAGGCCAGCGAGGAGCACGACCACGTCGTCACGAGCGGCGGCGTCGGACCGACGCACGACGACGTGACCTACGCCGGCATCGCAGCGGCGCTGGGCGTGCCGCTCGTGCGGAACGCGGAGCTGGAGGGGCTGCTCCGGGCGCGCATGGGCGCGCGCGCGAACGAAGCGGCGCTCCGCATGTGCGATCTCCCCGACGGGGCCGAGCTCCTTCGCGGCGACGGGCTTCATTGGCCGGTGGTGCTCGCACGCAACGTGCTCGTGCTGCCCGGGGTCCCGTCCATGTTCCGCTCGCGCTTCGACGCGGTGGCCCGACGCTACACGGGCTCGCCCGTGCGGAGCGAGCGGCTCGTGACGCACGCGAGCGAGACGCAGATCGCGGAGTCGCTCTCGCGCGCGGCCGAGCGATGGCCGCAGGTCGCCATCGGGAGCTACCCGCGCTTTGAGGTGGAGCCCCACGTCGTGCTCGTGACGCTCGAAAGCCGCGACGCGGCCGCCCTGGCGGACTGCCACGCGTGGTTGGCGGAGCGGGTGCCGACGGTCGGCTAGCCTTCCTGGGGCGGGGGCTCGGGCCGCCCCCGCAACGCCCCTGCCCGCAGCGTCTTACGTGCCCACGTCGACAACGCGAGGCCCGACAGGTCGCCAAGTCCGACCCAGCGCGCGTCGTCGTAGCCCTCCGCGGGGCGCGCGGTCGCGCCGGGCGTGGTGCGGACCGCATGGACGGTCGCGTGGAGCCGCAGGTGGGTGAACACGTGCGTGACGGTCGCGAGCGGCGCATGGTCGAGTACCGGGAGTCCGACTCGTCGGTCGAGCGACGACACCAGCGCGGCGGGCGCTTCCGCCTCCGCGCTGGGCACGGTCCCCGGCAACTCCCAGAGGCCGCCGAGGAGGCCCGTACCGGCCCGCCGCACGAGCAGCACCGCGCCGTCCTCCACCATCCGCGCCACGTGGCAGTGGGCCTCCGGCACGGGGCGCTTCGCGACACGCGCCGGGTAGCGCGTCGGGTCGGCGCGCCCCGCGCATCCCCGCGCGAGCGGACAGCGGTCGCAGGCGGGCGACGTCGGCGTGCACACCGTCGCCCCGAGCTCCATGAGCGCCTGGTTGTGGTCGCCCGCCTCCCCCGCAGGCACGAGGGACTCCGCGCGGGCCCACAGGGCGCGACGGATCATGGCGGGCGGCTCCGGGCGCGCATCGTGGCGGCAGAGCACACGCTCCACGTTGCCGTCGACCGCCGCCATGTCGAGACCGAGCGCGATGCTCCCCACCGCGCCGGCAGTGTAGGGTCCGACGCCCGGCAAGGCCCGGAGGCCGTCGGGGTCGCGTGGCACGCCGCCGCGCGCCACGACGGCCTGCGCCGCTGCGTGGAGCATCCGCGCGCGACGGTAGTACCCAAGGCCGCTCCACGACGCGAGCACGTCCTCCAGCGGCGCCGCCGCGAGCGCCTGGAAGTCGGGGAAGCGCGACACGAAGCGATCGAAGTACGGGATCACCGTCTCGACGCGCGTCTGTTGCAGCATCACCTCCGACACGAGGGTCCGATACGGCGAGACCGTGTCCCGCCAGGGCATGCGGCGGCGGTTCGCGCGGTACCACGCCAGCAGGGCGGGCCCGTCGAAGGCAGGCAGGGTCACGCGGACTCCCGGGGGGCATTTCGGGGCACGCCGCCCGGCGGTGGCCGCGAGGGGATGGAACCCCCTGCCCCGAGCCCGCGATCCGCGCGCCAGGCTACCCACGCGCAGCCCGTCGCGGCCACGGAGATCGCGGCCAGCACGCCGAAGGTGGAGGCCATGCCCACGCGCCCCCGAAGCTCCCCCGCCAGAAGGGCCCCCGCCAACGCGCCGACCCCGTAGGATGCCGACGAGAGCAGGCTCTGCGCACTCGCCCGGACCTCCGGCGGCGCGCGCTCGTTCATCCACTGCACCGCGCCCATCCAGAAGCACGCGAAGGTGACGCCGTGCAACGTTTGCAGGGCCACCAGCGCCGCCGCGCCCGTGCTCGCGGACGTGCCGAGCCAGCGCGGGATCGCGACCGCGGCGGCCGTGACGAGCCACGCCCCCGGCGACATCCGCGTGAGCAGTCGCTCTCCGGCGCGGAGAATCGCCACCTCCGCGAGGATTCCCGAGCACAGGGCGAGGGAGGTCGTCATCGCGGGGAGCCCCAGCGTGCGCACATGGATGCTGAAGAACGTGTCGTACACCGACAAGGTGAGGGCGTGCAGCGCGGCGAACGCCAGGAACGGCACGAACCCCGGCGTCCCGGCGAGCGCCCGCAACGCCGGACCGACCGGCGCCGCGCGGCCTCCCTCCTGGCGGTCCGGCATCGTGAAGGCGAGCGCGAGCGTCACCACCGACAACACGATGCCCGGCCACAGCGGGTCGAGCCCGAGCGCGTCCACGAGCGAGCCGGACACCACGCCCGTCGCGAGGAACCCGAGCGAGCCCCACAGCCGCACGGCGCCGTAGCCCCGCGGATCCCGCCCGTTCCTGCGGAGCGTCTCGAGGGTGAGCGCGTCCACGAGGGGGCCCAGCGGAGCACGGCCGACGCTGAACACCAGCGCCGCGAGCACGGCAAGCTCCCAACGCCGCGTGAGCAGCAGCCCCGCGAGCCCGACGAGCGACACGGCGCCGCCGAGCCGCACGAGCAGACCCCCGCGGCCGGTGCGGTCCGCGAGCCAGCCCCACGCAGGCCCGGCGAGCGTGCGGCCGAGCGGGAGCATCGCCATCAGCACGCCGACCTGCCGCCCGTCGAACCCCGCGGCGTCCAGGCGCGCACCGAGCAGCGGCACGGTCCCGCCGAGCGCGCCCAGCGAGCACACGTAGAACCATCGCAGGCGGGCGAGCGACACGATGAGGACCCCTGGCCGCTCCTAGCAGGCCCGCGACCCGGGCGCCCGCCTCGCGCCGGAGGGACGGGCACGCTAGCCTTCGCGCATGACGTGGTACCGCCCGGTCGGAAACGAGGAGGCCGTGTTCCGCACCGCGGCCGCGCGCCGCCTTCCGATCCTGCTGAAGGGTCCCACCGGCTGCGGCAAGACCCGCTTCGTGCGCTGGATGGCGGAGCGCCTCGGGCGGCCGCTCGTCACCGTCGCGTGCCAGGAGGACCTGGCCGCCGCCGACCTCGCCGGGCGCTACCTCCTCGAGGGCGGCAGCACCCTGTGGCACGACGGTCCCCTCACCCGCGCCGTGCGGGACGGCGCGATCTGCTACCTGGACGAGGTGGTGGAGGCGCGCGCCGACGTCCTCACGCTCCTGCACCCGCTGACCGACGACCGCCGCATGCTGCCGCTCGAGCGGCTCGGCGTGGAGCTTCCGGCGCCGGAGTCCTTCCTGCTCGTGGTGAGCTACAACCCCGGCTACCAGTCCGTGCACCGCCAGCTCAAGGAGAGCACGCGCCAGCGCTTCGTGAGCCTCTCCTTCGACTACCCCGCCGCGGACGCCGAGCAGGAGATCGTCGCGACGGAGAGCCGCTGCGCGCCCGACGTCGCGCGGGTGCTCGTGGACCTCGGCCGCGCCACCCGCGCGCTGCGCGCCCAGGGCCTCGGGGAAGGCGCCAGCACCCGCCTGCTCGTCCACGCCGCCACCCTCGCCATGGAGGGCCTGTCGCTCCGGGAGGCCGTGGAGGCGACGCTCGTCGGCTCGCTGACGGACGACCCCGAGCTGACCCGGGCGCTGCGCGAGCTCGTGCGCAGCCGCCTCGGCTAGGCATGGCCGCGCCCATCGTCCGGGAGGAGGACCTCCGCGACCCGGACGCGCAGCCGGAGGAGGCCCATCCGGACGAGCCGGAGCGCCTGCTCGTCCTGCTCGACCGGCCCCCGGAGCGCCGCGATTCGATGGGCGCGCGCGTCGGCACGACGCTGGGTCAGGTGCGCGCCGAGCTCGACGCCTGGCTCGTCCTCGCGACCGGCCGCCGCTGGACGCTCGGCGTGGCGGATCCGCCCACCACCGACGGGCGAGGGCTCTACCTCCCGGCTGCGATGCCGCTCTCCGCTGGGGCGGGGGCTCAGCCCGCCCCCGCAACGCCCCGGGCCCCGGACGAGCCGGTGGACCGCTCGCGGTACCGCGCGCTGGCGATCCTCCAGGCCGAACTCGTCACGTGCGGGCTGCTCGAGGGACGCGCGCTGCTCGCGGAGCTGCACGCCGACGTGGTGCTTCGCAGCTGCTACCACGCGCTCGCGGTGCGCTGGGTCGAACGACGGCTCCGCGGACGCCTGCCGGGACTTGGCCCGGAGCTGGACGCGCTGCGCGCCGACCCACGCTTCCGCGACGGCTGGCAGCTCGCCACGCGCGTGCCGGCCCACGCCGCCCCGGACGCATGGCGCCCG
>JACCDP010725248.1_pt1 | contig 16817 bp, 19 predicted proteins | sample 7445841 | NCBI WGS metagenome assembly JACCDP01 (sample SAMN15323441, study PRJNA562643) | freshwater metagenome | isolation source: river surface water | place: USA:Blue River Watershed | collected 2017-08-17 | reverse complement strand
TGAGCAGCGCAGGGAACCCGCAGCTTTGCTGCGGGCGGTGCGGTCGGGGGTCGCTTCTTTGCCTACTTTCTTGTCGACACAAGAAAGTAGGTCGCCCGCCGGGGCGAACTCCCGGCGCGATGCAACGGGTCATGTAGCCGCTCGCCAAGACATCGCCAACCGGCATGCCCAAGGCTGCTGGCGTTCACCGCAGTCAATACAACCGCATCGCCGCCATGCGGTACGGGCCGGCGACCAACTGGAAAGGCCATTCCGGCCTAACCACCGCCAACCGCCCGCCTCCATGAATGGCGGCAACCGCTCAATTGGCTTTGTCGCAAAGCCGCCAATCCCAGCGCCAAACCAGCGTGAAACGCGCCCGACGCCCTGCTCGCCCGGCTGGCATTGAAGCTGCATGGCCCCTGGCAGCCAAGCCCCGGGGAGCACCGCCATGTCAGCCAGCCTCAATGCCAAGATCGCCGAAGTCTTTGACGAGCCCGGGTGCGACATCAACCAGGCCAAGAGCGCGAAGGAGCGCAAAAAGGGCTGCACCAAGCAGCTGACGCCCGGTGCGGCGGCCGGGGGCTGTGCATTCGACGGGGCCAAGATCGCGCTGCAACCCATCGTCGACGTGGCCCACCTCGTGCATGGGCCCATCGCCTGCGAAGGCAACAGCTGGGACAACCGGCACAGCGCCTCGTCCGGCGCCATGACCTACCGCACCGGCTTCACGACCGACATCAATGAACTCGACGTCATCTACGGCGCCGAGAAGCGCCTGTTCAAGAGCATCCGCGAGATCTGCGAACGCCACGATCCGCCGGCCATCTTCGTCTACCAGACCTGCGTGACCGGGCTGATCGGCGACGACATCGAGGCCGTGTGCAAGCGCGCCAGCGAGAAGTTCGGCAAGCCGGTCATCCCGGTCAACGCACCGGGCTTCGCCGGCCCGAAGAACCTGGGCAACAAGCTGGGCGCCGAGGCACTGCTGGATTACGTCGTGGGCACCATGGAGCCCACGCACACGACGCCCTACGACATCAACATCATCGGCGAGTACAACCTGTCGGGCGAGCTGTGGCAGGTCAAGCCGCTGCTGGACGCTTTAGGCGTGCGCATCCTGAGCTGCATCTCGGGCGACGGCCGCTATGCCGAGGTGGCCAGCGCCCACCGGGCGCGCGCCAACATGATGGTGTGCAGCAAGTCGATGATCAACATCGCCACGCGCATGCAGCAGCGCTGGGGCATCCCGTATTTCGAGGGCAGCTTCTACGGCATCAGCGACATGAGCACGACGCTGCGCGAGATCGCGCGGTTGCTCGTCGAGCGCGGCGCTCACCCCGAACTCAAGGACCGCACGGAGGCGCTGATCGAGGCCGAGGAGGCCCGTGCCTGGGAGCGCATCCGCGGCTACCGCAGCCGGCTGGCGGGCAAGAAGGTGCTGCTCATCACCGGCGGCGTGAAGAGCTGGTCCGTCGTGTCGGCGCTGCAGGAGGCGGGGCTCGAAGTCGTCGGCACGTCCATCAAGAAGAGCACCAAGGAGGACAAGGAGAAGATCAAGGAGATCATGGGCGACGACGCCCACATGATCGACGACATGACGCCGCGACAGATGTACGCCATGCTGCGCGACGCCAAGGCGGACATCATGCTCAGCGGCGGCCGCAGCCAGTTCGTGGCGCTGAAGGCCCGCATGCCCTGGATGGACATCAACCAGGAACGCCACCACGCCTTTGCCGGCTACGAGGGCATGGTGACGATGGTGGAGGAGATCTCCAAGGCCCTCTTCAACCCCGTGTGGGCCCAGGTGCGCACACCGGCGCCGTGGGATGCGGTGGACCGCCTGCTGCAGGCGCCCAGTGCGGAACAACTGGCTGCCGAGGTAGCACCGGCTTGAGTGCCAGTCCCGCGGCGGCGGGACGCGATCTCGCTCGGCACATCAACGGCACATCAACAGCACATCAGCCGCACATCAGTCGCTCAGGCCGGCGCCGACGCAGCCACCGCCGGTTGCGCGGCGGGGCTCGTCTTCGGCAGCCAGCTGTCGGCCCCCGACTTGACGCACTGGGCCTTCTCTTCCAGCCAGTACGCCACATTGCCCACCACCGCCACGCTGCCGGACACGACCGCCGAGCCGGCGGCGAGCAGCCCATACACGGCCAGCAGGCTGGTGCATTCGGCGTTGTTGCGGCAGTTCCCGATGGCACCGACCTGCTGCGCCTCCAACGTGACGCGGCGCTGCGTGACCTGGCAATCGGCGTTGTAGGCGCTCGTCGTGCGCGTCACGACCATGCAGCCGGGCAGCGCCAAGGCCAGCGCGAACAACAGCGGGAGCCGGAACGAGGTGGGGCGCAGCAAGGCGAGCACGGTGACGAAGGAAGAGTGAGCCGGCCGCGATTCTGCAGCGCCCGCGGTGCCGGCGACCGCAGCGTTCGAGTAACGGTTTGCATGCCCTCCCCCGGTAGCCGGCATCTCGCGTCGCATTTGTCGCATTCACCCCAAGCCGTGCCATCACCCGCGCCGCGTGCCTGATGAATCAAGCACTTGCCGCTGGCACCAATCGTGCAATGACTGCTGCAACCCCTGGAGTCCAGCACCATGGCCCTTGTCACCGAAAGCAAGAAAGCCTGCGCGGTCAACCCGCTCAAGATGAGCCAGCCGCTGGGCGCGAGCTTCGCGTTCATGGGCCTGGCCTCCTGCATGCCGGTGATGCATGGCAGCCAGGGCTGCACGTCGTTCGGCCTCGTGCTGCTGGTGCGCCACTTCAAGGAAGCCATCCCGCTGCAGACCACGGCGATGAACGAGGCCACCACCATCATGGGTGGCTACGACAACGTCGAGAAGGCGCTGCTGAACATCCGCTCGCGGGCCAAGCCGGCGCTGATTGCGATGTGCTCGACGGGCCTGACCGAGACCAAGGGCGACGACGTCGAGGCCTATGTGCGGCTGGCTCAGCAGAAGCACCCGGAGCTGGCCGACACCGCCGTCGTCTACGTTTCCACGCCCGACTATGTCGGTGCGCTGCAGGACGGTTGGGCCAAGGCGGTCCAGGCGCTGGTGAGCCAGCTGCCGGAGGTCAGCGACGCCCCCAAGGACGCTCGCCGCGTCAACGTGCTGGCCGGCTGCCACCTGAGCCCCGGCGACATCGAGGAACTGCGCGAGCTCATCGAGGCCTTTGGCCTGCAGCCCACCTTCGTGCCGGACCTATCGGGGTCTCTCGATGGGCACATTCCCGACGACTGGCTGGGCACGACGCTCGGCGGCACCACGCTGGCCGAGCTGCGCGCCCTGGGCGGCGCCAGCCACACGCTGGCCATCGGCGAGCAGATGCGCGCAGCCGCCCAGGCGCTGGACGCGCGCTGCGGCGTGCCGTTCACGGTCATCGACCGCGTGACCGGCCTGCTGGCGGTGGACGGCTTCGTGCAGACGCTCAGTCAGCTCTCCGGCCGGCCCGTGCCGCAGCGGCTGCGCCGCCAGCGCAGCCAGCTGGTGGACGCCATGCTGGACGGCCACTTCCATTTCGGCGGCAAGCAGGTGGCGCTGGGCGCCGAGCCCGACCTGCTGTTCGCCGTGGGCAACCTGCTGCTGGAGATGGGCGCGGAACTGCCCGTGTGCATCACCACCACGCCCTCGCCCGTCCTGGAGCGCCTGCCTGTCGAGCGCGTGCTCATCGGTGACCTGGAGGACTTCGAGCAGGCCGCGCGCGCGGCCGGCTGCGACCTGCTGATGACGCACTCGCATGGCCGCCAGGCGGCCGAGCGCCTGGGCAAGCCGCTGTTCCGCCTGGGCTTTCCCATCTTCGACCGCATCGGCAACGCGCACATCTGCCACGTTGGCTACCGCGGCACGCGGCGGCTGGTGTACGAGGTGGGCAATGTGTTCATCGAGCAGATCCCGCACCACGGCCCCGAGGACTGGCCTCTGCCGCCGGCGGCACTGGCTGCCGCCCAGGGGCTGCCCGAAGTGGCCCATGTCAGCGCCGACATCCCGCGCCTGCCCCGCCGCGAGCCGGTGACCGCCGCGCTCACCGAGACCCCTTGACCGGACCCGCTTGAAGAAAGGCTCCCCATGAAGATCGCCTTCGCCACCCAGGACCAGCAGCGCGTGGACGCGCATTTCGGCTGGGCCAAGTTCCTGGCCGTCTACGAGCTCGATGCCGCCGGCCACCAGCACGTGCAGACCTATCCCTTCGGCGAGGACCTCGCCGAGGACGGCAACGAGGACAAGCTCGCGCCCAAGCTCGCCGCCATCGCGGACTGCGCCATCGTCTACGTCGCTGCCATCGGCGGCAGCGCGGCGGCGCGCGTGGTGGCTCACAAGATCCACCCGATCAAGGTGGCGCAGCCGGAATCCATCACCGAGCTGCTGGACAAGATGCAGGACGTGCTCAAGGGCACCCCACCCCCGTGGCTGCGCAAGGCGCTGATGAAGGGCCAGGAGCGCGCCACCGAATTCGAGGACGACAGCGAAGAGGTGAAGGCATGACGGACACCGCCACCGTGGAAGCGCCCAGCGACGACGCCCTGCTGCAGGACGGCTTCATCCGCGAACTGATCAAGCAGATCCGCGCCCAGGACACGCACGGCACCTGGGAGGGCAAGAGCGACGCCACGTTGCTGGCGCCCTTCATCCTGAGCGCCGAGCAGCGCAAGGCGCTGCCGATGATGGGCGACCCCGCCCCCGAGACGCTGTGGCGGCTGGACTTGTTCCATAACGCCATCGGCCTGTGCATCGAGCGCGCCACCGGCTGCATGGTCAGCCCGATGATGAAGATGAGCCACGAGGGCTTCGGCCGCGCGGTGCTCACCACCGGGCGGCTCATCGTCGTCAACCGCTACCTGCGCGACGTGCACCGCTTCGGCTACGCCAGCCTGGCCAAGCTCGCCGAGGCCGGCAACAAGCTCGTTACGGAGGGCGTGCAGATGGTCAACAACTTCCGCGAGGTGGCCACCTATGGCTGACGTCGACACCTTGAAGGCCGAAGCCAAGAAGGCCAACGCCAAGGCCACGCAGGCCAAGATGGACCTGCACGACCTCTCCGAGGAGCTGCCGACGAACTGGGAGCGCATCCTGGAAGTCGCACAGGTCGCGCACGACGCCCACGCAGCCCTGATGGCCGTGCGCAAGCAACTGGCCGACGCGCAGGCCGCCTGAAGGAGCACCTCATGAGCAGCTTCACCGTCACGCTGCCCAGCGGCGAAGTCTGGGAACCTCAGTTCGTCCAGCACATCAACGAGGCCACCTGCATCGGCTGTGGCCGCTGCTTCAAGGTCTGCCCGCGCGGCGTGCTGGAGATGGTCGGCCTCGACGAGGACGGCGAGCGTGTGCACGTCTCGCTGGACGACGATGACGACGAGGAATACGAAAAGAAGGTCATGACCATCGCCCACGGCGAGCTGTGCATCGGCTGTACGGCCTGCTCCAAGATCTGCCCCAAGAAGTGCTACACGCACGCTGCGCTGGCGGCGTGACATGAGCCCTGCCGCCTGCTTTGCCGCTGAGGACCGGCCGGCTGCGGAGCAGCACATGGCCCGCCTGAATGCGCATGCGCTGCCGGAACCGACGGCGCTGGCGCTGCAGCGCCAGGTGCAGCGGCGCGACGAGGTGGACGATGTGCGCGAATTGCTGCTCGCCCACGCCGCGCCCGGCCCGGACGCCGCCCGCACGGCGGCGGTGGCCGAGGTCATCGCCCTCGCCTGCCTGGGCGACAACCACCTCTGGCAAGACCTGCAACTCGGGTCACGCGCGGAGCTGACAGCTTTGATCGAGCGGCACTTCCCACGCTTGGCCGCCCGCAACCAGCCGCCGATGAAGTGGAAGAAGTTCTTCTACCGGCTGCTCTGCGAGCGCGAGGCCATCCTCATCTGCAAGTCGCCGAGCTGCGCCGTCTGCACCGACTACGCCCAGTGCTTCGGCCCGGAACTCCCCTGAACAAACGCGCCATGCCCGACACCGACACCCCCGATCTGCCGCTGGTCTTCCAGGTTCACGCCTTCGGCTGCATGCAGGCCCGCCCACCGGGCCATCCGCGCGGTTCCTGTGCCGAGCGCGGTGCGAAGGCGCTGGTGGAGCGCCTGCAGATGCGCGTCGACCGCGAGCGCTTGCCTGGTGTGGCGGTGACGATGACCGGCTGCATGGGCTTCTGCCAGGCCGGCCCGCTGATGGTGGTGTACCCGCAAGGCGTCTGGTACGCACCGCGCCAGCCTGACGACATCGACGAGATCGTGGACCGCCATTTCAAGGGCGGGCAGTTGGTCGAGCGGCTGGTCGTGCTGCCGCGCGTCTGACGCGTCTGACCATGCTGCAGGCCGCCATGCTCAAGGTCATCCAGGAAGCGGGCGAAGGCGTGCTCGTGCTCATCGAAGGCGTGGCCGCCGACGAGTTCCAGCGTTCGCGGCTGACCCGGCAGGAAGTTCGCCGGCTGCTGAACCTGATGGCGGGCACGTTGATGGCCCTGCCCTGCGCCACGCGCCAGGCCTTGCCGGAAATCGACTGGGGCAGCTGGCAGGCCCTGCAGCACGGACTGGCCTCGCCCGCGCTCGATGCCGACGAACTCGCCTGGGACGCCGCGCGCGGCCTCGTGCCGCCCACGCTGACCTGGCTCCGCGTGTACCGCCGCAGCGAGCCGGCGCTGTTCGAGTTCCGGCCCTGACGACATCAGCGACACGGCGGCTCAACTCTGCCCGGGAGTGACCATGGCCCATCTGCTGTTCTTCGAGAAACCCGGCTGCGGCGGCAATGCCCGCCAGAAGCTGGCGTTACGCCAGGCCGGGCACACGCTCACCGTGCGCAGCCTGCTGGACGAACCGTGGACGCGCGAGGCGCTGCTGGGCTACTTCGCGGCACTGCCGGTGGCGGCCTGGTTCAACCCGGCCGCACCCCGCATCAAGAACGGCGACGTGCAGCCGGCCGCACTGAATGCCGAGCAGGCCTTGGCGCTGCTGCTCACTGAACCGTTGCTCATCCGCCGGCCGCTGATGCAGCGGCTGGACGACGGCAGCCGCCGCGTGGGCTTTGACACCGCCGAGATCGATGCCTGGGTGGGGCTGGCCCCGGCCGCCGTCAATCAGGCATCGCTGGAGGGCTGCCCCCGCGACGCCTGAGCCGCCCGCCGGGCGAGCTCAGGCAAAAGGTGGCCGCAATCAGGCCGGCGTGGCAAGCGCGTGTTGCTTGGCTTCTTCCTTCTCGATCCACTGCTTGAGCTTGTTGACGTGCTCGATCTCTTCCTTGACGAACTCGAGCGCGACGCTGCGCACCGTCGCGTCCTTGGCGGTGTTGGCGATGGCGTAATAGAACTCGTAGCCACGCCGTTCGCCCTGCAAAGCGGCCTTCAGCGCATCCAGCCGCTTGAGGCGGGCGTCACCCTCCCACAGCGAGGTGCGCTCCGGCGTCGCGTTCTCCGGCCAGGCCGTGCTGGCCGGCAGCGTCACGTCGGCGTCGTACTTCTCGCACTTGGCGCGGGCTTCTTCCAGGTGCAGCCGCGAATAACCCGCCAGTTGCTCGAAGAGCGCCGCCACGTCGGCGTTGCCCGCCTGCTTCATCGTCGCGGCCAGGCCCTCGAAGTGCAGCGCGGCGTCCTCCTCGACCTTGACGGCATAGGACAGGAACTGGTCCAGCGTGCGGATGCCGACACCGCCCTTGTAGATCGCGGCGGCCAGCGACAACGCCGGCCCCTTGACCGGCTGCGTCACATCGCCTTCAAACCGCACCTCGATGTCTTCATTCCGTACAAAGCATTGGCAGGCCAGGCGGTGGCGCGGCGGCATGTCGTTGACCTCGGCATCCATGATCTCCTCGTGGGTGATCTTGCCGAGCTGGCGGAGCATTTCCTTCTCCTTCTCGGTCAGCGCAATGCCGTAGCGCACGCCCGCCACGTAGTGCCGGATTTCCACGAGGCAGGAGCCGCATTCACCGTCACCGCAATCGAACGGGATGGGGATGTGGTTGGCCTTGGCGAGCGCGAGCAGCGTGCCGCGTTCGCCGGCAACCGCGTAGACCGTGATGTCGCGCGGCATCAGCGGGGACGAAAAAGTGACGTTGGCCATGATGAACTCCTGAACGGGTTGGGGAGCCGAGCCGTCCAGCGCAAGACACATGCCTGCCTGAGCGCGCATCGCTGCAGATTTGATGCAGGTCAATCTCGCGGCCCGAAACCTCGCAGCGGGCCCGATGCGTGCTTGTCCTGCCTGTTGGATGCGCCCCGCCGCCCCTGCCGAGACGCTGTTCTCCCCTTTGTTCGACCGAGGAAGCAACATGGACTCCGTAGAAGTCTTTCTGGCCCATTCCATCCGCCTGGAGCAGGAAGCCGCGCGGCGCTTCGAGCAACTGGCCGATGCGATGCAGACCAACGGCAACGTGGAAGCCGGCCAGCTGTTCAAGCGGCTGGCTGCGTTCTCGCGCATGCACCTGGCAGACGCCCAGGCGCGCGCCGGCTTCCGCGACGTGCCGGAACTGCCGGAGCAGGCCTACCAGTGGCCCGACATCGAGAGCCCCGAGACGGCCGCCATCTGGGCCGCCGACCCCTTCATCGGCCGCGAGCAGGCCCTGGAGGTGGCGCTGGAGGCCGAATCCGCCGGGCTGGCCTTCTATGAGGGCATCCGGCAGGCGACGAACGACCCCGAGGTGCGCCGCTTCGCGCAGGAGTTCGCCGAGGAGGAAGCCCAGCATGTGGCCGAGCTGCAGCGCTGGCTGGCGCGCCACCGCAGCGGGCAGCCCATGCCGCAAGCGACGTGACCCCGCGCCCGGCACGCCAGCCCAAGTCCCGTTTGTCAGATTGCCGCCAACCGCACGCCGCCACGCTGCAGTGATCGCCAACCCAGGAGCCCCTCATGCCGCTGTTCGATTTCCGCTGCCAGGCCTGCCAGGCCGAGTTCGAGCGGCTCGTCCGCGCGAGCGACACGCCGAGTTGCCCGCAGTGCGGCAGCACGGCCATCACCAAGCTGCTCGTCTCGCGGCTGGCGCCGGCCGGCAAGATCGAGGACATCCGCCTGTCCAACCGGCGCGCTGCACACGCGCAGGGGCTGTTCAACCACTACAGCCCCGCCGAGCAGCAGCGGCTGCTGAAGGGCAAGCCGGTCTGAGCAGGCGTTATCTCTGCGCGGCTATCGGTGCGATGGGCAGCGCCACATCGCCGCACTGCGCGCGGTGGCGCAGCGCGTGATCCATCAGCACGAGCGCCAGCATGGCCTCGGCGATCGGCGTGGCGCGGATGCCCACGCAGGGGTCGTGGCGGCCGAAGGTCTCCACCGTGGCGGGGTTGCCGGCGCGGTCGATGCTCGCCTTGGGGCTGCGGATGGAACTGGTCGGCTTGATGGCGATCTCGGCCACGATGTCCTGCCCCGTGGAGATGCCGCCCAGCACGCCACCGGCGTTGTTGCTGGCGAAGCCTTGCGGCGTCAGCTCGTCGCCATGCTCGGTGCCCTTCTGGGCCACCGCATCGAAGCCCGCGCCGATCTCCACGCCCTTGACGGCGTTGATGCCCATCAGCGCGTAGGCGATGTCGGCGTCCAGCTTGTCGAACAACGGCGCGCCCAGGCCCACCGGCACGCCGGTGGCCTCGACGCGGATGCGTGCGCCGACGGAATCGCCGGCCCGGCGCAGCTCGTCCATGTAGGCCTCCAGCTCGGCGATGCGGCTGGCGTTGGCGGCGAAGAACGGGTTCTGACCGACGTGCTGCCAGCCCTCGAACGGGATCTCGATCTCGCCCAGCTGTGTCATGCAGCCGCGGAACTCGGTGCCGTAGGCCGCCTTCAGCCATTTGCGGGCCACGGCACCGGCGCCCACCATCGGCGCCGTCAGCCGCGCCGACGAGCGCCCGCCGCCGCGCGGGTCGCGCACGCCGTACTTGCGCCAGTAGGTGTAGTCGGCATGGCCCGGGCGGAAGGTGTCCAGGATGTTGCCGTAGTCCTTGCTGCGCTGGTCGGTGTTCTCGATGAGCAGGCAGATCGGCGTGCCGGTCGTGACGCCCTCGTACACGCCCGACAGGATCTTCACGGCATCGGGCTCGTTGCGCTGCGTCACGTGCCGGCTGGTGCCGGGGCGGCGGCGGTCCAGCTCGGGCTGGATGTCGGCCTCGCTGAGCGCCATGCCCGGCGGGCAGCCGTCGATGACGCAGCCGATGGCCGGGCCGTGGCTTTCGCCGAAGTTGGTGACGCGAAAGAGCTCGCCGAAGGTGCTGCCTGACATGCGGGTACCACAAACAAAAGCCGCCGTCGCCCTGGAGGACGCGCGGCGGCACAGGTGAATCAGGGGCCGCGACCGACCGCTGGCCGGCGCGAGCGGCTGACCAGTTTAGCGGCTGGTCTCCAGCCGGAACACGGACACGGCCTCCACCAGTCGCGAAGCCTGCTGCTGCAGACTGGAGGCGGCGGCGGCCGTCTCTTCAACGAGCGCGGCGTTTTGCTGCGTGGCCTGGTCCATGTCCTGCACGGCCGCGCCCACCTGGTCGATGCCCAGGCGCTGCTGCTGCGCTGCGGCGCTGATCTCGGCCATCGCCGTCTCCACGCGCTGGATCGCGGCACGCAGGTCGATCATGGCCGTGCCGGCGGCCTGCACCAGGCCCACGCCGTCGCCGACCTGGGCCACGCTCGCATCGATGAGTTGGCGGATCTGCTTGGCGGCATCGGCGCTGCGCTGCGCGAGGCTGCGCACCTCGGCCGCCACCACGGCAAAGCCGCGGCCCTGCTCGCCCGCCCGCGCCGCCTCGACGGCGGCGTTCAACGCGAGCAGGTTGGTCTGGAAGGCCAGCCCGTCGATCAGCCCGGTGATCTCGGCGATGCGGCTGGACCCATCGCGGATCTCGCCCATCTTGTCCACCGCGCGGCGCACGGTGTCACCGCCTTGCTGGGCGATGCGCCCGGCATCCAGCGCCAGTCGCTCGGCCTCGCGCGCCGAGTCGGCGCTCTGGTGCACGGTCGCGCCCAGTTCCTCCATCGCGGAGGCCGTCTCTTCCAGCGCGCTGGCCTGGCGCTCGGTGCGCTGGCTCAGGTCCAGATTGCCCTGGGCGATCTGGCGCGAGGCCACCGCCACCTGCTCGGCGCCGTCGCGCACGCCGGAGATCACCTGGCCCAGCTGCTGGCGCATCTGGCCGAGGTGAGCCACCAGGCTGGCGTCGTCGCCGGGGCGCAGGCTCATGCTGCTTTGCAGGTCGCCGTCGGCGATGCGCGCGACAAACTGCTGCGCCTCGATCGGCTCCGCGCCCAGAGAGCGGGTGATGCGGCGCGTCACCCACCAGGCGGCCAGCCCGGCCAGCGACAGGCTGGCGATGATCATCCCCGTGAGCCACGCGGCCTGGCGGTCCACCAGCGCTGCACCGGCCTGCGCGCGCGCGGCGGCGGAGGCCTCGCGCAATTCGCCCATCTGCACCATCAGCTTGCGCACCTGCACATGCAGCGGGTCGGTCGTCTTGTTCAGCTCGGCGAATGCCTGCTCGTCGTCCCCGGCGAGTGCGGCCTTGCGCAACCGCGCCATGGACTCGCTGTAGGCCGGCCAGACGCGGTCGAACTCCTCGATCAAGCGTCGTTGCTCCGGCCGCACGGCGTGTTCGCGCTCGTAGCGGACGGCCGCGAGCACGTCTTCCTCGCTCTTGGCGTTGAGCGCCAGCGAATCGGCACGGGCCGCCTCGTCGCGCTTCAGGATGAAGGGGTAGGCGCGGCGGAAGTGCGTCGCCGCCTGCCAGGACGCGGTGCGCAGGCGGGCCAGCGGCACCACCTCGTCCTCATACATCTGCGTCTGCATCGCGCTCAACTCGCGCAGCTTGGTCAGGCTGAACACCCCGATGGCGGCCAGCAAAGCCGCCGCAATACCAAACGCCAACATCAGCTGATGCGCGATCTTCCACTGCCGGGCGGGCGTGGGGGAATTTGTCATTTTTGCTCCTAGGTACCGCCTTCGCGCGGGCGGCGAATGTCGAGTTTCAGGCCATGCCAATCTCGACGAACGATCGTACGCGTGCCCCAAATGCGGCTCGTTGAGCGACGTCATGTCGCCGCCGCCACAAAGTTCAAAAAGTCACTTGTCGAGCTGAAATATCAGATCTATCCTATTGATATTTCAAGCAAGCATATCCGTTTGCTGCGCGCGCCGCCTTGCGGCACGCCACGGATCGCCTCAAGACTGCTCATGCCCACGCCTTTCATGGATCCGGATTTCCTGCTGGACACCGCCTGTGCCCGCCGGCTGTATCACGACGTCGCCGCCGGACTGCCGGTGATCGACTACCACTCCCATCTGCAGCAGGGCGAAATCGCGGCGCGCAAACGTTTTCGCAACCTCGCCGAGCTCTGGCTGGCGGGCGATCACTACAAGTGGCGGCTGATGCGATCGGCAGGGGTCAGCGAGGACTTCATCACCGGCGACCAGCCCGATGAAGCCAAGTTCCGCGCCTTCTGCCGCGTGCTGCCGCTGGCCGCCGGCAACCCCATCCACCACTGGTGTCACCTCGAACTGCGCCAGCTGTTCGACATCACGCTGACCATCAACGAAGCCAACGCCGGCGCGATCTGGGAAGCCGCGAACGCCCGACTGGCGACGATGGACACCTGGAGCTTCCTGGAGCAGGCCCGCGTCGAGATCGCCTGCACGACCGACGACCCGGCCGACGACCTGGCCCAGCACGCCGAGATCGCCGCATCCGACCTCAAGACCCGCGTGCTGCCCGCCTTCCGGCCGGACAAGGCCATGCGCATCAACCGCGAGGGCTTCGCCGAGTACCTCGACGAGCTCGGCCGCGCCGCCGGCCTGCGCATCGGCAGCTACGCCGATCTGCTGGGCGCGCTGAAGGCGCGCGTTGCCTTCTTCCACGAACGCGGCGCGCGCATCTCCGACCACGCCATCGACGGCGCACTGCCCGTGGGCAGCCCCAGCGCCGGTGACAGCGAAGCGCTGTTCGCCAAGCGGCTGAGCGGCAGGCTGCTGACCGACGCCGAGCAGGCCCTCTACCAGCGCGGGTTGATGGAGGCGCTGGGCCGCATGTACGCCGCCGCCGGCTGGACGATGTGCCTGCACATCGGCGCGCAGCGCAACAACAACCGCCGCCGGCTGGCCACGCTGGGGCCCGACACGGGCTATGACTCCATCGCCGACTTCACAAGCAGCGCCGGCCTGGCCGACCTGCTGGACGCACTGGACGCCGACGACCAGTTGCCCAAGACCATGCTGTTCTGCCTGAACCCGGCTATGAACGAAGTGCTGTCGACGCTGATCGGCGCCTTCCAGGACGGCTCGGTGGCAGGCAAGCTGCAGTTCGGCCCGGCCTGGTGGTTCAACGACCACAAGGACGGCAACCTCGCCCAGTTGCAGACGCTGGCCAACCACGGCGTGCTCGGCAGCTTCGTCGGCATGGTGACCGACTCGCGCAGCTTCGCCAGCTACCCGCGCCACGACTACTTCCGCCGCCTGCTGTGCCGTCAGCTGGGCCACTGGGTGGAAGCGGGCGAGTACCCGGACGACGCCGACGCCCTCGCCCGCATCGTGCGCGGCGTCTGCTACGACAACGCCAAGCGCTACTTCGGGTTCTGAGCATGGCCGACACGATCGCGAACGGCGGCGCGCCGCAGAAGGTGCTGCGCATTCACGCCGACGACGACATGCTGGTGGCGCTGGATGACCTCGCCACCGGCGAAGTGATTCAGTACGAAGGCGACAGCTACCTCATCAGCAGCCCGGTGCCGCGCAAGCACAAGTTTGCGCGCCGGGCGTTTGCCGCCGGCGAGATCCTCAAGCTCTACGGCGTGCCCGTGGGCCGCGCCACGCAGGCCATCAAGCGCGGCGAGGCCGTGACGACGGAGAACCTCGAGCACTACGCGGCCGAGGTCGAGATCGCCCAGGGCCAGCCCTACCGCTGGACGCCCCCGGACGTGAGCGCCTGGCAGGAGCAGACCTTCGCCGGCGTGGTGCGGGCCGACGGCCGCATCGGCACGGCCAACCACTGGCTGATCTTCCCGCTGGTGTTCTGCGAGAACCGCAACGTCGAGCACTTGCGCGACGCGCTGGAAAAGCCGCTGGGCTATGCCAGCGACGACCTGGCCGCCTTCACGCTGTCGCTGCTGGGCGAGGACATGGCCGCGCCCAAGCCGGTGACGCGCCCGTTCCCGAACGTGGACGGCGTGCGCATGATCACGCACAACGGCGGCTGCGGTGGCACGCGCGCCGACGCCCGTGAGCTGTGCAAGATCCTGGCCGCCTATGCCGACCATCCCAATGTGGCCGGCGTGACGGTGTTCAGCCTGGGTTGCCAGAACGCCCAGATCGGCATGTTCCAGGAGGCGCTGCAGCGCCAGAACCCGAACTTCGACAAGCCGCTGCTCGTCTATGAGCAGCAGAAGTGGGACGGCGGCGAGCGCGCGATGATGCAGGCCGTCGTCAAGGACACGCTGGCCGCGTTGGCCCAGGCCAACCAGGTGCAGCGCCAGCCGGTGCCGCTGTCGGCGCTCAAGATCGGCGTGAAATGCGGCGGCTCCGACGGCTTCTCCGGCATCTCCGCCAACCCGACGATGGGCCTGGTGTCGGACATGGTGGTGTCGCTGGGCGGCTCCTCCATCCTGGCCGAGTTCCCGGAACTGTGCGGCGTGGAGGCCAACCTGATCGAGCGCTGCGTGCATGACGACGACAAGCGCCGCTTCCTCGGCCTGATGCGCGACTTCGAGGCCAAGGCGCTGGCCGTGGGCACGCATTTCGCCGACAACCCCAGCCCCGGCAACATCCGCGACGGCCTCATCACCGACGCGATGAAGTCTGCCGGCGCCTCCAAGAAGGGCGGCAGTTCGCCCATCGTGGCCGTGCGCGACTACGGCGAGCCGACGCCGGACCAGGGCCTGTCGCTGCTGTGCACGCCGGGCAACGACGTGGAATCCGTCACCGGCATCGTGGCCTCCGGCGCCAACGTGGTGCTGTTCTCCACGGGCCTGGGCACGCCCACCGGCAACCCCATCGTGCCGGTGCTGAAGATCGCGTCCAACAGCCGCGTGGCGCAGCGCCAGGCCGACCTGATCGACTTCGACTGCGGGCCGGTCATCGAGGGCCAGCCCTTGCCCAGCGTGGCCGGCCAGTTGCTGGACCTCGTGGTGGCCACGGCCGGCGGCCAGTACCAGGCCAAGGCTGACCGCCTGCAGCAATACGACTTCATCTTCTGGCGCCGGGACATCTCGCTGTGAACGCACGCCCTCCCCTGTCCATGCCCCGCCTGCAGCGCACCGCGCCGTTCAACCGGCCCATCCGCGTGCTGCAGTTCGGTGCCGGCAACTTTCTGCGCGGCTTCTTCGACTGGCAGATCGACCTGCTCAACGAACGCTGCGGGCTGGATGCCGGCGTCGTCGTCGTGCGCCCCTCCGGCCGCTCGGCCCAGCCCTTGCTGGACGTGCAGGGCGGCCGCTACACCACGCTGATCCGCGGGCTCGACGAACAGGGCCAGCCGGTGCGCGAGTTCCGCATCATCGACTGCGTGCAGCGCGAGATCGACCTCGCGACGATGTTCGACGACTACCTCGCCGAAGCCCGCCGCCCGGAGCTGCGCTTCGTGGTCTCCAACACCACCGAAGCCGGCATCGCCACCAACGACAACGACCGCTACGACGACCGGCCACCGGCCAGCTTCCCCGCCAAGCTGACGCGCTGGCTGCACGAGCGCTACCGACACTTCGACGGCGCGCGCGAAGCCGGTGTCGTCGTGCTGCCCTGCGAGCTGATCGACGACAACGGCCCGGCGCTGAAGGCCGCCATCGCCCACTTCGCGCGCCGCTGGGCGCTGGAGGACGGCTTCCTGCAGTGGCTGGACCTGGGTTGCACCTTCTGCTCCACGCTGGTCGACCGCATCGTGCCCGGCCACCCGCAGGGCGAGATCGCCGCGCTGGAGGCGGAGCTGGGTTACCAGGACCGCTTCCTCGTCACGGCCGAGCACTTCTACCTGTTCGTCATCGAGGGTCCGGCCTGGGTGGCCGACACGCTGCGGCTGCAGGGCTCGGGCCTGAACGTGCAGATCGTGGACGACATCAAGCCCTACAAGCAGCGCAAGGTGGGCGTGCTCAACGGCGGCCACACGGTGCTGGTGCCGGTGGCGCTGCTGGCCGGTGTGCAGAGCGTCGGCGAGGCCATGGCCGATCCGGCGCTGCGCGGCTTCCTCGTGAACACGCTGCAGCAGGAAATCATGCCTGCGCTGCCGCTGCCCGCCAGCGAGCTGCAACCCTTTGCCGACGCGGTGCTGCGCCGCTTCGCCAACCCCTATCTGCACCACCGGCTGGCGTCCATCGCGCTCAACAGCTGGGCCAAGTTCGCCGCGCGCGTGATGCCCCAGCTGCTGCGCTACCAGCAGCTGCGAGGCCAGCTGCCGCCGCACCTCGTGCTGGCGCTGGCCGCGACGCTGCGCCTGTACCGGGGTGACCTGATCCCGCTGGCCGACGACCCGGCCCTGATCGACGCGCTGCGCGCCGGCTGGCAGGCGGTGGATGACGGCTCGCTGACGCTGACGGAGCTGGTGCACAGCATGCTCGGCCGCCAGGCGGTGTGGGGCCAGGACTTGAACGCGACACCCGGCCTGACCGACGCCGTGGCCCAGGCGCTGCTGCAGCTGCAGCAGCAAGGGATCAGGGCCTGCTTGGCCATTCTTGAGCAACCCGCCGGCTGAGCCGGCGAAAGCACGAACAGCACGAACAGCACGAACAGCACGAACAGCACGAACCGCACGAACGGCCGCAGAGCCGGTGCCCGGCGCGCCGGACGCAGCCGACACAGAACACTGGAGACTCGCATGCGAAAGATCAAAGGACTTCGCTGGTGGATGGTCAGCCTGATCACCACCGGCCTCATCGTCAATTACCTGGCGCGCAACACGCTGTCGGTGGCGG
>JACCDP010048892.1_pt1 | contig 16825 bp, 12 predicted proteins | sample 7445841 | NCBI WGS metagenome assembly JACCDP01 (sample SAMN15323441, study PRJNA562643) | freshwater metagenome | isolation source: river surface water | place: USA:Blue River Watershed | collected 2017-08-17 | reverse complement strand
TGGAACTTATAATAGTGAAACTTTAACTATTAACAGTTTCAGGAATGTAACCGGAGGAACCATTAATACCGATACCTATGGGACCCTCGCTAATTCGGGTGACATTGATTGTTTCCTGGTTAAATATGATGCTTCCGGTCAAGCTCTGTGGGCTACCAGTATAACGGGTTCTAGTATTGATTATGGTTCTTCGGTTATAACCGACTCTCTAAATAACGTTTATGTTACTGGAACTTATAATAGTGAAACTTTAACTATTAACAGTTTCAGGAATGTAACCGGAGGAACCATTAATACCGATACCTATGGAATCCTGGCTAATTCGGTTGTTTTTGATTGTTTTTTAGTTAAATATGATGCTTTCGGTCAAGCTTTATGGGTTAATAAAATTAGTTATGTTAATGGTTCAAATTTATCCATGGATAAATCAAATAATTTATATTTGACCGGATTTTATGCAAATTCTTCGGCTACAGTAAATAACTCCGCAACTCCACTAACAGTTGGAGGAACCATAAATCCATCTTTATTTGGTAATTTAGAACTATCGGCTCCAAGCTATTACAATTTTCTCCTAGCCAAATATGTTTAAAAATGAAAATTTTAAGTTATATTCTAACCACTTAAAATTATATAAGATTTCCCCTCATCTTCGGCTTATCTTCGATTAAAGCTCGGTTTTAATATAAAACTATGGAATATACTTTCAACAAAACCAAGTTTATTGTGGGACGAAATGCCCAGGAAAATTGGAAAATCATTTCTCGAGCCGACAAAAACTATTATTGGTTGCACCTTAATGATATTCCCTCGGCTCATGTGATAATTGAAATCGATGTGGAACCCACTCAAGAAGAGTTAAACTATGCGTTGGAGCTATGTAAAGGCCAGACCTTCAAGAATAAAGAAAGTAAAAATACAAGTTATATTTGCACACAGATTAAGAATCTGAAACTAGGAAGTAAACCGGGAGAAGTTTTGATAAAATAAATTATTTTATTTAAATAATTTTTAATATTTTTATTTAATTCTTATTTTATATATAAAATAAGAATCGAAATGGTAGAGACTTGTGAAGCTTTAACTCGTAAACATTACAAATGTCGCAATGCAGTAAAATACTGTATGAATTTGGATGGAAAGATGGTTAATTTTTGTGGAAATCATAAGAAATATATCGATGACCTACAGGATTATTACTATGACCCAAAGAAAGGAAAGCTAGTGGTAAATCGAATTGCTCGGGTTCCACATGACCCAGATACGGGACTTCCCACACGTTACACCGAAGGTTTAACGAAGTCTCAAAAGTTAAAATACAAAAAGGAAATCGATGAAACTAAGGACTATTATAGAAGAACCGGTCTTGTCAAAGGACGAAACCCAGTTTTTAATCCTAAAAATCCTAACTCTCCACAACGGAAAAGGTCCTCATATGCCGTTGAATTTGAAAGACGATACGGTTTTAAAATCACCGATACAGACCATGTTCGTGCTCTCTTCCCTGATACGAACATCGATGCTATTTTGGCCAAAGGACGCGCCGCGTGGGCTAGTTCGGGCTCCCGTCCAACAGTTTATGGCTCTAATGGGCCGACACAATGGGCTGAAGCCCGCCTTGCTAGTTCACTCACGTGCGGCAAGGCAACTTCCATAGACAAAGATTTGATAGGTCCAAAATCAATGAAAATAATTTGTGGAAATAAAAATGAATTTTACTAATTTAAACAAGATTAATTAGTAAAAATATAAAAATGTCCAGTCGAGTTTGTATTTTTGAAGGTTGCAAAGTTGGAGCATCTTATAATCATAAAGGACTTAAAGGTAAATTTTGTAAAGCACATAAACTTGAAGATATGATTAATGTTGTATCAAAAACATGCATTTATGAAGGGTGTAGAACTAGACCTGTATATAATTATGAAAATGAAATTAAAGCTAAATATTGTTCCGTTCATAAACTACCTGATATGATTAATATTAAAAACAAAATTTGTATTTATGAAGGTTGCAAAACACAGGCAACATTTAATTATGAAGGAGAAACCATAAGGAAATATTGTTCGTCACATAAACTCGAAGGCATGATTAGTATCATGGATAAAATTTGTATTTCCGAAGGTTGTAAGGCTACAGCAAATTTTAATTACGAAGGAGAAACCATAAGGAAATATTGTTCAAAACATAAACTTATTGGCATGATTGATATTAAGCATAAAACTTGTATTTTTAAAGATTGTAAGACCCAACCAGTTTATAACTATGAGGGTAAAACAACCCCGGAATTTTGTGTTAAACATAAACTCGAATTTATGATAAATGTCAAGGATAAAACCTGCAAATCCGACGGTTGTAAGACCCAACCAGTTTATAACTATGAGGGTAAAACAACCCCGGAATTTTGTGTTAAACATAAACTCGAATTTATGATTGATGTCGTTCATAAAACCTGCATTTATGAAAACTGTAAGACTAGACCAACATATAATTTAGAAGGTCAATCCCCTAAATTTTGTGCTACTCATAAATCTGAAAAAATGATAAATGTTGTAAATAAAACATGTTTAACTCCATATTGTGAAGTTATAGTAAGTAACAAAAATTATGACGGATATTGTTTGAGATGTTTTATGCATACATTTCCAGACAAACCTATAACCAAAAACTACAAGACGAAAGAGAAAGCTGTCTCTGATTTTGTCCTGGAACAGATACCAGAAGTGGATTGGATTTCCGATAAAAGAGTTCCAGGTGGATGTTCAAAGAGACGACCGGATCTACTGGTAGACCTAGGAGACCAAGTGGTTATCGTAGAGGTGGATGAAAATCAACACGAAGATTATGATTGTTCTTGTGAAAATAAGCGCTTAATGGAGTTATCTCAAGATTTAGGACATCGTCCTCTGGTTCTGATTCGGTTTAACCCAGACTCCTATACAGACAAGGAAGGTAATAAGATTAAATCTTGTTGGGAAGTAAATAAATTAGGTATTTGTTGTGTAGATAGTGATAAGAAATGGAAAACAAGATTGGATACTTTAAAAAATACCACAAAATATTGGATTGAAAATAGAACGGATAAGACTATAGAGGTTGTTCATCTATTTTATGACGAGAGTTCGGAAGATTATCGTCAGTTCTTGTAGGTGGAAAAGCTTTAGCAGTTGATAGGAACTTGTTGGACCGAAATCTTTAAAAGTTATTTATGGTCGAAATAAAAAATAAGCTTAAAATACCTGAATCAAAAATGAATAATTTTAATATTTTCTTTAGAGTTTAAAATATCAAAAAATATTAAAATGGAGTTTAAGTTCTTGCCTACCACCGAGGAGAATCTTATTCGAATAACTCCGAATAAACATATTTATTACATTCTGGAAAGACCGGAAATTGTAGTTAAGATTATTCCTGTTAAAAGTTTATCGGCTCTCAAAAATGCAGAAAAAGAGATAAAAATTCTAGATAAAGCTCGGGACGTTTGTCATCAAGATAGAATACCCTTTTTCGTTCCCGAATTTTATGAATCGTTTATTTACGATGAAGTTTGCTATATTTTGATGGAGAGAATTCAAGGAAAAACTTTAGCCGAACTATACGGTGAAGAGTATGAAGATTTACCCAAAAATATTCAACAGAGAATAAGATTTATTCTCAAGAATCTCTTTTTAAATGATATTCATTATGTGGATGTGACCCCGTATAATTTTATTCTTCGTGATGAAGAAATTTATATTGTTGATTTTGGACACGCTCAAATTGTAGAGGTTAATTACTATCTCAAAGAGTTTTTAATAAATAAAGTTAAGAGTTGGAATCCAGATTTTGAGTAAAGAAATTCGGGGAATTTTTCCCTAAAATTTCCCCTTAAATTCTAAAATTGAAATGGTAATAAATTTTTATTATCATTTTAAATTATTGGTTTTATTTTCAATAGCAGTTTTATTTTCAATAAAACAATGGAGATTAATCCCAGAGATAAAAGAGTCATTAGAGACGTCGTCCTTTTTTGTAGGACTGATTTGTCAAAAATTGGTCTTAAGCTTCTCAATGAAGCTCATGGTTTGATGGTGGATGCCGGATATTGGAATGATTATTTCGAGGTAGCTTTGGAACTGGATAATGCTAGATTTTGGCTAAGTCAATATTTGAATGCCAGAAGTTTAAAGTTGGATGATTTGGAGAAAAATATGTATCTAGGTCAATACTTTGTAGCCCTACATAACAAAGTGCTCGATTCGACGCTAGAAATTAATCAAATTACTCGAATTTTTTGAAATCTAAAATTTTATAAGAGGTTTAACCTCATATAAAAATCAAAATAAAATCGGACGAAATTTCACCCGAAGTTGGAGGCTCCTGGATACTAGTTCATTATATTTTCAAATAAAGTAAAAAGTTTCCCCTACAATTTTGAGGGAAAGAATTCGAAATACAAATTACAACAAATTTGTATTTAACATACAATAAAAATATAGGGATTTTATATGAGGAATTGTCCTCGTATAAAACGGATTATACCGTTAAGCCGGCGAGTCGACGTGCAAAGAGTTCGTCCTCTTGCGATTGTCGTTGTTGAGCCTTAAGGACTTCATCCTCGGGGCTCCAAGTGAGCGCATTAAAGTGTGGGGAGTGTTGTAACCGAACAATACGAATAGTACCCTTGGAAATGTTCCTAGAACCAAATTCCATATACATCTCATCGTTAACTGTGTCCGGTAATAACTCGAAATACACTTGTATGCAAATTCCTAGTCGTTGGGCTAGGGTTTCAAGGTGGGCTTCGTGGTCGAATGTATCGACCATCTTGCCGCGTTGTTCTAGAGTCCATCCTCCTAGAACAATAAATTCCACATAAGTGGGAATATGGTGAGGATATTGAATCCTCCGTAACTCCTCCTTGAGGCAGTTGTAAAAGCATGTGTTGCCGAATGAATCGGCGGTAGAACCGCAATCGGTCTTGTTGATAAGTCTGAGTCTCATGGTGAATTTATTCGCTGAATTTTAATAAGTAAATAGCTGAGAATCAAAGTGTTATTCTTGGTTAAAATTTTTAATAAAATTTCAATTTTTGTCTCAATGATAAGTAGGGAATAATAATATTTTTATCACATTAAATGTGTTAAAAATTGTTTGTTGGCTTATAGAGAAATCTTAAGACCAACTCTTCCATCACGAATGTAAGAAGCATCTAGTTCGTTGATAAAGCGCTCTGTGCGATTGCTGGTCATGACCAGATACACGAAGGGGTAGCGCAAACGGTCTAAGTTGTCAAAAAACTTGTTCCACGTCACTTTGTCATAGACTTCTCTCACGTGATTCTTGTGTGGAAGAATACGTTGATGGTGAATGTTTTCAATAATGATATCCACTTCATCTAGCAGGACAACCAATGGGCTATCCTTGGTAGGTCCGATTCCGGTATACATTTTAGCGAACGGGTCCCCTGCATCTGTAGGGTTAAAACAGTCCACGAAGTGAACTTCCTTGTGAACTTTGAGCAGCTCTTGAACAAGGAATTCGCCTATCATACTTTTACCGGTGCCAGGTTCACCATGAATGAAACTGACGGAACATCCGACTCTGTGTAAGTCTTCTGTCTGCTTGTAGTTTGAGCAAATCTGCTCGACAATATGCTTTTGAGAAGCTTTTGGTTCTAACACTTTGTGATGATAATCTCTTCTAGTGTATTCGAACCAACCAAAACCACCTTCACGATGATAAATTTGGCCTTTGCTCTCCTCTTTCTCTTCTTGCTTCACTTCCTTCACTTCTTTAGGCACAGCAAAAGGATTTGGCTCGTTACCGTCTAGCATCTTTAAGTTGCATAGCCCGGTAAAAACCGATTTTTGGTCAAGTGTCTCAGAAATATATCCGATAAACTTATAACCATTATAGCTAGATGATCCGAACCCCAAACACCATCCGGTGCGTTTACCGTTTGATGAATTACTGGAGTATTTGAGTTGCTTGATAAACTTCTCAACTTTTAGACCTCTGTAGCTTTGGATCCCCCAATTAAAATAGTGGGATATAGGTATTAGCAGTAGGCCAAAAAGAAGACCCGAAACTGCTGGAATGTAACTTGAAATCGCAAACCAAAAGGACATTTTGAATGACTTGGTGCGAAAGTAAAAAACTACAAGTGTCTCAAAATTTTTATTAAAATTTCAGTTTTTAACAGAAAAGTTTATATAGAATTTTTTAGGTGAAATTCAGAACGTTTTCGTTCTAAAGTTGGACCCTCCTGAACAATAACCCAGTATATTTTTGTGCAAAGTCAAAAGTTTTCTTAGTATTTTCCCTAAGAAAACTTGAATGTATAATTTTAGTCAAATTGTTGTGAATTCGCACATTTTTGCTCCTACAAATTCCGGGACAAAATGTAAAAATTAAAATATAAATTTTACCTTATAACAGACTTAATTTATCGGTTTTTGAAATTGGAACCAATCGTTTCAAAACATGCGGCTCGGCCAGCTCCGGAATCACAAAGAATTTAGTTTTAGGGTCGATACTCATATGCAAAGTTTGAGTCCCGAAAGTATCATCAGGGTAACTTAATCCTTCCGGTGATAACAAATCATCCACTGTCTGTTTCATCTCCTCTGGAGTATCCGTAATGTATAGAGGAAAATAATTAAAATTATTTAGATGTTCGGCTAACCATTCTTGAGTTACATTCGTGCTATCAGTGACTACATCTTCCATAATTCTCTTTCTCAAAGGATATAGAATAAATTCCGGAATTCCAGTATTCAAAACATCACTAAAAACTCTATGATACTGATTAAGTTCTATATCTTTGCCTTCTTTTACACACTTTTGTTTTTTCGTATCTTCAAAAGCTAGAGCTATGTTACCCACTATATCAGGGTTTTCTTTCAAAAAATCCGAAGTAAAACAGGGGTCAAAATTATTACCTTTATAGCCTTCCCATTCTATATTATTACAAGAAGTTATATAGTAATTTTCCAAGTCTTTTTCACCTCGATAATTTAGAGATGGAAGAATATTTAGAACCATTTTAATGGGTGTAGTGACTACACTTATCATCTCAAAATCCAAATTTCCCATTATTCTTTGAGTGATAAATGGGTAAGGGTAGAAGAAGACATTCATATACGGAATTACTCGATGTTTAGTGGTATTAGGAATCGGAAATCCGATAAAATCGTTTAAAATGACGGCCTTGGGTTCTTCGTTATAATAGCCTCGAAATAAAACGGTTCCTTTTGGAATGGTTGCAAGTGAAACTTTCATATTATTATTATAGACTCGTTCCTCATATTCAAATTCAGGAGATTCTACACCTTTAAAAATTTGCTGCTCAATGGGATTTCCTTGAATATAGTCTTGGCAAATGTTATATGTAAATTCAATATTTTTCAGAGTATTAATTCGATTATGTCTTAAATAAAGTTTAGTAAAGTTATAGTTAAAAATTTTATTATATCCGACCTTAGTTGGAATTTCTTTGAGCAAATTAAAATCTAAATTTAATTCCCATATTCTATCGGAGCGAATTTCAGCTTGCTCTATCAAATTATGTGATAAATCTATACTCATTACTGCTTTGGAATCTATAATAATATTACCTTTGATTTTGTTCCTGGATAAATTCACATTTTTTAGACTGAAAGGTAAAGTTGGCATTTTTGATAGTAAATTTCCCTTAGCACTTAGTGTGACTAAATTCTTTGGTAAATAATTTAAATTGGTAATTAAATTGTAGTCACACTTCAAAGTTGTAAGAGTTTGTGGTAGTTTAGGTAGCTCGCTTATTCTATTTTTGTTTAACTCCAGAATGGTTAATTTGTGGGGTAACTTGTTAGGTAATTCAATAATATTACATTCGTTTAAGTGTAACTCTTTGATATTGTTAGGTAGTGAAGGAAGCCCTCTAAGATTTGGATTTGAACTGCAATCAAGAACTTCCAAATTGGTAGGAAGTTTAGGAACATAACTTAGGTCATTATTGGACACAAATAACTTTATCAAATTAGGGGGTAAATTATTGAGTTTATTAAATTGATTTGAAGCTATATTTAATTCAGTGACCGAATTGGGTATTTTTGGTAGCTCATTTAATAAATTATCGTTTAGAATTAGAGTTTTTAATGGGGATAAATCCAGATTATACAGTCTTGAAATTTGACATTTAGTTAGGGATAATCCTTTTAATTTAGGATAGACATTAACAAAGTATTTCATGTCGATATTTTCCAAATGTAAAAATTCCAGAGTATTTTGAATATTGGTTAGCGCGGAATTAATATTTGACACAGAATTAATATTGATTAATTCCGTGTTGAAAGTATCAATATCCAGACGTTTCAAATTTTTAGGTAGCTTCAATTCACCCTGTAAACTGCACTTGTTTAGCTTTAATTCTTTCAATTGTAAGTCATGGAAATCGCCGTGAATGTGACACTTGTCGAGCCTCAAAGTCTTAAGACTTTCATGAACAGGAATTTTCATAAGTTGCGAATTATTGGGGGTTAGAATCAATGAATTAATGCGCCCAAGGCTTAGAGAATCGGTCTTGTGAAAATTAAGCACTTCAACTTTATCAGCTTTGAGTATATCAATTGTGCACTGATTAAGAGTATCGATTTGAACAGTGGAAGCCTCTAAAATTTTAATTGTTGAATTTTTGGTAGTGCAATCTTCCAGAATTATACTTCCCGCTTTAACACTTAAATTTGAAGTAATATCACATTTATGTAACTCTAAATCTTTACAGTCTATATCCTTGACCATATTAATATTTGTCGAAATAAAAATTATATGTGGGCTTCTAAAATTAGTTTGTAGATTAGTAGCATTGGAGAGGTTGGTAAGTTTAATTCTATCATATTCTTTGTCGGGGTCAAACTTACCACTTTTAATAGCCTCTGATATATCTATATTTCGAAGGTTTAAATAATCAAGTTTTTTGAATGTATTCATTTTAATACAACCTCTAAATTTTAAAGTAAAAGTTTTAGTTTTAGACGAACCGGTTTCGAAGTTGGAGGCTCCTGAACAATAACCCAGTATATTTTATTTCAAAGTCAAAAGTTTTCTTAGCAATTTAACTAAGAAAACTTGAAGAAAAGATTTTTGTCAAATGATTACAAATTCATACATTTTTCTTAGCAAGAATTGTGGGACAAAAATCAAAATTTCATCTTACATAAATTCCCGAATCATGTAAAAACCGTCTTTTTCGTTTCGAAACATGTGATAACCGTTATGACCCTTTTTACTTAAGAAACTATCGATAATATCCTTGTATTCCTTGAATTTTTGATTATCATCGATAATCTCTATGATTTTGTAGTTAAACTTGTGTTCATTCTTGTCCAACCAGGTTTTATCACTCAAGAGTGAAGCTTCAAAAACTTCGGTTTCTGGAGTTATAACATCTTCGGTTAATCTTCTTTTGTAAGGATGCATCATAATTTCCGGTCTGTCTAATGTATTATCCTTATTCTCATAATAAGAGACATATTTATAATATTGCATAAAATTATTGTCCTCCGCATGCCATGTTGCACCACCCGGCACAAGTGGATCAATATCGTGCGTTATCCATCCCATGATATTATTTTTGATAACATCTTCTCCGGAACAAACGAATCTAGATTTAAGTAAAGATACTTCATCTTTACAATTTTCTCTTGTGAAATATTTGTTATTACTTGTTATATCTTTCTTAATTAAATTTGAAGGTTTGATTCCTAGAATTACTTTTACATCATTTTGTAAAACACATATTGTAGTTATAGTCCCATAAGCAACTGTGTGAAATGGATGTGGTAAGAAATAAATTTGACTATTGGGATTCATTACATATGAATCCCCCACTTTAATACCTAAATACATATCGTAAATATTTTTCATTTCATACATATTATGAAATAAGACCATACCTTTCTTAAGGGTTAAAACAGGTATTTCATTTTCGAATGAAATATTATTCTCGTTTACATTGTTCACTTTGTAATATTGTAAAGAACCGGGATTATTTTCAATTCTAAGGTTTTTGAGATTTTTAAATTTCTTAAAAGATGAAGGGAAAGTCTCAATATTGTTATTATGTATATACATAACTTGCAAATCTTTTGTAATTTTTGGAAACTCTGTGATTTGATTATTTGAAGCTTCTAAATTTAACAATTTTTTATGTAGTTTTGGGAGTTCAGTAATTTTTGTCCTATTGATATTTAAGAGACGCAAAGACTTTGGTAACTCTGGTAGTTCGGTAATAGGAACATTATTAATGTAGAGATATTCTGTGGATTTTGGTAACTCCGGTAATTGAGTAATAGGAACATTATCAATTTTTAAATAAAATAAATCTTTAGGTAGCTTAGGAAGTGAAGTTAAATAAGGTGCATTTATTATAGTTATATCCTGAACATAATCTGGGATATCATCTAAAGTTTGTATATCTGAATCTTCTATGTAAAGTGTTGTATCCATTTTACATAGAAGATATTTTTTAATAATTGTAATAATTATTAAAAATTAATCTTGTCTAGGGACCAAAACCTTGTATTTTAGCTCATATTGTTTCTTGAGAAATTTAGCAAGTGCTGGTTCGTTGTAAAAAATCTCGATATAGTTATCCCAAGGGTGAGGATAAATCTTAGGTAGAATCAAATTAGGAATCGCCATCATGTCATCTAGCATATATGAATATTTTTCACCGATACCAGTTGGTGTAGGAACACCACTATTACCAATAGGTGATTCAAAATCCAGAATTTCTTCAGAGGTCGAAAATTCTCTAATCTCCATACCTATGATAACATACTTACATTTTCCGGTTTTTACCAAAATGTTGTTACCTTTTTCGTAAATATACTGAGGGTCTGGACCCGTATTCTTGCCTAGGAAAACCTTTTCATAGTTCTTGATTTCCAAAAGTAACTCTCCAAAGTTTTCATCGTAGTTACCGAATACATCGATGCGACTCTTGTAAATCTTGACCAGAAATGGTCGACCACCGTTGTCCAGAATTTCGTATTCTTGAGCTTTGACCATTTTTATTATTTATAAATAATAATTAAAAGAATTTTCGGTTTTACATAAATTCTAAAATCATGTAAAACCGTCTTTTTCATTCCAACCATGTGACAATTTTATAATTTAGGAATTTTGAACAAAGTTGGAGGCTGCTGAACTATTACCCAGTATATTTTATTTTAAAGTGAAAATTTTTCTTAGTTAGATTGCTAAGAAAAATTGAAGGTGTAATTTTTAACAAATCGGCATAAATTTACACATTTTAATATAGGAATTTTCCGCACCAAAATGTAAATCCTTGTTACTTTTTCCTGAATACAAGAGCATGTTTGGGCGGCGGTCCAAAAGCTTTTGTTTTTACACGAAATGGTAAATCTTTAATAGGGGCACAAATTACTTCCCATTTATGTTTTAATTTTGGAAATAACATATCGTTTATTCTGGAAACCTGCTCTTCTAAAGAGATACCAAATTCTTCTTCATCATTTGCAACAAATACAAAAATACCACCACGTTTTAAATTTTTCCATACATCCTCATATAATTGAGTTACATAGTCCATAATATAAAATTCTGCATCTTTCCTATTTGGAGCGGAGAGCATTCCATATACACTACAATTGATTCCCCAAATAATATCATAATGTGGAGCTTTAGGTAAAGATTCCCAGGACTTAAATTGGTCAGGATCCGAAGGACATCTTGAGTCTAGGTCGATATAATGCACATCTCCGATAATTTCGGAAGATTCCCATTTTATTACCTCATGAGGAAAATATGGATAATATGGATTTCTATCATATCTAAATTTTCTCCAGGCTCTAACTACTGGATTCTTCGTCAGAAATGGAAATTTACAATGACACGGAAATAGAATATTAATTGGTGTTCCTTCTTGCATTTTAATATATAACGAGAATAAAGTTTTAATTTCAATTTTACGACGATTACGAACAAAGTTGGAGGCTTCTGAACTATTACCCAGTATATTTTTGTTCAAATCATATAATTTATTCCAAAATTCCCCGTCATTTTCCTATGCCGAAAATCCTTCCTTTTATAGTCGATTTGTTTCAAATTCGCTACTTTTTCTCCCTGCAAATTCCGAAGCGAAAATAAAAACTAAACACATTTTTATTTTCGAAATTCCCAAAATTATTTCCCTCGAAAAATTCGGAATTATTTTTCTCAAAAAATAATTCTTAAATTCGACCGTCTACTCACAAAATACAATTTGAAAAAGTCCAAAAATTGAAATAATCCTAATAAAACAGTTTTAAAATAAAAAGAAATTTGTTACCATGGAGACCGACAGATACGTGAGAACCACTCGCTCCGCTGAGGATTACCAGGAACTTTCCGATGTTATGCACGTGTATAAAATCCCGGACGCATACATCGGTTCCACGGAACCCGAAGAGCGCGAGGAAGTTCTTTTGAATCTTGAAACTCTAAAGCTGGTTAAGGCACAGATTAATCTGTCTCGCGGCGTTGAGCGCTTGTTTTTGGAAATTCTTTCCAATGCAGGTGACAATGCTGATACCAGTCGTCGTGCGGGTATTAACCCAGGAGGCATTCATGTGACCATGGACCGTAATTGGATTCGTGTTCGCAATGGAGGTCTCTCTATTCCAGTGGTGGCAGCTAAGAACTCTCCAAATAAGTTAGTTCCGGATTTGATTTTCGGACAGTTGCGTTCCTCCTCTAACTACGACCCAAAGGTTATTCGTATGGGGTGTGGTCGTAACGGTTTCGGTGCTAAGCTGACTAACATCTTTTCTAAGGTATTTACCGTGAATGTTGGTGATAATGTAAATAAGTTGCATTACAAGGGCACATGGCAAAACAATATGAGTGATGGTCCTCACAAGGAGGTGACTAAATATACCGATGCCGAAGGGTTCGTAGAGGTCTCATGGCTTCTCGACTTTGAGCGCTTCGGTATGAAGGAATATCCTGACGAGGCTTTTGCTTTGTTTGCTCGTTATGTGGCAGATTTCTCTTTGACTTGTAAGGTTCCAGTCTCTTTTAACGGAGTAGATTTGGACTTGAGAAACATTAGAAACTATGCTATGTTGCACTTCACTCCTGAAGAGTGTGAAACGGCAATTTTGCATTATGAATGGAATAAGCAAAGTAAGGAACATCCTAACGGTATTTCTCCATTTACTACCAATATTTCTAATATTAACAAGGAAAGAATTGTATCCGCAGCGGTCAAGGCTGAGCATATTCCAATCGTAGAACTTATGATTTTGGATACTCCAGATGCCGGTGTGTGTTACTCCTTTGTCAATGGTCTGATGTCCATTGATGGTGGTGTGCACGTTAACGCCGCTCTGAATGCTCTGTCTCATGATATTCTCCATACCATTAACAGTTCTATTGAGAAGCGTAGTAAGGCTGACAAGGATACTAAGACTATGAAGTTGACTATGGATGATATTAAGCGTCACGTGTCTATCATTTTGAACTGTCGTCTTCCAGACCCTAAGTATTCTTCTCAATCCAAGACTCAAGTTACTAGTCCAAAGCCTAATATTCTGATTCCAAATCATTTAATCAAGGATGTGGAAAAGTGGGAATTGATTAAGCGACTCTATGCGGCTTTGGATGCTAAGTTATATAATATTCTCAAGAAGACCAACGGTGGTCGCGTTAAGCATGTGTATCTAGACAATGGCTCAGATGCTAACGATGCCGGCACTGAAAAGTCTTCGGAGTGTGTATTGTATTTGGTTGAGGGTAAGTCCGCTTCCGCCTATCCAAAGAAACGTATCAGTTTTACGGAGGGCGGTAAGGATTTGAACGGTTACTATCCACTTAGAGGTAAGTTTATGAATGTGCGTAACGCGCCGATTCCTAAAATTGCTGCTAACAAGGAAATTATCGCCATTAAGTCTCTTATCGGTCTTCGTGAAGGTTTAGATTATTCTCTTCCAGAAAATATTTTGACTCTTCGTTATGGTTACATTATGATTTGCGTTGATGCTGATTCTGATGGTTTTCACATCGCTTCTTTGATTATCAATTATATCAATCATTTCTTTCCTGGTCTCTTGTATATGGGTCGTGTGGCAATTTTGCGCACTCCAGTGGTTCGTATCTTCGATTCTTCTGATAGAATTCTGCATCGCTTCTACAGCACAACAGAATTTGAAAAGTGGGAAGCCGAAGAGAAGAAGCGTGAGCATCCTTTCAAGGGAATGAAGATTGTGTATTACAAGGGTTTGGGTAAATCCAAGGATAAGGATATTCAAGATGATATGAAGACTGCCCCAGTGGTAACTGTGGTGTATGATGAACAAGCTCATAATAGTTTGGTGTTAGCTTTCGATAAAGGTCTAACAGAAAGCCGCAAGGAATGGATTAGTAAGTGGCGTGAAATCACTCACATCGATGATGTAACATTCGTTGGCACTGGTGTATTCCGCAAGCAATCTATCACTAACTTTATCAATCATGAACTGATTAACTATACCAAGGATGCTCTGTTTCGTGCCATTCCTTCCCAGGATGATGGTCTGAAGCGTTCGCACAGACAAGCTTTGTATGCTGCTTTGAAGTATTTCCGCTATGGACGTAACAAGAAGGACGAACCCAACGTGGCTCGTTTTGCAGCTTATGCGGCTAGTGAAACTAACTATCACCACGGTGAAATGAGTATGTGTGAGACGCTGATTAAGATGGCTCAAACTTTCGTGGGTTCTAACAACTTGCCATTCCTCCAAGGGGAAGGTCAGTTCGGAACTCGTGATGAGTTGGGTGCTGATGCCGCCAGTCCTCGTTATATTCACTTGAAGCTTCCTGAGTATGCTCCTATTCTTTACGATGAAGAGTTAATCGATTGCATTCCGAAGAGACGTGTCGAAGAGTCCGAAGTGGAACCTCTATATGTTCCAGCTGCTATTCCAATGCATTTGGTCAACGGTATGATTGGTATTGCTACCGGTTATTCTACCTATATTCCTAACCATAACTATTATGATATTATCACTTGGTGTAAGAACCGTTGTGTCAACGGTAATCTTAATGTGGGTGTAGTCATGAAGCCTTGGTTCCGTGGATTTACAGGTCAAGTGCTTTTCGAAAATATCACCGAAGAACAGGTGGCCGAAGAAGCGGCTAACAATATTGAGAGAAGCGAAATTCAACAAGAGAGCGGTGAAGACGATGCTCAAACACACGAAACCGCTGCTAAGCGTGCCAAGGGTGTGGGTGTCAAGACCGTGGGTATCTTTAAGGTCGACTCCAACAAGAAGAAGGGTGACAAGATGGACTTTATCGTTACCGAGTTACCAATCGGTTTGAGTATCGATTCTTACCGCAGATATTTGGAGCTGCTGCTGAAGGAAAAGACTATCTCGGATTTCCGTGATAACTCCACTCCAGATAAGCCATACTTCACAGTGACCGGTTATGTTACTAAGTCTAACTCAGTAAGTTATAAGACGTTGAGATTGGAGAAATCCTTTACCCTCAACAACATGACTTTGATTGACGAGAACGGGTATCCTACTAAGTATTCCAACACCAATGAAGTGATGGAAGTCTACGCTCAGAGAATGATTTCTCTGTATCAAATTGTTAAGGATAATCGTTTGACTTGTATCGAAGCCGAAATTCTGGATTTGAGTGAACGCATTAGATTTATCACAGCAGTTTTGGAAGGTCGTATCGTAATTTTCAAGAGGTCCAAGAAGGATATTCTAGCGGATATGCTAAAACAAAGTCCACCAATTCCTGAGAAGTATTTGACCAGTGTCAAGCTTCACGAGTGCACTGCTGAGGAAGTTAAGCAAGCCCATGATGAAATTCTGAAGTTGCGTAAGGAACACGAAGAAACTCTACGCTTGAAGCCGGAGGACATCTGGTTGGCTCGTTTGACCAAGTTGGAAAGCTATCTCAGAAAGAACGGTTGGTAAAATGGATTAAGAAAAAATTCTGAATTTATAATTTTTATAAAAATTATAAACTATAAATATAAAAAATGTCGTCACAATGTATTGCTAGAATTAATTGTAGCTCGGACGAACGCTGTCCAGAAGATGCAGTATTTAAAACCGATACTTCTGGTGGAAAACCGGTTTACTGTAAAAAACATGCCACTATGTTGTATAATCGTACACAGGAAGTGTGTAATGCCGTTGGTGAAAGGCTTAATATGAGTCAAGTAGCACAAATTGCTGCTAACAGATATAGCCCTCGCTCTCCTCGCAGCTCTATGATGAGTCCAAGTGCTCGTTCTGCAATGAGTCCAGGTGCTCGGTCTGCAATGAGTCCTCGCTCTGTTACTAGTTACACTAAGCCGGTCAGTCCCAGATTTCAACAGATTGTTCAAAATGATTATTATGGAAGTGATGATGAAAGTGAAAGCGATATCGAATCCGATGATGAAGGTTTTATTCCTAAATCTCCAATTCGACGAAATAAACGTGCCGTTAGACCCAAGAAAATTTATGAAAGAACCAAAGAAGCCCCAAAATTTAAAATTGAGGAAGGTGGTGCGGAACAACTTATTAAAATCGATACTACTGATGATGTAAATGAAGCCTTGAAAAATTTGCAACTTTTCAAGGGTGAAGTTTTTGGTGCTACAACTAATTTGATTGGTGATGAAGATACCTATCAAAGTTTTAACATTACCGAAAAGGCTATTAATCAAACGGCTAAGATTTTGGCTAAGTATATGAATAATCCTATGCGTATTGAATTGGTTCTAAGTTTCCTTTTTGATTATGATACTCGTGATTTGAGTGTTCCTTTTTCCTATTTTGGATTTCGCAAGCCTAAAAATAACGAGTTGTTGAAT
>JACCDP011219965.1_pt1 | contig 16826 bp, 16 predicted proteins | sample 7445841 | NCBI WGS metagenome assembly JACCDP01 (sample SAMN15323441, study PRJNA562643) | freshwater metagenome | isolation source: river surface water | place: USA:Blue River Watershed | collected 2017-08-17 | reverse complement strand
GCCGCGGCTTCGGCGGCGGCGGCGGCGGTGGCTACGGCGGTGGCGGCGGCCGCGATCGCGGCGAGCGCCGTTACTGAGCGTTGCGCCCCTGATCCAACTTCGAGGGACGAGGTCCTCTTCGGGCCTCGTCCCTTTCTTTTTTCCAGCCTTAAGACCATGTCGTTCCGTTCCCTGAACCTTTCCGAGCCCGTCCTGCGCGGCGTCGAGGCCGCCGGCTATGCCGAGCCCACGCCCATCCAGCTTCGGGCCATCCCCGTCGTCCTCGGCGGCGGCGACCTCATCGCCTCCGCCCAGACGGGTACGGGCAAGACCGCCGCGTTTGCACTTCCGGTCCTCACTCGGCTGGGCGCCCACGCTCGCGGCAATCCCCGCGTGCTCGTCCTCGAGCCGACTCGCGAGCTTGCCGCCCAGGTGGAGACCGCCTTCCGCGACTTCGCCCGTTTCTCCGACCTTCGTACCCTCGCCGTGTTTGGCGGCGTTGGCTACGGCAACCAGCGCGCCGAGCTGCGCCAGGGGGTCGACATCGTCGTCGCCACGCCGGGCCGGTTGATGGATTTCCTCAAGGACGGCACGCTTTCGCTCCGCGACGTCTCGGTGCTGGTGCTCGACGAGGTCGACCGGATGCTCGACATGGGCTTCCTGCCGGTGGTGAAGGACATCATCGGTCGCTGCCCGCGGAACCGGCAGACGCTCTTCTTCTCGGCGACCGTACCGCCGGAAATCCAGGCGATCGCCTCCTTCGCCCTGCGCAACCCGACCCGCGTGGAAGTGGGCGTGAACCGCTCCGTCAACCAATCGGTCAACCACGCGGTCTACCCGGTGGCGTTCGAGCAGAAGTTCGACCTGCTGGCCGCGTTGCTCGCGCAGGCCAACTTCGACTCGGTCCTCGTCTTCTCGCGCACGAAGCACGGCGCCGACCGGATCGCGCGGCGGCTGAAGGCCGCCAACCACAGCGTGGCGGTGCTTCATGCCAACCGCTCCCAGAACCAGCGCATCGAGGCGCTGGCGGGCTTCAAGAGCGGCAAGTACGAGATCATGGTGGCGACCGACATCGCCGCGCGCGGCATCGACGTCGCCGGCGTGACGCACGTGATCAACTACGACGTTCCGGAGAACCCCGAGGACTACGTGCACCGGATCGGCCGCACCGGCCGCGCCCAAGCCGTGGGCGACGCGTTCACTTTGGTGACGCCGGAGAACGCGCAGGACGTGCGCGACATCGAGCGTTTCATCGGACAACGGATCCCCGAGCTCCGGCTCGAGGGCTTCGACTACAAGCCGCTGGCGCCGCGGCCGCCGCAGTCGGCGCCCGAGCGGGCGCGCGGCATGCCGCCGGGAACGCTGCGCCCCCGCGGGGGCTTCCGGCGTTTCCGCAGTCGCCGCTGACGGGTTCGTCATGGCCACGGTCAGGGCTGTTGAAAGCCATCTCGCCGCGCTCCGCGCGTGCGAGCTTTGCCCGCGGATGCACAAGCCCGTGGTCGTGGGCCGGCCCGTCGCCAGCCGGATCATCTTGGTCGGTCAGGCGCCCGGCGACAAGGAACCGAAACTCGGTCGTCCGTTCGCCTGGACGGCCGGCCGCACGCTCTTCCGCTGGTTCGAGGGAGCCCTCGGCTGGAACGAGGAGCAGGTGCGCGACCGGATCTATTTCGCGGCCGTCTGCCGCTGCTTCCCGGGCAAACGTCCCGAGGGTGGCGACCGCGTGCCCGCGCCGGAGGAGATCGACCGTTGCGCGCGCTGGCTTGAGCGCGAGGTGGAGCTGCTGCGGCCGGAACTGATCCTGCCGGTGGGCAAGCTCGCCATCTCGCGGTTCCTCGGCGAACGCCCGCTCGCGGGCACGATCGGGGAAACCTTCCCGGTGAATTTCCAGGGTCATGCGTGCGACTGTATCCCGCTCCCGCATCCGTCGGGCGCGTCGCCGTGGCACCGGATGGAGCCTGGAATCTCGCTGCTGCGGGAGGCGCTGCGCCGCGTGTCCGCGCATCCGGCGGTCCGCGCCGCCGCGCGCTAGGAGATCAGGGTTGGCAACGCCGGCGGCCACCGCTCAATGGCCTCGTTCGCCCCATGCGATTCGCCCCTGTTCGCCGCTTCCTTGCCCCGCTTCTGCTTGCTCCGCTGGTTTCCGCGTTGCCGGCGGCCGACGCCGCCAAGGCGGCCGCTTCCGACCCCGCCTCGCTGCCCGCGCCGCGCCGCATCGTTGTCCCGAAGCTACGCGGTGAACTCACCCTCGACGGTGAGTTCCAAGAGCCCGTCTGGGCCAAGGCCGCGGTCATCGGGCCGTTCGTGCCCGCCGCCGGCAAGGTGGCCGCGCGCGAGTCTACGGTGGTGCGGTTGTGGCACGACGACACCGCGCTGCACCTCGGCTGGACCTGTCTCGACACCGACATCCAGGGGACTTTCACCGCGCGCGACAGCAAGTTTTGGGAGGAGGAAGTCGTCGAATTCTTCGTCACGCGGGGTGAACTGACCCGTTACTACGAGCTGCAGTGGAACCCGCTCGGCGGGGAGTTTGACGCGATCATCCGCAACACCCTCGACGAACGCGGGGTGTCGCGGAAGTTCGAGGGCGACTGGAGCTACACCGCCAAGGGCATGCGCAGCGCGGTGAAGGTGCGCGGCACCGTCGGAAAATCCGGCGACCGCGACGAGTCTTGGCAGGTCGAGGTGTCGATCCCCTTTGCCGACCTCGGCGGACCCGCGCCCAAGCCCGGTGAGGTTTGGCGGGCCAACTTCTACCGCTTCAACCGTGGTGAGGGTCACCCCGTGGAAATGCTCAGCTGGAGCGCTCCCATCCTGAACGGCTTCCACCAGCCCTCCCGCTTCGGCTTCCTTGAGTTCGGCCGCTGACGTCCACTTTCCTCTGGGGCAACCCGGCCCGCCTTGGCGCGTCTTGCCAGCATCCTTTAATCCCTACCCGTTTCCAATCGCATGAATACCCCCGCGTTTTCCCGCCGCCGCTTCCTCCAGGGCTCCGCCCTGCTGACCGCGCCGCTCATCCTGCCGTCCCGCGTGTGGTCGCAGGCGACCGCTCCCAGTCGCCGGTTCACGGTGGGCTGCATCGGCATGGGCAAGCAGATGCACGGCCACGTCGGCAACCTGCTCCCGCGCGACGACGTGCAGATCGTCGCGGTGTGCGACGTCGACGTCACCCGCCGCGAGCATCAGCGCCGTCGCATCGACGCCGCCTACGCGAAGAAGACCGGCGAGGACTACAAGGGCTGCGCCGCCTACAACGATTTCCGCGAGCTGCTCGCCCGGAAGGATATCGACATCGTGCTCATCGCCACGCCCGACCACTGGCACGCCTACATCGCGATCGCCGCGGTGCGGGCCGGTAAGGACGTCTACTGCGAAAAGCCGCTCACCTACAATGTGCGCGAGGCCGTCGAGCTGGTGAAGGCCGTACGCGCCACGGGCCGGGTCTTCCAGGTGGGTTCCCAGCAGCGTTCGTCGAAAGAGTTCCGCGTGGCCGCCGAGCTGGTGCGCAACGGCCTCATCGGCCGTGTCCACGCCGTGGGCGTCTCCTTCGGGGATCCCGCCCAGCCCTACGACAAGCCCGCCGAACCGATGGAGCCCGGTCTCGATTGGAACCTGTGGTGCGGCCCGGGTCCGCTGGTGAACTACAACCCGATGCTTTCGCCCCGCGGCGTTCACAACCATTTCCCGCACTGGCGCAACACGTGGGAGTTTGGCGGCGGCATGATCACCGACTGGGGCGCCCACCACATCGACATCGCCCAGTGGGGTCTGGACAAGGACGGCAGCGGACCCGTCGAGGTGCGTGCGCCGCGCGACTGGCAGACCGCGAAGCGCGGCGCCCAGCTCGTCTACGCCGACGGCACCGTGCTCACCCACGTGAAGGGCAAGGGCGTCTCCTTCTACGGCACCGAGGGCGAGATCCACGTCAACCGCGGCAAGTTCGAGTTCATCCGCGACGCCAAGGTCATCCACAAGTTCTGGGACAAGGAGGTCGACAAGGGCACGTCGCTCGAGCGCGAGGTCACGCTCACCGAGCGGGAGTTCCTGGCCGACGCCAAGGTGAAGCTCTACAACAGCAAGAGCCACTTCCAGGACTTCATGGACGCCGTCGCCGCGCGCCGCCGCCCGATCTGCGACGTCTCGGTCGGGGCGAGCACTGCGATCGCGTGCCACGTCATGAACTTCGCCTACCGCTACGGCGCCAACGCGAAGTGGGATCCGGTGCAGAACAAGTTCGCCGGTTTCTTCAACAGCGGCGGCGACTCCCGCTGGCTGACCCGCGAAAGCTACCGCGACAACTGGTCGGTCTGACGCGCGCCCTCATCCGGTTTGCAAGCGGGGCCGGGGCGCGTTTGCTGGTCGTCGCCGTGCGCCGCCGTCTTCGGCGTCCCCGGCTGGTTCCACCCAACGCCCACCATGCATATCCGCATTCCAAAGGACTGGGAACTGCCCGAGTCTGCCGTTACCCCTGAGCGTGATTATGCGCTGCGTCCGCGGCGCGATTTCCTGAAGGGCGCGGCCGCCGCCGCGGGAGCGGTGCTGGTGCCGCCGGCGCTGCGGGCGACGACGGCGGGATTCCCCACGCGGGTGAATCCGGATTACCGCGATCCCGCGCTGAAGCCGACGGCGTACGAGCTGATCACGAGCTACTGTAACTTCTACGAGTTCGGGACCGCCAAGGATCAGCCGAAGGTGAACGCGAACCGCGGCTGGAAGACCGAGCCTTGGACCGTCGAGATCACGGGGCTTTGCCGCAATCCGCTGAAGATCGACGCCAATGACCTCGTGACGAAGCTCGGCGGCGCGGAGCAGCGCGTGTACCGCTTCCGCTGCGTGGAGGCGTGGTCGATGGTGGTGCCGTGGGACGGCTTCCCGCTATCGAAGCTCATCGCGCTGGCGGATCCGAAGCCGGAGGCGAAGTACGTCTCGTTCACCACGTTTTACGATCCCAAGAACGTCCCCGGCCAGCGGAGCGCCGCGCTTGAATGGCCCTACTTCGAGGGACTGCGACTCGATGAGGCGAATCACGATCTGGCGTTCATCGCCACCGGTATCTACGGCCGGCCGATCCCGAACCAGAACGGCGCGCCGCTGCGGCTGGTGGTGCCGTGGAAGTACGGTTTCAAGTACGGCAAATCGATCGTGAAGATCGAGTTCGTCGCCCGTGAGCCGCTCAACACCTGGCAGGCGATGAATTCCCGCGAGTACGGTTTCTACGCCAACGTGAATCCCAACGTCGACCACCCGCGCTGGTCGCAGGCCAGCGAGCGCGTGATCGGCGCCGGCGGTGCGCTGGGCATGCGGCAGAAGACGCTCCTCTTCAACGGCTATGAGAAACAGGTCGCCGCGCTCTACACCGGTCTGGACCTGCGGAAGTTCTACTGAGCCGCGGGCGCGCTTCGCGTCCGGGCGCTTGTCCGCATCCTGTTGATGTCACCGGCGGAGAAGATCGTTCGCTCCCGCGCGTTCGCCTGGGCACTCATCGTGCTGCCCGGGCTGTGGCCGGCCTGGCCGTTCTTCATCACGGAGGACGCCGCCGCGCTGACCGATCCGCTCAAGTACGTCCTGCATCACTGGGGCCTGGTGGGCTGCGTGCTGCTGGCGGCGGTGCTGACGTTCTCGCCGCTCCGGGTGCTATTCCCGCGGTCTGGTCTGGCGCGGGCGCTCAACCGGCACCGGCGCCTTACCGGGGTTGCTGCCTTCGCCTATGCGTTGCTGCACTTCGCCGCGCACACGCGCCATGTGTACGATGGCACTTTCGAGACCTTCTGGAAGGAGATCGGGAAGCCCTTCCAAATCGCCGGCTTGGGCGCACTCGTGATCCTGCTCGTGCTCACCGTCACGAGCCTCGACGTGGCCGTCCGCCGCCTGGGCGCCCGCGCGTGGAAGAACCTCCACCGGTTGGCCTACGTCGCCGCGGCGCTCGCTGCCTGGCATCAGGCGGTCGCGCGGAAGGTCTTCCCGCCGCAGGTGATCTGGATCTTCGGTCCGGTCGTTGTCCTCCAGATCGCCCGCCACTGGCGGGAGCGGCGCACGCGAGACGCGACTTGATTCAGGCCGACTCCTCCCAGCCGCCCGCGAGGTGCAGCAGCACCTCGGCGGCTCGGGTCATGTCCTGCAGCGAGATCCATTCGCGCGGGCTGTGCACCTCCTGCATGCCGGTGAAGAGGTTCGGTGCCGGCAGCCCGCGGGCGGTGAGGCGCGAGCCGTCGGTTCCTCCGCGCACCGCGTTCACGACGGGTTCGATTCCGGCGCGGCGCACCGCGGCCAGCGCGTGCTCAACAGGCCGCATGTCCTTCTCGAGCCAGTAGCGCATGTTGCGGTACTGCTCGGTGAAGTTCACCTCGACGCGCGCCCGCGGCTCGGCGGCGCGGATCGCCGCCGCCGCCTGTTCCACGAGCGCGCGCTTTTCCGAGAGGCCGTCCAACTCGAAGTCGCGCAGGATGAGGCGCACCGTTGCCCGCTCACTGTTGCCCGTGATTTCCACGGGATGAACGAATCCCTCGCGCCCGGCGGTATGCTCGGGCGAGACCGCGCCGGGCAGGGCGGCGACGAACCGGCCCGCGAGCCGCAGCGCGTTCACCATCGTGTCCTTGGCCCAGCCGGGATGCGCCGCCACGCCCACGAACTCCACCCGCGCGCCGTCGGCCGAGAACGTCTCGAAGTTCACCTCGCCGCGTTCGCCGCCGTCGAGCGTGTAGGCGACGTCGGCGCCGACGAGCGCAAGGTCGAGCTTCTCGACTCCGCGGCCGATCTCCTCGTCGGGATTGAAGCACAGGCGGATCTTTCCGTGCGGGATCTCTGGATTCCTTAACAGGTGGCGGGCAGCCGACATCACGATGGCGACGCCAGCCTTGTCGTCAGCGCCGAGGAGAGTGGTGCCGGAGGCCGTGATGATGTCCTCGCCTACCGCCTGACGGAGGTAGGGCAGGGCGGCGGGGTCGAGCACCTGCGAGGGATCGTCGGGCAGCGTGATCGGACGCCCGTCGTAGTTGCGGTGCACGAGGGGCCGCGCGCCTCCCGGCAGTTCCGTCGCGGTGTCCACGTGGGCGAACCAAGCGAGGGTCAGCACACCGGCCTTGCGCGAAGTCGCCGGGATCGTGGCGAGGAGGTAGCCGTGCTCGTTTAGGGTGACCTCAGCCGCGCCGATCTCCCGCAACTCACGTTCAAGCAGTCGCAGCAGATCCCATTGGCACGGGGTACTCGGGGTTTCGGTTCCGTGCGCGTCGCTGCGGGTCTCGATCCGCACATAGCGGCAGAAGCGCTCCAGCAGGTCCTCGGCGTCGATCGGCATCCGCGCAGCCCAGCGCCGACGCCGATGGCGGGCGAGGGTGAAAACCCAAGCCCATCCTGTGTCAGTGCGAGAAATCCTCCAGGCGACGGCAGGTCGCTGGAAAGCTCGTCAGCAGCAGTCGGTCAGCGGTCACGAGTTGCGTCTGCAAGGCTTGGGCCAAGGCGACGAACTCGCAGTCGTAGGCTGAGCAGCGGGAGAGTGCGACCAGTCGAAGGACGGCTTCGTCTGAAACCACATGCTCGCCTCCGGTCAGACAAAGCTGCGCGCGACGGAGGATGACTTCGCTGTCGGCAACGGTGACCTTCCCCGATCGGATCAGGCCGGCCAGCACGTTTCGGAACTCGGAGCGCCACAAGAGCGGTGCCGCCCATTCCGGTTCTGCCGCCAGCAAACGGTCGACGGACTCGCTGGCCGTTCCGGGCAGGAGGCGATAGACGAGAATGTTCGTGTCGACGACGATCACTTGCGCCCCTCGCGTTTGAGGCGATCTATTTCCTCGGGCGTCACCGAGAAGCCAAAGGTCGCCCGAAATTCACGGGCCTCGGCCAGCAGTTTTGCCGTGTCGATCCTCCGGCTTGGAGCCACCGCTTCCTCAAGCAGGGAAATCACCTCCTGGTTGAGGCTGCGCTTGTGGCTGCTGGCGCGGGCCTTCAGTCGTCGATGTAGGTTTGCGGGTAGCGCCTTGAGCGTGATCGTAGGCATAATGCAACCAAAGTGGTTGTGCACGACCTCACGTCAAGGAGGGCTCGCTTGCCTCACCTTGAGGTTCCGGATCTCGACGTGGCTCTTCACGGTGCGGAGGCCGAACCAGCCGGAGGCGAGCGGGGCGGGGTCACGGAAGGTGAAGATCCGTTCACCGTTGCACCAGTATTCGGCGGTGCCGTCGCGGGCGACCAGGCGTATGCGGTACGTGTGGTTCGGCCGCAGCAGGAAGCGCGGTGCGGAGAGGTCGTGCTCGGGGCGCAGTGGGCGGGCATCGGTGCCGTCGTAACGGCGGAAGCGCGTCGTGGTGTTCCCGTTGCCGCCCTGGCCGACGTAGTAGGTGTGCAGGGTGTTATAGTCGGCAAACCGCCCGGTGCGGCCCGACGGTATCTCGGCAGGCTTCCGCGGGTCCGTCGCCATCCAGAAGCAGTTGAGGTCCGAAAGCCGGTCAAACGTGCCGCCGGCCAGGACCACCCGCGCCTCGTACTCGATCTCCACGGGCGCGGTGAGACGCTCCCGCCACCAGACCGTACAGCCGCCGGCGTCGCGGATCACGAGCGCGCCGTTCTCCACCGTGACGGAGCCGCCGGGCATCTGCTCGACCGACCATTGAGCGCGGTCGGCGGTAGCGCTGGTTGCGGCGAGGTGGCCGAAAAAGAAGGCGAGGCCCGCGAGGAGCGCGCGTAAGCTCATCGGAGGTCAGCCGCCCCGAGTTCGAGGCTGGCGCCGCGGCGGCGGAGGCGCAGGGGGGCGCCGAATGTCCGGGAAAGGTTGGCGGAGTTGAGCACGGCCTCGCGCGGCCCCGCGGCGAGCACGCGCCCGGCGCGCAGCAGCAGGGCGTGGGAGAACGCGGGGGTGATCTCTTCGACGTGGTGCGTGACGAGCACGAGCGCGGTGGCGCGCAGGCCGCGATGGCGCGCGATCCGCTCGAGGGTCGCGAGGAAGCGCCGGCGGGCGACCGGATCTAGTCCGGCGCAGGGCTCGTCGAGGATGAGGAGGCGCGGCCGCGCCATCAGCGCGCGGGCAATGAGGACGCGCTGCCGCTCGCCTTGGGACAGATACGCCCACTCGCGGTCGGCGAGCCGGGCTATCCCCGTCAGCCGCAGGAGCCGGAGCGCGGCCGCGCGGTCGGCGCGGGTGCCCGCGTGCCAGAGGTCGAGCTGCGCGTATTTTCCGCTGATCACGGTGTCGAGCGCCACCTCCGACGGCGGGATCGATTGGGCGAAGGCGCTCGTGACGATCCCGAGGTGCAGGCGCAACTCGCGCCAGTCGCTGGCCCCGTAGCGGCGGCCGAGCACGGCGAAGCCGCCCTCGGTGGGGGAGAGGAAACCGGTGAGCGCCTTGAGCAGGGAGGTCTTGCCGGAGCCGTTCGCGCCGAGAATCACCCAATTCTCGCCGGCTCCGACCCGCCAGCTGACGTCGCGGAGGATGACGGTGCGTCCGCGGACGACGCGCAGGCGGCTGACCTCGAGGACGGGATCCTTCACGGGGCGAAGGCTCGGGCGGAGGGTTGCGTCGGTCAACCGCGCGCCTCACAACGCCCCGATGCGTTCGTTCCGCCTCCTGCTGCTCGCTGCCGCCGCGTTCCTCGCGCCGCTGCTGTCCGCGCGGACGTTCACCGTCGTCGCTTACAACGTGGAGAACCTCTTCGACCTCGACGGCGTGAGCGGCTACGAGGACTACCAGCCGGCTCGGTACATGCCGGCGCACGCGTTGACGAAGCTCCGCAACATCGCGCGGGTCGTGGCGCGTTACGACGAAGGCCGCGGGCCCGACGTTCTCCTGCTCAGCGAGATCGAGGTCGATGCCACGCCCGGCGCCGCCGCGCCCGATTACGACGCGATCCTGGCCCGGTTCCGCGGAACCACCCTCGACCGGCTGCTCGGCGCGGCCCCGCTGGATCCCGCGGTGGCCGACCTGCCGGCGGAGGCGCTGCTCTTGAAGGCCCTGGCCGACGCCGGCGTCACGGGCTACCGGGTCGTGACGGGCGAAAACGTGACCGCCCCGGGATCCGAGCGCCGGCAGGAGATCCGCTGCGCGGTCCTGACGCGGCTGCCGGTGCGGAAGGTGCAGTCGCATCCCACGCTCAACGCTCGCGCCATCCTGGAAGTCGAAGCGGAGGTCGATGGCGTGCCGCTCTATCTGTTTGCGAATCACTGGAAGTCGGGGGCCAGCGACCCGGAGACCGAGCCGGTGCGCGTGGCGAACGCCCGCACGCTGCGGGCGCGCCTCGACGAGATCTTCGCGGCCGACGCCAACGCCGACATCATCATCGGCGGCGACCTCAACTCGCAGTACAACCAGCGCCAGCGTTATCCGCGCATGAAGGAGACGGGCATCAACGACGTGCTCGGCTCGCAGGGCAACGAACTGGCGGTGCGTCAGCCCGGACGTCCGCTTTACAACCTGTGGTTTGAACTGCCGGTGGAACGGCGCGGCAGCGACACCTACCGCGGCGAGTGGGGCACGCTCATGCACCTCATCATCTCGCGCGGCCTCTACGACCACAACGGCGTGCAGTACGTCGACAATTCCTTCGCGGTGGGCCGCTTCCCCGGGCTCAACGCCGACGCCGACGGCCTGCCGGTGCGTTGGACGTTCGACGGGCCGGCGGGTGGCGGTTTCTCGGACCATTTCCCGGTGTCGGCGCGTTTCACGACCGTACCCGATGGCCGGCGCGACCGCTGGCTTGCGCTGAAGAACGCCTCGGACGGCGCCAGCACGGGCGAGCCGGTGAAAGCGGTGGACCACGCGAAGGTCGACCTCGAGGGCCGGGCGCTGCGGCTCGAGACGCTGGCGGCGGGCACGCGCCTGCAGCAGGATGAGTTCAAGGGTAAGATCGTGCGGGTGGACGGACGCGTGGCCGCCGGTTCCCGCCTGGCGGTGGAGTTCCGTGGCGAGACGTTCGACGTGTGGGTGCCCGACGAGTCGTTGCGGGGCCGGCTGAGGGCCTCGTTCAAGGAAGGTGCGCCGATGCGGTTCTTCGGGGAACTGGGCCAGTACCGCGGCCGCTGGCAGTTCGTGATTCAGGACGCCTCGTGGGTGAAATGATTTCGACCATGCTTACCGTTTACACCTACGCCAAGTGCTCGACCTGCCGGGCCGCGACGAAGTGGCTCCGCGAACGGGGCCTTCCCTTCGAGGAGCGCGCGATCCGCGAGACCCCGCCCTCGGCGGCGGAGTTGCGCCGCATGCTGTCGGCCCGCGGCGGGGAAATCCGTCGGCTCTTCAACACGTCCGGCGCCGATTACCGCGAGCAGCGGCTTGGGGAAAAACTCCCCGGGCTGTCCGAGGCCGAGGCGCTCGCGCTACTCGCCGGCAACGGCAACCTCGTAAAGCGCCCCTTCGCGCTCGGCGACGGGGTGGCGCTGACGGGTTTTGATGAGGCCGCGTGGGAGGCGGCGTTTTCCCGCTGATGAGCGCTACAAATTCGGATCCTACCCTCGCCGCCGCGTTGCGCTGGCTTGCGACTCACGCCGGGTTTCCCGGCCGCCGGCTGCCGCCCGAAGCCGTCGGGATGGTGTGCGCGGCCGCGCTGGCGACGGCTGAGGAGGAGGCGGAGCGCGAGCGTTTCCTGATCCAGCGCCGCGATCCCGCGCAGACCTCCGCGCTGAAGGCGCTCGGCCTGCGCCGCTCGCAGGTCCACTTCAAGTGCGACAACAGCGCCAAGGTCTGAGCCCCGCCGGCCGGCCATCGCCACGGGCCTGAAGAGCCGATGGAGCTCATCGACACGCACACGCACCTCGAGTCGTTCGCGCGGCGCGGCGACCTGCCGGCCGCGTTGGAACGCTCGCGGGCGGCCGGGGTCGCGGCGATGATCACGATCGGCACGGGGCCGGATGACTGGACTCTTTACCGCGACCTTGCCGCGGAGCATGCGGCGGGCGGCTTCATCCGGCACACTGTCGGGCTGCATCCGTGTTCGGTCGATGCCGGCTGGGAGGCGGCGGTGGCGGGCATTGAGGCCTGTTTCGCGGCGGAGCCGCGCCCAGTGGCGCTTGGCGAGTGCGGGCTGGACCGGTTTCACCTGCCGAAGGAGCCGGCCGCGGCGGAGGAGATCTTCGGCTGGCAGCGGGCGGCCTTCGCGGCGCAGCTGGTGATCGCGCGCCGGTTGGACGTTCCCGTCGTGGTGCATTCCCGCGGGGCGTTCGCGGAGTGCGTCGCGATGATCGACACCGCCGGTGTCGACTGGCGGAAGGTCGTTTTCCACTGCTTCACCGAAGGAGCGACCGAGATGGCGGAGATCAACCGGCGCGGTGGCGCGGGGTCCTTCACGGGCATCCTGACCTACAAGACGGCCGAGGTTGTGCGGGCGGCCGCGCTCGCGCAGGGTCTAGACCGGTTCATGCTCGAGACCGACGCGCCCTACCTCACGCCGATGCCGCATCGCGGGAAGCCCAACGAGCCCGCGTTCGTGCGGCACACGGCGGAGTTCGCCGCGGGCCTGTTCGGCGTCTCGCTCGACGAATTGGCGCGCGTCTCGGCGGCAAACGCCCGCCGGTTCTTCGGACTCTGAGCCGGCGGCCCTCAGCGGAGCTGCTTCAGCAGGAACGCGTACGCCAGGGCGTTCATGTAGGCCGACTGGCGGTTGTTGGCCGCGCCGCCGTGGCCGCCCTCGATGTTCTCGTAGTAGAGCACGTCGTGACCCTGCTCGAGCATGCGGGCCACCATCTTGCGCGCGTGGGCCGGATGCACGCGGTCGTCGCGCGTCGAGGTGGTGAACAGCACGTGGGGGTACTTCGCCCCGGCCTTCACGTTCTGGTACGGTGAGTAACGCGAGATGTACTCCCACTCCGCCGGTACGTCGGGGTTGCCGTATTCGCCCATCCACGAGGCGCCCGCCAGCAGCGTGTGGTAACGACGCATGTCGAGCAGCGGCACTTGGCAGACCACCGCGTTGAAGAGGTCCGGCCGCTGCGTGAATACCGCGCCGACGAGCAGGCCGCCGTTGCTGCCGCCCTGGATGCCGAGGTGGCGGGGTGACGTGACCTTGCGCCGCACGAGGTCCTCGCCGACCGCGATGAAGTCGTCGTAGGCGCGCTGGCGGTTGGCCTTGAGCGCCGCCTGGTGCCATTGCGGGCCGAACTCGCCGCCGCCGCGGATGTTCGCGAGGACGTAGACGCCGCCGCGTTCCAGCCAGGCCGCGCCCATCGCTGCGCGGTAGCCGGGCGTCTGCGACAGCTGGAAGCCGCCGTACCCGTACAGCAGCGTGGGGCTGGTGCCATCGGTCTTCAGTCCGCGCCGGGAGACTTGGAAATAGGGGATCCGCGCCCCATCCCGTGACACCGCCTCGTGCTGGGTCACCTCATGTCCGTCCGCCGCGAAGAACGCCGGCAGCTGTTTCAGCAGTTCGCGCCCCGGCTGGCCAAGCGTGCCGCGGTAGAGGCTCGGCGGCGTGAGGAAGTCGTCGACGTTCAGCCAGTAGTCGTCCGTCTCGTCGTCGACGCCGCTGGCCGAGACGCTGCCGAACTCCGGGGCCGCCAGCGGCTCGCGGGACCATTTTCCGTCTTCGCGCGGCGTGAGCACGAAGAGTCGGTTCCGGACGTTGTCGAGTTCGTTGACGATGACGTGGCGGCGGGTGCGGCTGTAGCCGGCGAGCGACTTGCGCGGGCCCGGTTCGAAGAGCGTGGCGAATTCGCGAGAGCCCGCGAGGTAGCGGTCCCACGGCATCGCCAGCAGAGCGCCCGCGGGGTACGTGCGCCCGCCGGCCTTCCATTCGGAACGGAGCGTCACGAGGATGTGCTCGCGCCAGGTGCCCATCCGGGCGTCGTCGGGCAGGTCGAGCTTTCGGAAGCGGTCGCCGTCGCGCGTGAAGTGCTCGGCGGTGAAGAACGTCACCGCGCGGCGGGCGAATTCCCGGCGGAAGCCGGGCTCGACCACCGTGTAGGCGCTGGCGCTCACGTCCTTGGCCTGGCCCTCGAAGACCGTCCGCGCTTCCGCGAGCGGCGTGCCGCGGCGCCACTCCTTCACGACGCGGGGATAGCCGGAGTCGGTCAGGCTGCCGGCGCCGAAGTCCGTCCCGACGTAGAGCGTGTCGCGATCGCGCCAGGAGACGGAGCTCTTGGCCTCGGGCAGCGTGAAGCCGCCGGTGACGAAGGTCTTCGCGACCGGATCAAATTCGCGCGTGACGGTCGCGTCGGCTCCTCCGCGGGAGAGGCTCAGGAGAACGCGGTCGAGGCTGGGCTCCAGCCAATCGGCGCCCTTCCAGACCCAGTTTTCCTTCTCGGCAGCGGCGAGGGCGTCGAGGTCGAGGACGGTTTCCCAGGTGGGAGCGGGCTTGCGGTATTCCTCCAGCGTGGTGCGGCGCCAGAGGCCGCGCGGGTTGCGGGCGTCGCGCCAGAAATTGTAGTAGTGCGCGCCGTGCTTGGAGACGTACGGAATGCGCTCCTTGGAATCGAGGATGGCCAAGAGCCGGTCCTGGATGGGCTTGAAGTCCGGCGTCGCCTCGAGCTCGCGCTGCGAGGTGGCGTTGCGCTCGCGGGCCCAGTTGAGCGACCGATCCGACGTGACCTCTTCCAGCCAGACGTAGGGGTCGGCGGGCGGGGGCGTCTGGGCGTGGGCGGGGTTCAAGGCGGCGAGCGCCGCGAGGGCGAGGAGGGGACGGGTGGGCATGGCGGCACGGTGTGCGGGAGCAGCGTTTTGCCAACCCGCCTTTTCGCCCGCGGCTTCAGGCGTCGCGCAGGCGCCGTTCGATCACCCGCTCCGCAGGGTTGAATGGCGCAAGTTCGTCCAAGCCGAGACCGCGGACCGCCGCCTCAAGCAGCGCGTCCTCGCCGGCTTCGGTGCCGGATATTCCCGCGAAATGGCGTCCGGCCTCCAGCAAGGATCGCAGCGGGATGAGGCCGATGAGTTCCGAGCCGGTGGCCCGCACGCCGCGGGCGGCGGCGGCGCGCCGCACGCTCTCGAAGGCGACGTGCAGCGGCGTCACGGCTAGGTCGGTGAGGTTCATGGAGACCTGCGCGCGGCCGTACTCGGGGATGTGCCAGCCGATCGCCTTCACCGCGCGCAGCATTCCCGGGAGCCGGGCGCCCGCGCCACCCGGAGCCGGCCGGCCCGACTCCCGCACGTCGCAGGCGATCTCGTGCGCGAGTTCGCGCGAGGGGGTGTCGAGGTTGACGTTGAATGCCGCGAGGAAGTCGCGTGCCCCGATCACGGTCGCGCCACGGCGGGGGTCGAACTCGGCGGGGCCGAAGTCCGGGCGCCATTCCGGGCGGAGGACCTTCTCTGCCAAGCCTTCGTACTCACCGGCGCGGATCACGGCGAGGTTGCGGCGGGCGGGATCGGGTTGGGCGCGCTCGTAGAGATACACCGGTAGGCCGAGTTCTCGGCCGACGCGTTCTCCGAGTTCGCGGGCGAGGACCGCCGCCTCGTTGAGCGTCAGGCCCGAGATCGGCACCAGCGGGCAGACGTCGGTGGCTCCGATCCGCGGATGCGCGCCTTGGTGTTGGCGCATGTCGATGACCTCGCCGGCGCGGCGGATCGCGCGGAACGCGGCCTCGGTCACGGCGGTGGGTTCGCCCGCGAAGGTGACGACGGTACGGTGGGCGCCGTGGCCCGGGTCGACGTGCAGCACTTTAGCCCCGGGCACCCCGCGGATCGCGTCCGTGAGGGCGCCGATCACCTCAGGATCGCGTCCCTCGCTGAAGTTGGGGACGCACTCAAGGACCGGGCTCATGCGCGGCCGAGGGAGCGGAGGAGCGCCTCGGCGCAGGCGCGGGAAAAGGCGGGGTCGTTGATCTCGACGTCGAGCTCTATGACCGGGATTCCGGGGCGCAGGCCGGCGCGGATCGCGGCGAAGAGGGCGTCGTCGGACTCCGGATCGTGGAACGGTTTGCCGGGGGCGCTGATGACGCTGATGGCGCGGCGCGGGATGAGGAAAGTCACGGGCGCCTGGTAGCGGTTCAGTTTTTCCGCGAGGATGCGGCCGAGTTCCACGCACTCGGCCGGCGTGGTACGCATGAGTGTCACCTGCGCGTTGTGCTGGTAGAAGTTCCGGCCGGCGAACTTCGCGGGCACGCTGGCGCGTTCGCCGAAGTTCACCATGTCGAGGCAGCCCGGCGTGACGATGGCGGGCACGCGGGCCGCGGCGGCGGCGTCGAGGCGGGTCGGGCCGGCGGTGAGCACGCCGCCCACGAGTTCGTCGGCCCACTCGGTGGTGGTGACGTCGAGCACGCCGGCGACCATTCCGCTGGCGATGAGCGACTCCATCGCGCGGCCGCCGTTGCCGGTGGCGGCGAAGACCAGCACCTCGAAGCCGGCGGCCTCGAGGATCCGCTTCGCCTCGGTGACGCACGCAGTGGTGTTGCCGAACATGCTTGCGACGATCAGCGGCTTGTCGGCCGCAGGGGCGGCATCCCCCGCGCGGGCGCGGGCCTCGACCATGCCGCAGATCGCGCCGGCGGCGTTGGTGAAGATGGCGCGCGAGACGCGGTTGACCCCGGCGACGTCGACGATGGCGGGCATCATCGTGATGTCGGTGGTGCCGACGTAGTGCGCCGTTTGGCCGCTCGCGAGGGTGGAGACCATCACCTTGGGGAAGCCGATGGGCAGTGCGCGCATGCCGGCGGTGGCGATGGCGGTGCCGCCGCCGCCGCCGAGCGAGACGACACCCTGGATTTTCCCCGCCGCGGCGAGCTCGGCCAGCAGCGCGGCGGCGCCGCGGCCCATGAGCGAAACGGACTCCCCGCGATCCTTGCGCGCGAGGATTGAGCGCCAGTCGTCACCGCCGCGCCGGGCGACCTCCTCGGCCGGCACGTCGGGTGGGAGGGAGGGTGCCCCTAGGCACCCGACGTTGATCAGGAGCGGCGTGTGGCCGCGGGAGCGGATGACCTCCGCGAGGAAGGCGTGCTCCGGG
>JACCDP011550415.1_pt1 | contig 16837 bp, 16 predicted proteins | sample 7445841 | NCBI WGS metagenome assembly JACCDP01 (sample SAMN15323441, study PRJNA562643) | freshwater metagenome | isolation source: river surface water | place: USA:Blue River Watershed | collected 2017-08-17 | reverse complement strand
GATTGCAACTGATCCGGTGTAAAAAATGTTTTGGCCTTAATCATTTATTAGAATTTTACTTCAGGAGCTTTTTCAGATCCGGCAGCTTCTTTGAAAGGTTCTTTCTTAGGAAATTCTTCTTTATTCAGAAACATACTGTTAAAGAATCCGCGGATGTGTGAGTTATATTGTTTAACAGACTCATTGTAATCTTTCCTCGCTGTGGCAATACGGTTTTCCGTACCTTCCAGCTGCGCCTGTAAATCGCTGAAGTTGGCCGTAGAACGTATTTGCGGATAAGCTTCAAAAGCAAGATTAATGGCAGTGTTAATTTTTTTACCCATTATTTCCATTTCTTCCGGAGTTTTAGCAGCAACTATTCCAGCTCTGGCTTGTGTTACCTGTGTAAGAATGGTTTTTTCATTTTCAGCAGCTCCTTTTACCGTGGCTACTAATTGAGGAATAAGGTCAGCCCTTCTCTGATAGGTTGCCCCAACATTACCCCATTTTTCATTGACATTTTCCTGAAAGGTAACAGCTTTGTTATAAGTACCCCTGTACATAAAAAAGAGTATGATAGCCAACAATGCAATGCCTCCGATTACGATATACGATTTTTTCATTTTTATTTTGTTTTTGTATTAGGTTATTTTTATAGCAAACCCATTTATTAAGATAATAAAGGTATGGTTTTTATTAATCAATTAACTCAATGCTGCGTTTAATAAAGTTGGTTAATTCCTCCCCTTTTAAAAGTCCCTGAGAAAGCAGTGCCAGATCGCAGGCTTGTTTGGCTAATTGCTTTTGTTTACCTGAATCTTTTTCCCCTATTATTTTACCAATTAAAGGATGATTGCTGTTAACCACTAAATTATACATTTCCGGAAGGTTGCCATAAAAGCCCATTCCGCCGCCACCTAAGGCACTCATGTCTTTCATTCTTCTCATAAATTCGGGGCGGGTAACCATTACCGGAGAGTCTTTTTCACTTAAACTTTCAATGCAAACCGTGAATTTTTCTTTAGGCACTATGCTTTCAATAACTGGTTTCAGGCTGTTTTGCTCTTCTTCAGACAGTTTACTGGGCTGTACTTCATCTTTCTTAATCAGTCGGTCAATAGTATCCGCATCAACGCGTACAAAAGTAGTATCTTTTAATTTACTTTCAAGGTGGTTAATGAAATGAGCGTCAAATGGACCATCTAACACCAATATGTCATAACCTCTTTCCTTTGCTGTACTAATGTAAGCATGTTGCTCTTCAACATTGTTGGTGTACAGGTAAACAATTTTATTGTCTTTATTGGTTTGTATGGGTTTTACATGCGCTTCATATTCATCAAAAGTGTAGTGTTTGCCATCTGTATTTTTAAGTAAAGCAAATTTTACAGCTTTCTCATAAAATTTTTCATCACTGATCATTCCGTATTCAACAAATAGCTTTATGTCATTCCATTTTTGCTCAAAATCTGCACGGTCTTTTTTAAATAGTTCCTCTAATTTATCTGCGACTTTTTTGGTGATGTGCCCCGATATTTTTTTTACATTGCCATCGGCTTGCAGGTAACTCCTGGAAACATTCAGCGGAATATCCGGGCTATCAATTACTCCCCTGAGCAAGGTTAAAAAGTCCGGAACAATATTTTCTACATTATCTGTTACGAAAACCTGGTTGCAATAGAGCTGAATTTTATCTTTTTGAACTTCAAATTTATTGGAAACCTTAGGGAAATATAAAATGCCCGTTAAGTTAAAGGGGTAATCAACATTTAAGTGAATATGAAAGAGAGGATCTTCGAATTGCATGGGGTATAATTCCCTGTAGAAGTTTTTATAGTCCTCATCTTTCAGCTCGGTTGGTTTTTTAGTCCAGGCCGGGCTGGGGTTGTTGATGATGTTTTCTACTTCAATTTCTTTTTCCTTTTCTTCACCCTCTTCTTTTTTCCATTCTTTTTTGGTGCCAAATTTAATTTCAACCGGAAGGAATTTGCAATACTTTTTAAGCAGGTTTTCTATGCGGTAGTTATCTAGAAACTCTTCGCTGTCATCTGCAATATGTAAAACTATATTGGTACCGCGTTGACTACGGTTACTGATTTCTTCTATTTGATATTCCGGGCTTCCGTCACATTCCCAACGTACTGCTTTTGCACCATCTTTATAAGATAAACTAAATATTTCTACTTTTTTGGCTACCATAAAGGCGCTGTAAAAACCAAGCCCAAAATGCCCGATCATTGCATTAGCTTCAGCTTTGTCTTTGTATTTCTGTACAAATTCTTCGGCTCCGCTAAAAGCAATTTGGGTAATGTATTTTTCAACTTCTTCTTTGGTAAGCCCAAGTCCTTTATCTTTAATAACAATAGTTTTGGAGTCTTTATCCAGCTCAATTTCAATTTTAAGATCTCCCAGTTCACCTTTAAACTCTCCAAGAGCAGAAAGTGTTTTTAATTTTTGGGTAGCATCAACAGCATTACTAACTAATTCGCGCAGGAAAATTTCGTGGTCGCTGTAAAGGAATTTTTTTATTATTGGAAAAATGTTTTCTGTTTGAACATTAATTTTACCAGTTGCCATAGTGATATTGAAATTTTTGGTTAAAAATTGATGTTCAGGCCAGGTCAAAGCCTGTGCCAGCCAAATGTTTATGACAAATTGACATTAATTGGGGCTATTGAGCCAGTTTTCGGTTTCTTTCAGGTCTAAATCCAAATAGCTCATTCTCAATTCTACGTTTTGGTTATTGACGAAGTAAATACTGGGAAGGTTGGTTCCTGCCAGAAACACAAAGCCTTTACCAAGCAACAGGGAGTAAGGAATGTTCTGAGCCTTGGTTTCCTGAAGGAAGGGATTAATTTTTTCCTGGTCGCCATTGAGCACAAAATAGAGCGGGAGATCAGGATTTTTTTCTTTCATGATCCGGAGTTTTTGAGCAGCAATTTTACAATGAGGGCAAGTGAGGCTGAGGAAGGCAATAACCTGTTTGTTTTTTTTCAGGTCTTCGGGAGTCGGATGCACCTGAGCATGCTGAATGAGGGTATCTAATTCTATTTTAAAATGATCTTCTTTCCGGTGCAGGTATGCTTCCGAATAACCCAGGTCAATGTAGTTGAGAATATGCGGAAGTGCAAGGCTACTGAGGAGGCCGGTAAAAATAAGTGTAAGCCTGAATTTTTTATAATTGAGCCCTTCATGATACTTGAATAAAAGGAAGGTAAATATCATCATTATGACATTTTTTATTAATGCCTGAAGGGGTGTCATTGTAAAATAATTTCCGAAACACCCACAATTACCAGTGTTTCCATCCTTCATCAACAGCACAAATAGGTAAATGCTCAGTAGGGATAAAAGAATGAGCACATATCTGGAAGTGAATTTAACGGCAATATTCAGTAGTAATAATATTCCGGCAAAAAATTCTATACCAATGAAAAGCCGGGCAACAGCAGGTGCCATACGCCAGGAGGCGATACCTAAATCTACAAAAGTAAGTTCAAAAGGTTCAATGGGGTATAATTTGGTATATGCCGAAAAAATGAATGTAAGGCCAAGCAATATAGAAATACTGAAAAGTGCAATTTGTTTGACCATAGCGTTCAGGTGTATAAAAAAGCGTTAATGAATTTTTATTAACGCTTTAAAATTAACATTTTGTAAAAGAGTTTACTTATTTAAGATGATTAAATGATGATAATTTCTCCCTTTACAGATTTGTACTTAAACAGATTACTTCAGTTCGCAGGTAGTTTTTACACCCATTACTTCAGAATTGTTTTTTTCACAAGCAGTTTTAGCTTTAGATTTAGTTTCGCGAATAGTTGTAGTAGCACTGGCGCTTACTCCACCACCAGAAGTAGTGCAGGTACAAGAGTAATCTTTTTTACAAGAAGTGGCAGCTACACCTAATACAGCTGCTAAAATCAATACTGTCTTTTTCATAATTGTGTGTTTTTAAAAATTTGATGGCAAAAACAGTCAGTCAATTTCATTTAAGGAAGATTTTTTTAAAAATTAGACAAATCTGGAAATTGCCTCTTTAAAACAGGATTGATACAGGTTAAAAAGGCTTATTGAAGCGATTAATGAATTGAATCAAATAAAGTTGTAGATAATAAGTTAGGGTAATATTGCAAAAAAAACACGGCGATTTGGGTAGCCGTTTTTTAAATAATAGGCGTAAAGCATGTTGTTTTACTATAGGGTGTAAGTACAAAAAGCGTGTTACCGTTTACTTAAATAAAGATCCAGATAGAAATGGGTATTATTGTAACAAAATGGAGTAGGAGTGAGAACTGTGGATTAAAAATTGAAAAAATTTTAAGCACAAAAAAGTGAGCATAGGGAAATTAATGTTGGAATAAGCATAATTGATTACATGGGAAAAAAGAAACCGAAAAGCAAGTATTTTACGCCAACTAATTTTTCAAAAGCCCATAGGATATTTAATATCGTACTCTCATGCTTCGTAATGGCCTACGGTATTTTAGGTTTATGCTATGATGATGTCTATATTCCCGGGCGCAGAACCCCGGGATTTCACTTTCATGGACCTCTCATTTATATGGCGTTTAGTGCTTATGTCTGTTTCGATGTTTATTTAATGGTTGTTGTTGTAGACCATTATGACAAAAGAAATAATGAAAGAAAATATACTACAGGCAGAAAAATAGTTCGTTTACTCGGTATTTTCCTCATCGTTTTTGCTGTAATTATTGATTGTATTTTTTACCAGCAAATCAGCAGATAAAAGTAATAGTAAAAAGCCGATCTAATTTCCAGTAATATGGTTTGACATGTTTTATTATTGCCACCAACTACAACTGAAAGTATAACATCATATAGAAAACTTCATTTAGTCTCCAAACCTTAATTTCCACAACAAAAGAAAAACCTCTTTTAAAAACAGGTTTTTTCCTGTTTGAGGATGTGAAAATTATATTCACTTTTGCTCACCACTGAAACACGAACTAAAACCAAGGTGTGAAGTGATTGTAAGGAATTATATATACTATATGAATAGCAAACTCAAAAATTACTTAAGGGTCTGTAATTTTTGAAAAATGATCCTTGTCAGTTTTTTCAGGATATTGACAAGGAAATATAAAGAGCTGACATTCAGTCTATATAAAATTTTATAAAGAAGACATTTTCTAATGAATTTTTTATTTCTTTACAAACCTGAGGCAGCTTAATGGAAAGAGTTAAGCTGCCTTTACCCCACAAGCGATGTAGACGCTTGCCAATAAAGGATTTTAGCCCATACAGCCCGTGAAAAGATGGCTCAAGTCTAACGTTCATTTGTAATACGAGTAGTAGTTTATTCAGTAGAGTGAATGTGTGAAAGGTTTTAAGAGTATTGTTATTCCTCACTAAAATAAAAGCAGCGGAAGAGTAAAAGTCTGTTAACAGACCATTATTGCTATTTCTGTATTTAGAATTAGCAATCATTCATATAAGTATAGTTAAAATGATACATGAGAGTTTAACATTTTTATCCTTAGAAGTAAATAAGTTTCTCAACCAGAAGCTTGGTTCTACTACAGACCCAAGGCTGGTGCTGGGAAATATTGCCAAATCATCGGATGGAGATACCGGAAAAAATCCCTTAAACAATAAACTCATTCTTTCCCTCATCAACATTGAGGAAGACAAGGTTTCCAAGGTGCGTGAGAATTATGTGAAAAACGCTACCGGAATTATTTATAAGAACCCACCGGTATTGGTGAACATGTATATTTTAATTGCGGCTAATTACGATACCTATTCAGATAATTTAAAAATGATTGCTTACCTGATGCAGTTTTTCCAGGCAAACAATTATTTCACTCCCATTACCCATCCTTCTCTCGACCAGAAAATACAACAGCTTAATGCAGACTTGTTCACTTTGAATTTTGAACAAATCAACCACATCTGGAGTACCCTGGGAGGGAAATACCTTCCTTCGGCCATGTACAAAATAAGGCAGGTTTCTGTAGAGGATGAAACAGCGGTTCAAACAGAAGGTAAATGGATAGAAGAAGTGCTAACCCATACAAACAGTATAAATAAATAGTTGTGAGAGCTAAATATCAGATCATATTTTCTGTTGAGGTATTAAACAAATATTTTAATACCGGGCGTTGGTCTTCGTTGAGCATAAAGCCTTTACCAGAAACAGAACAATTACTGAAAAGCTTGGAATATGGGTATCGGCAAATAGATAATGAGTTGTTGATTATTGGCAAAACGGATAAGAACGGAAAAATCATTCATCCCTTACCAGCTTATGCTAAATTACAGTTTAGCCTTCAACCATTGCTTCCCAACTATATGCAGTATAGTAATTATGAATTTGCTCAATTAAATACGCCCTTATATTACTTTCATAACCTGCATAACAACGAGGCTGCAGCAAAACATTACCTGACAACGCCTATAGAGCTGTATTCAGCTTCAGCAGACTACCATCCGGCTACAATGGCAAAATCACTGGCAGATGGGAAGATATATGAGAGTATACGCTTAAATCCTTCGGGGCCTGGAAGCGTGGCTCCGGATAATGCTGAGGCAGAGCCTGCCTTGCCGGCAGATCCGGAGGCAAAAAAATATTCGGCTAATTACTGGGCTTTATTGGGCGATGAGCAGTTTGTTACCAGGGCAGATACAGGTATTGTCTGGAATGGAAGCAGGTATTATTGGGACACTTGTGCCGGAATTTACGCAGTGAAGACGGCCATAAAAAAGAAAAATCATGAAATTCAGGTGTACGGATTAAATCCGGCTACCAATGCATACAACCAGTTGTTGTTTTCGGATGTATTGAAGTTTGGAGAAGACAGGGATGAGCTGCAGATAGACTTACGGACTTTGCCAAGCGGAGTATATAGGGTACAGGCAAATGAAGAGGTTCATTTTGTCTGGCTAAACAAAAACAATAAATCCGGGAACAGGGAGATGTTTATAGAAATATATAATTTGCCTTCTACAGCTCCCCAATCTTTTTTTGACGCAGCTAATAAACCCAGGCGCACCAGGTTTACTATATCGTTTGCGGCCAGACGTGTGTTATGGCAATACAAAACCAGAACAGGGATCATCGATAAAATAGAAGATAGTGATGGTAATTATTTGTTTAAGTCAAATGGACTCAGGCGTTTTGTTTCGTTAAGGCCTATTCCTTTTTCGGATGTGGCCATGAAAAGCCTGGTAGCCAAGAGCGGAACATTAGCCATCACCTCTCCTTTACCTAATCCGCAGGCCGATAAGCTGGGAGAAGCAATAGGTGAAATATACAGCAGTGAAGCATTTATTAATTTTTAGAATAAAATCAATAGCAATAAATAAATAAAACAATAAAAAAAATGGCAACAGTTTACAAAACACCCGGCGTGTTTATTGAGGAGATTCCTAAATTTCCGCCAAGCGTAGCTCAGGTAGAAACAGCTATCCCTGCATTTGTGGGGTATACCGAAAAAGCAATTAACTCAGATGGTACCTCTTTGCAGCGAATACCAAAAAGAGTTGGCTCCATGGTAGAATACGAGTTTTATTTTGGGGGCGAACCCGCTACCAGTGTTAGCTCAGTAAATATCGATGATGCCAATAACTTTAAATCGGCCAGCGCAAAACGCAAATACTATATGTACGATAGTTTACGTTTGTTTTGGTCAAACGGTGGGGGCGATTGCTATATTGTTTCTTTAGATACTTATGATAATAATGCGGGAAATCCTAACAAAACTGATTTCACAAATGTTCTTGACCCCGCCAATGAATCGGCGCTGATGAAAGAAGATGACCCAACAATTCTACTATTCCCTGATGCAGTAATGCTAAACGACGCTGACCTGAAAGATGTTCAGGTAGCCGCTCTTAAACAATGTGCAGATGATAGTAGAATGGACAGGATAAGTGTATTAGACCTTAAAGAAAACGATAGTCTTGGAACAAACTTCAGAAACGGAATTGGAGTGAATTACCTGAGTTATGGGGCTGCTTATACTCCCTGGTTGAATGTAAATTTACCCAAAAAAGTTACTTATGCAGATGTAAATGGAACGATTAAACGCAATGGAGCAAGTGTTACGTTAAAAGGATTAATTCCACTTACCACTGACCCTGCTACCAAAACCGCATTAACTAACCTCATTGACGAAACGGAAAAGGCGTATAACGATGTTACTACCATCAGCGCTAAAACCAAAACTTTGCTACATGGTTCTCCATCTATGAATGATTATTTCCAAAGTTTGGTAGATGATTATACCGGAGCACCCAGTGTTGCAAAGTTTAAAGCAATTGTAAGTTACTTAGTTACTGAAGTGTTTCAACAAATTGATAATTATATTGCCGTTGGCACCGGACTACTTACTAATGCAAAAATTGTTGCTGCGGTAAAATCTGCTGCTGCTGCAGATTTCAAAACATTATTTTCATCCGTTATAGCTATTGATGCAGAAGCTGCCGCCAATGCAAAAGTGAAAACAGACTATGGTACAGTATTAGCCGATCAAACTAAATTGAAATCTGCTGAATGGGGCGGAACGTTTGTGAATGATGCCGGTACCAGCGCATTTATGCTTGCCGGTGAAAAAATTCAAAACTGTAATCAGGCCTTAGCTGAGTTGCAAAAACTGTTTGATCAGTTAAACATTGCCTATCGTTCCCTCATCATTCAGCAAAGCAATAAAATAACTGCTAATGCCGATAATGAATTAAAAGAATCTTTACCGGTATATAAAACTATATTGGATGGAGTTAGCTCCAGTATGGCAGCCATGCCTCCCAGCGGTGCTATTGCTGGTATTTATGCCATGGTTGACCGTACCCGCGGAGTGTGGAAGGCTCCGGCAAATGTTAGCTTGGCGAGTGTAATAGGTCCAACAGTTACCTTCAGTAAATCACAATTAGATAACCTGAATGTGGATACAGCAGCTGGAAAATCAATTAATGCAATCAGAAGCTTCTTTGGTAAAGGCACATTGGTGTATGGCTCCAGAACCCTTGCCGGAAACGATAATGAATGGAGATATGTTCCCGTTCGTCGTTTATTTATGATGGTAGAGGAATCTGTTAAGAAAGCCACAGAGCAGTTTGTATTCGAACCCAACGATGCCAATACCTGGGTGAAGGTACAGGCCATGATTGAGAATTTCTTGTACAACATCTGGAGACAAGGAGCTTTGCAGGGAATAAAACCAGAGCATGCTTATTATGTATCGGTAGGATTAAATAAAACCATGAACCCGATAGATATACTCGAGGGCCGTATGATTGTGGAGATAGGCATGGCGGCTGTTCGCCCGGCTGAGTTTATTATCCTGCGCTTTTCGCATAAAATGGCTGAAAGTTGATCATTAAAAAACTGGAATAAGAATTATTAAAAAATTAAAACATAAAAAATGGCAAATTATCCTTTACCCAAATTTCACTTCATGGTGGAGTGGGGTGGCAGCAAAATCGGATTTACTGAGGTAACCGGATTAGACATGCAAATTGAAGCTATTGAGTACAGAGAAGGCAGCAGCAAGCAATATTCAAAAATAAAAATGCCTGGCCTGCATAAATTCAGCAACATCACCTTAAAACGCGGAACCTTTGAAGGGGATACCGATTATTACAAATGGATTAACACCATTAATCTGAATACGGCTGAACGTAGAGATGTGGTGATTAAACTGCTGAATGAAAAACATGAACCCGTACTTACCTGGAAAGCGGTTAATGCCTTTCCATTGAAAGTTCAGGCCAGTGATTTAAAAGCAGATGGCAATGAGGTGGCGATTGAAAGTATTGAAATTGCTCATGAAGGACTAAGTCTTGTAAGTTAATTGAAAAAAGGAAGGGAATAAACCGGAATTAGTATACGCAGACTAATTAAACAGGATCTGTTACTAATTCCGGACTTATCTTCAAAGGCATTAAAAAATGGCAGATTCTAAAGTTCCTTCAGCAGGTGGTTATTACCCACCGGTTGGTTTTCATTTTAAGGTGGAATTTCAGGGTATTGGTAATGATAACGATATTCGCTTTCAATCGGTGGGTGGACTCAATGTAGAATACGATACCGAATCGATTAAAGAAGGCGGGGAAAACCGTCATGAGCATAAATTACCAACACGCACCAAATACTCCGACCTATCCTTGAAGAGAGGAATGTTAACCGATTCGGCTGTAATTAACTGGGTAAAAAAAGCCCTATTTGACCGGGAGTTTCAGCCGGCACAAGTGATCATTACGCTGATGAACGCAGATCATGAACCCCTCAAATCCTGGAAAGTAAACAATGCCTGGCCAAGAAAGTGGAACGTGAGTGATTTAAATGCCAATGAAAATACCATAGTTGTAGAAACCCTGGACCTGTGTTATAGTTTTTTTACGATTGAATAGGAGCGGATAAACAAGGGTAATTTAATAAACAGATAATTAACGTTTTCATGCCAATACAAATAACCGAGCTTAACATTTCAGTATCTGTTAACCAGCCAACAGCAGGGCAGCAGGCAGGTGCTGCAAACCCTCAGCAACAACAGCAGGGTAATGCTAAGATGATTGATGAATGTGTAGATCAGGTAATGAAGATATTACAGGATAAAAAAGAAAGATAATGGCCAACGATAAAGGTGAAGTAAAGAAAATGTGGATTCGCTCCTACAACTCCGCAAAGATGGAGGAGAAGGACTTTGCCGGGGAATTTTATGCCATGGTGAACCCTGAAAGCTATACGGTAGATTTGAAAATGGAGGTGAAGGATGGTCAGGGGCAAGGAACGGCAGGTAAACAACAGAAATTTACTTTCAAAGCTCCGGAGGAATTTACATTTGAATTTCTTTTTGATAATACAGGTATTATTGATGGAAAGCCTAAGCCAGAGGGTATTTCAGAAGACATCAAAAAATTACAGGACCTGGCCTTTAAGCTGGAAGGAAAGGTACATGAACCGAGGCATGTACACGTGATATGGGGAACCTTTGATTTTACAGGAAGAGTAACCGGGATGACGATAAATTACAAACTGTTCAATCCGGATGGTTCTCCAATTAGGGCTACAGTTAAAGTGACTATAAAAAAGAGTCAGGATGAGAAAAAGCAAAATGCTCAAAACAGAACCAGTTCTCCTGACTTAACCCATAAGCGTATATTGAAGCATGGAGAAACATTACCCTGGTTATGTTATGATATTTACGGAGATCCGGCTTATTATATACAGGTAGCAAAGGCTAATAACATTGCCAATTTCAGAAGAATTAAAGAAGGGACAGAAATTTATTTCCCCCCTTTTGAAAAAACGAAAAAGTGAATTAGAAGATTTGAGAATGTGCGAATTTGAGAATAAAAGAATAAAGACAAAAGCCAAAAAGCTGGTGGCTGAGGCTCTCGAAGCCACGGAGATGAGGATTAGCCGATTTATTAATTAGCTAATTAGCTAATGAGTTAATTGGCTAATTAATTCAGGCTCTCGAAGCCACAGTTAATTAGGGAATGAGTTGATTTGAGAATTTGAAAATGTTGTTTAATGACAAAAGCCAGAACCATTTCTTTCAGCTAATGCTGACTTTTTTGGCTTTGAACTTTAAACTTTTGGCTTAAATAAAGGTTTTTGACTTTTAATAATAGTATTAGTTGTAAAAAAATAAGATGCCTGAAGAAAGAAGCATACCCTCCAATAAACCGAAGTCGGTATGCACGTATACTATATTAAGTGAAGGTACCGCTGTTCCTGCAACATATCATGTAATGAGTATTGTAGTAAACAAGGAGGTTAATCGTATCCCCAGTGCTAATATTATTTTGTTAGATGGGGAAGCAGCCAAAGAAACCTTTGAAATAAGCAATGCAGCCGATTTTGAGCCGGGAAAAAAATAGAGATAAAAGTGGGCTGGAGCAGTGATGAAGAAACCATATTTAAAGGCATTGTCACCAGGCAGAGTATAAAAGTAAAAGATAAAAGTTCTTTGCTTATTGTAGAGTGTAAAGATGAAGCAGTAAAGATGACCATTGCCCCTAAAAGCAAATATTTTAAGGAGAAAAAAGATGCAGATATTTTTGAAGAGCTCATTGATGCTTATGGTTTGCAAAAAGATGTTGAAGCCACAACCATAACACACAAAGAGGTTGTGCAATATAACAGCAGTGACTGGGATTTTATGGTTTGCAGGGCAGATGTAAATGGCAGGTTTGTTATTACCGATGACGGAAAAATAAATATTAAAAAACCTGATACTTCTGCAGCGCCTGCATTAACGGTTCAATTTGGCTCTACTGTATTAGACTTAGATGCAGAAATGGATGCCCGCCTCCAGTATTCAAAAGTAAAAGCGGCAGGCTGGAATCATACCGATCAAAAATTAAGAGATGATATAGAAGCAGCGGAACCATCACTGCCTCAGGCAGGAAACCTGGATGCGGACAAACTTTCTGCTGTTTCGGCGCCTGATGCATTTACCTTAATACACGGGGGAAATTTAAGCGAAGCCGAATTGCAACAATGGGCAGATGCGCGTTTACAAAAAAACAGATTAGCTAAAATAAGGGGAAGGGTAAAACTAGAAGGATTCGCTAAAATAAAACCCGGAGATATTTTTCAATTGAACGGGGCGGGAGAACGATTTGAAGGGAAATTGCTGGTTACCGGAATCAGGCATCAGGTAGAAGGAGGAGAGTGGTTCCTGCACATTCAGTTTGGCACAAACCCGGAATGGCATGCAGATGCCTATCAGGTACAACAAGCTGCAGCCGGAGCAATGTTGCCTCCCATCAGAGGACTGCAAACGGGCATAGTCACTAAAATTGAAGAAGACCCAAACGGTGAGGATCGCATTATGGTAAGGTTGCCACTTATTCACAAGAGCGATGAAGGAATATGGTGCCGTATTGCCTCTTTGGATGCAGGAAAAGAAAGAGGATTTTTTTTCAGGCCAGAGTTAGAAGATGAAGTTATTGTTGGATTTATAGACGATGACCCCAGGCACGCGGTGGTGTTGGGAATGATGAACAGCAGCAAAAATCCGGCTCATACCAAACCCAAAGACAGCAACCACATTAAAGGATACGTGTCGAGGGAAAAAATGAAATGGATGTTTGATGATGAGAAGAAGATCATTCAAGTAGAAACTCCGGCAGGGAATAAACTGTTGCTATCAGAAGAAGATAAAGGAATTTCGCTTATTGATCAGAACGGAAATAAAATCATCTTAAATGATGAGGGAATAACGATTCAAAGCATTAAGGACATTAAAATATCGGCTTCCGGAGATTTAAAGATACAGGCCAAAAATATAGAAGCAAAAGCAGATATAGAGATGAAAATAAAAGGAGAGATGAGTGCAGAATATGCTTCAGGTGGAAACACCACTGTGAAAGGGGCTATGGTGAATATTAATTAGCCGATTTGATAATTTGAAGATTTGAAAATGTAGAAAAGCCGGGATACTGGTGGCTGAGGCTCTCGAAGCCACAGTTAATTTGAGAATGAGTTGATTTGAGAATTTGAAAATGTAGAAGAGGAAAAGATAAAAGTCAAAAGTCAGGATAATGGTGGCTGAGGCACTCGAAGCTACAATTAATTTGAGAATGAGTTGATTTGAGAATTTGAAAATGTAGAAGAAGAAATAGATAAAAGTCAAAAGTCAAGATAATGGTGGCTGAGGCACTCGAAGCCACAATTAATTTGAGAATGAGTTGATTTGAGAATTTGAAAATGTTGTTTAATGACAAAAGCCAGAACCATATCTTTCAGCTATTGTAAGCTTTTTTGGCTTTAAACTTTGAACTTTTGGCTTTAATATGGGTTTAGAACTTAATTAAATAGTATAAAAAATAAAATAAAAAAATGCCCGCAGCAGCAAGAGTTGGAGATATGCATACCTGCCCCATGGTGCAACCCGGACCGGTTCCGCATGTTGGCGGTCCAGTAATGCCTCCGGGAACACCAACGGTAATGATAGGAGGTATGCCTGCGGCTTGTGTGGGCGATATGTGTACCTGTACAGGCCCTCCCGACTCCATTGTTAAAGGCTCAGCAACCGTTATGATTGGCGGAAAGCCCGCTGCCCGAATGGGTGACTCTACAGCTCATGGTGGGAGCATTGTTGCAGGTTGTGTTACCGTAATTATTGGAGGATAAAATATGACAACGAATTCAAACGATAGAAATTTTATTGGGCGTGGATGGAGCTTCCCTCCTCAGTTCGATATCCATGCCAAAAGCCTGGCTATGACAGAAGGAGAAGAAGACATTAACAATAGTTTATATATCCTGTTGTCTACAATGGTGGGAGAAAGAGTAATGGATATGAGCTATGGCTGTAACCTGGAAGCATTGGTTTTTGAGAGCTTAGATACCAGCACCATCACTTTTATAAAATCTAAAATTGAAACAGCTATACTGTTTTACGAATCGAGGATAGAAATACAAAAAATAAATATTAATACACAAAATATACTGGAGGGTCAGATCTTAATTGAGATAGAATATATAGTGAGTTTAACCAATAACCGGTACAATTTTGTTTTCCCATTCTGGAAAGAAGAAGGAACAGAATTGCCAAGCATAGTTAGAGTAAATACATAAAATGGCTGATTGTTCAAAAAATACTAACCCTCTCTTGAGAAGCGGGATGAGCCGTGAAGAAAGAAAACTTCCCGGAATAGATCCTTATTACGTTTTGCCGGACGAGCATAAGTTGGAAGACTGGATGGTTTACGCCAGAAATCTTTCTACTTACATAAAATATTATAATACAGAAAATACTTTCGACGGCAGGAACTGGCGCCCTTTCTTTGATGCATCATTAAGCTCTCAGGTTGCACTATTGGCTGTACAACAGGTAAATGAATACAAGGAGAAGATGAGGGCACTGTTTGAAGCTGTTCAATCGGAAGAACACAAGAACGATGCGGTAGCCCTGCAAAAGAAAATAGGTTTGTTATTCGGAGGAGTGTTTTCATTGGCTTATCGCATTGATTATTTCGAACAATTATTTCCTACCGAGAGTCCTTTGAAAAGGGTGTTCAGTAATCTTATTTTAGTTAAACTGGCACCGGTATTAAGAAGATTACTTTCCTATTACAAAGCCGCTACAAACTATTACTCTCCGCAATTAGTAATAGAAACGGCTGAGCAAAATTGGGTAGTACTGGCCTATGAACAGGAAAAGGCTCAGGAAATAATCACTAAAGGGTTTTCAGAGAAATGGTGGCATAAGCAAAATGATGCCGAAGTCATAAATAGCTGGAATGATTATTTCAATACCATTGTAAAAACCGATACTTCCATATTTCAACACCCGAATCCGGTGATAGCAGATGCAGATGTTTGGGGCGTTCTCAATCATGTCGTGAATCACAATTTGTTTTCTTCCTGTTTCTCCGAATTTTTATCGGCTTACGCACGCATTGTTACCGAGGCAAAAAAACACCTCACCGATTCCATCATTAGCCAGAATACCCATGAGCCGCATTACGCCTTGTTTTTGACCATTCTGTACTTATTAAAAAATGCTCAGAATCAACTAAACACTTATTCAGGCAGGCACCTTGATTATTATTATAAGGAAATTCTACGCTTATTACCCAGAAAGCCCCGCCCGAATCAGGTACATTTAACTTTTGAACTGGCAAATACTGTGAAAAACTACCTTTTAAAAAAAGGCAGCCTGTTTAAAGCCGGAAAAGATAGTTTGGGAAAGGAGCTTTTTTATGCCTCAGATGAAGAAATCGTATTAAACAAAGCTACAGTAGCCAAGCTCAGTTCTTTTTACAGGGCAGGGAACGGTGACAAAATAGCCGGAGTTGCTCAGGTAGGAAATATCTATGCATCTGCCGTATCTGATTCGGCCGATGGACTGGGTGCGCCGTTGATTACGGAAGCAAAAGACTGGCATCCCTTTGCCAATAAGGTATATGAAGAAGGAAGCCTGAAATCAATTCAAATGCCATTGACAGAAATTGGTTTTGCCATTTCTTCATATTATTTGTTTTTAAAAGAAGGGCTTAGAAATATAAGTATCACCCTGAATGGAATTAATTTAACCAAATTGTCTGGAAAGAGTTTCTCCGCTTATCTAACTACAGAAAAAACCTGGTTAAAGAAGAGTATTACCATTAGTGCTACCTCAAATTCAATAGCAGTAATTGGGATTAAGATAGACCCCATAGATGCACCCATTACAGCTTATGTGTCAAAGGTACACGGAGGAACTTATGTGGTTAACGAAGTGCCGGTACTACGTTTTGTGTTAAATAATGTAACAGGTTTTGACCAATATGAGGAACTAAAGGAAGTACAGGTTTCCTCTGTGAACATTAAAGTAAACGTAGGTACTTTAAATAATCAAACTAATCCTGACGGAATTAAGGAATTGCTCGTATCAACAGATTTTGGTAATGTAGATCCTTCAAAACCATTTCTCCCTTTCGGTCAAAACCCTAAGCGTGGAGCCGGATTGGTGATAGGTAACAAAGAAGTGTTTTCCAAGGCGAATACAAAATTTAAATTATTTATTAATTGGGCAGAATTAAATCAAACCATCCAAAACATGGATGTGAATCTGGTGAACGAATTTTTCCCTTCTGCTCAGTTTAAATTTTTGCAAAATGGAGTTTGGAAAAACGGACAGTTTTATAGCTTGCTCAACAACAAAAATCAAGGGAAAGATTTGGGAGAAGTGGAACTATTCTGGGGCGCCAATAGCATTATGATGGAGAGTATTCATTTACCGAGCGATGTAGCTGTGATTCCTGCAGATGCAGTTAGTGACTACTCAGGTGAGTATACTGCTTATAACATATACAGTAAAAATGGCTTTATAAAACTGGAATTAAATGCAGATTTTCAGTGGGACGAATATTACATGGCTTTACAAAAGCACCT
>JACCDP010234189.1_pt1 | contig 16837 bp, 21 predicted proteins | sample 7445841 | NCBI WGS metagenome assembly JACCDP01 (sample SAMN15323441, study PRJNA562643) | freshwater metagenome | isolation source: river surface water | place: USA:Blue River Watershed | collected 2017-08-17 | reverse complement strand
TTAAGCCTGAAGGTAGTAAGGTCAGCGGACCAATTGCCCGGATCTCAGGAACGCCCAAGGTTGAAAGCGCATGAATGTTCGACCGCGCCACACGCGAATGCAGGATGTCGCCCACAATCGCGACCCGAAGATGATGAAAATCTTTCTTGAAATGCTGGATCGTGTAGGCATCCAACAACGCCTGAGTCGGATGGGCGTGCCGTCCGTCTCCCGCGTTGATGACACGAATATGGGGTGCAACCTTATTGATGTGCTTTGCAATCAGATACGGTGCGCCGCTTTGTCCATGTCGGACCACAAACATATCGGCCTTCATCGCCGCCAGGTTATCGATTGTGTCCAGCAGGGACTCCCCCTTGGATGCGCTCGATACCTGGACATTCAGATTCACGACGTCCGCAGACAGTCGTTTGGCCGCAATCTCAAAAGTCGTTCGCGTACGGGTTGAGTTTTCGAAGAATAGGTTGAAGACGCTCTTGCCGGCAAGAAGCGGCGCATTCACAACTTCTTTGGGATCTTCTGGATTCAGAAACGTCTTGGCGCGATCCAGAATCTGCAACATTAACGCCTTCGGGATTCCCTCGGTCGTCAGGAGATGGGTGAGCGTGCCGTTGGCACTAATTTGAATGGACTTGGCCACGAGGAGAAAGTATATCTAAAACGCCCTGCAAAAGAATTGCGGCTGCCTCTGCATCGATCGGATCTCGTCCCGGTGCGACGGCGGAGGTCCACCGCTCGTCCACCAGTGTGACCGGAAGCCCAAAGCGGCCATGAAGCTGGTTTGCAAAACGCTGGCAGCGTTCGGCGAACGGATGGGCGTTGCCATCCGGATAACGCGGCAGGCCCACTACCAGGCGATCGGGGGCCCATTCCGTCAGTAGCGCGTGAATCTTCTGAAACCGATGATCTCGAATGGGCTCTTCAATCACCGCCAAAGGCCTGGCGCCACCGGTCAGGGTATTTCCGATCGCAACGCCGATTCGTCGTTCACCAAAATCGAAGGCCATGAGGGTTTGGCAACCCTCACGCGCCGTTTCAGGCATGCCCTGCAACCCCCGAAAAATGCAGGGGATCGACGCCAAGAAGGCCAAATGCGTAGGCAAATCGCTCGTCGATGGGCACATCGAAGATGAGAGACGTATCGGTTGCAGGAACCGTCAACCAGGCGTTCGCAGCGAGTTCTTGATCGAGCTGCCCTTCCCCCCAGCCTGCATAGCCAAGCGAGACAAAAATTCTCTCGGGCCCACGGCCTGCCGCAGTCGCCTCAAGGATGTCACGAGACGAGGTCAGACCGGTCATGTCGTTCAAGACGAGTGTCGAGCTCCACTTACCAACGGGTTCGTGCAGCACAAAGCCCCGATCCGTTTGCACCGGCCCGCCCAGAAATACCGGCTCATTGCCAATCGGGCCGTAGCTGTGACGACCTGCACTCACGGCGATATCCGAGGGAACAGCAGGACTGAGATCAATTCGATCAAAGAGCGTCGCCAGCGTCATATCAGACGGACGGTTCACGATCAGCCCCATCGCCCCTTTCGCGTTATGTTCCGCGACATAGATGACCGTCCCCCCAAACTGGGGGTCCGTCAGATTCGGCATGGCCACGAGATAATGGTGAGCCACGTTCATCTCAAGATTTTTGGGCAAAGACATGGTCCAATTCTAACGCCTCGACTGATCCAAAACACGCTTTTTAAAGGCCTTGTATGCCCCCGACCCAACCCCCTTCGACCCCCGGCGCCACCCGCGGGTCGGCATCGTCTGCCACCCTTGTCTGGCTAAGACGAGACCTGAGGCTTGAAGACCACTCGGCACTGGCAAAGGCGCTTGAGTTCCCGGGGCCAATTCAACTGGTCTTTGTGTTTGACACCACGATTCTGTCAGCCATTCCTAGACCTGCCGAAGCAGCAATTGTCGACGATCGACGCGTTGCATTTATCCACGCTGCACTTGGCGAAATTGCCGATCGACTGCACGCATCCGGCGCTCACCTGGTGATTCAGACCGGAGACCCGATCACGCTCATCCCCACAGTCGCCCAACAACTAAAAGCTGCACGTGTGATTGCCGCACACGATGATGAGCCCTACGCAACAGAACGAGATAAGCAGGTACGGCGCAGGCTCAACGACTGCGGGATCCTGTTTGAGACAGTCAAGGACCAATGCATCTTTGAACGTCAGGAAGTTCTCACCGGAGCGGGCAAGCCCTTCTCGGTATTTACGCCGTATAAAAACGCATGGCTGAAACGACTCACAGCGGATGACATTGCGCTGCGAGAAACAGGTGCGGGGCACCCCAGTTCAGGAAAGATTGCACGCGCCCTCGTTTCACGACTTCTTCTGAAAGAGGCCCTGCCTCGACCACTTCAGTCCGAGATGCCATCGCTTGCCGCGCTTGGCTTTGCCGCCGGTAATCTCCATGCGCTCAAGATCCCTCTTGCCGAATCCGGAGGGCAGCGTTTATTCGAAGAGTTTCAGCCCCGTATCGGACAGTACAAAGACACGCGAGACTTTCCGGCGGTGAAAGGGCCTTCTTATCTTTCGGTGCATCTGCGGTTCGGCACGATTTCCATTCGCCAATGTGCACGCCTTGCGCTTGAACAACAACGCAAGACTCCGCAGCAGGCAGAAGGCGCAGGTACCTGGCTATCCGAGCTGATCTGGCGAGACTTCTACATGCAGATCTTGGCGAACCACCCGCATGTAGTGTCGCGATCGTTCAAACCGGAGTACGACGCCATCGTCTGGGAGAACGGTGACGAGGCGAATCGTGCCTTTGCAGCCTGGGCAGATGGGCGGACGGGATACCCCATTGTTGATGCCGCGATGCGTCAGCTCAATGCTACGGGTTACATGCACAATCGACTGCGAATGATTGTGGCCTCCTTCCTGACCAAAGACCTCGGGATTGACTGGCGTCGCGGGGAGGCCTACTTCGCCTGGAAACTAACGGACTTCGATCTGTCCGCAAATAATGGGGGCTGGCAATGGGCTGCCTCGACAGGCTGCGATGCCCAGCCATATTTCCGGATTTTCAACCCAGTCAGTCAGAGCGAACGCTTTGACCCAAAGGGAAGTTTTATTCGTCGGTATCTGCCAGAGATTGCGGGACTATCGGACCGCGACATCCACGCCCCGTGGCAGGCATCTCCTATTAGCCTAAGCGGTGCAGGTGTTCAGCTTGGTGTTCACTACCCGACACCGATCGTTGACCACGATGCGGCACGGAAAAAAACACTCATGCGATTTTCGGTGGTCAAAAAACAGTCTGTCTAGGGCAAGGCTGTGACAACATAAACACTTAGATCTCGACCATCTCGAAGTCAGATTTTTGCGCACCGCATTCCGGGCAGGCCCAGGTGATCGGTACATCTTCCCACTTGGTGCCAGGCGCAATACCATCGTCTGGCCATCCATTGGCCTCGTCATAGATCCATCCACAAATCAGGCACATATAGGTTTTCATAGAACGAACTTTCTCAAATAGAACAACTTAGAATGACAGAAGTTTATCCCTAAGACGATTCGAGAGTTTGTCATGCCTGATCAGAATATTTCAAAAAGTGAAGCCCTGTTTGCACAGGCACAGAACACGATCCCCGGGGGAGTTAACTCGCCTGTCAGGGCCTTTCGATCGGTCGGGGGCACGCCGCGCTTTTTCGCAAAAGCCAAAGGGGCGTATGGCTGGGACGCCGATGGGAATCGTTATGTTGATTACATCTGCTCCTGGGGCCCAGCAATTGTTGGGCACGCCCACCCGGAAGTCATCGCTGCTGTTCAGCAGGCAGCAGAACATGGCCTGTCATTTGGTGCGCCTACGGCCGCAGAAGTGGAAATTGCGGAGCGTATTCGCACCCTGCTTCCCTCGATGGAAATGATGCGGCTAACCTCCTCCGGGACAGAGGCCACAATGTCCGCGATCCGAGTGGCCCGAGGCTTTACGGGGCGGGACAAGATTGTAAAGTTTGAAGGCTGCTACCACGGGCACGTGGACAGTCTGCTCGTGAAGGCCGGGTCTGGTCTGCTGACATTTGGCAATCCAACCAGCGCAGGAATTCCAGAGACCTTTGCTGCTGAAACAATTGTGTTGGATTACAACGATATTCCCGCGGTCAAGCAGTGCTTTGCCGCCCACGGGAAATCGATCGCCGCCATCATTGTGGAACCGGTTGCGGGAAATATGAACCTGGTCAAGCCCGCGCCAGGATTTCTAGAAACCTTGCGAGAGGTCTGCGACACCTCTGGTGCACTCTTAATTTTTGATGAGGTGATGACAGGGTTTCGCGTGGGACCTCAGGGAGTACAGGGACTGTCTGGCGTGCGCCCGGATCTGACCACATTAGGCAAAGTAATCGGCGGCGGAATGCCCATGGGCGCCTTTGGTGGCCGCAGAGAGGTCATGTCTTGTGTTGCGCCACTTGGACCCGTCTATCAGGCAGGGACCTTGTCTGGGAATCCAGTGGCTGTCGCGGCAGGTCTCGCAACGCTTCGCCTTGTCTCTGCGCCTGGATTCTTTGACAAGCTCACTGCGATGACCTCCGATCTAATGAAAGAACTGGTCACCATTGCCCACGCTAGCGGCGAGAAGTCCTTTAGCGCCGATAGCGTGGGCGGTATGTTTGGCATCTACTTCAGCGATAAGCCCCCAGTCACATTTGAAGATGTGAATCGCTCTGATCGGAATCGTTTCAATCGCTTCTTCCACGAAATGCTGACACGAGGGATCTACCTTGCCCCATCCGCCTTTGAGGCAGGCTTTCTCTCAATCGCCCACGAAGGGGCTCCCATCCAAGAGACCCTGGACGCAGCAAAGGCGAGCTTTAAGGCCTTGCAACACTAGGATCGATAGGAGATGCTAAGTCCATGAGACGCCGCGGTCGGTTTGCGCCATCGCCAACAGGGCCCCTGCACCTAGGGTCCCTAGCGACAGCGTTAGCCGGCTGGCTTGATGCACGGGCGAATGGATATCAATGGTTTGTCCGCATCGAAGACCTGGATACACCTCGCGAAGACCCGGGTGCGACAGATGTCATCCTGCATCAGCTGCGATGCCATGGACTGTACTGGGACGCTTGGCGTGGCGAAGGGGCAGATCCACAAGGGGTCCTTCTTCAAAGCCGACGGCATGCGGCTTATCAGGCTGCTCTCGAAACTTTAATCGCAAAGGGCTACGCCTATCCCTGCACCTGCTCTCGCAAACGACTTCAGGCAGCGATTGAGTCCGGCAAGACACGACACAACCCCGATGGCGAAATTCTCTACCCTGGATTCTGTCGACAAGACCATGTTGGCTCACGTTCGACCACAGAGGCTGCGGACTATTTTGTGGCCACCAACCAGGTTGGAACCGCGTGGCGGTTTCGCAGCAACGCTGGAGACGACTTTGTCATTCGTCGCGCAGACGGGTTCTGGGCTTATCAACTGGCAGTAGTGATCGATGATGGCTTTCAAGGCATCACCGACATTATTCGCGGGGACGATCTCTTTCATGCAGCACCGCGTCAGACCGAACTTCGGGCTGCGCTTGGACTGCCACAACCCGTCGTGCATCACGTTCCTGTCGTTCGTAATGAGCTGGGCGATAAATTATCCAAGCAGTCTCTTGCACTACCGCTTCGCACCGATGATGCGGACATGATTCGGATGCAGGTCGAATGTGCCTGGTCCCACCTGGAACTGAATATGGCCATGGGCTGGACCGCTCGCGTCGGTGGCGTTGCACGACGACTGATTCAGGAATTGAAACGGGCCTCGGGCAGACCAAACGTCGGGGGCAGTTAGGCTGCGGTCTCGGGCTTGGTCTTGCCCCCGAGCAGCGCAGGGACTGCCCGCGGTGCACGCCGAATACCCGATAAGCCTGGGCCCGCAGGCTTTGCAACGGGCACAGTAGCGCCTGTCGATGGCGATGCGGCAACGGGCTTGGACTCATAAGGCTGACTAAAAATCGGATCTGACGGGACTGGCGCAGGCCGGGGCATCGGGAAACGAGGCGACTCAGCAGAACCGCCTCGGTCACTGTCACGGGATCGACCACTACGGCCGCGGTCACGACCGGCGTCGCGAGACGACTCATGAGAAGACCCTGAACGCGACGGCCGCTCGATCCGGAAATCTCCAGGGAGTGATTCACGAGAAATCGTTTTTTTCACGAGCTTCTCAATATCCACAAGAAGCTTTTCGTCTTCGGGTGCCGCAAGCGACATTGCACGACCACTCGCGCCTGCACGACCGGTACGGCCAATGCGATGAACATAGTCTTCTGGTGAGTAAGGTAGATCACAGTTGATCACTGCCGGCAGCTCCGCGATATCCAGACCACGTGCCGCAACGTCAGTAGCGACCATGACCTCGACCTCGCCTTTTTTGAATTTCTCAAGCGTCGCAAGTCGCTCAGACTGAGACTTGTCACCATGAATGGCGTCTGCAGGAATCCCCGCCTGCTGCAGCTCGCGTGCAAGACGGCCAGCGCCAATTTTGGTGTTCGTAAAAACAATGACCTGACGCAGCCCTTCGCTCTTGATCAGGTGCGCAACTGCTGCGCGCTTCTGTTCGGCGCGCTCGACTCGGTAGACGACCTGCGTCACGTTTTCTGCCGTTGCGTTACGCGCAGCGACTTCAATCACTACGGGATTTTCATGCAGAAAGGTCTTTGCGAGTTTGCGAATCTCAGGAGAGAACGTCGCTGAAAATAGAAGGCTCTGCCGTGTCTTCGGCAAAAGATTCACAATCCGCTGAAGATCCGGCAGAAAGCCCATATCAAGCATGCGATCTGCCTCATCGAGAACAAGCACAGAAACGGCGCCAAGAGACACCGTCTTTTGCTGGACATGATCAAGCAGTCGACCCGGCGTAGCGATCAGAATCTCAACCCCCGCCCGCAAGGCTGCGGTCTGTGGTGCCATATCGACACCGCCGAATACAACGACACTCTTGAGCGGAACGTGCTTTGCATAGAGCTCAACGTTTTGTGCAATCTGATCAGCGAGCTCGCGTGTCGGTGCAAGCATGAGCGCGCGAACTGGGTGTCGCGCGGGAGATGCACTGGTATTCGCAAACGGCATTAGCCGCTGCAGAATCGGGAGTGTGAAGGCGGCCGTCTTCCCGGTGCCGGTCTGGGCCGCACCCATGACGTCCTTACCCGAGATCACGACAGGGATCGCCTCGGCCTGAATTGGCGTGGGCGTTGTGTAACCAACTTCAGCAATTGCCCGCATCAGGTCAGGATGAAGGCCGAACGAATCAAAACTCATTCAGGCATTATCCACGATGTTCCCGTGAAAACACCATGCTAAACGACCCCCGTAAACTGATTCCTGTCGCATTTGTGCTTATTTGGAGCTCAGGATTCATCATTGCGCGCTACGGGATGCCCCATGCAGAACCCATGACCTTCTCGTTCATGCGATTTCTTGGGGTCTTGGTGGTCATGGTGCCTGCCGTACTGCTGATCCGCCCTAATTGGCCCGATCGCCGGCAGATCGTCCATATCGCTGTCGCAGGGGTGCTTTTACAGGCGGGCTACCTCGGGGGGGTCTGGGCCGCCGTACGACACGGAATGTCCGCGGGACTCGTAGCACTGATTATGGGACTGCAGCCGATTCTGACCGCATGGTTTGCCGCCATGCTCGCCGAACGTGTCACTGGCAGGCAATGGATTGGACTCGGACTTGGGCTCGCGGGCGTTGGTCTTGTCGTTCAGGCCAAACTCTCTTTGACCGGCCTTACCCCATTGAGCCTTGGGCTTGCGGGCGTAGCGCTGGCCAGCATCACCACGGGGACGTTGTATCAAAAGCGATTCTGTCCAGACTTCGATCTGCGTGCCGGTTCAGTGATTCAGTTCAGTGTCTCCGCGATCGCCTGCATCCCATTCATCCTGATATTTGAAACGCGAGAGATTCACTGGCACCCGGAATTGATTGGCGCGCTGCTCTGGGGCATCTTTGGACTCTCGATCGGCGCGATCTCGCTTCTTTTCATCATGATTCGTGAAGGCCGTGCCACCCAAGTAACGAGTCTCTTGTATCTAACACCCCCCACCACCGCGGTGATGGCCTGGATCCTGTTCAAAGAACCGATTACACTTACCACTGTTCTTGGCACACTACTCACAGTGCTTGGTGTCTGGTGGGTTGTGTCTCAAACAAAGACCGCGCCTCACAACAGCGCAACAGTAATACTCCCTCAAGTTCACAAGGAAACTCGCTATGAAAAAGACAATGATTAGTCTTGGCCTTGCTGCCACCGTAATGGCTTCCATTCCCCTGACTGCATCAGCTCAGTTCGCAAAAAAAGAAGATGCCATTAAATACCGTCAGAGCGCCTTTGCGCTGATGGGTAACCATATGGGCCGGATTGGTGCGGTGGCCAAGGGTGAAGTCCCCTTTAACGCCGCAGAAGTTCAGAAGAGTGCGCAGTTGATCGCAACGCTCTCAGAGTTGCCGTGGGCGGCATTTGGCCCGGGAACAGAGGGCGGCAAGGCGAACCCCGCTATCAGGAAAGAAGGTGACAAGGTGAAAGCTGGTGCTGATAAATTGATGAAAGCCACCGCTGATCTGAACGCAGCCGCGAAATCAGGAAATCTGGAACAGATCAAGAAAGCCTTCGGCGCAACGGGACAGACCTGCAAAGCCTGTCACGACAGCTACAAGGACAAGTAACCGATCAGGACTGTTGTTAGGCTGTCGCCACCCATGCGACAGCAACCGCAATAAAGGCCGCCAGAACAGCGGCCTTTATTCTTATGGCCCAGTCATCGCGGGCGGATGCTGCAGAAGAGCCCGAAGGAACCCGCTGATCACCATGAATCATCGCCGGCACAAGGTTGTGTCCTCGAACGCGTGCGTGAAAAATGATCGCGCTGACATGCAGCACCACGAGTCCGATCAACACCCACTCCATCTGCTGATGAAGGCCGCTGGCGATCGACACCAGGTCACTGCTGACATGTTTTACCAGTGGCCCATCAAAGGCAATCTCATCCGTTGTCATGAGCCCTAAGACCGCCTGCAGACTAAAACACAGTAACAGCGCTACAACAGAGAGCGCCCCTAGTGGGTTATGGCCTGGACTTGTCGGAAGCGCGCCACGAATTTCCGCAAGGATCGCCTGCGGGCCTTTCAAAAACTGCATAAACCGTGCGTACTGTGAACCCACGAACCCCCAGCACCACCGAAACCCGAGCAATGCTAGGGCGAGATAGCCAAATCTGGCATGCCATTCCATGGTATTGCCACCGATCTTCACCGATACAAAAGACCCGACTACGGCAATCGCTAACAGCCAGTGAAAGAGCCGCGTCGGCAAATCCCAGACTCGAATTGATCTCACCGCCACAACAACACTCCTATCGCAATCAACACCACGGTTGCCCACCCCAGACGATCAACATACCGCTCAAGTAACGTCTCCATCCGTGATCCGCCCCACTTCATCAGGCCCGCTACAAGATAGAAACGTCCGCCACGCCCAACGAACGACGCCAGCGTGAAAGGAACCAGCGGCATGCCCAGCATGCCGGCCGCGATCGTGAACGCTTTATAAGGAATCGGCGAGAACCCCGCGACAAAAACTGCCCAAAAGCCCCACTCCATAAACCAGGCCTGCGCGGTCTGAAATGGTCCCCACAGACTCGATGTCTCGAGCCAAGGGCGGATCGCCTCGAAAAATAGTGCACCAATCAGATAGCCAAAGAGCCCCCCGGCAACCGAGGTGACCGTCGTCAGCGTGGCATACCACCAGGCACGCTCAGGACGCGCAAGGCTCATCGGCGCGAGCATGACGTCTGGCGGAATCGGGAAAAAAGAAGACTCCGCAAAGCTGAGTATCCCAAGATACCAAGGTGCCTTGGGATGACGCGACCAGCGCATCACGCGGGCATAGAGGAGCGAAAAAAGTCGCATAGGCTCCATCATCAACGAAGGTCAAGACTGAGACTCTACAATACGCCCATGCAAGTCACGGCTACCCGTAACAATCGAGACGCGTTCGTCGCGGGCTGTCGTGATGCCCTTGGCGTTCCAGCAGCGGTCTTGTTCGCGGGCATGATTGGATTTGGGGCCCTGGGACATGCCAGCGGCCTGACGCTCGGTCTTACGACAGCCACCAGCGTGCTGATGTTTGCGCTCCCTGGGCAGGTTGTCATGGTAGAGATGATGGCAGTAGGTGCCTCAGGCGTAGCGATCGTCGTTGCAACCGCCTTGACCGCAGCGCGTTTTCTGCCCATGACCATGACATTAGTGCCCCAGATTCCAAAGGGCGACCGTAACGGGTGGCTCTACGGCATCGTACATCTGATTTCAATGACCAGCTGGGCCGTCATGATGCGAGACTTCGGAAAGATTGCGCCTGATCGCCGACGTTGGTACTTCACCGGCTTTGGTCTCGTCTGCTGGGGATCGACTCTGCCCGGCACCGCCATCGGCTATCTGCTGGCAGGATTTCTGCCCTTGCCGCTGACGATCGGTCTGATCATGATCAATCCGCTCTTCTTTCTACTGGGGTTCACAGAGGTGAAAGCCCAGGCCTATCGACTCGCCCTGCTTGCAGGCGGGATCTCAGGCCCTTTGGTCTATAAGGTTGCCCCGAGCTGGAGCATCCTGATCTGCGGCATCCTCGGGGGGACTGCAGCATTCCTGATCGACCTGAGCCTGCGTCGACGTTAGGCATGGACACGGTGACTACGCTGATCAATGAGCCGGTAGTCTTGGGCTGGATCGTTCTCATTTGCGCATCAGCAGGGACGTATCTGTGGCGGGGTCTTGGCGTCTTGCTCTCAGGGAAAATCTCGCAGGACGGCCCCTTGTTTCGTTGGATTACCTGTGTGACGTATGCCATGGTCGCTGCACTGGTCGTCCGGATCATCGTCTTGCCGGTTGGCGCACTCGGTCAAGTGTCTCTCACCTATCGGTTAATCGCAGTCGGAGCTGCCCTTATCGTGATGGTGGCCCGCAGAAATGCGCTCATGCCGGCACTGACGACTGGCACGCTCCTAATGGTGATATTTGGGGGGATCGAAGGACTGATCTAGCGTCCGTCTGCAGCGCTAAGCTGCCCCGTTTTTTGTGTACACCGTTCTCGACGGATAGGGAATCTCTACGCCTTCTGCATCAAACGCCTTCTTGAGTCGACGCAGAAACTCTCGACGCACAGGGCCCTGCTCGAGGGCAACCACTTTTATTCGACACCGAACGGTCACTGCCGAATCGGCAAACTGATCAACCCCCATGATCTCGATCGGCGCCAGCATCTTGGGGCCGAACGCAGGGTCTTGCGCCATCTCTTCGGAGACCGTCTGCATGATCTGAAAAATCTGGTCTGTGTCCTCGTGATACCCCACACCGATATCAGAGACGGCATACGCGAACTCACGACTCTTATTGGTCACCGTCGCAATCACCCCATTGGGGACGTAATGCACAGCCCCCTCGACGTCCCGAAGCTGAACATACCGAAGCGTGACCTCTTCGACCAGCCCCGACTTACCCCCCACCTCGACCATATCACCCACTCGAATCTGGTTTTCAATCAGCATGACAAAGCCAGTGAAGTAATCCTTCACCAGGCTCTGCGCCCCAAAGCCAACTGCCAATCCCGCAACCCCTGCAGTCGCCAAGATAGGGGCAATCGAAATCCCGACCTCAGAGAGAATCAGCATGACGGTGATCGCCCCAATCAATACGCTGGCCACATAACGTGATACGCGCATCAGCGTCTCGATTCGTTTGCGTTCCTCAGGCTCTGCGCTCCGTGCCCGCATCCGGTCATCGAGCAGGTGTAGCAAGCGTCCCGAAATCGTAAAAAGACCCCAGGCGACCAACAAGATCATGAACACGTTGGTCAGGGAGACGAGCACCTTCGCCCAGCCGGGAAGTTCCGTGCCCAACTGGGTCATAAAAAATTGTTCGACAAACTCTTTCATAAGCGGTTTTTAAAAGGGTCTCTCAGTAGAATAGAACTATAACGTGAACATTATGAAAGGGAGTTCTCATGGCTACACTTCGCCCCGCCTTCTACACGGATGAAATCTTTGTCGGCCAGACTGCCCAGCAGTCCAAAACGATTACAGAGACAGACATCATTCTGTTTTCGGCAGTCTCCATGGACACCAATGCCATTCACCTCGACGAAGACTACGCCAAGACCACTCGCTTTGGTACACGTATCGTGCACGGTATGCTCACCGGAAGTCTCATTTCCTCTGTGCTCGCAAACCGGCTCCCGGGCCCGGGGACGATCTTCCTCAGCCAGACCATGAAATTTCTTGCCCCGGTACACCCCGGCGAGACAATCACCGCGACGGTGACCGTGCTGGAGGTGATAAAGGAAAAAAACCGGGTCCGCCTGGAAACGGTCTGCTCTGTAGCGGGAAAGAAAGTCTTAGAAGGCGAGGCCCTTGTGACCTCTGTGCCGCGTCCTGAAGGCGCGATCTAACGGGGAGACTGACCGGCGACGCGGGAGCGTAGCCCCCATTTCCAAAGAAACTCAACGGGTAGAGGGAGCACTAAGAAGAAGTGCTCCAGAATCGCCAGACTGAGAAGACTTGCCGTCAAGGTAAGTGCGACCCCATCAAAGCTTCCGATCGTCGCAACGCCAACCGCCTGCCAGATCGGCACGACCACCAGCGACGACAGCACTACAGAGATCGGCAAAAAGGCATTCATCGCCTTGCGTGTGAAATAAGTCTGGAGATACTTCAGGTGAGTCGGTAGAAAGCCCTCGTTAAGGTTGCGCACACCAAAGTAGACATTGAGTTTTGCGCTTTGGCGCATGGCCCAAAGGACAAGATACGTCCAGACGCCGACCTGATTTGGCGCGTCCTGTGTCACAAGCCAGACGGCTGCGCCCAGAACTACCAAGGCGATCTCGTGATACGAGACAGTCTCTGCAGCAAACCCGAACTTCCTCCAGCCACGTGCGCCCTTAGGGCATTCGGTCTTACGAGATCCTGTGACAAATCCCAGCAAGAACCCAATCTCCTGCCAAGCCCAGATCAGAACTGCACAGGTAAACGCGCAATAGGCAGCCCAGACCTCTGTCGACTGGCTCGAGACATGAAGCCCTGCAAGCGCAGCGACCAAGACAACTGTCGCCGCCATCATCGTCCACCGAAACGTATGCCGAGGCAGTCCGTTCAGATAGAGGATGACCCCGGTGCTAAACCACCAGATCAGCACCGTATAGAGCGCAGCCATTACCACGTGGGGGCGAGCCTCACCTCGGTTGGGAGTGCATGCCGTTTCACGGGCAAGAGCAACAACCGAACAAATACAGCTGCCGCTGACGCCGCACACCAGCCGCGCTTCAGCGTGCCAAGGACACCACCCTGCGAACGCGCTGCATCCATCTGGTCAGAAATTTCGCGTAGCCGCTCGAAGCCAGCACGGAGCCGTGGATCATCTAGGTCAAGCGTGACCGGGAAGACCTGCTTGGAGATCTCCGTGGTTGTTCGAAAAACCTGGAAGTCATAGTCGCTGGGCGCAATCCCAAGCGCCCGATGAAACTCAGGGCGGGCGTGATCGCGGACATACATCGTGGAGTAGACGGCCAGCTGGAAGAATCGAATCCACCAGAGATTGACCCCTTGCAACAGTTTCGGATCTGCCCGCATGAGCATGGCAAAGGCCTCGCCATGACGAAATTCGTCGTTACACCATTCCTGGAACCAGCCAAAGATGGGGTGAAACTTCAGTTCCGGATACTTTTCGATCTGGCGATAGATCGTGATGTAACGCGCATAGCCAATCTTTTCAGAGAGGTAGGTCGCGTAATAGATGAACTTAGGGCGGAAATAGGTGTACTTCTTTGCCCTTGCCAAGAACCCAAGGTCAACGCCAATTCCGAAATCCTTAAGCCACTGGTTAATGAAACCTGCATGACGGCTCTCGTCACGCGCCATATAACCAAATAAGTCTCGCATGTCTTCGTTCTTAATGCGGCGTTTGATCTCGGCATAGAGGACACATCCCGAAAACTCAGACGTCACCGAGCTGATTAAGAAGTCGACAAATTCTTGGTACAACCCATCCGGAAGGTGCGAGTAGTCCTGATTGATTGTCTCGGCAGGTCGCTGAAAGTGTTCCTTGTTCTTGTCGGAGGCAAACTCCGCCATCAAGGCGTCCCACTGGGGTCGAATGTGGTCGATGTTGATTCGATCAATCGCATCAAAATCCGTCGTGTAAAACCGCGGGTTCAGAATCGTACTTTCTAGCGCACGTTCTGTAGCATCGTTTGTGTCGATCGCCTGTCGCGGAAGCTCTTGGGCAATAGTGTTCATGGTCTCTCCCCTGTGATCGCTTGGTGTTGTCCGTCAATCCTCGCTCGCGGTCGAGGGTAGCGACGTGACTTTGTAAAGCGTGTCGTTGAAAAACTGACTTCATAGAGCGTGGTAAGCTCAAAGCGAGCAATAAACTTTGTCCAGAATCGAGATAACCAGCCAGCACGCGAGATCGTCGCCTGGCGATCCACTTTGATGTGCTGACCATAGTCAATCGCAACTGGGGCATTGTGGACAAGCACCTGGTCCCCTGGACCAATCGTGTTGTCTTTCAACTCAACGTGCGCAAAAAAATCGTAAGAGGTATGTGCGATCTCGACCGTACATGGTGTTGTCGATTTCATTGAACGCCCTTCTGGGGGGTTCCCCCGACTAAGAAACGACTGAATGCAGAGGCATTGATCGCACCGAAGGATTCCAGGTCAACCACTCGGCCTGTTTCCGGGTCAAACAGGGTCAGTCGACCATCGGCGCGGCCCGTCAGGTGCAACGGTGCCTCGGGGCCGATGCCGCGAACACGCCGATCACGTGCAAAGCCGCGCAGAGTGCCCCGTGCAAACCCAGCTTCGCCAGTGATCGCATCAAAGGCCACACCAGTTTTGGCATCAATTACAGCAACACTGCCATCAGGCCGGTCGCGAAACACCAGGTGGCGTACCTGCACCGCTGGCGCATCCGGCTCACGGATCTGCGTGCCAGAAAGCCTCATCCAGGCAATCACGGCCATTAACGTGAATAGACCAGCGATCACGAGCAACGGCAGACGAAGTGCTGTCGTCGACGATCCATCCGGTCTTATCACGTTATCCGTCATGCGGGGTGTGCTCCAGACGGTGCCTCACTCTTATGCTGGGCCGGCTTTGCGCGTGGCTGGCCAACGTCCGCCTTGCCACCGACCGCACTAACACGAATACTTGCGTCTTCACCGACTCGGGCAGACCAGGCTTTCGCCAGAATCTCGGCCACCTGCTCGGCGTTAGACAGACACCGCATCATTGGCTCAGGATTGGCATACCGCCATGGACGGACATGGGGCCACAGCTGCACATAGGCAATCTTATCGTTCCCCATCAGCCTGACCGGAATGTCGCCAGTCGAGCCCGAAAGCTTTCGAAAGTCTGCTGCTGCGATCCGCTTGAAAGGCAGATTAAAGGTGAGTGTCAGCACCATTCCAACACGCATCACAAGTCGATGGGTGGTGATCGTGTAGACCGCCGTCTTTGCAGAGATATAAGCAAGACGCGTCAGAATCAGGAGTGCAGTGGCAGACAATATCGTCAGCCATAGCGCCGAGATCGCAGCCGTCTGAAGACTACCGCCATCCGTAAGAATGACAAAAACCCGAATGGCAATGATGAAAGCGAAGTAAACCATCAGCTTTCGGACATGAAACACGTGTCGGGCCATCGCTTTCCAGTCAGGGCACCCCTGCCAGAGAATCTGCTCGGACTGCGGAAGAAGCTCCGGCAGCCCAAACTGTGGCTCGATCTCGTGCTCGTGCTCGTGACCGTGCGAATGACTTACCTCAGGTCTCATACCAGAGGCTCCTGACGAAGCGGCGTTGCGTACAAGAGTCCGCCACCATAGTAGCCCGCAATCTTGTCTTCCTCTAAGAGCGTGACCTGATCAGGCTGGCGTGTTGTTGGCACATCAGCAAACTGCGCTCCAAGAATTGCATGCACCTTCACGCGCTGTTTACCAATGCGCGCAAAAGGGATCGGAAGCAGCACTCGCTTACCGCCAGCCACCTCAACCTCAAGGTAACGAAAGAGCTGCTCTGACTGGTCTACCCAGAGATCGACCACTTTACCTCCCACCGCATCATCCGCGCCCACCACGGGTAGACCACGTGGATCCACATCATTGACGGAGACAGAAAATCCGGCGGCTGCACGCATGGGAACAATTTTCAGATGGCCATGACTGTCATGGTCAGGGGTGTCACGACGCGCAGTCCATGCACCAGGGCCAATACCATCGAGCATAGGATTTCCGGTTGGCTCTATAGGAGATCCTGGAAAGTTTCCTATCCGACGAGCAGCTAGAGGTGGCGCGATTTGGTCGCGATGATGCGGAGCGACCATCTCTGATCCATCCGCAAGCCTGTAGGTCTTTGGTTTAGGCATTGCAGGAAACCCCTGCAGATTTGCGTAGTCTTTACGGTCACTATCCAAAGGATAGCCTTCTCGCTTGTTTTCCTGGTGCAGGTAATACACGAGGCCAAAAAAGAAGATCCAGAAGATGTACAGCACGATTTGTGCGACATCGATATACCCTGTTATTGCACCTGTTCCCATGGTCATTCTCCTTTAATGATTGATCAGCCGGGGAATTCAGCCAGACCAAACTTCGAAGCCGGTGTTCTTGGCGTCGTGGATACACGAGGAATCTCGCGTACCAACGGACCAATCGCAACCAGCGTTGCCAACAACAAATAAACCTCGATGTGATAGACGAAGCTATATCCCGTGACAGGATTCACCAAAGCCAGGCCTGCGTCACCATTGACGGCTGCGGTCGAAACGAGGTCGCGGATGACGCCGCCTAACGCAATCGAGATCCC
>JACCDP011185428.1_pt1 | contig 16840 bp, 16 predicted proteins | sample 7445841 | NCBI WGS metagenome assembly JACCDP01 (sample SAMN15323441, study PRJNA562643) | freshwater metagenome | isolation source: river surface water | place: USA:Blue River Watershed | collected 2017-08-17 | reverse complement strand
CGGGTGCACACGCCACGGCGCTGCGGGCTGTTTTGCATCGCGGGGCTCTTGGATTTGGTCTTTTCGACCTCCCGCCCGTGACGCACGAGTTGATTGATGGTTGGCATTAAACGTCCCTAAACGTTTGAAAAAGCGAAAGAAAACTCCCCCGCCCCAATAGCGGGAAAGCCCTCCAGTATAGCCCGGTGTGGCGGGCAGGCCAAATTGAGCGCCGCAGCGGGCCGCCGACGAGGTCAAAAGACCTAAAAGGCCCAAGCAGCCTAAGAGGCCGAAGGGGCCTGAGGAGCTGCCTTCAGCGGATCCACAGCCGAATGGCGTCCCAGGCCCGGCCCATGACGCCGGCCTGGGCAACGGGCTCCAGGGCAAGCAAGGGCTGGTCCATCAGCGGCTGGTCGCCCAGGCTGATCTTGAGCGTGGCAATCGCCTGCCCTTTGGCCAGGGGGGCGACCAGCGGCTCCGGTCGGGCCACCTGGGTCTTGATCCGGCTGGCAGAGCCAGTGGGGACGGCCACAACAATCGGCTGCGGTCGGCCCAGTTTGGCGCGGGGCTGGGTGCCTTTCCAGACCTCGGGCGTGACCACGGCCTGATTGGCCTCGAACAGCTTGACCACCTCGAAGGCGGTATAGCCCCAATTCAGGAGCTTTTGCGACTCGCTGGCGCGGGCGTTCTCGTTGGCCGCCCCCAGGACGATGGACAGGAGGCGGCGGCTGCCGACATGCGGGAAGTCACGCTTGGCGGTGGCCACCAGGCAATAGCCGGCGGCATCGGTGTGGCCGGTCTTGAGGCCGTCGACCGAGGGGTCCCGCAGGAGCAGCAGGTTGCGGTTGGTGTCGTTGGCGGCCGGCGTGCCGGCGTAGCGGTATTTCTTGATCGCGTAGTAGCCGACGAACTCGGGGAAGTCCTGCATCAGGCGGGTGGCCAGGATGCTCAGGTCGCGGGCCGTGGTGAGGTGTCCCGGCGCCGGCAGACCCTCGGGGTTGTTGTAGCTGGTGGACTTCATGCCCAGAGCACGGGCCTGGTCGTTCATCAGTTGGACGAAGCGCTCCACGCTGCCGCCCACTCCTTCGGCGAGGGCCACGGTGGCATCGTTGCCGGACTGGACGATCATGCCCTTGATCAGGTCTTCCACCGGGACCTGCATCTTGGGGTCGATGAACATGCGCGAGCCGGGCATCTTCCAGGCGCGTTCGCTCACCGGCAGCCGCTGCGTGAGGGCGATCTTGCGGGACTTGACCGCGTCGAAGACCAGGTAGGCCGTCATGAGCTTGGTCAGGGAAGCCGGCTCGACCTGCGTGTCGACGTCCTTGCCAGCCAGGACCTGGTTGGCGGTGATGTCCACCAAGAGGTAGCTGCGGGCGGCGATTTCCAGCGGCTGCAGGGCCTGCACGGCGTCTGGCGCAGGCTGGGGCGCCTGCGCCGGGGCGGTGAGGCTGGACAGGGCCAGCAGGAAAGCGGTCAGGACCCGGGCAAGACGTTTCATCGGCAACAAGCGGAAGGACTTCAGGTCAGGTGGCGCACCACCAGGCTCTTCAGGAGGGGCAATTGTCCGTGAAAGAAATGCCCACCCCCGGGGATGACGGTCACGGGAAGTATCTGCGGGCGGGCCCAGTCCATCACCGCCGCCAGGGGCACGGTGTCGTCCGCCTCGCCGTGGACGACCAGTGTGCGCTCGTGCGACTCGGGAGGCAGCGCCGGGACGTTGAAGCGGGAAGCCGCCGTTCCCACCAGCACCAGGCGCTCCCAACGCCGCGAGGGCCACAGCGATGCGGCCACCCGGGTGGTGACGAAGGCGCCGAAGGAGAAACCGGCCAGGGCGAGGGGTCCCTCGGGCGCGGCCTGGTCGATCAGCATCTGCATGTCCTGGGCCTCGCCACGTCCGTCGTCGTGGGCGCCCTCGCTGGCGCCCACACCCCGGAAGTTGAAGCGGATCGACGTCCAGCCGCATTGGACGAAGGCCCGTGCCAGGGTCTGGACCACCTTGTTGTCCATCGTGCCGCCAAACAGGGGGTGGGGATGGGCGATGACCGCCGTGCCACGCGCAGCCACGCCAGGGGCGGACGCGTCGCGCAGGGCCTCGATCACGCCGGCAGCGCCCCTGAATTGCAGACGCTCGGTCTGGGCGTTCATGCGTGCGTCACACCGCCGGACTGCGCGCCCTCACCGCCCCAGCTCGGGCGGGGTGCGCAGGCGCTCGACAACCCGGCCGTTCTTGAGGTGGGACTCGACGATCTCGTCGATGTCGCTGGCATCGACGTACGAATACCAGACACCCTCCGGGTAGACCACCGCCACGGGCCCTGCGGCGCAGCGGTCCAGGCAGCCCGCCTTGTTCACGCGCACCTTGCCGGGGCCGGCCAGGCCCTGGGCCTTGACCTGGGCCTTGCAGCGCTCGAAGCCTTGCTGGGCCTGGTGCTGCGCGCAGCAGGCCTCGCCGCCGGATCGCTCGTTCAGGCAGAAAAAGATGTGGCGCGCGTAGTAAGAGGGCTGGACAGGCTGGGACATGGCGCGATTCTAGGCCGCGCCCCCGGGGCGCGCGTCGCCCGCAGACTCCGCGCGCGAGACCCGCAGCAAGGCGTAGCCCACCACCGCGTAAGGCCACAACCACCCGAGCCACTGCGCCAACCCGTTGAACCGGATGAAGCGCCCCTGCTCCCAGGCCTGCAGCGTGTTCGCGAAATAGGCCCCGGTCGGCGCGGGATTGAGCAGGCTCAGGTGGACGACGGCGGCCAGCATCGCCAGCGAGATGCAGGCGCGCCGTGTCAGGGGCGTGAGCAACAGAGCGGCGAGAAACCCGAACAAGAGACCCAGTCGCACCGGCAGGCTCAGCCAGGCCCAGGCATGCACGGGCCCCCAGCTCAGGGCGGTCGACAGCGCCGTGGCCCCGACGCCGACCAGCACCAGGACGGCCGCCAGGCCGATGCGGCGGCCGATCGACCGCGTCACGGAGAAAGCGAGCAGGCAGGGCAACAGGGCGCCCAGGGCCACGCACAGGAGTTCAGTCCCCGGGCCCAGGGGCTGCAGTTCGACTTCGCGCACAGGCACCCACTGCAGGAAGGGCGTGCCTTCGAGCCATTCGGTCAGGCCCGTCTCCACGCGCTCGAACACCTGGCCCAGGCCCAGCGGCACGGCGGCAGGAAACAGGAGCGCGAAGGGCCAGAGCACCAGCAGGACCAGCGCGCCGCGCGAATCAGGGACGAACCAGACCTCGCGAAAACGGCTCCAGCGCGCGATGCCGCCAGCCCATTCCAGGCCCAGGGCCAGCGCCGCGCCACCGAGTGCGCCGGCCACATTGAGGCCGAAGTCGAGGTTGGAGGGCACGCGCGAGGGCAGGTAGGTCTGCGCCGCCTCCATGGCAAAAGAAAGGGCTGCCGACAGGAGCGTCGCGCCACAGAATGCCGCGACCCGCGCATAGGAACGCTCGCCGATGCGGCGCGATCGCCTGAGGAAGGCCAGCGCCAGCAGGAATCCCAGAGGGGCATAGCCCGCGGCATTGGCCAGCATGTCGAACCCGGTCCAATAGCGGGGCCAGGGGCTCGAGAGAAAGGCCCAGGGGGCGATGCCCTGGATGCGCCAGCCCTCGAAAGGGTAGAGGCTGGCGTAGACGATCAGCGCGACGTAGGCCTGCGCGAGGGGCCAGGCTGAGGTCTTGTGCGCGGTCATGCGCCCGGTCAGAAAGGCTTGACCACCACGAGGACGACCGCCGCCACCATCATCAGCACCGGCGCTTCATTGAACCAGCGGAACCAGACATGGCCACGCTGCTCCTGACCCGCCTCGAACCGCCGCAGCATGCGGGCACAGACGTGGTGGTAGCCCACCGTCATGGCCACCACCGCCAGCTTCGCGTGCATCCAGCCACTGCCCATGCCGATGCGGTAGTGAAGCCAGAGCCACAGCCCCAGCACCAGGGCGGGCACCGCCAAAAGGGTGGTGAACCGGAGCAGCTTGCGGGCCATCAGCAGCAGGCGCTCACGCTCGGGCGAGGGACCGGGCGGCACCATCGCCAGGTTCACGAAGATCCGCGGCAGGTAGAACAGGCCGGCGAACCAGCTGGCCACAAACACGATGTGGAAGGCTTTGACCCAGAGCATGGCACCGAGTGTAGTGACCGCCAGACGAGCCCCCAAAAAAAACCCCGGCAACAGGGCCGGGGCGAGAAGCCTTTTTGCTGTCACACATCAAGGCACCCGCTCAGGGAGGAAAAGCGGGGAGCGGCAAGCCGCCCTCGGCAAATTTAGCAAAGGGGTATGGGGCTTTCAAGTTTCCTGGCGAGGATTTACCCCAAGCCGCAGGCCCAAAGGAGTCCTTTTGGGTTCTTTTGGATGGGGCTCGCGGGTGACAGGCGCAGCGCGTTCATTGGGGCACAATTTTCGGCATGACGCTACACGCCCCCTACCCCCAAGGCCGGCCGCGCCGGCTGCGACGCGACGACTTCACCCGTAATCTGGTGCGCGAACACCACCTGCGGCCGCACGACCTGATCTACCCGGTGTTCGTGCAGGAGGGCGAGAAGCGCCGCGACGCCGTGGCCTCCATGCCGGGCGTCGAGCGACTGAGCCTGGACCTGCTGCTGCCGGTGGCCGAGGACTGCGTGAAACTGGGCATTCCGGTCATGGCGTTGTTCCCCGTGATCGACGCTTCGCTCAAGACGCCGGACGGCCGCGAGGCCTTCAACGCCAGCGGGCTGGTGCCGCGCGTGGTGCGTGAGCTGAAGAAACGCTTTCCCGAACTGGGCGTGATGACCGACGTGGCGCTGGACCCCTTCACCAGCCACGGCCAGGACGGCCTGCTCGATGACACCGGCTACATCCTGAACGACGAGACGGTGGCGGTGCTCACGCGCCAGGCCCTGGCGCAGGCCGATGCCGGCGTGGACATCGTGGCGCCCAGCGACATGATGGACGGGCGCATCGGTTCGATCCGCCAGGCGCTGGAGAAGGCCGGCCACATCCACACGCGCATCATGGCCTACAGCGCCAAGTACGCGAGCGCCTTCTACGGCCCCTTCCGCGACGCGGTGGGATCGGCTTCGAACCTGGGCAAGAGCAACAAGAAGGTCTACCAGATGGACCCGGCCAATACCGACGAGGCCTTGCGCGAAGTGGCGATGGACATCGCCGAAGGGGCCGACATGGTGATGGTCAAGCCCGGCATGCCTTACCTGGACATCGTGCGACGCGTCAAGGACGAATTCCGCGTACCCACCTTTGCCTACCAGGTGTCGGGCGAGTACGCGATGCTCAAGGCCGCCGCGCAGAACGGCTGGCTGGACCACGATGCCGTGATGATGGAAAGCCTGCTGGCGTTCAAGCGCGCAGGGGCCGACGGCATCCTGACCTATTTCGCGCGCGACGCTGCGCGCCTGCTGCGCGCCTGACGCCCGGGCCTCTGACCTGCGCTGGTGCCGATGCAGATCGTCGAGTTCAGGGAAGGCACGCTGCGTCTGCTGGACGCGGCGCCTGCGCAGGCGCCCGCCTCCGGCTTCGTCTGGATCAGCCTGGCACGCGATCAGCTGCAGGCGCAGCTGTCACAGCTGCAGGAGGCGGCGCAAAGGATTGGCGGCTCGCCCTTGCTGGACCTGCACGTCAAGGATCTGGACAACGGCCAGCACCCATCCAGTTACGACTTCACTTCGATCTACGACGTCGTGATCTTCCGGAGGCTGTCCTCGCGCGCGGAGGTCGACGCGGAGATGCCGCCGCCCGCGATCCGGGAAGCCAAGAGCCTGACCACCTTCCGTCGCATCCGCACCCAGGCCATGGGCTTCGCGGTATTCGACCGCCTGCTGGTGACGGTGCATCCGCCCGGATGCACCATGGCCCACACCTGGATCGAACGCTACGCACGGGATGAAATGCAGCACGGCGCCACGACCGGCAACGTGCGTAGCCGCCTGCCCGCCAGCCCCCCGGATCTCATGCTGCGCATGGTTGATGCGATGGTGGACGGCTACCTCGAGTTGCGCCGTCACCTCACGGCCGAACTCACGGCATGGCAGGAAGGCCTGCTGCGTCCGGGCGCGCGCGATGCCGACTGGAGCGCGCTGATGCTGGCGCGCTCGCAGATCCACAACCTGGAAGACATGTGCGAGGCCCAGGCTGACGCGATGCAGGAGTGGCTGGACACTGCGCGTGACCAGCCTGCGCCGATGCTGTCGCAGGGCGAGCGAGATGCGTTGGTGGCCCGCGCCAACGACGTGATCGAGCATATCCAGCGTGTGATCGGTCAGGTACGGCGCATGGAACAGGGCGCCGAGGCGGCGGTACAGATCCACTTCTCCGCGCAGAGCCACCGCACCAACGCGGTGATGCGCACGCTGACCGCGCTGACCGCGATCTTCCTGCCGCTGAACCTGGTCACCGGCATCTTCGGCATGAATTTCGATGCCATGCCGCTGTTGCACCAGGCCCTGGGCTTCTGGATCACCCTCGCCGCCATGGCGACGCTGGCGGGCGCATTGGGCCTGGTGTTCTGGCGCAAACGCTACCTGGCGCGCACCGGCCGCTAGCCCTCAGGCCAGGTGCCTGGCGAAGAAGGCCAGGGTGCGCTCGCGCGCGACGCGGGCTGCGGCCGCCTCGTAGGAGCCCCGCTGGTCGCAGTTGAATCCGTGGTCAGCGGCATAGACATGCACCTCGACACCCGGGTGGGCCTTTTGCAGGGCCTGCACGCCGTCCAGCGGGATCCAGTGGTCACGCTCGCCAAAGTGCGCCAGCACCGGGACGCGCGGCGTGCGCGCGATTTCGGCGGGCGTGGTGATGCCGCCACCGTAATACGGGACTGCCGCCGAGAGGCCCTGGAGCAGGCAGGCCGCGCGCCAGGTGAGGAGCCCGCCCCAGCAATACCCGACCACGCCGACCTTCCCCGCCTGCGCGGCGTGGTCGATGGCGGCCTGGATGTCGGGCAGGACGCCGGGCGCTGGCAGTCCCTCGACGGCCGCCTTCAGCGCGATGCCGGCGCTCATGTCGTCGGGGCCGTAGCCCAGTTCGACGTCGGCCTTGACCCGGTGGAAAGTGGAGGGCGCCACGGCAAGGTAACCCTCGGCGGCATAGCCGTCGGCGACGGCGCGGATATGCGAGTTGACGCCGAAGATTTCCTGCAGCACGACGACGGCGCCGCGCGCCTTGCCGGCCGGGCGGGCCACATAGGCTGGGAAGGCATGGCCGTCGGCGGCCTGCAACTTGAGGGTTTCACCCATGGTTGGCTCCTTGATCTCTGATGCGGCCCTAGCTTACATGGCCCGCGAAATGGCATGGGATCAGGACACCAGCAGCGACAGCAGCACGGCGTCGCGCCACCGACCGTTGATCCTCAGGAAATCGCGCGCATAGCCCTCTACCGCGAACCCGAGCCGCCGCAGCAGGCGGGCGCTGCGCAGGTTTTCGGGCAGGTGGGTGGCCATGACACGGTGCAGACGGTACCGCGTCAGCACCTCCTGGATGGCGGGGGCGGTCAGGGCGTACATGAGGCCACGCCCTTCGAGATGACGGTCCAGGAGGATGCTCAGGGTGCAGGCCTCGAAGTCGCCGCGCTCGATGGCCCAGAAGCTCACGAGCGCACCGATGTCCATCTGGCCGGGAGCGCCGGATGGCGACGCCGGCGGGTGCTTGGGATAACCCACCAGGTGCACCGCCTGTCCCGCCTCCATCGCCGACTGGCGGCGCGGGAGCTCAGACTCCCAGTACGCGGGGTCTTCCAGCTCGGGGGGCTGGGTCATGGCCAGTCGCAGGTGGAAGCGGTTGCGGGCGTGAAAGCGCGCGTACGCGCCGGCCATCGAGGGGTGGGCGCCATGGACCCACCAGGTGTCGTTGTCCATCCAGGGGGGGCCGACGTTCATGCAGCCTCCGGGGACAGCAGACCCAGCCGCTGCCAGCGTGGCACCAGCTCCTGGCAGAAGCGGTCGGCCTGGGCCTGCGGACCTTCGATGCCGGCCTCCTGCAAGGCCGTGGCGAGTGCCTGCGCGGAGCGTGCGCCCCGCTCCCAGGCGAGCAGGCACAAGCGCTCCGTGACACCCGCCTCGACGGCTTGTCCGGTGACGGGACTGGCCAGGTAACGCACGGTGTCGCCGCCCTCTGACCGCGTCGCGAGGGCGTGGTTCAACGCCCGCGCCCGGGAGTCGCCCGCGCGCTGTGCGTCATCGGGGAACACGATGCCCACGCTGCTCTGGGCCACCAGCGCCGCGATCGTCTGGAACACGGGCTCGGCAGGCCCCTCTTGAAGGCCGGCTTGGGCCATGCACTCGCCCAGGGTCAAGGCCGCCGGCGCCTGCTCCAGCGCGGTGAGCAGCTTCTGGCACAGGGCTGCATCGAGGTTCACCGACCCGTAGGGCGTTGCCACCCGGGAGGGAATGGCCGCCGCAGGCCGCAGCAGCACCAGCCCGAGAGCCTTGAGCCGCGCCTCGCGCTGGGCAGGCGACAGGCGCTGGGCGCCGCGCACGAACACGTCGCGCCGGAAGCGCCGGTTCAGGATGAAGTCGTGGGCGGTTTCGCGCAGGGCCGGGTTGAGGTCCAGGTCGTCGATCCGGCAGGCCTTGCGCCGCAGCGCCGTCTCCCCGACCAGGTCGCTCTTGTGGACGGAACATGCGAAACCCAGGCCCGCGGGCTCGAAGCTGCGGGCGAGGTCGGCGAAGTAGGTGAGATGCCAGGACCGGTTGAAGTATTCGTGGGCGACGACGTGGGGATCGTCCCGCAGGATGTCATCGAGCATGCTGCCGGCGCGGGCGTCCTGCTTGAAAAACGCCGCGCCCCCCGTGCGCAGCCGACCCGCGAATTCCACCGCGCCACGGATCCGGTTGACCGTGGAGTCGCCCTGTGCGCCTGCGAGTTCGCTGTGCAGCCACATCAGGTCGCGCAAGGGCTTCTCGGCGGACCAGCCAGGCATGACGTTGTAGCTGACGTACACCACGCCCCCCACCTTGAGCCGGCGACGGATGAATTCGACGATCGCGTGGCGCGCCGCCGAGTGGATCCAGGACCAGACGCCGTGCAGCGTGATGAAGTCGAAGGCCGGCAGGTCTTCCTCCAGCAGCTGCTCGAAGCTCGCGGCCATCCACCGGGCCTGGAGGCCCGCCTGCTGCGCCAGGCCTTGGGCGAAAAGTGCGTGGTCCGGGTTGAAGTCGGTCCCCCAGAAGCGCCCGCGTGGATTGGCGGCCGCATGCAGATTGGCTGAAACGCCCTGGCCGTAACCCAGCTCGCAGTACGTGTAATCGCCGCTGGCCGGGTCGCCCGCGCCATTGGCCAGGCCGTTCAAGAGCAGGGCAAACCGCAGGAAGGAGGGCGCGAGCTCGTGGTAGTAGCCGTGCGAATAGGTGACGTCTGACACGTACCCATTTGACCAATTAGGATTCATTGTTCAATTTGTGTAATTTGAAAGTATTGAAACCATAGAGGGCTGCCCAGGAAAAGGCAAGGACCGGAAACACGCAGGGGTTGCAGCGCCTAGACTCTCCACCCCTGCTGACCGGACTGCACCGCCCATGACCCCTGCGACCTCCTCCCTTCACGCCTCCCAGAAGACCACGATCGACCACTGGATCGGGGGACAGACGGCCGCGGGCCAAAGCGGGCGCCAGGCCGATGTCTTCAACCCGGCGACGGGCCAGGTGAGCGCCCGGGTATCCCTGGCCAGCACCCGCGAGGTGGATGCCGCGGTGGCCAGCGCGCAGGCAGCCTTCCCGCAATGGGCCGAGACCCCGCCCCTGCGCCGGGCGCGGGTGATGTTCAAGTTCCTGGAGCTGCTCAATCAGCACCGCGACGAACTGGCACGCCTGATCACCGCCGAACACGGCAAGGTGTTCACCGACGCCCAGGGCGAGGTGACGCGCGGCATCGAGATCGTGGAGTTCGCCTGCGGCATTCCGCAATTGCTCAAGGGGGCGTACACCGAGCAGGCGTCCACCGGCATCGACAACTGGACGATGCGCCAGCCCCTGGGCGTGGTGGCCGGTATCACGCCCTTCAACTTCCCGGTGATGGTGCCGATGTGGATGTTCCCGGTGGCGATCGCCGCGGGCAACACCTTCATCCTCAAACCGAGCCCGCTGGATCCCAGCCCTTCGATCTACATGGCGCGACTGCTGAAGGAAGCCGGCCTGCCCGATGGCGTATTCAACGTGGTGCAGGGCGACAAGGACGCGGTCGACGCGCTGCTCGAGCACCCTGACGTGCGCGCCCTGTCCTTCGTGGGCTCGACGCCCATCGCGCACAAGATCTACGAAACGGGCGCGCGCCATGGCAAGCGCGTGCAGGCCCTGGGCGGGGCCAAGAACCACATGGTGGTCATGCCCGACGCCGACATGGAGCAGGTGGCGGATGCCCTGATCGGGTCGGCCTACGGGTCGGCGGGCGAACGCTGCATGGCCATCTCGGTGGCGGTACTGGTGGGGGATGTGGCCGACCGCCTGGTGCCGGTGCTCGCCGAGCGCACACGCACGCTGAAGGTGAAGAACGGTACGCAACTCGACGCCGAGATGGGCCCCATCGTGAGCGAGGTGGCGAGGCAGCGCATCGCCGGTTACATCGCGGCAGGCGTGGACGAGGGCGCGAAGCTGGTCGTGGACGGGCGCGCGTTCCAGGGCGCCGCCGCCGGCGCGGGCTGCGAGCAGGGCTTCTGGCTCGGGGGCACGCTGTTCGACCATGTGACGCCGTCCATGAAGATCTACCGCGAGGAAATCTTCGGCCCGGTGCTGGCCTGCGTGCGCGTGAAGGACTTCGGCGAGGCGTTGAACCTGATCAACGCGCACGAATTCGGCAACGGGGTGTCCTGCTTCACGCGCGACGGCAACGTGGCGCGCGAGTTTTCACGCCGGGTGCAGGTGGGCATGGTCGGCATCAACGTGCCGATTCCGGTGCCCATGGCGTGGCACGGTTTCGGCGGCTGGAAAAAGAGCCTGTTCGGTGACATGCACGCCTACGGCGAAGAGGGCGTGCGCTTCTACACCAAGCAGAAATCGATCATGCAGCGCTGGCCGGAGAGCATCGGCAAGGGCGCCGAATTCGTCATGCCCACGTCGAAGTAAGCCCCCCCGAAGCGGCCTGCGGCCGCCTCCCCCCCAAGGGGGCGCCCGCGGCGGACCGGCAAGGCCGGATCCGCGCCGGCACCGGGAACGACCGCGCGACGACAACGATTCGAGGAGACAGGCGGCGATGCAAGAGGGTTCGACGTTCGACTACATCATCGTGGGCGCGGGCACCGCAGGGTGCCTGCTGGCCAATCGCCTCTCGGCGGACCCGAGCAAGCGGGTGCTGCTGATCGAAGCAGGCGGCAAGGACGACTACCACTGGATCCACATTCCGGTCGGTTACCTGTATTGCATCGGCAACCCGCGCACGGACTGGCTCTTTCACACGGAAGCCGACGCCGGCCTCAACGGCCGCGCGCTGCGCTACCCGAGGGGCAAGACACTGGGCGGCTGCTCCAGCATCAACGGGATGATCTACATGCGAGGGCAGGCGCGCGACTACGACCAGTGGGCGCAACTGACCGGGGATCCCGCCTGGCGCTGGGCGCAGTGCCTGCCCTATTTCAAGCAGCACGAGGACTTCCACAAGGGCGCCGACGACCTGCACGGCGCGGGGGGCGAGTGGCGGGTCGAGAAGCAGCGCCTGCGCTGGGACATTCTCGATGCCTTCGCGAAAGCCGCCCAGGAAGCGGGCCTGCCCGCCTGCGACGACTTCAACCGTGGCGACAACGAGGGGGTCGGCTACTTCGAGGTGAACCAGAAAAAGGGCCTGCGCTGGAACGCGGCGCGCGCCTTCCTGCGCCCGACCTGCTACGGACGGCCCAACTTCGAGATGTGGACACGGGCCCATGTGAAGCAGCTGCAGATCGAACCGGGACCCGATGGCGCGCTGCGCTGCACCGGCGTTCAGGTGTGGGACGGCAAGGGCCTGGTGACGGCGCGCGCGCGCGGGGAGGTGCTCCTGTCCGCGGGCAGTATCGGGTCGCCGCAGATCCTGCAGCTTTCAGGCATCGGGCCTGCAGACCTGCTGCAGTCGCACGGCATCGCGGTGAAGCATCACCTGCCCGGCGTGGGCGCCAACCTGCAGGACCACCTGCAGATCCGCTCCGTGTTCAAGGTGCAGGGCGTGACCACGCTGAACACGCTGGCCAACAGCATCTGGGGCAAGCTGCGCATCGGCCTGCAATACGCCTTCACGCGCAGCGGGCCCATGAGCATGGCGCCCTCGCAACTGGGTGCGTTCACCCGCAGCACACCCGAGCAGCCCTGGCCCAACCTCGAATTCCATGTGCAGCCTCTGAGCCTGGACACTTTCGGCGAGCCGCTGCACCGCTTCGACGCCTTCACGGCCAGCGTGTGCAACCTCAATCCCACGAGCCGCGGAACGGTGCAGATCCGCAGTGGCGATTTCCAGGATGCGCCGCGCATCGCGCCCCACTACCTGAGCACCGAAGAAGACCGCAAGGTGGCGGCCGATTCGCTGCGGGTGGCCCGGCGGATTGCGTCGCAGCCCGCCCTGGCCCGCTACCGGCCCGAGGAATGGCGGCCCGGTCCCCAGTACCAGAGCGACGAGGACCTGGCCCGCCTGGCCGGGGACATCGCCACCACCATCTTCCACCCGGTCGGGACCACCCGGATGGGACCGGACACCGACCCGATGGCAGTCCTGGACACCCGCCTGCGCGTGCGCGGCGTGAGCGGCCTGCGGGTGGTGGATGCCGGGGCCATGCCCACCATCACCAGCGGCAACACCAACGCCCCCACCCTGATGCTGGCCGAGCGGGCCGCCCAGTGGGTGGCGGATGGCCAGCGGGCCGGGTAAATCCTGATACGGAAGAGCAAAAGCCGCCGCTACATTCTCGGCACTCATCGCCAGCCCCGGCTGGTGCATCGAGAGGTCCGAGGAGACATCGGAGACTGACAGGAAGAACAAGACACACGGCCGGCGCACAACGCTGTCCGACCCAAAGGCGCCCGCAAGGCGCCTTTGCTTTTTGGGGACAATCGCGGCGCTATGGAATTGATGTTGATGGCGCTGGCGTCCCTGCTGGCGGGGTTCGTGGATTCGATCGTGGGTGGGGGCGGTCTGATCCTGCTGCCCGCGCTGTTTGCCATCTTTCCCAACGCGCCACCTGCCAGCCTCCTGGGCCTGAACAAGAGCGCCTCGGTCTGGGGCACCTCGATCGCCGCGATCCAGTACGGCCGGCGCGTCACCCTGAACTGGCATGCCCTGCTACCCGCCACCGTCATCGGACTGGCGGGCAGTTTCGTGGGCGCGTGGGCCGTGACCATCCTGTCCGCGGAGTTCCTGCGCAAGCTGCTGCCCGTGGTGCTGCTGGCGGTGCTGGTCTACACCCTGATGAAGAAGGACCTGGGCCGGCACCACGCTCCGCACATGACGCGCGGCGCGGAGCGCCTGGCCGCCTGCACGCTGGGTGGAGTGGTCGGGTTCTATGACGGCTTCTTCGGGCCCGGGACCGGCAGCTTCTTCGTCTTCCTGTTCGTGCGCTGGCTGGGGTATGACTTCCTGCACGCCTCGGCCGCCGCCAAATTGCTCAATACCGCGACCAACCTGGCGGCACTCGTGCTGTTCGCTCTCAAGGGCCACGTGTGGTGGCACTACGCGCTGGTGCTGGCCATCGCCAACGTGGCCGGCAGCCTCGTGGGCACCCGGCTGGCCCTGCGTCATGGAGCGGGCTTCGTGCGCGGGGTGTTCCTGGTGGTGGTCTCCGCCCTGATCCTCAAGACCGGCTACGACGCCTTCCTGCGCTAGCCGCGGGACTCACCCGTCCGATAATCCGACGCATGGACGACATCGTGCGCCAGGCCATGGCCAAGTGGCCCAACGTTCCGGATTGCTTCGGATGGCTGGGGCTGGACGCGCGCGGCGGCTGGTACATGCGGGACGACCGGGTGCAGGCGCAGGGACCCTTCCCGGCCGCCAAGGGCTCGCCGCTGCGGCACGACAAGCTGATCGACTTCATCCACCGCAATTACGAGTGCGACGGCCAGGGCTGCTGGTATTTCCAGAACGGCCCGCAACGTGTCTATGTCGAACTCGAGGTGACCCCCTGGATCTGGCGCCTGGAAGCAGACGGGACGGTGACCTCACACACCGGCCGGATGGCGCAGGTGCGGGCCTGCGTGCTGGACGAAGGCGGGCGACTGTACCTGGATACCGATATCGGCCTGGGCCTGGTGCACACGCTGGACATGGACCTGGCGGCCCGGGCCGTGGAGGACGGGCGCTGGGTGCCGCAGGATGCGAGGGGGGAGGACCTGCCGGGGCGCTTCGGCTTCGTGCGAAGCCCCGCGGCGATGCACCGGGCGCGCCCGGCGCCCGGCGTATAAGGGCCGCTTACTTGGCGGCGGCCGAGGCGGCAGCGGCCGGACGGTCCGGGACGGGGAACTTGGCGCCGGCGCTGTTGGCCATGTGGACCACGGCACGGGCAATCTCCAGGTCGTCAAAGTCACCGCCGCCCTGGGCCCCCATGGCGCCCTTGCCCTTGAGGGCGGAATTCACCAACGCCTCCAGGCCGGTCTTGAGGCGGGGGCCCCAGGCACCGGCATCACCCAGTTTGGGCGCGCCGGCAGCACCGGACATGTGGCAGGCGGCGCACTGGGCCTTGAAGACTTCCTCCCCGGCCTTGAGCGCGCGGGTGGCGTCGCGGATTTCAACGGTACCGACCTTGCTCAGACGCTGGGCGACGCCACGCTCCATGTCCTGGGCGGTGATGCCACCCAGGGCGTAGCGCTCGGCCTGGGTGCTGCCAGCGGGCTTGCTGTCGGAGACCACGTAGTAGACCAGCCCGATGATGATGAACACAGGCGCCACGAAGGAGAAGAAGGCTGCCACGAGCAGTTGCTTGGGGGTCTTGATGGGGCCGGTGTGGGCTTCTTCGTGGTTGCTGTCGCTCATGGCGTCCTCGGGAAATACGGGTCTGGAGGTGAAAAAACGAACCCCTGATTATAGGACGGGGGCCCTGCGGGCCTGGCAGCCCCCCGGGCTTGGGCCATAATCCGTGCCTTCCCCCGTGCGGCTGTAGCTCAGTGGATAGAGTATTGGCCTCCGAAGCCAAGGGTCGTGGGTTCGATCCCCGCCAGCCGCGCCAAGAATCAACAACTTACGACGCGCAAGGCGTCCTAAGAAGTAGCCGCCAATCGCCCCTTGAGGGCATCGGGTGGTCAAGTGGTGGTCAGAGCGAGACCGCACACCCAACGGCCTCATGGCGCCGGATGAATGGCAAGGCAACCGACTGCTCGGTGCGCCGTTCGACGCTCCACGCTAAAAACGACCTAGCTTCTCCGGCGCGATGCACTGCGTGGCAGGGCGCACAGTTCGGGAGGCCTGCGTTCGAGATGATCAGCGCCTTGACGTGAGAGACAGAACGATGCGCCCAGCGTGCCACCCGCGTACCCCTTTGATCTCGGACGACGAGTTGTCCGCACTGATGCGAGGTTCCTCCGTCTGCGTCCCGGCGGAACCCCCAATTGGCGTCATGTTTGCGGACCCGCATCCGGTTGTGACCGACGGACTGTTCAAGACCTTTTCGTGTCACCCGGACTTCGTTGTCAAGACCTGCGTGTCTGACGGCGCCTCCGCATGGCGCGAGATCCTGAAGCTTGAGCCGGACATCTTGGTGATGGAGCTCACCTTAGGTGAAAAAGACAGCCTGAGCCTCATCAGGGATCTGAGAAAAGAACGGCTAAAAACACTCCCCGTCATCTTCACGCAGGCCGGCATGCTTGGCGCCCTGGAAGCGATTGCGGCAGGCGTCACGGGTCTGGTGTTCAAGTCCCGGCCCAAAGAAATATTGATGGAATGCATTCGCGAAGTTCATCACGGGAGAAAGTGGCTGGATGATGAATTCTCGGTGTCGACGAGGGCCGTCGATGATGTTCCGCTCACACGGCCGATCTTCATGCAGATGCTCACGCTGAGAGAGCTGTCGGTCGTCCAACTTCTGATCCGCGGGCGATCCAACAAGGAAATCGCGAGCACCTTCTCCATCTCCGAGGGGAACGTCAAAGTTCATCTCAAGCACATCTGCCAAAAGCTTCACTGCGACAGCCGGGCGGGCCTGCTTTCACGCATCCGACATGATTTCTTCTGAAAGGGATGTCATCCAACCGGTTGGCCGCAAGGAAGGCCGCCGACCTGGCCATCCCTGACCCCCGCCACCACGACACAACGCTGCGTCTTTTGAAAATGGTGCGGCACGCCGTGGCAGCGGCCCGATGATCACTTGAACAAACTCGGCGGCGAGATGACGCCGTAATTGGGCCCAACACCACCCGACAGGGGCGGTGGGCATTGGTTGCTCATTTTGGCCAGGATATATTTTTCGTTGCCACCTACCGCGTCCAACAACTGCAGACAGGCAAAGCCAACGATGGTTGATGACGCCCCCGAGACTACTTGCTCGAGAACGGGAACCACCACGAATTCGCACTGCCGAGTGCCAGCTGCGCTGCAATTTTTGACGATGGTGAACAAATTAGTTTTGACACCCGTTTGCATCCAGACCGTATCGCCGACCGACAGGCTGATCGGGTTGCCCGCCGCGATCAGTTTCTCAATGGTCGTCGCCCCCGAGGCTTGTGTGTCCAGCGATGTCCACTCGCCCGACCCACAGTTGGCATAGTGATACAGCGATCCGATCTTGAACTCCGGCACTTGCCCGGTCACGGGGTCCACACGCGGCGCTGCAGGCTGCGTACTCATGTCCCAGAACTTTTCGTACAAGCATTTTGAAACCGCATAGGGAAACAAGCCGCCTGGCTGGATGCGCCCAGGGCTGCTCACTCCCGCCACCGCCGTGACCCGCACCGGTTTGGCATACACCCCCCAGATACTGGCCAGAAAAGTACGCACGGGCCCCT
>JACCDP011458548.1_pt1 | contig 16844 bp, 24 predicted proteins | sample 7445841 | NCBI WGS metagenome assembly JACCDP01 (sample SAMN15323441, study PRJNA562643) | freshwater metagenome | isolation source: river surface water | place: USA:Blue River Watershed | collected 2017-08-17 | reverse complement strand
GCGGAAGCGCGCTCCGCGTGGCGCCGCGGCTGCGCGGCGGCGCGAGCAATACGAAAAGCCACAAAGTTGCGCACCGCCGTCGCGTCGCCACACAACAGCCGAACTGCGCGCCGCGAGCTGCTCCGGGCGCGCTTGGGCCTGGGGCACCTCCTGCCGGAAGCGCGCTTCTTGGCGCGTAGCGGCGGCGTGGTAGTCGCGGCCTTTCTGAATGCGGGAATGTCTGACACCGCCGGCGCGGCGCCGCGCGACCGCCGCGCGGCCCGTCATCGACCTCCCATGGTGCCCATGGACTCTGGCCACATCACCGGACACGCGGGCGCGCCAAGGCGAAGCTTAAGCGCACAGGAGGTTGCTGAGCACGTATCCGAAGCGGTCCAACGCGCCTGCCAGCCCCTGTGTGTGACCAGCCTCCTTGTTGCGCGCCTCCAGCTCGGTGAGCGCCCACTGCAGGTGCTCGACGCGTAGCGCGTGGTACAGGCGCAGCTACGCCAGCGCAACCGCCGGCGAGCGTGCTCGGCCGCTGTGGCAGTGGGGAGAAGCCCAAGGACGAGCCCAAGCCAGCACCGCCGGGTTCGCCCAGCGCTGCCGTAGGGGTCACGCCGCGCCGCGCGACACGCTCCACCGCGGCGGGCGTTCTCCAAGGCGTCGCGGGCACCCCACCGGTGCGTTGCGCGCGCGGCGCCGAGTTGGTTGTTGCCTTGTCTGGGTTTGGTGTCCATGACGCGCGCCATCGCGCCGCCGCGCGCCTCGCGTAGACCCCGGACGCCGCCAAAACGATGACGACGCCGTCGCGCGCCGGCACGCAGTCGCGCGAGATGGGGGCGCAAGACGTCACGCTGACGTCTGCGCAGAAGGCGCGTGTGGCGTCGGCGTGCACCATGCTCCCATACTGACGCGCGCTCCACGCAGACCCAGCTTGAGGCCTGGGCGAAATACGTCACGGGCACCTGGTTTCGCGTCCTTTCGATGTTTGCCAATCAATCGCAACGTGCGAAAGCGGCTGGTCGCCTCCGTGCGATGTCAGACATGCCCTTCGATGTCAATGAGACAGACGACAACGTGCTGTTCGGTAACGCCATCCTCGCCTGCAAGGGCAACATCGATGGGTGCGCGCCGCCGTTGCGCGCGACCGCTCTGCTTGCGTTGACGCGCGCTGCAGGTGGTCGGACCTGATTTCGGTGCTTTACACACCTGAGCAAGTAAGTGTTCCCTCCGACACAATCCGAACGCCGGAGCACCACGTGCTGCGCCCGTGTGAGACTGCACGGGTGCGGCACGCGCACGGTGCGCTTGCAGCGCGCTCGGCAGGGCTGACATGTCTTCTGATGACAGTTGGAAGAAATTGTCCAGAGCATATCAGCGCAAGGGTGCGTGCGTTTCCGAGCCCGCCGCGTGGCGCAACGCGTTCACACCACCCGCCGCAGGATCTTGCCAAACTCCACGTTGACGCTGCGTCGCGACCCGGCCAATGAAGACTCTTTCTTCGTCTATGACGGCCTGCATCGCGTTGCTGCTGGGCGCAAGGTGCGCGTGGCTGCTTGCTTGTTCGCGCTCGCCGCTGGCTTGTTCGCGCTCGCTCTCTCAGCGCTGACTGCGTTCATCAGCTTCACTCGGACACGGTGCTGAACTGGTCAGCTACTGTGTTCCCTACGGAGACGCCAGAGGACCTCCTCATCGCCCTCGGCCTGGCCGCCAATCAGGGCGGCAACGCGTTCGACGCGTCGCCGTCCGGCCTGTTGCGCAGTCTTTCCCGTGTATGGCGTCGGGCCCTTCGCCTCTTTGAGAGCCTTGGCCGACGATTGATTTAGGGTTGGTATGAAGTTGGCAGCGTCAGACAAGACATTTGTGTGCAATGTGGGTGTGAGAGGGTTAGGGCGCGCCAAAAGAAGCGCGCCGGCGTAGCGCAGAAGGAATCTATGTGACACGTCAAGTATGGCGCGCTCCGCGCGCCGCCGGCGCGCGCCGCACCGCCGCCGCTCGCCCCGCAGGCACAGTACACCTTCGCGCAGCCGCCCGCGGCGTGAGCAGGAGCCATACATCACTCCTCGGGCCGGTGGCCACCGTCCTTGCTTTTGGCTATGTGCGACTTGAGTGACTTGTTATGCCAGAAGGCTTTGCCGCACGCGCACTTCCACTTGTGGGTAGGGTGCTTATCGCCAACGTGCTTCTTGAGCTGCGCCGCGCTTGGAAAATACTTCGAGCACTTGGTGCACTTTTGGGCGTTCTCAGGGGGCACCACGTGGTACAGGAAGTGCAACTTGAGCGCCTTGCGGCTGCTATAGGTCCTTCCGTTTTCGCAGTCATCAGCGCCGCACTTGTATGGCGGCGGGCCCATCGCCTCCGTGAGAGCCTTGGCAGACTAGGGTGCTCGTGCACAAACGTGAGCGGACGCGCGACTTGCCCGACGCACGCGCCGCCGCGCGCAGTGCAAGCGTACAAGCGCGCGAAGGCGTCGCGCGCGCACCTTCCCAATCTCGTGCGGCGCCACGAGCGTCATGAGAGTGAATGTTGCGAGCTGCAACCTTTCACGCGTTGTTCTGCGCGCGCGGGCCGCTGCGCGCGTGCGAGGTCGCGAGCGCCCTCACGGCGAGGCTTCGCGCGTCGGCGCGGGGCCGCTTCTGGTTGACGGTGCGCAGGGCGGCCTAGCCTCACCGTTGCGTGTTCCTGGCGGTTAGCTCGAACCGCGTGCTGGTTGGACAGCGGCGCGCGGGCTACGCGGCGGGTGAGAGCGCCGCTACGACGGGCGCAACGGCGGGACAGGCGCGCGAGGTGGCGTGTGGTTCTCGAACGACGTCCTCGCGTCGTCGTCTTCGCGTCGAAAATGCGAAGACGCTGACGTGTGACGAGCGTCGTGTCGCCCTTGGACCGCCGACCGCGACCAGTCCTGCCGCCCCTCTGTCTGCGCCATGTTCAAGCGGGGCAGCGGTCACCCAGCGTTCAGCAGGCACACTGCCGCTACGGGCCCTGTCGCGGGCGCGGGCGCGGTCGCGAAGCCCAAGGACACGCCCATGACAGCTCCGCCGGGTTCGTCCAGCCCTGCCCCAGGGGGCACGCCGCGCCGCTCGACACGCCTCACCGCGGGCGGCTCTCCCGAGGTCGCGGACCCCCCACCGGTGCGTTGCGCGCGCGGCGCCGAGGTGGTTGTTGCCTTGTTAGGGTTGGGTGTGATGACGCGCGCCCATCGCGCCGCCGCGCGCCTCGCGTAGGCCCCGGACGCCGCCAAAACGACGCCGCCGCCGTCGCGCAAGGGCGCGACGACGACTGAGAAGCCGGCGAACACGGCAAGGCAGTCCAAGAATCCAGCAGCGTCGACGCCGTCTGCACAGCCTCCACAGCCAGCCAGCAAGCCAGCTCCGCCGCCGCCGCAGCCGCCGCCGCCGCCGCCGCCGCAGCCGACACCGTCGCGCACCGGAAAGAAGCCGACTGCGAAGGGGGCGGACACGGCGAAGCCGAAGGACAATAAAGCTGCGCCGACGCTGTCTGCACAGCCTCCACAGCCAGCCAGCAAGCCAGGTCCGCTGCCGCAGCCGCCGCCGCCGCCGCCGTCGCAGCCGCAGCAGCCGCAGCCGCAAGCGCAAGACGTCACGATGACGGCTGCGCAGAAGGCGCGTGTGGCTTGGCTGTGGTTGACGTGCAAGCATGCTCCCATACTGACGCGCGCTCCACGCAGACCCAGCTTGAGAATTGGGCTAACCACGTCAAGGGCCTCTCGGGCGAGCTGGAAACGCTGCGTGCGTCCGCCGCGGACGGCATCCGTCGGATGTCGGAGCCGCCTTTTAGTGTCGACCCGTCGGATGACGCCGACAAGCTCTTCACAAAAGCCATCCTCGCCTGCAAGGGCAACATCAAAGGGTGCGCGCTGCCGTTGCGCGCGACCGCTCCGCTTGCGTTGACGCGCGTTGCAGGTGGTTGGACCTGATTTCGGTGTTGTACAAGCCTGTGTCACGTCATGTTCCCTCCAACAAAATCACAACGCCGGCGGGCAAGGGCAGAGTGCGCGAGCTTGAGCCTGGACGGGTGCGGCACGCGCATGGTGCGCTTGCAGCGCGCGCTCGGCAGGGCTGACATGTCTTCTGATGACAGGTGGAAGAAATTGCCACGAACATAGCATTTTCTGGGTGCGTGCGTTTCCGAGCCCGCCGCGTGGCGCAACGCGTTCACGCCACCCGCCTCAGGATCCGGCAAGACTCCACGTTGTCGCTGGTTTGCGATCCGGCCATTCCAGACTCTTTCGTCGCCTATGACGGCCTCCATCGCCTTGAGGCCGGGAGCAAGGTGCGCGTGGCTGCTCGCCGGCGTGGCTGCTCGCTGACTCCGTTCTTCCATCAGGCTTACCCGGGCAAGGTGCTGGAGTGGCCATCTGTTGTGTACCCCCAGGGGACGCCTGTGGACCTCCTTCTCGCCATCGGCCTGGCCAACAACCAAAGCATGCTCATGCAGAACGCATTCGACGCGTCGCCGTCCGGCCAGCTGCGCAGCGTGCTGCAGCAGGTGGTGCGCTTTGAGCCCGAGCTCCAGTTCCCGGCGTTCAGCAAGCGAGTGAAAGTTGTGCTGCCCACTAACCTGAGTGTCCTTGGCGTGCCCGAGACCGTGCAACCGGCCACTCTCGCCGGTGTCCTGTATCCGGTCTACCTCAAGGCCTGCGTGGGCGAGCTGCTCAAGGAGGTTGAGTACGAGAGGGACGTCGACGGCGTGCTCAAACAAAAGGATGTCCCGCTCACGTTCAATCATCTACTTGAGGACAAGGGCTGGCCGTCTGCTGCGCTGGCCATCGGCGATGCAGTGCACTTCCTGGAGGCGCTCCGTGCGCCCCCAGAGAATCAGAGAAGCATCGTGAAGGAGCTCTTCAAAGCCTACATAACCAAGTTTTTCGACGTGCCAACCTACGACAAGGCGACAGCGTATGATGTGAAGGACGTCATCCTGGGCATCGCGCCGCTGGCACTTAAAGTGGCAAAGGTTAAATACATGGTCCCCGACGAGGACGCCATGTTCGAGATCATCGAGCATGGTCGTCTAAACGGTGAAAGGTTTGTCCTCATGGCTAATGAAGGCGGCATCATGGATAAGGCGATTGAGGCGGTGAAGAAGTTCGGCAACGCGGCGACGGCTGGTGCAGGGGCATCAGGAGCAGGAGCAGCAGGTGTCGACAGCGATGCGGGGCTGGGCAAGCGCAACCGTTCCTCGCCGGACAAGTATGCACCGGAAGATAAGCGCAGCAAGAGGACGAAGGCTGCCGGCGACACGGACAAGCAGAAGGACAAGGGCAAGGGCAAGGCTTCTGAAGCTGCCGGTGACTCGTCGGACGACGCCTCGGAGGACGACGATGACAAGGTGCATGCGGCGGCTGACAAGGGCTTCATAGCCGTTGTGGACGCACACGGCGATCTGATCGACACCAAGAACCTCAAGGGCGATGTGACGAGCGACAAGAAGATGCCTGGTTCTAAGATGACGATGCTCAAGGCCGCCGAGCTGGTGGTCGGCAGCGGCGTTCAGAGCAAGCCGAACGTGATCCCAGGCCGCCTGAGCCAGTTGCTGACCGATGTCCACGAGGGTGTCACTGAAGAGCAGGGGGGCACCGTGGAGTGGTACCAGAATCGCAATGGCGGGCCTTCGGATCCGCTCGAAAGGGTGACCAAAAACGTCCTTATGACTAAGGAATGCGCGGAGAGGCGGTATACGGTGCGTGTGGCTCGTTTCTGCGCGCTTGAACAATCACCTGACGCGCTTGCTCGCAGACCACCGGCCCGCTCAGTGGCGGCAGCGAGCGCCCGGACATTTCGCTTGCCAAGCTGATTGCCTTTTTCTTGCAGTTTGCCGAGGAGGACGAGCAAAACACGGTGCGTCAGTTTTTACGTTTGTTGCTACAGCTTGCCTGCCTCACGCGCCCACCCCTCTGCGCGCAGATGCTTTTGCGGCCTGAACGATTTGAGGAGGTGCTACGTGAGGCGGAGAAAGCCTTCAACGTGAAGGCAGAAGACATCGAGGAGGTCTTCTTCATCAAATCCGCACTCGAGGCCCTCACCGGCCATCTGGACGAGTATCGTTTTCGGATCATGCTTGAGGAAGACGAGCCGTTCGAGGTGCGGAAGGCCCTCATGAACAAGCTCAAGCTGGACAAGGCCGGGAAGCCTACGGCGAGCCTCTCAAAAGCAGAGGTGGAGGACTTCAAGAAGAAGTATAACGAGGCTTGGGTGCGTGTCTGCGCTGCCTTGCGCACATGCGCTACGCCTGACGCTTCGCCCTGCAGGATAAGGCGGCCGCGCGCTTACAAAAATCGCGTGCGGCTCTGGGCCTCGGACGACTTCCCCGCTTCGGCTTGCGCTTTGATGAGGTCGAGAAGGGCAACGGCCAATTCGTCCCCGTGGGCCCCAACTGGCACTCCAGCGAGAAGCTCGTCATCCGGATTGGCGCGGACGGCGGGGGCGAGAAGATTCTTACAGTCTACCACGGCCTTCGCTCCGCGCTGATGCTCGTGGAGGTGGCCAAAGATCTGGACGATCCGGACCCTGTCGACATGGTGCCATGTGTGTTCGAGGCGACACCATGCGGCGGCTCGCTGCTTTCCGGCCACGCGCGGTTCAACGGCGTTCATACCATCGCGCTGCGACCGCCGTTGGCAAAAAAGGGCGAGCACAAGATCCGCCGCTCCTTCAACATGCGCTTCCGTTGCGCCGATGACGAATCCGAGGCGGCTGCCGATGCCGACTGGGACAAAGTGGCGGAGCGATGGGCCCCCTCGTTCGTGCAGGAGACTGAAATGCGCAAGCTTTGGGTAGCTGGCGTGGAGAAGATCTTGGAGCACTACAAGGCGAACCCTTGTGTTCTGCCTGCGTACGTACGCAAAGAGATTGCCGAGTACGCTTCCTTCACAAAAAATGTGGAGCACGCGGCTGTTGCGAAGCGGATCCACGCTGGGCCCTGCCCTAGCGCGTCGGTGGCCCTGGTGAATGCGGAAGAGACCGCGGGCTTCATGACGGCCATGTTGCCCGAGCTGCTCAAACAGACACGGGAGTTTGTGCCGTGGGTGCGCGCCGCAGAGAAGTGGGCGCCGCATCTGCTAGTCGAGCAAGCGGACGACGTGCCGATGGCGGCGGACGATGAGGAGGGTGAGGAGGGTGAGGAGGATGAGGAGGGTGAGGAGGGTGAGGAGGGTGAGGGTGAGGGTGAGGGTGAGGAGGATGAGGAGAGCGATTCGGACGCAGAGTAGTGCGACTTGAACGCCTGTCATACATAGCCGGTAGCACCTTAAAACCCCGCGGCACATTTTCGCAAGCCTCGAAGACGGTGACGTCATCGTCTTCGCGGTGCATCCGCGAAGACAGTTTTCCGTCAACTGCTTGCGGGCTTGTCATCAACCGATCCACGGCAGTACGGCACTCATATTCACCCCCTCGCCGCGCCGCATCTTCGCCGCGCGCTCTGTGACGAGCGCCGACCAAGGCGCAAGCTCGCACGCAGCACGCGGCGTGCTGTCGTGACCCGCAAACCCTAGCTCAACACCCGCGGCCTCGCCCTGCCGCGGCCTCTGGCCTGTCGTCGGCGCGCGCACATGCGTTGTCATGGACCTGGTGCGCTTTGTTGCGGGCGTGCGCGCGGCGGCAGGCTGCCGCGCCGTGTGCGCCTGCCGCGCAGCCTGCATGTGCTGTGCCTGCGCGCCTGCTTGTGCCCTGCGCGCTTTGCCGTGTGAGCGGCAGCCTGTGTGTGCGTCCTGCCCTCACAACGCCCGTGACCAGGCGTCGCAACGCGCGGCGGAGAAGGAGAACCCGTTCGCGCCCTTCGGTGCCGGCATCCCGCCGGAGTTTAAACCTAAGCCTCTGCGCGTAACAGACGTCTTGCAAGGGCAAGACGACGTTGACACGACCTACGTTCTTGCCCAGCCTGCCCCGTTCTTCTCCGCGCGCCCGCAAAACGTGCAGTTCGCGCCGCGGGCGGCTGGTTCGCACGGGCCGTCGCTTCGCCTCGAGTCTGTGCACAGGGAGAACGGAGGTGCGCCCGCGCTCTGGGGCTGTGCCTGCTTGCGCGTCTCCGTCTAAACGACCTTGTAACACGCCCGCCGCCGTCAGAAGTGGAGTGGCGCGGGGCTCGGAATTCGACAGCAAAGTCGGAGTTCACATACACTGGCAAGGCCACTGACACGGTGGGCCTTGCCAACGTTTTGTTCACCATGAATGGCGGGCCAAAGCCGATCGATGTGTACGTCATCACGCCCACTGCGCATTCTGGCGAGGCCTCCGTCTTCACCGCGGATCGCTTGAACTTGTCCATGCGGGTGGTGTTCCGCATTTTTCGCGCTATCCTGTGTCGCATGGACATCAACGGTCGGCCCTTGACCGTGCTTCCATGGCAGGTGAATATGGGCGACCTCACGCCCAACCCGGCGTACGACGGCTTGGGCGTTTTCAACTCGAACTGCAGAGGTCGAAATTTTACTTCCACGCTTTCGACCCAGCACACCGACGCGATTGCTGCCTACCTCGCGGACGTGTTCGCGGACAACGGCACAGGCCTTGAACGGCATTTGAAGGCTGCTGAGAAGGAGGATCTGCCTTTTCTGCGCACTGTGCTCGCCTCCTTTCGCTTAGCGTACTTTGCGCCGCGCTTCCGCGCTGCCCTGGGTAAAGAAACTGTGAAGCGCGACCTCGCCATGCAGTTTCCGTTTGACCTGGAGCGCTCCGTTGACCTCAGCATCTTTGTTTGGTTTGCACGGACTGTGTGCGCCTTTGCGCTCGGCGCGGACGGGCAGCCCGGCCCGCCTCTCGACATTTACCTCGCTCCGACACGAGAGTTCTACAAACTCCTTCTAGCGTTCAAGTCGTCCAATGGCCAGGCACTCCAATGTGTGTGGTACCACCAGCTCAGCATTTCTGGTCTGCAGGGCGTCACCGTGGCCTATGGGGTGCTTCCAGGTGACACCGTGCCGGAGGGGAACTGCGCGCTGCACGCGCTGCTGCCCGTTGCAAACAACCCCGTGCTCAACGCAAAGGTGCGCCCTTGGCCGCACTGCTTGGCCTAACAGCGCTCTCACGCACCGGCGCACATGAACGTTGGACTGCAGATGTATAACGGTGCGCGCATGCCCGTGTGACACGTACGCTGCTGCCGTTTCAAGCTGACTTGTGTGCTGCGCAGCGGCCGACGCGCACGTGGGGGACGATCGCTTCATAAAGAACGCTGTTCATGTAGGCAGGGTTGCCAACGAGGCGATGCTGAAGCGTGCCAAGACAGACGCGGTGCGTACGGCTGCCGACAAGGCCCATGAATCCGAGACCGAGCTCATTTCGAACTTGCGCGCCACTACCGGCGCCTTCCGCCTTGAGGTTGGCGTGCGTTTGGAATGCAAGGCGTCCGGCCCGACGCTCGGGTCACGCTTGGAGGCTGCGTTCTCGGAAGTGTCTGCCAACTTCGACCGCGCGCTTGGGGGCAATGCCACGCAAAAATTCACCGGCCTCAACCGCGACGACCTCTACACCATCATGCAATACCGTGTGGACAAGTTGCGCGATGTTCGGCATGCGCTCGCGGACGCCATTGACAGGTCCTCCGTGGAGGCCTCATATGAGCAAGAACTGCATGCCTTGGTGAGCTTCATCGGCGGGTGGATGTTGCACCGCATGGTGCGCGCCGCGCGTTGTTGCGCTCTCGTGTGCGCGCCTCACACCCACCTCACGATAGGTGCGGCACGCGCCATTTCACGAGGACACTGGGAAACAGTGAGTTCACCTTGACCACTGCCTTTGGTTGCCAAAACTCGGCTCACGCAGCGCGCGCCGCAGGTTCCGCGACATCGCACGCGTGTTGCTCAGCCTTTATGATGCAAGCACCAACATCCCGGTTGCGGATGGCGCCATGGAGGGGCTCTTCAAGCAAAGCTTTCCGTGCCTTCCTCCCGCCCTGTTGGACGCGAAGCTCGACATAAACGCTGTCACTGCCCTTTCTATCGCCGTGCGGGACGCCATCGGCGCGCACAATGGCTCGCACATGCTGCGGTGCATCCAAACAGCGCGCCGCTTTGACACGCACATCAGAACCGCCAGAAGCCGCGCCGCGGTGTTGACGCTGCTCCTGGAGCTCGCGTTGCTACAGTTGCTTGAACGCATGTCGTCGAGGTCTTATGTTCCGGTTCGTTTGATTGGTGCTTCCGAGGGCCATCATCGTGGCAACGACACAGTCACTGTCACGGGATGCCGCGTGCTCATCGGGAAATCAAAGTCCAAGAAATACGAAGCCGACAGCGTGGTGAGCATCTTCAATAGCAACGTCATGCTACATCTCGGGCGCCGTATAGATGACAAAGGCGAGACGGAATTTCGCATGCTCCTCGGCCTCTTGCTCTTCGCGCCGCTCATAAGCCGCGACAAGTGGCCCGAGGCGTTCGGCAAGCCGGGAAAGCGCGTCTGGGGTAGCCTGCGGAAGAGTTCCCCAGCTTCCGAGCTCGCTCGAGGACTTGTGTGCGACCTGCAGTCGCTGAGAAAGGACGTTTCGAATGAGACGGCCGCCGTGCTCGTCGTGGACATGCTGATCGCGAGCGTGGCGTGCACGCTTCACCTTCCGTGTGCGCAGACTGCGGCGTTTGTGGGTACGAAGCGCACGTATGGCTTCTTCACGTTTTCTCCGCGCCCCGTGGCTGAGGGCGGGCCTGCACGCGATGCTGACGTGATGAAGAGGCTTGAGGCGTTTTTGCAGAAGTTTCCGGCGGATCTGTGCCACGTCAAGCCTGCCCCAGCCGAGACGCTGGACTACTTGCTTTTCAAGAGCCATGCATTGAAGTCGTACAAGAAGCGTATCATCGAAATTCGGGCCCGAAGCAGTGGAGAGCCCCAAACCGGAACCCTGTCGGACTTGCACAACCCTGATGCGCCTTTCGACGACGACGGCGACGCCGTGCATCCGTCTAAGCGCCCGCGGCTCGACCCGGGCCGCGTCAAGGGGCGGTTTCTTATCAACGATGCGGACTGGGGTATAGATGTCCTGGTCAACCGCATTTCTTATTTGACGCCTGTGAAGCTTCGCTTCTACGTCATGGAGTTGATGCCTCGCGTGCCGCTGGATTCGACCTCCGACGACGTGCTGCGTCTCAAGCTCCGCCTAGGCGCGTGCGTCATGCGTGCGTCGCCTGGTTTGGAGAACTCACTGCAGCTTCCTTGTCCACGTCGCAGCGGCCTTCTTGCACGCGAGTTGTCACGCCGATGCCTTCGTGTCGCGCTGTGTTCGTGGCGTCGACGCGGATGCGGCGCTTGCGCTGGGCCTCATCACGGCCGACGCAGCTGAGGGACTGAAACAATCTTCGGTTCAGGTTTGGAAGCCACCTGCGCTTGTGGGCGCACCGCTTAGTCCTGCTGGCCTCCGCGCAGCCTTCGAGGATGACGGCCGCGTTTCGCGGGACATTGCGTGCGGGCTCGCACGCAGTCTTAGAACTATCTTGCTCATGGCTACGAGACTGTCGGCGGACGCCGCTGAGATCGCAGTGCTGCCCGCGATAGATGGCCTCGCTGCCGTGACAGTGGCATGCGCCCCTGACATGTCAAAGGCTGACGCGAACGATCAATGGGTCCAGCTGTTGCGTTGGGCCACCGTGCACAAGGCGTGGCCCGCAGCCACTGGTTATCAGGAACCACCCTTCTATCGGCAGTGGTGTCAGGGGTACGTCCTCGCGCGGTTGGAGGCGATTCTCGACGCGATTAAGAACGGCGTCGAAGAGGACCTTCCTGAGAAGGACTACCACATGCTCCTGGTCGTGTCCGCGCTGGCGCTTGGGTCGCATCGCGGCAGGACGACCGGACTGCATGTTCTGCGCAGAGCAGTGCAAGGCTCATTAGCACCTGTGAACGGGGCTGGTGAATCCTTTCCCTTCGCACCGTGGGTGAAGCCGAGTACAAGCCTTCCGCCCGGCGAAAAGTTTACCTGCGTCCTTGCTATTCCCGCAACGGCGTTTGTGACGCGGTGGTACGTCGTACACGTGACGGCGCGAGATGACGAGCACTTGTGAGCATTTGTGTGGTGACACGTCATCGTCTTCGCGGCGCCTCCGCGAAGACGCCTCGCTTGCTCCGCACCGCACCGCCCCCTTCCTCTTCTGTTCCGTGTCTTGCCCCGCTGAGCAGCCGTGCGTCTCTCGTGCGGCTTCGGCTGCAGCCGGCGCGTTATGGTGCATACGCGCGCGAAAGCCGCCTCTGAACAAAGGCCCACCCGGGTTTGCACTCGGCGCTCGGCGCTCGGCGCTCCCGCGCCTATAGCGAAAAACACTCAAGCCTGCGCTGTGCTCGCTGCGCAACAAAGGTGTGCGCCCGTCGCGCGCGTCGGAACTTGCGCTGCGTGCCGCGCGACGGCACGGAGCGTTCCATTTTGCAGCCTAGGGTTGACGTCTTCGCAGCTCCCGTGCGCCCCTTAGCGCCGCACCGCCGCGAAGCCGCCCACGCGCCGTGGGCTTGAGCAACGTTGGGTCGTCGTGTTACCTCGCCGTTTTGCATCTTCTCCTTTTCCTGAGCTCAAACTGGGGTAGCCTAATCAGCTCAAATGTTGGCAAGCAGCGCAAGGCGGACGCGCGGACAGCCTTCAAGCATGTCCTTTATCGCGTCCTGACAGACATGCAGAATAACGCACCTGTCACACCTTCGGACCTTGCGCAGCTGAACAACGGTGTGCGTGATGTTGTCGAAGCTGGCGTTTCCCACGAGTTCAGAGACAGGCGCGCTGCATTGTCATGCACTTCCCGTGACATGTCAGCTCATGCGTTGCCGCCCACGGCGTTCGCAGCCACGAGGTGTTGACGGCTTTGCTTGGTCAAGCTGGTCTTGCTCACGATTGGTCCAAAGCATTTGTGATGGACGAGTACGCCCGTGCCGAGGAGTCTGGTGAAGAAAAGACAACTGACATCACGGCGTCGCTCATCTTCAGCTGCAAACTGGCGCCTGACGTCCGATGTATTACCGATTGCCTCCTTCACGCGCTACACAGTCGGCGTTTTGCACGAAACAGCGACGGCGTGGATGTATGGTGGGACGTGGTGCATAAGTTTCGTGAGCTTCCGGCAAGCTTTGTCCTTCACGTTGGAATGTTGAACCGGATGGAGAACGGGGGCGCCGAGGTCTTGATGCAGCGCCCGTTTGCCATCACGGAGACCATTGACCTTGGTCATCCCGCGGCTTCCACCAGATACGCTGAAACCCGTGGCCAGGACGGTCTTGCTTTTCTGAACGACGATCTTAATGCGGCTGGTCAGACTGCTCATTACAAGCTCGTGGGATGCGTCATTCACACCAACGCAAGCGGAGGCCATTTCGTCGCTGCACGGCAACGACACCCGGAGTTCGCAGATGGGTGGTGCGTGTACGACGACGACAATTGCACTGACCATTTAACGTTTGCAAGACTTCAGGCAGAGTACTTTGACGACGTTTGCAATAAGCGTGTGTCTCTGCTGCTGTATGCACTGCAAGGCGCCCCCCCTTGTTTGGGAGCCGCAGAGGTACGGCGCGTGGCGCTCGACGAGGAGGATGCGGACGATGAGGCTGAGTTTGAGGCTGAGGATGATGAGGAGGACGGGGATGACGATGAGAGTGCGGATGACGACGAGGAAGAGGATGAGGATGAAGAAGACTATGATGATGACTGAACAGCGTGTTTTCGAAAAACTTCCTTGTTTGGTCGTAAAAAAACAAACATCCCTCGTTCGTCGTTCCCTCCCGCCCTACCAATGTCTGAGGCAACGCACGCGGTCGCGCCAAGGAAGAGACTCGCAACCGACTTCGTGCCGACAGGCCGTATGACGGTCGCCGTCCCCGTGTTCTCTCCTCAGGACCTCGTTACAAAGCTCAACGTTATGCGCCGCTACAACGACCAGCTTGTGGCGCGTGGAGGTCATCCCAGCGAGGCGTTTGGAGCCGCCAAGTTGGTGCGCGCGTGAGCGTGCGTCACGGCGCGCGCGCGTGCCATGCTCGTGAACCCTAACGCTGCACGGTGCTTCTTGGTTCCTTGTGCCACGCGCTTGTAGGGCACGCACGACATCGCGCCGCACAACGCCGGTGTGTACTGCGTCGTGGGCGACACGGCGCAGGTGAACGAGGGTGGCTGGTTGCATGGGGAGGAGGTGCTGGATTACTTGCGCCTTCCCGCAACGCTGCCCGCCTCTGAGGCCATGGTGCACAGTCTGCCAGCCGTCAGAACGAAGTGGTTTGCGCAGTCGCGCGCGCGCGGCGGTCGGGTAGAGGCTGAGGCTGTGAGCCCAAAACAAAACCATAGCTTCGACTGTGACGTCATCGTCTTCGCGGTGCATCCGCGAAGCAAGTGGCTCACGGCAAACGGCACGCGCGTTCACCCCCTCTTCGCGCTGCCCCTGCCTTGCGAGCCTTGTTTCCGAGCGCCAACCAAGACGCATGCGCGCGCGCAGCGTGCTGCGCGCGCTTTTGTTGCGCAAAACCAGGGCCTGCTAGGGTTGCGTGGTCCGGCGGCCTGGTCCGCGCGCGTTGCGTGACTATGCCTGACGCTCCGACCGCTGCAAGGTCTCGGGAGCCCACGGCGTGCGAGGCGTGGGCTGTTTGTGCCCGCTTCGATACGGACTACGAGATCCGGGACTCAAAGTATGGCAAAGGCTTGTTCGTGAAGCGCGCCTTTGCGCAGGGCGAGTTTATCGCGCGCTACGACGGGACAGTGTTGAACGCGGCGTCCGTGCCAAAGGGCTTGCCGCGCTCGCACATGATGCGCGTGCCTGGGTCTGACCACATTGTGGACGGCTACAAGCTCGCGTACTGGCTGCTTCGACAACGCGGCGGCACGTATCAACCGCTGAACCCGTGCCATGCGTCGCGCTCGTACGGCGCGCTCGTGAACAGCGCGGACGAGTCGCACCAAGTGAACGCACGCTGGAGGTATCTGCTTGATGACAGTCCTGATAGGCGCACAGGCCTGGCGCCCGACCGCGCGGTGATGGATCTGCGCCCGCGCGTCGCATTCTTCGAGGCTAAGCGCGCGCTCAAGCCTGGAGAGGAAGTGCTCGCGCAGTACAAGTGGGTGTGATTCACAGATCCTTCAGCCGAAACTCTCTCGCTCGTCGCTCAGCTGTCGCTCAAGAGGAGGAGGATAATTCATACTTCATCCTCCTCCTCCGCCTCCTCCTCCTCTGCCGCAGCGCCGCCGTCAGCCTCCTCCTCCTCCTCTGCCTCCTCCTCCTCCTCTGCCGCAGCGTCGCCGTCATCCTCATCCTCCTCCTCTGCCGCGGCGCCGCCGTTGCCGTTCTGCTTCTTGCGAAGCACCTTCCATTCCCGACCATAGTCTCGCAATATGCGTACGGCGGTTTCCTTGATGTCTCCATCCGGAAAGTCCTCCGGCACGACACGGTGGCGAATGACCGCGTACCAGACGAGGAGCTCCGTGAAGGTGTCTCTGAAGGACGTGATGGCGTCGGCCTCACGGGCGGGTTCCTGACCTGTCAACACCGGCCAACACCTCGGGCTGCTCTGAATGCAGTTGACGAGGTTTATGAACTTCGTTGGGACGGCCGCGCCCTTCTTCGTGCGGTGCTTGGCCCCGTAAGTGTTCTTGCAATTGCGGCCGCAAGGCGTGAGTTGCGAGGCTTGTCAAGGCAAACACACGTTGGTCAACGCACATCCACGTAAGCAGCAAAGGTGTCCGCGGTGTACAGCCTGCTTTTCCCTTTCACGGCTTCCTTGAGCGCCGCGAAGAAGTGCCTCGGCATATTCGGCGGCTGCTGGAAGGCCAGAACCTTGGGGAACAGGTTTCTGGCAGCTTTCTTGAGCTGCTTTGAAAAGCCCTTGAACAGCGGCTTTGTTGGGTCAGGCATTTCTTTGGCATAGACGGCAGTATAAAGCTGGGAGCGGGCGCGGCGTCAGCGTCGGGATAGGGCCAAGCCATATGCTTAGGGCTGAGCTTGCAATCCCGACAAGTGCGGCTTTCCCGACTTCGACAGCCAGTTTTTTGTACTTCTCCTCCTCTACCTTCGCCTTGGCAGCTGCCTTGCGTTGTGCCGGCGCGAGGAGCACGTCCTCCGCGTCGTCTGGGATGGCTTCCTCAATGGCGGCAGTGGCGGCTGTCCCCCACGGGTCCGCCGCTGCGGACCAAAAACATTCGACCACCGCGTCCGCATCGGCGCCAGCCATTCTGCTGCTACGGCTGAAACGCCCCGCCAGCCGGGCGCTGCAGATCTCCCCTAACCCTAAAGGTGAAACCCTAAAACCAAAACCGAACACCAAAACCCACAGCCCTCGCCTGCAGCGCTGGTGTGCGCTGGCGCCTCAATGCTTCCGTCCGTCGCTCCGTTGCCGACATGCTCCACGCCGTCGCGCCCTCCGCGTGCATCATACTGTCCGCGCTTCGGTTCTTCCGCGAAGCGCTTCGCGGTGCCACCGCGAAGACGCCAAAACAAGGAACCCTAAAACAAAAACCCTCCACGCGCTGTCTGTCCCCCGCGCGCATCATGCTGCATCATGCGCTTCGCGCGTACGCGCGCCACCTCTTTTGCGCACAAGGCGCAGGAACGCTGGAGCAGCGCAACGACGCTGCGCGCGCCGTGGCTGTGTGCTGCTGTGCTGCTGATGTGCGCGACGCCATGTTGGACGCGGCTGCTGTCCCAGCTTTTGAAGGGGCCCTTGTGTGGGGCGCGCAACACGGCGACATGGTTGTTGTGTTGCGCCTGCTTGCAGCAGGCGTGAGTGCGCGCGCGGGACAGAGTGAGTCACTGCGCGTGGCCGCACAACTTGGACAATTCTTGTGGTCACGCGCTAGTATGGTGCTGAATGACATGCATGAGGCTTGCCAGCACATTAACCCCACCAAAAAAAGGTGGTTCGCTTGCAACGAATCGCACAACATGAGTCCCGTTTGAT
>JACCDP010316719.1_pt1 | contig 16845 bp, 8 predicted proteins | sample 7445841 | NCBI WGS metagenome assembly JACCDP01 (sample SAMN15323441, study PRJNA562643) | freshwater metagenome | isolation source: river surface water | place: USA:Blue River Watershed | collected 2017-08-17 | reverse complement strand
TCGCGAATTTGTTGTATTTTTGAGTCACCAAACCCATGTCTTGCAACAGATTGATCATATGGTTCTGTTTGCTGTTTTGTTTTCAACAGACTGCTTATTCACAATGTGGTAAGGTGTATGTAACGTCTGATGATACGGTGGTTTGTGTGCCTAAAATTATTAAGTTCAAAGTGCATCAATTTCCAGCAGGCACTACTTTTGAATGGGATTTTGGATCGGGCTATATTTCTGCAGATAGCACCTTTACTAAGCTGTATACGGTTGCAGGCAATTATCAGGTAAAACTAAAATTGACTTACCCAAACGGCAGTAATTGTTTTTTAACCGCAAAGAATATTGTACAAGCCAAACCTATACCCAAGCCTCAATTTAGTCTTGATAAACAAGTTAAGTGCAAGGCCAATGATAGTTTTCTACTGAAAGATCTCACCAATAAAACGGTATACAGAGATTGGCTCATTCAGAACCAATTGTACAGCAATGCGGCCAATGCCATGTATGTGAAATTCGCCGTACCACAGGGTTATAAAGCCATTACCTTGTTTATGAAAGATAGTTTTGGTTGTGAAGGTAAGGCCACTTTTGACAGCGCTGTTTATGTGTCTGATTCAATGGCAGTCAATTTTACTGTGAATAAAACCTCAGGCTGTATCCCTCAAACACTGCAGTTTACTAATCTTACCGATTCTACTCAATTTCAAATAGCGCAATGGAAATGGATGTTTCCAGGCGCAACGCCCAATCAAAAGATTGCTTGTCATGCGAATGGTATTCAATACAATAGTTCCGATAGTTTCAACGTCAGTTTGATTGCAACCACTTTGCAAGGCTGTCAGTTCGTACATCAGAAAAAACAGTATTTACAATTCGCAGATACCTTACCCTTAAGCATAGCGCTCAATCAAAACAGCATATGTGGTAATCAGTCTTTGCTATTGCAAGTTAAAAATGTTAGGTCAAAAGGGGTAAAGTGTGTTTGGCAACCGAATCAGGTGCTAAGTCAATCATTAGGCCCTGCAAGTTTTAAAGTTAAATTCAATCAAATTGGCGCTTATCAGTTAGTTTTAACAGATAGCTTTAATGGCTGTATATCGACTAAAAATTACGCACCATTGTTAACCGTAACAGGGCCTTTAGCCCGTGTTCAAATACCGATTAAGTGGTCCTGTTTGGCGGCAGATACTTTTGCCTTATTAGACTCTAGTAAAATGGCCGCACCCAATGCCTATACTTGTCAATGGAATGTGTTTAAATCCTCTGCACCCAATTTGTCAATCTTCAATAGCAATCAAAACAATGCCGTTTTTTTATCTAATCAATTAGGACAATACGATGTCAGATTGATCTGCAAAGGCAATAATGGCTGTTCAGATACTGTTTGGCAAAAGCAGGCCATCAGCAGTCAAGCAATTCAACCAACTTTTACTTGGCAGCCTTTGACGCCTTGCAAAGGCGAAACCATACAGTTTGCCAACCAAACTAAAGCGGGAAGTCCCAAGGCGCCTAATCGCTATCAATGGACATTTTACGACCACAATAATACTGTAATCAAACGCGACACCAATGCCCAAGCCAATGTGGTTTTAAATGATACAGGTTTTCATGCCGTCAAATTATTAGCCTACAATGCCATTGCTTGTAAAGATTCCATCACCATTCCTAAAGCCATTTGGGTAGGCTCACCAACACCTAAATTCAAAGTCTATGATTCCTTGGTTTGTACCAAACAATTAGTGCGCATGCGTGTGCAATACAAAGACTCACAATACTACAAAACCTTTAATCACCATTGGGTATTCAAGCACCGCGATAGCTCATTTATACAATACGCATTTACTGGAGATTCCATAACTGCTGCTCTTTTGCCAGGGGCATACAGTGTTCAATACAGTCGCTCCTCTAACAGAGGGACTTGTTACGACACTTTCACAGTCAATACTCTGATTAAAGTCAGTGGTGTACAAGTTGCTGCAGCATTCAGTGCGCTTAAAGGTTGCAATCCATTTAGCAGTCAAGCTTCAGCTCGTTTGACGTTTAATTACAACTTCAAAAACAACAATGGATTGGGCGTCAATTACCTCTATAAAAATCCATACGATACCAATTGGGTAGTCAACAGAAATCCAACACTCAACCCAAGTACCTATCGCTTTAAAAAATCTGGCGCATTTGATTTTAGTGTTGTGTATGCGCATGCATCTACTTGCAAAGATTCAATTGGTTTGCCAAGAGTGATTGCAGGAGTGTATGCGGATTTTCAACCTGGTAATTATGCCTGCGTCAATAAAGCTTTAGCCCTTGTCAATCGATCTGACAAAGCCGCGATTGCCTACAAATGGTTTTTAAAAGATTCCATTTCAGTGGCACAATTTCTACCCAATGATACTGCTCAACAAGCCAAGATTGTTTTTAAACGTCCTGGGGTATTCAAAGTGGGATTGATTGCTTTTGGCAATGGCGCTTGTACCGATACGGTGTTTCAAACCTTGTATGTGAATCAGATTTCAGCCCAATTCAATAGCCCTGATACCTTAAGCTATTGCGCCCCTGTAATTGCGCGCATATCAGCTATCAAGCATCCTGCTATTTTGCAATATAAATGGTTGATCAATCAAAAAGATACACTAGCAGATAACCTCAACAACTTTGCCTATTTAATGACCAAAAATACTGGCCCTATAGGGTTCGATGTGCGTTTGGTGGTGCAGGCTTATGGGTGTAATGATACAGTGCTTAAAAAGAACTATTTGCGCATCATGGGTCCTATTCCAAAATTTGATGTCAGCATCAAACAAGGTTGTGAACCTTTGCAAGTGCGCTTCAATAATCAAAGTTTGTATTATAAAAAGTTCTTTATGGAATATGGTGATGGTTCTGTTTTAGACTCTGTCAACCTCAAGCAACATGCCTATAAAGTGTTTGACAGAGCCTTGCCTAAAGTGACCTATGTGCCTGTTCTTTCTATATTGGATTCTACGGGCTGTTTTGCTCAGTTCATTGGCGATACCATACATGTTTTAAGAGGTCCTCAATCCAAATTTACCGTTAACAACGATACTGGTTGCTCAAATTTGCAAGTGACATTCAGAAATAACAGTGTTGGTGCGGTCAAGAGTGAATGGGATTACGAAGGCGATCAAACCATTGACTATGTAGGGTTTTCAAACAAACATACTTATGCTGCTGGAAGCTATGCGCCAATGCTGATAACCACTGCCAGCAATGCCTGTTCAGATACCCTTAAACAATCTGTTAAGATTCGTTCTTATGAACACCCCTTAATCGATTTTACCCAAACAGGAGATAGTATTTGCTATCAAACCACTTTGCAATTTTTTGCGCAATCCAAAGGCTTATCAACGGTTAAAAAATGGCTTTGGGACTTTGGTCAAAATTATAGCTATACAGATACCTCAACCCAAGCCAATCCAAAGTATACCTTTACCCAATCCTTAAACAGTGTAGTCACTTTATTGGCTTTTGACCAAAACAATTGCAGCGATACCGCTCAACACCTAGTGCATGTGCATGATACTGCTGGCATTCCATCAAAGCCTATTCATTATGTAAGTGTAGACAACAATAACAACATTAGAGTTCAATGGGCCCAAAATCAAATGCGTTATTTTAAGGCTTATCAGCTCATGCGCGATAATTCAGGGCAATATGGTTTAGTCTACAGTAGTCAGTTGAGAAATGATACACAAACCACTTTGTTAAAATCAACTGGTATCAATGTGAATGCTTCGCGTTATTGTTACGTTATGAAAACAAAAGATGTCTGTAACAAATTAGGCAGCCCAGCCTATCCGCATTGTACCATCTTATTAAACATCAATAACGATTCAAGTAATTTATTGGAATTAAATTGGCTGCCATACGATGGTTGGGGCCTCAATAATGTGGCGAGGTATCGCATATACAGAAGCGTGAATGCTTCCAGTTTTCAGTTGATTGATTCTGTTTCGGGTAACAGCACTCAATATAAAAATGATTTGCTTTGTCCTAATAGCTATTGCTACTATGTGCAAGCCGTTCAACGCAATGGCCGCTTTACCTCTAATAGTAATCAAGTGTGTAAATCACCTGCCTATACTGCGCCCTCTAAGTTGGTTGAATTACTCAGGACCACTGTGTTGCCTAATGGCAGTACCTATACCCAGTGGCTGCCATACAAAACAGTCAAACAAGTGAATCATTATGTTGTAAGTAAAACCTATCCTAGTGGCAGTACCAATTCGTATTATGCCCAAGTGGATAGCCAAGGATTCATTGACGTCAAATCTGTAGACACTAAAAACAACAGCTATCAATACAGTGTTAGAGCGGTAGATCATTGTGGTGCAGAGTCGCCCAGTGCCTTGCCCCACAATACGATTTTATTAAAAGGGAAAGCTCAAGACTACACCGCTCAGTTAAATTGGAACCAATACTTAAAATGGTATTCAGGGGTTAAACAATACGAGGTTCAGGTGCGCAGAACAGATAGTTTTAAAACCATCGCTTATCTGCCCAAAAATCAAAACACCTTGACCTATGATTTTTCAAAAGAGAACCTTGAAGATTCAGTTTGTTTTTTGGTGAAAGCCATTAAAGACAGTAGTACCTATCTAGAAAGCGTATCCAATTGTTTTTGTGTTTTAGCCAATGCTAAAATCACTGTTCCCAATGTTTTCACACCTAACAAAGATGGCCACAACGAGGTCTTTTTACCTAAAGCCATTTTTATATTTAACCAACCGGGTCATCCTGTAAAGTCTTATCATTTGACCATCTTCAACCGTTGGGGCGAACAAGTATTTGCCTCTGATGATTTAGGCATAGGGTGGGATGGGTATTACAAGGGTCAATTGTGCCCTGATGGCCACTATGTATACCGCATTCAGGCCTTAGCACTCGATGGGGTTACAACTTTTGATATTCACGGGGTCTTTTCCCTTTTGAGATAAAGGGTTTTTTAGCTTACTTTTGCAAAGCTTTTAAAACACGATACAAGCATGTTTGAGAATTTAAGTTTAAAGATTGAAAAGGCCATTAAAAATTTAAAAGGCCAAGGAAGAATATCTGAAATCAACGTGGCGGAAACCACCAAAGAAATCAGAAGAGCATTGGTTGATGCAGACGTGCACTTCAAAATCGCCAAAGAATTTACTGATTTGGTGAAGACCAAAGCCCTGGGTCAAAATGTTTTGACCAGTGTGTCTCCAGGTCAATTGTTTACCAAAATTGTAAACGATGAATTGGTTCAGCTCTTAGGCGGTGAGCAAAAAGACATCGTAATTAACGGTAGCCCTGCCATCATTATGATTGCCGGTTTGCAAGGCTCTGGTAAAACCACTTTCTCAGGAAAGTTGGCTAAATATATTCGCTCTAAAGGTCGCCAACCTTTGTTGGTAGCTTGTGATGTATACAGACCGGCAGCAATCGAACAGTTAAAGGTTTTAGGGGCTTCTATTCAAACAGATGTTTACACGGAACCTGAGAATAAAAACCCAATTGAAATTGCTCAAAATGCATTGAAATATGCTAAAGAGCACAATAACAATGTTGTGATCATTGACACCGCTGGTCGTTTAAGTATTGACGAGCAAATGATGCAAGAGATATACAACATCAAGCAAACCATTAAACCTAGTGAAATCTTGTTTGTGGTGGACGCTATGACTGGCCAAGATGCTGTCAATACAGCTAAAAATTTCAATGACCGCTTAGATTTTGATGGTGTTGTATTAAGTAAGATGGATGGCGATACCAGAGGTGGTGCAGCCTTGTCTATCAAATCTGTAGTCAATAAACCCATTAAGTTTGTTAGTAATGGCGAAAAATTAGAAGCCTTAGATCTATTCTACCCTGATCGTATGGCCAGTAGAATTTTGGGCATGGGTGACGTGGTGAGTTTGGTTGAAAGAGCTCAATCCGTTTATGATGTGGAAGAAGCTAAAAGATTGAATAAAAAGATCAGCAAAAACAATTTTGATTTTGAGGATTTTATTCAACAGCTACAACAGATCAAGAAAATGGGTAACATCAAAGATTTGATGGCCATGATTCCTGGAGTTGGCAATAAAATTAAAGACTTAGACATAGACGAAGGCGCTTTTAAAGGCATTGAATCGTTGATCCAATCAATGACTCCTGCTGAGCGTCAAGATCCAGACTTATTAAATGCTTCTAGAAAAACCAGAATAGCCAAAGGCAGTGGTAGAAGTATTCAAGATTTAAATAAGTTGTTGACTCAGTTCAACGACATGAAGAAAATGATGAAAAACATGAACAATATGAAAGCCCGTCGTTAAGCGATTGACTTGAGTAAGTGCGCAAATTGTTTTCTTAAAGTATTCATTTTCGGATCAATTACAACCATGCAGTAACTGTTTTTGCTGCGGTTGTCATTGTAATAATTTTGATGGTAGTTTTCCGCTGAATAGAAGGTTGTAGCTTCAGTTACTTCAGTCACTATTGGTGCATCAAATAGCCCTTCAGCTGTTAACGTATTGATCATGGTTTGAGCAGCTTTTGCTTGTGCTTCATTATGGTAAAAGATAGCAGAACGGTACTGCGTGCCAATATCTGCGCCTTGTCGGTTCAAGGTACATGGATTATGCGTTGTGAAAAATACTTTTAAAAGGGTAGTATAATCAATTTGATTAGAATCAAAAGTAATTTGAACAGCTTCTGCATGACCTGTATTGCCTTTACATATATCATCATAGCTCGGATTGATAGTTTGACCACCAATATAACCACTTATGACCTTCTCAACGCCTATTAAACGTTGGAATACAGCTTCAGTGCACCAAAAACATCCCGAAGCAAAGGTGGCTATTTCCAATTTAGCTTGTTCATTCATAAGGGCAAAGTTAATTCATGTGAATGAAATACGAGGCGCATTTATTACTTTTGTATATATGAAACATCTGCGTTACACTTTGCTTGCTTCTGTATTGATTTTATTTTCATGCAATGTTATAAAGCGTTCTCCGAAGTCTAATCAAACCTTACCAGGCTACTACGGTCAGTGGTTATACATTAAAACCAATGGAAGTAATGTATTGCCTGACATGACTAAATACGATTGGGGGTTTTCTTCAAATAAACGCGGCATGTCTGCTGCACTAAAAAATGTATATGAATATGGTCCTAGCAATGTGGCTGGTAGAATCAGAGGGATTGTAATAGATTACTCCAATACCAATCGCATATTAATTGGAAGTGCAAGTGGGGGTGTTTTCCTGACTGAAGACGCAGGTATTTCATGGCGACCAATCAATGATCAAGCCTTGTCTCCAAGTGTAATGTATATGCACCAAAATCCCTTTAATCCAAAAATCATATACTATTGTACCGGAGAAGCTTCTGGTAACAGTGCAGATTTAATTGGCGCAGGTGTATTCAAATCTACTGATGGTGGTCTAACGTTTTCACAGTTAGCTTCTACTAATAACAATAATTTTTCAATGACGTGGACTGTGAAATGTTCGCCAGTTGATACCAATACTTTGTATGTTGGAACACACAGCACAGGCTTATGGCGCAGTACAGATGCTGGTGCTACATTTACCCGTGTTTACAATTCAGGTAGTCAAGTGAATGATGTTGAATTGTTTCCAAATGGTTCAGTGATGTTTACTTTAAAAGGCTCAGGGGCTTATTACTCAAGTACTGGTAACTTAGGTTCCTTTACTAAGGTTGCCACAATTAATTCAGTCAGTTCTGCAAGGGCAGAATTGTCTTATTGTAAGAACTACCCGAACGTTGTTTATTGTGCCATTTCTGGTCCTGACAATGGGTATTCAGGCGTACTTAAAGCTTTTTATAAATCAAGTGATGGCGGTAAAACTTTTGTAACAAAAACCAATCCAACAGGAACGGTTAATTTTGGGTTTACTTGGTATGCCTTAAATATGTGTGTTAAGGACAATGACTCAAATTCATTGTTTATTGGTAGTTTGGATGTTGGCTATTCTAAAAACGGAGGCAATACATGGACAGCCGGTTCAGAAATTCATGCGGACAATCATATTTCTGTCTTCTCAGGTGAAAAGTTGTATTTAGGTAGTGACGGTGGTTTGGCGGTATACAATTGGTCTAATCCTAATGCTCCAACGGTATTGAACAATAACATAAACATTACTCAGTTTTACAATGGCGCTGTATCGCCACACAGTGTAGCAATTATGGCTGGTTCTCAAGACAATGGTACAAGAGAAAGCTCAAATAAAAACAAAGTGTTTGGTTCAATATTTGGAGGCGATGGGGGTTACTGTTTTTATCATGCTAACAATTCAAGTGTAAAGTATGTATCTACTCAGAATGGTGAAGTTTATAGAGCATTTCAACCAATCACTAGTAATTTGCCGACCAATGATACCAAGTGGTTTATTCACCCCTATTATGTGAGTTTCTTTAATGGCGATCATTTAGTCTTTCCATCAAATACCTTTATGTATTTTAGTGTTGATGGCGGCTACAATTTTGTGCAAAAAGGCAAAGTATCAACCGGTAGATTATTCTGTGCAGCTACCACTAATGATGCCAATCCTGCTATTTTTTCAGGGGGTAGTAGTGGCGCTTTATTGGTTTGTGATTCTGCATTGAATGCCAATTCTACAGCTAAAGATTTAAGATTATCTATGCCACCAATATTGAGATCGTCTTTTATAGGTGCTATAAAGCCAATGCCAGGGGTCAGAAATCAAATCTACATAGCCCTAAATAACATCTCAGATTCAGGTCGTGTGTATTTGGTGTCAAATGTATTTGGTACGCCGGTGTTTAAAAATATCTCTGGTAATTTGCCAAAGGGTTTACCAGTTAACTGGATAGAATGCGATCCATTAAGTCCTGCATTGACCTTATTTGCTGGTACAGATTACGGTTTTTACATCACTGAAGATGGCGGTAAAACATGGGTGAAAGATACACGCATTCCCTCAACTGTTGTGAGTTGTATTCAGATCCATAAAAACCAAAAAGACATTTACTTTTTTACCCATGGTAGAGGGGTTTTCAAGGGTCAAATTAATAACGCTGCGGTAAGTAGTATAGAGACTGTTCAAATCGATTGGGCCAATGTCTATCCTGTGCCTGCTTCAGAGCAGTTAACAGTACAATTAGCAGAGGGATTCCAAAAAGGCCGCTATCAAGTTTTGAATCTGCAAGGTCAAGTTATGTTTGAATCTGACTTCGATGCACAGTCCTTTCAGTTTGATGTAACTGGCATGCCAAATGCCACTTATATTTTGCAAATCAATTGCGCTTCTGGAAACATTGTAAAATCCTTTACCGTTAGCCGTTAAGATGTCTTCTCACCACGTTGTAAGAGATGCTCAAGAACCTGCATTGATTATTGCCAATGGTGAAGCTTGTTCGTGGTCATTGCTTCAACAAGCAATGGATTGGAGTCCTATGGTTATGGTACTCGATGGCGCTTTAGACCGAGTGATTGAGTTGGGCATACAGTTCCATGTGGTTTTGGGCGATTTCGATCATCAGACCATAGAAGACATTCGCAATAAATCCAATCCGGATACACAAATCATTCATACCCCTGATCAAAATTTATCTGATTTAGAAAAGGGTATAGAATGGCTAATAGCGAAAGGTTTTAAAGCCGTTAACATTGTTTGGGCTACTGGTCATCGCAGCGATCATTACCTCAATAATATTTGTATTTTAGCACGCTACCAACATCAAATCAATGCGGTCATGTTGGATGATTATTCTAAAATTTATCTGATCAAAAGTGGCTTTAAAAAACACTTCGAACAAGGTCAAAACATTTCATTAATTCCCTTGAATAAAGTACAAGGTTTAAGCAGTACAAATTTGCTATGGTCATTGACCGATGCCACCCTTGAATACCCTTATTCTACCAGCAGTTCAAACAAAGTGGCTAGCACTGGAATAGTGGAAGTGCAATTCAGTTCAGGTGACTTATTATTGATAGAATCAATGACTAACTAATTTATTAGACAGCCTGTGTATACAAAGGCTTTTATGCCTTGTGTGAATGCAGTAAGTTTGAATAGGGAAATTCCCTTCATTCCGATTTATAAGCATGAGCAAAAACAGACAATACTTACCGCTTGATTTTCGTATCAGCGATTGGGCATCATTAGAGCCATATTACAAGGCGCTGCTTGATTTTAATATTCAAACTACTGCAGATTTCGAGCAATTTTTAAAGCAGCTGAGTGAACTGGAGAGCATGGTGAGTGAAGATTTAGCATGGCGCTATATCAAGATGACTTGCGATACCAGCAACCCAGAATTGGAGCAAGCATATGTGGATTTTGTGAACCTCATTCAACCGAATATTGCCCCTTACGAGGATTTACTGAACAAAAAAATTAACCAATGTCCGTTTCTAAAAGACTTGAACCAAAGTGCAGATTACCGCATGTATTTTAGAGCGATTCAAAATGCCATTGCATTGTACCGAGAAGAAAACGTGCCTTTGCAAGCGGAACTTCAAACCTTGTCTCAAAAATATGGCAGTATTACAGGCGCAATGTCTGTGGTGTTTAATGGCGAAACTTTAACCTTACAACAAGCGGCTAATTTTTTAAAGTCAACTGATAGAACCATTCGTCAATCTGCTTATGAAACCATTCAAGCTTGCAGGTATGAAAAGCGCGAAGATTTGAATCAGTTGTTTGATCAATTAATAGCCATAAGGCACAAAGTGGCCCTCAATGCAGGGTTTGATAATTTCAGGGACTACATGCACCAGGCTATGGGCCGTTTTGACTATTCAATTGAAGATTGTTTTAGTTTTCACAATGCCATTGAAAAGGTGGTTGTGCCGCTTTGCAAGCAATTAGAAACCGAGCGTTTAAAAACATTGGGCTATGAGGTGTTGAAGCCTTATGATTTATCAGTTGATGCGCAACAAAGAGAGCCGCTAAAACCCTTTACAACAGGTAAAGAATTGTTGGAAAAAACCATCCAATGTTTTGATCAGTTAGACCATGGATTTGCAGAGAATTTGACATTGATGGGACAAAAAGGATTTTTAGATTTGGAAAGTCGTTTAGGCAAGGCGCCAGGAGGTTATAATTATCCGTTAGCGGAATCTGGCATTCCATTTATTTTTATGAATGCCGCTGGAAGTCTCAGAGATGTTGAAACGATGGTCCACGAGGGTGGTCATGCCATGCACTCTTTTTTAAGTGAACATTTGAGCTTGAATGCCTTTAAAAATGCCCCTATGGAAGTGGCAGAGGTGGCAAGTATGTCAATGGAATTAATGAGTATGCAAGCCTGGGATGCTTTTTTTGATGATGCCAATGATTTAAAGCGCGCTAAAATTGAACAGTTAGAAGGCGTTATAGCAACGCTTCCATGGATTGCCACCATCGATGCCTATCAACACTGGTTGTATACTCATCCTAAACACAATCAACAAGAACGCACAGAGGCCTGGTTAAGCATTACCAAACGTTTTGACACAGGTGTCTGCGACTACTCAGGATATGAACATTATTTAGCCAATGCTTGGCAAAAACAATTGCACTTGTACGAGGTGCCATTTTACTATATCGAATATGGCTTTGCTCAATTGGGGGCTATAGCGGTATGGCGCAATGTATTGGCAGATAAGGCCAAAGGTATACAAGCTTACAAAGACATGTTGGCATTAGGCTATACCAAAACCATTCCTGAACTCTATGAAGCCGCTAATATGAAATTTGATTTCTCTGAGGCTTATGTTGGGGAATTATTCGGATTTGTTTGGAAAGAATTACAAGCACTTAAAGCATAAACATGAAGAAACTCATAGTCATCTTAATTTTAATTGCCGCCATAATTGGGGGGTATTATTTATGGTTGAAATGGTCGCCTAATAAATTTGTAGACGGTTATTATTTGATTCCAAATGATGCCGTTATGGTGGTTGAAACTGAAGATCCTGTTGGCAATTGGCAAACGTTTAGCTCAAGCAATATGTGGCAGGGCATGAAGTCTTTTCCACCCTTTGAAGAGATTACTCAGAATGCAGATATGCTCGACGAAGTCATTCAAAGCAATCAACAAGTGTTTGCCTTATTGGGACAAAAACATTTATTGATCTCTGCGCACATGACCAAACCAAAAGATTTTGACTTTGTGTACTATGCAGACATGCAAGAGGCTTCTAAATCTAACATGATCAAGGCGTCTTTGACCAGCATTATTAAGCAGTTTGATTATGTGCATACTGTTAGAACTTATAAAGGGCTTCAAGTGAATGAGTTTTTAGACCCTAAAACCCGAGATGTATTGTCTATCATTTACATTAAAAATTATATGGTATGCTCTTACAGCAAAACCTTGATTGATCATGTGATTGAGACTGCTAGTATGCCGGAGCAACAAGTTGGCATGGATACGCGCTTTACTGAGGTTAATCAATTGACTTCAGCGGATGGTTTGTGCCGAGTGTTTATCAATTACAAAACCTTTCATCAGTTCTTAGGCATTTATATGGATGATGCTTCAGGTATTCAATCCTTAATGGATGGCATGTATTTTTCAGGGTTGGATTGTTCTATGCAGAATGATTTGATTTTAGCCGATGGTTACAGCATGGTGAATGATAGTTTGAGTTCCTATATGCAAGCCTTATCTGTTTCAGGAAAAGCGAATACGGATGCCGAAAAAATATTCTCTGAAAGGGCTTCGTTTTTTGTGAGTTTAGGCTTTAATGATTTCAATACCTTTTATGGGAATTTTATGAAGTCATTACAAACCAATGGCAAAGATTTAAAGCAACAAGAAGCGTCAATTAAAAAGATTGAGAAATTGCTTAAAATCAATGTGCAAAAGAACATGTTTGATTGGATGGGTTCAGAGTTGGCCATAGCCCAATATGAAACCGATGTTTTGATTGGCAATAAAGTAAAAAGCATAGTGGCAATTAAGGCTAAAGACATTGCCTTGGCTAAGCAAGAACTGGCCTATATTGAACAACAAATCAGGCGCAGAACGCCTATCAGATTTACTGATATTGCCTACAATGGTTACGATATCCATTACCTTGAAATTAAGGGTTTGTTTAAGGCCTTTATGGGAGAACTGTTTTCAAAAATTGAGAAGCCATATTATACCATCATTGGCGACTATGTTGTGATGAGCGATGATCCTAAAACCTTATTGTTAACGATTGATGATTTCAATGCTCAAAAGACATTGTCAAACAAAGCGGCTTATAGAGCATTTAGAACTCAATTTGCAGAACAAACAAGTGTATTGGCTTATGTTAGTCCAAATCATCACTTTGCTAACTTTAAAGGCATATTAAGCCCTGAAAAATGGAAAAGCACTCAAGCCAACCAGCCTTATGTTAGATGCTTTGATCATGTGGGTTTAGGATTGTCTGGTGATGGCGATAGAATGCGCACTGTTTTTGGTGCTCAGTTTGCACAATGGCAAGCCCCTGTAGCGGTTGTTGATACCTCAATGTCTGAAACAGATACCTTAACAGCCATGGATTTGTTTTTGATTCAACATTTTCAGGCCAATATGAATACCATATACTATGAGAATGGTTTGCCTAAGCAAGCGGTAGAGATGGACGGCAGTGTTATGGATGGTATTTTTGTAGAGTATTATGACAATGGTGTGATCAAGACCAAGGGCAAATACAACAAGGGTCTTAAAGATGGTACTTGGAAGTATTATTTGCCAAACGGTGTTTTTGATCGCAAAGAAAAATACAATGACGGTGTTATCAAATCAGATGGGTTGTTGAACCAATTGATGGATGTGATTTTTTAACGAATTAAATGAATAACCCCTTCGATGCTTTGGTTCATTGAGGCGGTTTTGGCATAGATAATATAGTAATAAACCCCATTGCTCAATGGTTCTTCTGCTTGGTTTTTGCCATTCCAACAAGTAGTAGCTAAATCGCCTTCAAATACTTTAATGCCCCAGCGGTCATAGATCTGAATAGTGGCTTTGTCGCCGCATTCAGGATGTAATCCTCCCAAGGTGTAACAATTGTTATAGCCGTCTTGATTAGGTGTGAACACATTGGGTATGATCAGTGCCTCTTGACCAGCAGAATCTTGTTGTAAAATTTGTGTAACAGTGTCTGCGCATTTGTGCAATGCGTCTGTGGCTATCAGCGTGACTTTAAAGCGCGCAAATTTCGGTAATGGATATTCCCCTTGGGCTTGATGGCTTTTAAGGCTATCAATGAGCCAATGGGTTTGAGTAGTGCCAAATGAGGTACTGTTCAAATAGAGCTTGCCTTCGCATGATTTGATTTGGTAATCAAAGCTGGCTTTTGCAGACAATAAAGTAACTGTTTTAAGGGTGTCTGTATACACGCAGCCAAAGCTATCTGTGCTCAGGCAATAACCAGTATGTAGGCCTGTTTGTTTAAAAGTTTTTTGAATGATTTGACCGCTGTCAATACTCGCATCAGACCATGTAATCAATACTTTTTTTAATGTGTTATTGAACTTGAATTGGTAGGGTTGTTGTTTGTCGCATAAGCTGTCTGTTTGGCTTATTACTCTCTTGTTCAAATAGTGAATTTTAAGCAGCACAGAATCCTTTCCACTGCAGCCAAAGCTGTCTGTTACTATACAGGTGACAATGAAATCGCCAAGACTTGAATAGAAGTGTTTTTGTGTTTGGCCTGAGTTGGTAGAGCCGTCACCCCAATCCCATGTATGCGTTTTAAAGCCTGATTGTACTTGGGCTTGAATGTTTTGTTGTAGATAGCATGCAGAGCTGTCTGATAATTGGATTTTAGGTTTGGCTTGAAGTAGTTGCAGTTGAATGCTGTCTGTGCTTTGACACAGACTTGTATCGAACTGTGTTAGTTGAATGAGGTATTTGCCTGGCTTGGCATACACATGGTTCATTTGACTTTGTGTGTCTGATTGGCCATCGCCATACTGCCATTGGTAGCGAATGCTTTTATTGAGACCCAATAATTGAATTGGATTTTGATGGTAGCATAAACTGCTATCGCGGCCTAATATTTGGGCTTTGGGTTGAGGCCAAATTTGTACGTATCGACTAAAAGAATCTTGGCATTTGTTTTTGCTTGTAACAATCAGCTTGATCTCAAAGCGTCCTGCGGTTTGATAGTGTTTGGTGTAAGCCGAATCATTGCTTGTAGTTTGGTCTCCAAATTCCCAATGCGTTGTTAATAATGAATCATTTTGAATGATGCTTTGGGCTTTAACTTTAAATTGATTGTCTGATAAACAATAGGCCGTGTCGTGGTATTGAATACTGGCTCTTACGCTGGCTACAGTGACTTTTACAGTGTCGTAGGAAGGGCAATTGTTTTGATCAATGCCTTGAACAATATACCATCCTTGAGTATTGGTGTAAAGGGTATCTTGATGACTGCCAGAAGGCCATTGAATTTGCTTCAATTGTTTGCCATTGACTACAAATAATTGGGCAGTTTGATTGAGGCAGATATTGGTGTCTTTATTGACTTTAATGCCGACAGTCTGATAGATGTTGATGCTGAGGTATTTGTTGTAAGCTAGGCCTTGTTTATAGTAGTTGATTTTGATTGTGTAGCGGCCAGGTTTTTTGTACAGGTGGTAGATGTTTTGTGTGCCACTTACTTGGTTGTTGATGGAGCCGCTGTCGCCAAAATCCCAAAAGGCCGAGTCTCTATTGTTGTTCTGAAAACTAAAATGGGTAGTGTCGTTGACGCATTGGTTTTGGATTTGAATGTCATTGCCAAATAAGTACTGAGGTAGGTATTGAGGCAGGCCGAGTCTTGAGTCTTTAAAGTAACTGCTCAATTGAATGGCTCGGTATTGAAATCTGCAGGCTGCACCAATGCTGTCAGGGGCATGAATAACGGAGATGTCATCGCGTGAAAGACAATTGACGTATATTTTTTCATCAGGTCCTAGTTGAATACCATAGGGGTATTGAACATTGGCAATGTATTTTAATGAACTGAGAAAGGCGGCTTTATTGCTGCTGTTACAAACGTATTGTTGTATTCTAAAAATGGTTGGTTGGGTAACGTACAATACTTGGCTGTTCGGCGAAAATTCTATACCATAGCATTGTGGTACATATAAGCTCCAAGCGTTAGTGATTTTGCCGGTTTGATTGTTGAATTGCCCAAAGACTAGGGTGTCCATATTGATGTTGGCAAATGCAAAATATTGCCCGTTTGGGCTGCTTTTTAAACAGCCGATTTTATCAGTACCAGTTTTCCAAGCTAGGTTGAAGTGGGTGTTAGACATTACAGCTTGAGAATGCACGCCTGAAGGATCTAATAAAAATGCGTAGAAGCTATCGCTGCCAGCTTGCGGACAGATGATCCAATAGTCTCTGCCATTGGCATGTAATACAGCACTTAGTTTTTCGGTTACTTGCGCTTGCGGTATGAGGGGAATGTTTTTTTGTGTATTGATGACATTGCCTTTTCCACTGTTGAGAGACATGTCTATCACACTGTAATTTAAACCATGTGTGCCGTAAATTTGATCGAGTGTAAACAATACGTATTGATTGTTTTTATTGGGATAGGGTAAAGCAATACAGGCTTGAGCAGTGGTGTTGGAACCGTATAAGCCATTGCCATTGGGCATGATGTTGTGGGTGCTGTCCCAAACAGATTCTCCATTGGAGTAAAACAACAATTGGCCGTCAGAGCTGCTAATACTAGCACAGCCCTCATTGGAGTACATCTGACTTTTATGCTTAGGGGCTGGGGGCTTGCTGTGAAAACTGATGTCAGCCTTATTGCCAAATTGCCAATTAAAGGCTTCTTTTTGAGCGAACACAAACGACGCCCAAAAGAAAAAAGCGATAAGACAACAACGAGACATTTACACAAAAGTACCGAATTATTTTTAACTGCTT
>JACCDP011103023.1_pt1 | contig 16846 bp, 12 predicted proteins | sample 7445841 | NCBI WGS metagenome assembly JACCDP01 (sample SAMN15323441, study PRJNA562643) | freshwater metagenome | isolation source: river surface water | place: USA:Blue River Watershed | collected 2017-08-17 | reverse complement strand
GTTTCAGACAGATTTTTTTATTGAACAAAAAGAGCACTGCAACTTGAGTAAGACCTTCCTCAAACGTCTATATTTTTAGAATCAGTAAGTTTATTTATTAATCCAAAAAATTCATTGATAGAATTATTTATCGTACTGCAAATCAATAAAATTTCTTACTATATCCAAACCATAGTTGTATTCTAAACACTACACAGTACTACCAACAAATATGTTGACAAAAGATATGATTTCAGTACCATTGATTCACTAAAAAACTATGTTACCTATCCATATACTATCAATTTTCTTACTTTTCTTGAGTATTTCTCCTCTTTTTTCCCAAGAAAAAAAGAAGATCTTTCTAGCCAATCTCAACATAGGCAAATCCGACATAAGCAAAGAAAAGCAAATGGATGCTATAGTTTCTGAATCCCTTATAGACATTGCCGAGGTGATCACAGAACGGGATGCCTACAAATATATGATCCCTGCGTCCAATAAGAAAAAAATCCCTTGTAAAACAGATGACTTACTTTGCATTGAAAAGGAAATTGATCCGTTTATTAAAAACACCCAAAAGTGCCTTTCTATAAAGCCAAGTAATCCTGAAATTTGCTACATCCCCTATATGAAAAAGTACGATACCAATTTGCTTTTGCTCATAAATACAAAAACAAATACCAAAGATCTTCTCCTCCAACTTATTTTATTGAAAAACTCAGGGGATAGTTTTGAAAAAGAGAATCTATTTGAAAAAAATATTTTACCCTTCCAGCTTGGTTTTTATTTAAAAGAAGCTCCCAAGTTTCTCTTCAATCCTAAATACATTGTAAAAGTTCCCAAAGAATTGTACTACTCCAATGAAAAAATTGATTTAAGAGGAATGAAGATTGAATCATTTAAAAAGTTAGATATTGATATTTATAATTTTATGACCAATGACCAAGTGGTGGATGCCATCATAGAAGAGCAAAAATCTATCTTAAAACAAGCCGACTCCCATTTTTTAAAATCCGAGTACTCCAGAGCAAAAAATTTTTATTTAGGTATTATAAAAGCTATAGAATTGGGACTGCGACCTTCCCTACTACCAAGTGTATCTCCCTATATTTTTGGCTTAAAATCCAGAATTGGTCTCTGCGACATCAATGAATTTATATATAAAATCAATGAAACTGATTCTAAATTTACCAAAAATGAAAAAAATGTAGTACTAGAAGATTTACAAGAAGTGATGAAAGCTTACTTCTCTCTGTACCAACAAACAAATTCTTTTGAGTATTTAGATACCAAATCAAGAGAAAAAGTACACTCAGGTCTTTTAAAACGAATCAATCTTCTAAAAAATCCTTTGTTCTCTACTTGGGAAAAAAGAGCAGAACAGCTTTTTTACCAATACAAGTATGTAAGCACTATTAAGGAATATGAATCCATGATCTCTATTTTGGACTCCATCTTTCCGCTACCAAATGATATTTCATACTACACTGACAAATATTTAAAAGCTATTGAGGAGACAAAAATTAGGGGCAAAAAAATTCTCAGAGATTTTATCAAGACCAGGTATATGATAGCAGAGAGAAAAAATATTAATTTTATTAGCCAATATTTTGTGGAAAACGAAAAGATCAGTGATATTAAAACGTACCAAATAATATCTGAAAATATATTAAATGAACTGGTTGATATTTTAAAAGATAATGAATATGATAATTATCTCTCCAATGGAGTAAAAAAAGCTTACAATCGAGTGGTTTTCCAAATAAACCAATCTAGAAAAAATATAAATGAACCATTTTTAGGAGAGTATGCTCCCTACTTTATATTTAGGAATAATTTTAATATGGAATTTGAATATGTTCCGGTATTAGAAACCTTTGTTGATTGCAATAAATCTGAAAAAAATTGTTATACAGACCTAAATGGGGAAAACAAAAAAGTTGTAACACAAAAACCTTTTTATATGGGTAAGTATGAAATTACCCAAGAAGTTTGGATGGAAATTTTAGATTTACGAGAAAGAGATCCTGAGAAAGGAAAGATAAAAAATCCATCCTATTTTAAAGAGTGTGGTGAGAATTGTCCTGTAGAGAGCATCTCCTATCAGGATGTACTTGTCTTTATCAAGGCTTTATGCAAAAAAGAAAACTTTACAGACTTTTGTCCTTATAGAATTCCCACCCAAAGTGAATGGGAACTTGCTGCGAAAGGCTGGGACGAAGAGTCGTATCCGGGTATGACTGAAATAGGTGATCCTTCCAGTGTTGCAAATTGGGGAAAAAATTGCTCAGTCACATACAATGGATCTATCAATTTAAATGAAATAGGTTCAGAGTCTTTCAACCCAATCAAAAAAATTGGAAATTTATTTACTAATTTTGATACATCTAGCATCTATCCAAGTAGTACAAGTGGTTACTTCTCCGGAGCATCCAGCAAATGTGGAACCAATGAAGTGGGCAAAAAAAAGGAAAACTTTTTTAAATTGTACGATATGTCCGGGAACGTTGCAGAGTTTTGTGAAAAAAGTAACCCTAAGGAACTGGGGATTTGTGGTGGTTCTTGGGCATCTAATCAAAAAGAGGAATTACAATCCAAATCATATCTAAAGATTAATCAATTACAAAAACAACCTACTGTAGGTTTTAGGTTAGTTTATGCACCAAATGATCCTTGATTTATATATTAAAAAATTCATTTCTTACACAACTGCAATAACTATCTTTTTCCGCGTTGGGCGGAAAAAAGCAAAGGATTGTTGCGAATAAAATTGCAAAAACTGACTTTTTGCAGGAACGCCATTTCTACCGTTAATTTTCAGCTATTCCCATAGTATTTGTTAGAGTTGGCCTTTCCTCTAAATAATCAAATTTCTTTTCTATGTGAATTATATACTCATCAAAATATACATATTTTCTCAAATCTCTAACCACCCATACCCATATTCCCATAAAGAGAGCAACAGAAAGCCAAACTCCAAATTTTGAAGAAGGGATTAGAAAAAAATCTACAACACCATGTTGTATAACAGCTAAGAAAAAGGCTTTCAATAGATAGGTAAATTTATCCTGAGATTGTACTTCAGTATTTGATTTTAACAAAAATAAAACAAAACAAAGATTGATTAGCAAGTGAATATTGGAAGAGTATAAAAACCTACCAGTAAACATTTGGAATTTATTCAAAGATTCTTTGTGAATGTATGTATAATTTTCGGTAAATGCAAACCCTAAAGCAACAAAAGCTCCAATTAGTACTACATCTCTTGTCCAAATAGATTTTCTTTTTTCATATCCAAAAAAATATGCTAGTACAAAGATCATTAAAATTTTGAAAGTCTCTTCCATCATACCAGCTTGGATAAATGCAAGGTGGGCAGTTGCTGTGAGCATGGAAGTTTTCCTGGGTTTAAAATCAACTTCTGGCCAAATGATGGGATGGAAATAGAGAATAAGTCGAGTAGAAATAAAACCCATGAGCAATGCCAAGACTACAATTTTAAGCTTACGGGTAGATTTGCCTGGTTGGAATAAAAACAGTACCAGTCCCCAAGGCATGATGGAAAGAAAAGCTAAAAATAAATCGGAGAAACTGATTTGCTCAAGAGTAAGGAAAAACCGACTGACTTGGTCTAAAAAATAATTCACGGCTCTTCCTCTATGTATCTACCATCAAACATAAGTACCATTTCTTTTTGGAGCGGGGTGGGCATTGCGTCTGGATCCAAAGATCCGTTCCAAAATAGCTCTGTAACACGCACATCTCCCTTTACATTGGGAGGGGGCATCACAGGACTCATGCTCTCGATGAGCTCGATAGTGAGTTGGTCCTGTTCTGGATAGCCTGAGGCTTCGACCAGTACGATATCTACGATTTCCCCTTCTGTTGTGATCGTATAGGCCACCACACTGGAATAGGGATGGGGAGCCCTCTTCCAATATTCCATAAACATTTCGGGTCCCCTCATTCTGGCTGAGATGTAATTAGAGTATGTTTTGGGCAGACGCTTGCCCTTGATTCTTTTCACAAAACCTTTTGGTTTCCCATTGTCACTGATTTCATCGGGAAGTTTTTCACCTTCCTTTTCACTGGGAGTTTCCGTTCCTGAAATAACACCTCCATTGAGATCTTTTACTTCATCTGGAATATCAGGATCAATAAAGTAAAATTCTAACTTTTCGGGTTGGAAGTGTTGCTTGGAGATATCATTTTTCTTTTGTGGTGGATTTCTAGTAACCATAATAGGTATTACAAAAAGTATGGAAAACAAAATCAAATGAACCAAAATACTAAAAGAGAGATTGGTATTGAATCCATAAGTGAGTCCCCTATCAGAGATAGGCTCACTTTCTTTTTTCAAGAGGTATCTCAATAAGTAGTTAGAAAATACATAACTGCATGCCATTAAGAAAGTAAAAACAAATGGTACTACAATATTAGATGTATATCGAATAAACTCTTTGTCAGGAATACCGGGCTTGAGGCCCATTGCTTGGAGAAACGTAGTACCAAAAGAGTAATCAATGTAATAAGTCCATCCTATGGCAGTGAAGAGGAGAAGTAAGAGAAAACTAAAAAGTACAGAAAAACCAATCCAATACCTATGCAAATAGATGATTCCCCATCCAGGTAAGATTGCTTCTCTGTATTTCGCAAACCTTGCTTTGTTTGTATAGGAAATTGAGCCAGGGTTTGAAATAGGACTTGGAATACGGGTTTGGGCATACAAACCTAAATACGGTTTACGTAAAACCGCAAATACTGTTTTTCGACCCAAGTTACGAGACACTGCGTGTAAGTTTAAAAACCATATATAAATTTCGGATTCGCCTTTGAAGTATCTACTCATAAACATAGAAAGATCAAACTGACCAGACGCATCGAGTAGATTCACATCATTGATTAAAAGATATGCCATGCCGAAAAATACATTAAAAAATACATAGAGGAGAACTGCAGAAAACCAACTAAAAAGAACATACAAAAGGGTTTGAAAACTAAAACGATTGGAGAGATGTGTTTTTTTACCCAATCCTCCATATTTTAAGAGGGAATGACGGGCTTCCCAAAAGAGCACAAAGAGCCCCACAAGCCCCCAACCTATAAAGAAAAAAAGGGAGCGTTCATCTCTGAGCATGCTTACACAATAAGGAGATGCCATATCCCAAAGGCAGATCAGCTCAAGAGGATAACAGGTAATCATAATAATGATCTGGAAAACTATCACCTGAAATGCAACTGCTCTAATGGTGTGATTGACTCGATAGAGCAGAAGTAGAGCGATAGGGAAAAAAACTTCATATCCAATAAATGGACTCATCCATGCCATTAACACAAGGATAGAATTGAGAAAGGATCTATATTTACCTTTGACTTCTGAAAATTCTTTTCGCAACACCTGAACCATAGTACATTCAATTTGACTGGTTGGTCTCTACGGACAAGCGAAAAAAAATATAAAACTCTTTCCAATTGTCCAATATTTTCAAACTTTGTATAGACATGTATGAATCTTAGGAAAAGAACCTTTAACAAAGTATGAAACTTTTTTTCAATTGGCTTAAAAAAACCTTTTATAGAGAAATCTCTGAAAATCCACAATCAGTGGAAAAACTAATCAATCGACTATTCTTTCCTTTGATCTTCTTACTTCCAATCATAACACTCTATATTAATTTTCCTGGAGAACCGGAAATCCCCTTTAACCAAAAAAAAACATACTCCTTTTTAGGAGAACCTGTAATCCCAATCCCTTCTTCTATCCAACTGAACGTAAAAAAAGTAGCAGTTGGGAAAGAAATTTTTTTAAGTACCAAGCTTTCTTCTGATGAAAGTGTATCATGCAATACATGCCATGACCTCACCCAAGGGGGTACCATTCGAAAATATGTAGAAAATAAAGTAAATCCTCCCACAGTTTTTAATTCTGGTAATTATTATAGGAATGAGGGTATGTCAGAAGAAGATAGTTCTGCAATCGCATCTCTGCACTTAGTCCATTATCCCGAAGATTTTGGAGACTATAAAAATAATCTAAATAAACTTATGAATGTTCCCACCATTAAAAATTCTCTCTTGCAGATATATGGGAAAAATATAGACATATCTATGATCAATGATGCCTTAAAAGAATTTATAATTTCTCTTTCAACTCCCAATGGTAGGTTTGATAAATACTTAAAGGGAGATCAAAATTCTATCACAGAGGAAGAAAAAGAAGGCTTTTTACTTTTTAAAGAAATTGGGTGCACTTCCTGCCATCAGGGTATGAATTTAGGAGGGAATGTAACCCACAAAATTGGAATCAATGGTTCTTATCTAAGAGACAAAGAAACCAAAACAAGTTTAGACTATGGACTTTTCAATAAAACAGGAAAGGAAGAAGATAAATATAAATTTAAGGTTCCTTCCTTACGAAATATTAAGCTCACGTATCCATATCTTCATGATGGTAGATTTGAATCTCTCCAGGAAGTTGTTCAAAAGATGTCTAAATACCAACTGGGAAAGGAGCTGTCAGACGATGAGACAAAAAAGATTGTAAAATTTTTAGAAACACTTGGTGGTGAATGGAATGGGAAGGTACTAGAATGAAAACTAGATTTAAAGTACTTCTCTGGATATTTATATCTGTGCTATTGTACTTTCTATTTTTGGGATCTAAAATGAGTCACTTGGATAGGGCAGAAAAAACAATATCCCTATTAATGGAAATGAGAGAAGAGGATTCACTTCTCAATGAAGCAATCTTAAAAAATAGAAATGCAATACAAAAAAATTATGATAGCGTTCAAAAATCATCTCTATTCATTGAAAACTCAATTTTATATTTTGATGATTTTTCCTACAAGCTTCCTAATGAAGATTCCATTAGATTAAAGAAACTCCTAGAAACTGTAAAATTAAACTTTGAAGCTAAAAAAGAAAAAATAGAGGAATTTAAAGAAAAAAATTCAATATATACCCATTCTCTATCTGTGATTCCAATTTCAGTCCGAAAGCTTACAATAAAGTACACCAATCTTAAAGAACAACTCGACTCCTTATTAAAATATATTTTACTTTATAATATTAAAACTGATGAAAAGTACTACAATGGAGCATTTGAAATTATTCAAAAAATTAAATCAAATAATATAAGTAAGGAGAATATAGAAATTGAAGTCTTCTTAGAACATTCTATATTTATTTTAAATAATAAGAAACAATTAGATAGTATAATCAATGAAATAATTGAGAGTAAATTTGCCGACTCAATCGAAAAAATGGGAGAAGATCTCTCGGATATATATATAATTATCTTAAAGAAATCAGGGATTTACAGCGTATTATTGTATAGCCTCTCAGTGGGAGTATTGTTTTACTCTGCGTTTATATTATTAAAATTGATAATTAGTTCCTATTCTTTAAAAAAGGCAATGATAAATCTAAAAGAACTAAATACATCCCTTGAAAGATTTGTCCCTAGAGAATCTCTCCAGTTGTTGTCACTTGACTCTATCAACACTATCAAGCTGGGCTTGAGTGTGAAAAGGGAGATGACTGTTCTTTTTTCAGATATACGATCCTTTACCACCATCTCAGAAAAAATGAGTCCAGAAGAAAATTTTGAGTTTATCAATTCTTATTTAAAAGAGATGGGCCCAATTGTAAGACAACACAATGGATTTATCGATAAATTTATCGGAGATGCAATCATGGCACTTTTTAGAGGAGAAGGAGAAGATGCATTGCATGCAGGAATAGAAATGTTTAAAAAGCTGAAAACATATAATGAAAAAAACAGAAATACTTCCAAGAGACCTCCTTTGGAAATAGGAATAGGTATTCACTCTGGTGAGATGATGTTTGGAACCATAGGTGAGAACAATAGGATGGAAACAACAGTAATTTCTGACACTGTAAATCTAGCATCCCGCATAGAGAGTATCACTAAATTTTATGGAGTGGGTTTTTTAATTTCAGAGCACTTTTATGAAAGTATAGATTATCCAAATAAATTTAAAATTCGCTACATTGATAGAGTCAGAGTAAAAGGGAAAAACCGTCCTATTAAAATTTTTGAAGTATACGATGCTGATTCTGAAGATACAATAGAAAAAAAAGATGCCACAAGAGATGATCTAGCAGATGCTATCAATAAATTTTACGAGAGAGACCCTAAATATGCTCTAGATCTCCTAAAGAAATGTAAAAGTATTTTTCCTGATGATCCCGTGATAAGATTTCACCATGATAGATGTAAAAAAATGATTCCCAAACTTATGGAACCAGAAGAAGAATGGGAAGATGCAACCGAGCCAAAATTTTAACTTTCTCCTTTCTTTGTATGCTACTTATTCAATTTTTTTATTTAAGTTTACTCCTTAACTTTTATATTATCAATTTAAATAAACTAATTTCATAAAAAAATGATACCTTTAGTAAACTTCTTTTTACCTATTTTATTTTTCATTACTTCTTGTGTATCTCATGAAGTTCATTTAAATGAATATAAAGAGATTGATACATCATATTTCAAAGAGATAGATAAACATGCCTTAAGCACTCCATCCTCCGCAGAAAGATCTATTCCAATGCTCACTGAGTACCTCATTTCTATTTCCAATAAAGAAATTGATAAGGTTAGAGCAATTTATATATGGATCACGGACAGGATTGCTTATGATACTACTTCTTTGAATTCAAATCTACATATGAACCAAAGTGTAGAATCTATATTGAAGACTCGTATTGCAAATGCAGAAGAATACTCAAAACTTTTTTTATCACTCTGCAAACAGGCAGGTATAGATGCTCAGTTGGTAAATGGTTATTCAAAAGGCTTAAGTTACTACCCAGGAAAAATTTTCAAAGATGCTGATCACTCGTGGAATGCTGTTAAAATTGATGGGGAATGGAGACTCTTAGATACCACATGGGGAGCAGGGAATGTGTATGACAATAAATTCAAAAAAGAATTTAGTGATTTTTATTTTTTAACACATCCTAAAAAATTTATATCAGATCATTTCCCTTTAGAATCGAAATGGCAGCTCTTACAGGTTAGCCAATCAAAAATAGATTTTTATAAAAAACCTAAAAAATATCCTGCATTCTACACCAACTACTTTGAAAATCTTTCACCGGATTTAGGAGTTTTAAATGCGGAAGAGTACGTGGAGGTATCATTTGAAAATCCCCAAAAAGTTCATTTAGTAGTTTCCCTTGGAAATGAAAAACAATTTACGTATGTAAAACAAAATAAAAATAAATATACAATTGAAGTGAGATCCCCTGGGGTTGGAGTTTATGATTTAAAAGTGTATGGAAAAGTTAGCTCTATTCCAGGGCCACTCCCCATTATATTGGAACAAAAAATTCAGTTTCATAAAAAAAATGCCAAAGGAGTCTACCCAGAAATTTTAGACCACACTAAGATCCAAATCAGATGTCCCAAATTAGGTAGTATAAAAAATGGACAAATACCATTTTCCTTTCTAGTAAATGAAGCACAAGAAATTGCATTTGTAGATGAATTAAATGACTGGCAAATCTTTACACCTAAAGATGGATCGCTTTTCACTGGCTCTGTTTTATTGGAAGAAGGTGAAATAAAAGTTTTTGCTAAGTATGACAGTTCTTTGAAATCTTCCTCTAATTCATGGCATGAAATTATGAAGTTTCAAGTCACAAAGTAATTTTGTACTACGTATTTTTGTAGGAACTTAAAAAAGGTTTTCTTTAGCAGTTCTCACTACTAAAAATATTGACTTCTTTCCGCATAGCGGAGTTTCTACAGTAACATCATTTTTTTTCAATCGTTTTGGGAATTAAAAGTAATTGAATCCCAGTCTGAATATCTATTTTCGGTGTATAATTGAGCTCTTGGATTGCCTTTGTAGAATCTATTAGAGATTTATGAAATAGGGGTTTTAGCAGAGATTCCTTTTTTTTAAAAACAGACCATTTCCAAAAATTCTCTTCTATAGATACTAAAATCTCTGGAATAAAAATTTTGAGAACAAATTTTGGATAGTAATTTGATAAAGTTTTGAAAAGCATTTCTGAAGAAACCTTTTGGGGATGGGATAGATTAAAGATTCCCCTTCCCTCATACAACAACCCACTCATAATAAAATTTAATAAATCCTCAATATATATAAATGATTTATATAAGTTTTTTTTGAGAGGATATGGGAAGATAGATTTATTATGATATTTTATTATTTTATTTATATAACTTTTTAGATTTTTACCATATACAGAGCTAATTCTAAAAATAACAATGTTAGGTATACTAGATTGTAATATATATTTTTCAGACTCAATTTTAGAAACTGCATAAAATGATTTTCCGTTTAGGGAATCAGTTTCAATCGAAGGCTCAAGGGATTTACTTTCTCCATAAACTGATGCAGTGCTAGAAAATATAAACTTTGGAATATTAAAATATTGTGCAATTTCCACCAATGTTTGACTGGGGTATAAATTTTGTTTTAGATAATCTTCAGGAGTAAAGCCCTCTCCTGATGGAAGCCCGGCTAAATGGAGTATACAATCTATTTTGGATATATTATCTAGGAGAGAATGTTCAACGTCTTCATCCCTTTTGTATATAAATTTACCATTTTCAAATGATAAACTAGAGAGATCGCACTGTATAGATTTAAAATTTGGATGATGATTACCAATTGTTCGCCTAGATAGTGATACAATTGTATGACCAGACGAAAGGAGGATAGGGATAAGCTCACTCCCTATCCTCCCTGAACCGCCAGTCAAAAGAATTTTCATAGCTCGGAAAGCTTTTTCTCTACTTCCTCTTTCTTGCTTTCATACCCTTTTTTGCCTAATAGTGCAAACATATTATTTTTGTAGTCCTCAACCCCCGGTTGGTCAAAGGGATTGATTCCCAACATATACCCAGAGACACCACAAGCAAATTCATAAAAATAAATGAGCTGACCCAGAGATTTTTCACTTAAGTCTTTTAATTGAATTTCAATATTTGGTACACCACCTTCATGGTGTGCCAATTTAGTTCCCTGAATTGCTTTTGAATTTACGTAAGACAATGTTTTTCCTGTGAGATAATTGAGTCCATCAGGGTCACCTGCAAAAGTTTCAATTGTCATATCTTTACCTGATCTTTCCAAACTCAGAACTGTTTCAAATAAAAATCTTTCCCCATCTTGGATGTACTGCCCCATAGAATGCAAATCAGAAGTAAAGTCCACTCCCGCAGGAAAGATTCCTTTTTTATTTTTGCCTTCACTCTCACCAAAGAGTTGTTTCCACCATTCTGTAATATAATGTAACCTTGGGTTATAATTAACCAAAATTTCAACTTTTTTACCTTTTTTGTAGAGAGCATTTCTCAGAGCTGCATAGTAGCACGCTATATTTTGTTCACCCTTTAACTTTCGAAAGCTTTCTTCTAGCTCCAAAGCACCCCTGTGCAGGGATCGAATGTCTTTGCCCGCAGCCGCTATAGGAAGTAGACCCACAGGTGTGAGAACGGAGTACCTCCCACCCACATCATCTGGTATCACGAATGTTTTAAACCCATATTCATCGGATAACTTCTTCAATGCCCCTTTTCTAGAATCAGTAGTTGCATAGATTCTTTTTTTACTTCCCTCTTTCCCATATTTTTTTTCAGAGAGTGCTAATAAGCTTCGAAATGCCAAAGCGGGCTCTGTTGTAGTACCAGATTTAGAAATCACATTTACACTAAAATCTTTATCTTTTAAAAATTCTAAAAGATCCGAATGATACTCAGAATCAATATGATGCCCAGCGTATAAAATTTTTACAGGATTTTTATCCTTACTAAATACGGAAAATGGACTGGTAGTGGCTTCTAAAACTGCCCTAGCTCCGAGGTAAGATCCCCCAATTCCCACCACCACTAAAAATTCTGACTGTGCTGCTATTTCTTTTGCTGCTGTTTCAATTGCATCCATTTCAGAAGATTCCATTTTCATAGGGAGATCTACCCATCCAAGAAATTCATTTCCCTCTCCCTTTTTAGAGTACAATAGTTCCATTGCCCTGTTTGCATTTTCTATTTCCTGAGAAATTTCAGATGAGGATAGAAACCCTTTAGTAAAATTTGATAGTACTTTTATATTCATATATTCTCCTAATTTACTTTAATTTAATATTTTTAAACTTTCTTTCAAATCGTAAAAATGACGAAAATGTGATACCTAGATAGGATGCCCTTTCCTCTTTAGAGATACGATTTATATGCACACCATATAATTCCATAAATTTGATATATTTTTCTTCTATGCCTATAATCATAAACTCAAAATCTCGATCTTCTTTTTTAAGATATACATCTTCCAAATAAAACTTTGAAAGTTTTAAATATTCAAATGTGCTCTCATGACTTTCTAAAACTTTATTTAAATTTCCTACAAATACTTCTGAATCTTCCATTGCAATGATATCAAATTGGATGGGTTCTCCAGTTAAAATACTTCCATAAGAACCTAAAAAGTCAGTTTCCACACAAAAGTCTTTGATGGTAGACCTACCTTTGCTATGAGTGACTAATTTAAAAATACCCTTCCTCACATATCCTATTGTATTGACTTTATCTCCTTTTTTTAGGTAGTACTCTCCTTTTTGTATTTTGACTCTTACCAAATCTTTTAAAAAGTAATCAATCCAGATGGGAGGGATTTGTGAATCAGACATTTCATTTTCATTTATTTTTCAGTTTTCCTTTTCAGGGAAGAAATTTTTTCGCCAAATATTTTATTTTGTTTTATTAGAGGTAAATTTCTTAAGTCTAATTTGCATAAATTAAAATGGTTTTAGATAAAAGCAAACTTGCAGACAAGAGGGGTATATGTATAAATCTTTATCAATCTATATTGGCATTCTTTTTATGTTTCTTTTTACTCCCATAACATCCAATGATACTGATATCCGTGATAGGTATGGATCGTACAAGGGTAAAGTTCAGGAAGATGGAAGCTTTCGGGATAAGTATGGAAGTTACGAGGGTAAGATTGACTCCAATGGCTCTCTGAGAGACAGGCATGGTAGCTATCTAGGAAAAGTAGATCCCTCTGGAAATGTTAGAGATAGAGCTGGTTCCTATTTAGGAAAAGTTACAGAGTCAGGTGATGTCAGAGATAAATATGGTAGTCTACTTGGTAAGATTGATCCAAATGGAACCGTGAGAGATAAGCATGGAGCTTATATTGGAAAAGTGGGTTCAAGTGTCTCTAAAGAAGCTACTGCTATTAAATTCTTTTTTCCAGGACTTAACTAATACATTTCTGTATTCATCTCATAATCAAAGATTGGGAAGATATTCATAAACTCCTTATCTCCCAATTTTTGATCTCGATTGATGAGTCTTTCTCTGTACATTTCCACTTTTTTAAATTTCATTTTATCTAAATAATAAATAGCATATACTAATATTTCTCTATTTTTATTTAGTAGATACTTTGTTTCTAACTCCTCTTCAGTCAAATGCTCTGCTTTTCTGATCATATCCACTAATTGAGATACATCCCTGGCCTGTTCTTTGAGTCCCAATTGAAAATATGTAGTACGAAGTAAAAAGAGGATCTCCTCCTCTACATTCCAACCGTCTGATGCTAACCCTTGCGAAAACATTCTTCGGAATAAATTTAGAGCTGCAAAGTGCCTCTTTTTTTTTGTATAGAACTGGGCTAAATCCAAAGAAAATTTTTTCTCTTTAAAAAATATCGCTGCAGTGTCTATGAGGATATCTTCCATTTCCTGTGATTCGGGAGATACATTGTATTGATAAATTCGTAAGTATTCATGGTATTTTTGGTTAAATGGAAATTGTTCAACCTTAGCTTTGGCAATTGTAATACCCTCAGTAAATTTCTTGTCTTTTAGTAGACCCTCCAATATATTTAGATTTTCCACTTCGGTGTCATTTCCAGAGACTTTTTCAATCCTCTTCTTTGCAAATTCAAAGTATTTTTTTTCTCCCAATCTTGAGGCTAAAACCAAGGATTTGTATCGCAATGTGGTATCCCCAGGTTGTAAAAAAAGATAAATTCGTAGAAAATCAAAGGCTTTCCTAATTCGTCTATCTTTTAGATAAATTGAGTAGAGTTTGAGAGCAAGTTCAGAATCATCCTTTTTGATTAGGAGGGCTTTTTCATACTCTTCAATGGATTCCGTCTCCCTTCCTCCCTCTTCATAGAGCCTACCACTCAAACGAAAATAACCATATTCTAAAAATTTGGGATATTCAACTTTAATCTTGTTCAGTTTTTCTCGAGAAATTTCGGGACGCTTTTGAAAGTAGTAGTATTCTGCCTCCGTCAATAGAATTTTGTAAAAATCAGGGGGATCGTCCACAGCGAAAATCCCCGATACGAAACCAATAGCAAATACGAAGAAAAAGATTCCCCTACCTAAAAAGAAGTATGCCCGCCATCCTGATTTTTGGCTTGACCTTTCTTTTTCCACATATTTCTATTCGGTCATCTGAATGAAAAAGGTAATCTCGAATGATATCAGCATACATTGTCTTCGGGTCATCAATCCTCGCTCTCTTAGTAGCGTTGTTTTTTGCCCGCAAAGTAACCAGTATTCGGGTAGGTGAAGCTACTCCTACCCCCTCAGACCAGAAATTGATCGTCATCTCTTCTGCAATTGCAGAGGGAGCCATGGCATTTTTGGTGCGTGAGTACAAAGTAATCGCAATTTTTATTGCAGTCATGGCAGTAGCTATCGTAGCTCTCTTAGACAATCCGAAAACTCCCGAAGTCAATGAAGGTGTCTTCACAGCCATTTCTTTTGTCAGTGGTGCTGTTATTTCCTGTTTGTCTGGGTTTATTGGCATGAAGATTGCTACTTTGGGAAATGTGCGCACCACCCAAGCTGCAAAAGAATCTATATCCAAGGCATTTCGTGTGGCTTTTGATTCTGGTGCAGTGATGGGCTTTGGTCTGATTGGTCTTGCAATACTTGGGCTAATTGTGCTTCTTCAGATCTTTTTGGGACTTTTTCCCGCAGACAATCTCCGTCTCATTGTAATGGAGTGTCTTGCAGGTTTTGGATTGGGTGGGTCTTCCGTTGCCCTCTTTGGACGGGTGGGTGGAGGTATCTACACAAAAGCTGCCGATGTGGGAGCTGACCTTGTAGGGAAGGTAGAAAAAGGGATCCCCGAAGATGATCCACGTAACCCCGCCACCATCGCAGACAATGTGGGTGACAATGTGGGTGATATAGCTGGAATGGGTGCAGATCTCTTTGGATCGGCTGCTGAGGCTACCTGTGCAGCATTGGTGATTGGTGCTACCGCCACTGCCCTCACAGGCAATATAGATGCCCTACTCTATCCCGTTTTGATTTCTGCATTTGGAATCCCCGTCTCCCTTGTCACCACACTCTTTGCTTCTGTCAAAGAAGGAGATAGCGTGGAAGGAGCTCTAAAAAAACAACTTTGGATTTCTACAATTCTCATGGCTGTGGTGATGTACTTTGTAACCCAAAGATTTATGATCGATGAATTCGTTATCAACGACCAAACTATCACACGTATGGATGTCTACTGGTCATTGGTCTTAGGGCTCTTCTCCGGAATGTTCATTGGACTTATCACAGAGTACTTCACATCCCACTCCTATACCCCCGTTCGCGAAGTGGCACAGTCTTCAGAAACTGGTGCCGCCACAAACATCATCTATGGTTTGGCATTGGGGTACAAGAGTACGGTTGTTCCCGTGATACTCCTTGTGATTACAATTGTAATCTCTAGCACTCTCGCAGGAATGTATGGGATTGCCATAGCAGCTTTGGGGATGATCTCCACGATAGCCATTGGACTCACCATAGATGCGTATGGTCCTGTGTCTGACAATGCAGGTGGTATTGCAGAAATGGCTGAACTAGGAAAAGAGGTGAGAAATAGAACTGATACATTGGATGCAGCCGGTAACACAACAGCAGCCATTGGAAAGGGATTTGCTATTGGATCTGCAGCCCTCACTTCTTTAGCCCTCTTTGCTGCTTTTATCACACGTTCCCAAGCAGCCTTCAAAGAAATTGGCACTGATTTTGGTGTTGTAGAACTTTTGAATCCTCTTGTGTTTGGTGGACTCCTCTTTGGAGCCATGCTTCCCTTCCTCTTCAGTGCATTCACCATGAAATCTGTGGGTGATGCAGCCAAAGATATGGTGGAAGAAGTACGACGCCAGTTTAGAGAAATCCCCGGGCTTATGGAAGGAACAGGAAAGCCAGACTACAAACGTTGTGTGGATATTTCAACAACAGCAGCTCTTCGGGAAATGATTCCTCCGGGGATTTTAGTGCTTGCCACTCCTATTCTAGTGGGATTCCTTTTTGGAATCAAGGCACTGGCTGGAGTTTTGGCTGGTGCATTGGTATCGGGTGTAGTACTTGCAATCTCTAGTGCCAACTCAGGTGGTGCTTGGGACAATGCCAAGAAATACATCGAAGCCGCAGGCAAAAAAGGAACGGACCTCCACAAAGCAGCCGTAGTTGGTGATACAGTTGGAGATCCCTTCAAAGACACATCTGGTCCCGCAATCAATATTCTCATAAAACTCATGGCAATCACTAGCTTAGTTTTTGTTGAATTTTTTATTCACTACGGTGGGTTACTCACAAAATAACTTAAACATTCCTTAACATTTTCTCCACCAGAATCTAGCAGGGTTCTGGTTGGGGAAGTTTAGTTTACTGGATAAGAGGTTCAAATTATGGTTTTTGTAGAGTTGGGATTCTTTTCCGATAACCCAACTTATGTTTAGTATTTTTTTAAATTCCCTGCTGGTTTGTATTGCGATCCTTATTTGATTACACCACATCTCCAAGCTCGTGGGGACCTAATATTTTTTTTCTATCT
>JACCDP010565587.1_pt1 | contig 16848 bp, 13 predicted proteins | sample 7445841 | NCBI WGS metagenome assembly JACCDP01 (sample SAMN15323441, study PRJNA562643) | freshwater metagenome | isolation source: river surface water | place: USA:Blue River Watershed | collected 2017-08-17 | reverse complement strand
GTGATGACTACCTCGGCAAGCCGGCGGGATATGGCGAGGCGAAGGTCAATGAGTACATCGAGCGTGATTACCACAAGGTCAGCGATCAGGTGAAACCCGATTGGGACCTCAGCGGCGCCGCCGAGGATCTGCGCTTGTACTACGACATCCTCTGGCGCCTGGCTGAAGGCCGTCGCACTCCGCAATGGAATCCGGGCAGCGAATTCAAGGCGGCCCGGGAAGCCTCGATGGCTCCGCGGAAGTGACGGGATGAAGCGGTCAGTCGATCCGAAGGCTCGCATCCCGGCATTGCCACCTCGAGAGAGTGGCCGCCTCAATTTCCGGCCTCTTTCGATGCAGGCGTGGAAACCGGTGAGGCCTTTTCGAGCGGCGACGTCTCGAGCGGTGGGATGGTCGGGGGCTGCGGGATCGTCGCCTTGGGGCTTCGCTGAGTGCGATGCTGTAAGAACCCTCCGGAGGCGAAGCTCTTCCAGGCTGAACCCAGCCAACCCAACACGGAGATCGCCAACCAAAGCGCCCAGAGCAGCATCGCGAACCGGTACCACCAGATGGACACCGAGACACAGCTGCACATCGGCAGGGAGGTGCCTTCGCTGCGGGCCTGGAACCAGCGGAGGAGGGTGCTGGTGGAACCATTGCCCAGGATGAACATCTTCGGGTTGCCCAAGAGCCCGGCACTCACCGCAAAGAGGAGGATGCCCAAAGCCGTGGCCGTCACGACCACGAGTCCTGCTTGAGAGGCATTGTAACCCAGCCAGTGCAAGGTCTGGAACCGCTCATGTCCACGCCATTGCAGCAGGAAGAACCAGCCGATCACCGTGAAGGCGGCCCAGAGCGGCACCTGGGTCAGGCCGATCATCAGGAGCATCCACTGCAGGGAGCTCAGCGGAGATTTAGGAATGCGACCCAGAGCCAAGGCTGTCAGCAGCGAGGTCAGCAAGATGACCCAGAAACGCACGGCGGGTCCGCGTCGAGGACCCGAGGCCCACAATACCCAGCGATCTTCGCCGACACCCAATGAACTCTGGATGTTGGCGCTCTCGACCGGCAAGCGCACGGCGCCATTGTTGGCGCTGAAACCCAGGGGCAGGTTTTCTTTCCAACCGACCGAAAGCAGTTGCTCGCCGGGTCGCAGGGGGATCACCAACTTCGAGCCTTCCCGACGAACAGGGATTTCCTGGCCAAAATGGGTGAGCCGGGTGACATCGGCCTCGGCGGGCAGGTCGATGAGAAAATCCTCACCAAGGCTGCAGCGGATGGACAGATGCAGGGTCGAAAGGCGTTGGCGTTGCCCGAGAGTCACTTCGTGGATCGCCCGATTGAGGGTGACCGTGGCCCCGGCGATGGCCTCGGGTCGGTGCACCTTCAGGTTCACTTTCTCCCCGGGCCATGGTTGCCAGACGGGTTCCAGTTGGGCGTTGCCGGATTCGAAGACCGGAGGCAATCCCGTCAGCGATACGTTCCAGACCGGTGAGGCGACCAGATGCCAGCGTTCGATCCAGGTGTCGTTGGTGCGGGTGGCCAAAGCGACCGCCTCTGCCGGGGCCATGCTGCTCTCCCACGAAAACGAGGTGTCTTGAGCCCCGAGGCGGACCTCCAAGCCGCCATCTTGCACCATCCGTCCTTGGGACAGGACATTCTCACCAGGCAACAAGGGGATGCGCAGCGACACCGCCTTGCCAACGGGCGAAAGGCGTTGGATCACGGTTCGGATCTGCCACTGCAGGCCCAGCTCCAGGCGGCGCTCCACGGCAACGATCGGCTGGAGATCTTGCCGATCATAGGTGGCAGCGGCGGCGGCCACTTTCTGTTTCGGCGAGAAGAAGACTTGTTGCTCCGGGACGCCATCGGCGCGGACTCCGACCACGGTCCAGTCCGGGGCATCGATGGTTACCTGACGCGGTTTGAGCAGGTAGCTCCATTCCCAGTCGCCGGTGTTGGTCAACAAGGCCTCCACGCGGACGCGATGGACACCGGGGGGCAGGACGACCCACAGGTAGCCATCATCGCGGCGCAGTGCGGCGGCCCACCGCCCGTTGACGACCACCGAGAGCGGGGAATAGGCCGGAAGGCGTCCAGGCAGCGGGACGGCCGCCTCGGCGGCGCAGTGGATTTCGACGTCCATCTGCAGCTGTTGGCCGCTGAGTTTCATGGCGACGGCCGAAATGCTGGCTGCATTCGGGAAGGCGTCCGATTTCTCCAACAACCGCTGTCGGAGGGTTTCCAGGGTGGTCGCGTCTGGAATGCCGGCTGCGGTGGTCGGGGCTGCCACCGGAGCAGCGGTCATCGGCTGGACAGGCGCCTGGCTCGGTGGGTTCACCCGTGCCGGAGCCTCGGCCGCCTGCAAGGACGTGCCGCTGAAAAGCGTCGAGGCCAGCAATAGCAACGCCGCGGTGGCTGCAGTCGCGGTTGGGGCCATGGGAACCGAGGTGTCTTGGGAACGCCCCTTCGATCGACCCTGCCTCAACAGCGTGGCACCGAGGGCCAACAGCAAGGCGGTTCGAAGGAGGGTGAGCAGCCGCTCGACGGGTTGCGGGATGAGCACCGGGTGCAACCGCTGCGAACCTTGGACCGGACCTTTCCATCCGAAGCTCACCGAGCGCCAAGTCCATTCCGGCAGCCCGGGGCCTGTTTGGATCCGCGCCTTGACGTCTTGTCGGAGGTTCTCGAACGACGCCTGCGACTGGGCGGGCGCGGCCTGGGAATCGGACGGGCTCGAAGCCGACGAGGCCAATCCATAGCGTTGCATCAACTCCTTCGACGGAGCCCCCGGACGCCGGGTCGAAACCAGGTTGTTCGCCGCTGCCGCCGCATTGAGGCCGTCCACCCCCTCGCCCGGAATGGGTGTGGGAGTGACTTCAGTCCTTTCGAGTTGCGGGTACAAGGCCTGCTGGATTTGCCGCGTCAGGAAGGGAACGAGGAAGAAGAGCAATGTGCCGACGGAAAGCACTTGAGCGATTCGCAGCAAACGCCGTCCCAGACCTTGAGGGATATGGGGTTCGAGGGCGATGGGCACCAACAGGATGAGCCACAGGAACTTGGGTGCGCCGTGCTCATGGTAGGAAAGACCGAAGGCGACAAAGGCCAAGAGTGCGGTGGCCCAGCCCCGGATCCGGAAGACCGCCAGGGTGAAGATCAGCAGCAGGAACAAATCCAGCAGCGTCCATGCGGTGAGCCAGTCACCTTGGACCCAATCAGCCCCGAAGAGGGCGAAGAGCCTCCAGCCGGGCGGCAGGTGCAACTGCACCCGGACTGATTCCGCATCGGAGCGCCAGCCGGTCGCCGGCAAGGAAGTCGGGTTGGACAACCGACCGATGGCCTCCACTTCGACATTCCGGGAGCGGAGTTCGACACCGATGGCCCCGTTCTCCGGATTGCGGGTGATGAGCTGACCTTCGCCGCCGCTGCGCACCGATCCCAACTCCTGGCCCTCGGCCGCATCAAGACGCCAGACCTGCTGCATCTGACCAGAAATTCGGTCCTGGAAGGTCAAACCGCGACCACCTTCGTCGAGCCACATCTCCCGCACGATGCTCAGGCCCGCGGGCTTCTGGGTTCCCATGCCGCGCATGCGTTCCACCAGTTTGAGGGGGGTGGCAACATCCCAGCGGTACACCGGGAGTCCCTGCCAGGCTTTGGGAAAATAGCTCTGTGACGGATCGATGGCCGGGGGCCCGACGAACTCCATCACCCGGAAATCAGGACGGGCTCGGAATGCGACCAACTCGTCGGCCACGGCCTTGCGGGTCCCGCGGGCGAACTGGATCTCCCGGGGATTGTCCAAACGGAAAGCATCGAGGCGGAAGGTCCACGTGCCGGCCCGCACCTGAGCCTTGGCGTGCCCGGAATCGTCCACGCTCACGGGGATGGGTGACTGGATTGCGGCCAGTTTCCATCCTTCGGGCAGCAGGGTCCCCAGGTCTTCCTCGCGGCTCTTGCCCGCGACGGTCAATTCCACTTCCTGGCGCCACCACAGCGGAATGCCATCCTCGAGGACCGAGAAGAGTTTCACGCCCAGGAAATTGCGCTCGGTGGTTTCTGTCGTGCCGTCACGCCGCAGCCAGAGCAGTCCCTGTGCATCCCAGGCGGGGTTTTCCACCACCTTGCCATCCCGACTGAGAGCGAGGATTCCCAGCGAGGCCGGAATCCGCAGGTTCTGGGGCAGTTCGGTCCAACGGTAGCGCCCCTCGAGTCGGGTATCACCGGCGACCACCCGCACCGAAGGCACTCCGTCCCGTTCCACCACCACCATGGGTTTGCCACCGGCCTGAACGTCCTGCGGCCAGACTTCGGAACCTCCGGGCAAAGGAATCCAAGTCTCATGGAAGGCTGTCACTGACATCGCAAAACTCCCTCCGGACTGGGTCACCTGAAGCTCCAGTCGCGAAGGCCAGAAGCATCGGTGAGTTTTCGGATCGGAATAGGGCGTCGGGCAGAAGCGGTGTGGTTCGTTCCAGGTGGCCCAGGATTCCCACTCTCGCAAGGCCGGCGGGAGGGAGCGGGGTTCTTGGGCGAAAGCGGCGTGCCCGATGGATATCAGGGCCAGCAGGAACAGGACGAAACCGGTCACGGAGTTCATGGCGTTGGACTTTGACGGTCTGTGATTTGCAGGGCCAATCGATAAACCGGATCCGGTCATCGAGAAAACCAATGTTGCCGTTTTCTGCCCGGAAGGTTCGCAAGAAATGGGGCCGATGCCCGAGCGATACGCTTCGGAGGCCGGAGTCGGCAACCGGGATTTCCTTCAAGCTGGGGTCTTCGGACCCGATCTTCCTGAGCCTCCGGTTTGACGGCTGACGCAACTGGTGGCAGTAGGCAGGGAGTTCGGTCACCCAGACACCCGGACTCCCACTGACCATCCATGCCCATGAATCCACCCGAGACCCCCGTGCCCCTCGATTCCATCGAGTGGGGATTCCGACAAATCGATCAGGACATCCGGTGGTTGGCTGATTCATTGGTGGAGGTGCTTTCCGGCTTGGGAGAAGACGAACTGGCCCGTTGGATTCCCTGGGCGTCCCGGGCCGATCCGGGCCTCGCGGTGTCGGGCGAACCGCCCGCCCGATTGGGTCTGGCGCTGGCCATGGCCTTCCAGCTTCTGAACACCGTCGAAGAGCGGGTCTCCGAGACCTTGCGCGAACGCCGTGAGGAGTCGGGATCACCAGAGGCGGAACGAGGGCTGTGGGCCGACCAGTTGGTGGAACTGGTCCGGGCAGGCGGCACGGCTGAATCCATACTCGATGCCCTGCATCGAGTGGAGGTGGAGCCGGTCTTCACGGCACACCCGACCGAGGCCAAGCGCGCCTCCGTGCTCGAGCAGCACCGCATGCTCATGCAGTTGCTCCAGAGTGCCGGACCTTCCGGAAACCGCAGAGCCCAGCGCGTCGAATTGACCGCTCTCCTCGAGCGACTGTGGCGCACGGGCGAGATCCTCATTGAAAAGCCCACCGTGGCCGATGAACGACGCAACATGCTCAACTACTTGCGCGATGTGTTGCCCGGAGTGGTGCCTGAGTTGGACCGTCGACTTCGCAATGCCTGGGCGTGTGCCGGGCTTCCCCTGGCCGCACTCCAAACCGGTCCCGGCGTGCCCGCATTGCGTTTCGGGACCTGGGTGGGTGGTGACCGCGATGGCCATCCCGGAGTGACGGCCGAGGTGACGGCCGAGACCTTGGAACGCCTTCGGGCCAATGCGCTGGTCGTCTTGCATCGCCAGTTGAATGCGCTGGCCGAGCGGTTGCCCTTGTCGGAATGGATCCAGCCAGCGCCTGCCAGTTTGTGCACCTTGAGGGACCAGATGGTGGAGTTGCTGGGGGAGGCGGCTCGACCGGTCCTGCGGATGCATCCGGGAGAACCTTGGCGTCAAACCGTCGAACTGATGGCCGCCCGACTGCCGGTCGAGGTTCACCCGGGTCAATTGGCCCAAGTGCGCGATGAGCCCGGATGCTACCGTCAGCCCGCCGAATTGGATGCTGATTTGCAGACGCTCCAGACTTCATTGGTCGAAGCTGGCGCGCGTCGATTGGCCGATCACGATGTGACCCCGGTCCGCCGGGTGCTCGCCACGGTGGGTTTCCACCTGGCCCATCTCGACATCCGACAGAACTCGGCTTTCCACGATCGGGCCCTTCGCCAATTGCTGAGTGCGGCCGGCATCGATGCGTCGCAGTGGGAGGAATGGACCGAGACCGAACGGTTGCGCCTGCTCGAGCGCGAAATCCGATCCCCGCGCCCGTTCCTGCATCCGTCGGCTTCGGCAGGCCCCGAGGCCGATGCGGTGCTGGGCACCTATCGGGTTCTGGCCGAACACCTCAAGGTCCACGGCGTGGATGGGTTGGGGGCCTTGATCGTGAGCATGACCCGTCGGCTTTCGGACTTGCTGGGCGTCTATGTCCTGGCCCGCGAGGCCGGGCTGCTGCGTTTGTATCCCGAGGGCATGGTGTGTTTGTTGCCGGTGGTGCCCCTGCTGGAAACGGTCGAAGACCTGGAGCGGGGTCCTGAAATGCTGCGGGCTTTCCTGGAATTCCCGGTGACCCGGGCCAGCCTGGCCCATCATGCAATCCGGGCCGGACGTCCTGGCCGGTTGTTGCAACAGGTGATGGTGGGCTACTCCGATTCGAACAAGGATGCCGGTATCGTGGCCAGCCAGTGGGCCCTGCAACGTGGGCAGGCCCGTTTGGCCAAGATCGGCGAGCAGGCTGGGGTGCAGGTGCAGTTCTTCCACGGCCGGGGCGGCACCATCAGCCGCGGGGCGGGGCCGACACACCGTTTCCTGGAAGCACTGCCACCGGGGTCCCTGGGCGGAGCCATACGCCTCACCGAGCAGGGCGAAACCATCGCCCAGAAGTACGGCAATCCGGGCACGGCCCGCTACAACCTCGAGCTGTTGTTGGCCGGCGTCACCGCCACCACCTGGCACCACCGCCGTGGAGGGCATCTGCCCGAGGTGCTCGTTCCCCTCATGGATCGCTTGGCCACGGAGTCCACCCGGGAGTACCGCTCGCTCTTGGAGATGGATGGGTTCCTGACCTTTCACCGTCAGGCGACACCGCTGGATGCATTGGAGAACACCCGCATCGGATCCCGTCCCTCGCGGCGCACCGGTCAGGCAAGCCTTACCGATTTGCGGGCCATCCCGTGGGTGTTTTCGTGGACACAGGCACGATTCTACCTGACCGGATGGTATGGTGCGGGCAGCGCCTTGGCAGCCCTGTCGGAGACCGAGTTGAACGTGTTGCGGGAGCAGGTGCGCACCGTGCCCTTCCTCCGCTATCTCATCACCAACATCGAGACATCACTGGCCAGCAGTGACCTGGAGGTGATGCGCGAATACAGCCTGTTGGTTGAGGATGTCGACCTGCGTGAACGCATTTGGCAGCGCATCGAATCGGAGTGGCATCGCACGCAGCGCAACCTGTCCCGGGTGTGGGGCACCGAGTTTGCGCGACATCGGCCTCGGTTGGGCCGCACGCTGGCGCTGCGGGTGGGTCCGCTGCGCACGCTCCACCGTCAGCAAATCACCCTGTTGCAGCAGTGGCGTGGTTTTCTCAAGTCGGGCAACACCGAGGGGGCTCAAGCTCGATTGCCCGAACTCCTGTTGACCATCAACGCCATCGCCAGCGGACTTCGGACGACGGGTTGAGTGTTTGCCTTCCTTTCAACGGACCTCAGGTCTTGTTCTGCCCGTGGGAACCGTGGTGGATGGCGGCGGATCCCGGCTGACGACCCCGTCGACGGCTACGCCCCCGGTGATGGTCGACTCGGTGGGATGCGGCGGAAGCATGAGCAGAGCCACTGGCCGGGAGTTGTGTGCGGGACGGTGCGTTGTGATGGGCGCAGCGATGATGGACTGGAGCGTGGCCGCAGCGGATGTGGATGGGTTGCATGGTGGCGTGACGGTTTGCTTTGCGTGCCAAGCCTCAGGACTGAGGCTGGATCGTGTTTCCATGCTGCATTCGGGGCGACTCCAAGGCATTCGGGTGCTTGCCACATCGCCGAATCCGGTCCAAGCCCGAGGCTGAATCCAAAATTGCCATGGTTTCCTGACAAACCATTTCACGGGGTTTCGCTACGAAGCGGGATCGGGTTTATCAGGCGGGCTCCTCCCGTGAGGAGGGTGAGGAAGACTTTTCCCTGAGTGCCGAGGTTCAGTCTTGCAAGTCAAGGGGCGTGGCCACCCGTTTTGGGTGACCACGCCTGTCGCAGTTCAATGGATGACGCGTGGGTGTTCGGGGTTTCCCCGGTGGTGGCTCACTCGGCGGGAGGTGCATCCGGGCGCGGTCCACGGCCATGGCCTTCAGGGCCACCGGCATTTCCGCCGGGTCCACCGGGCCCGCCCGGACCGCGGCGTTTGCCGCCTTCTTTGCCGCCGCGTCCGCCTGGGCCGCCGCGATGTTCACGATTTCCACGGTCGCCGGGGCCGCCCTCGGGCCGGGCCGGGCGGAGTTCATCCATGCTGAGGTTTCCATCGCCATTCGCATCGAGCTTGGCGAGGACTGCCGCGGCATTGGAGATCTCCACCGCGTCGATGACTCCGTCGCTGTTGGCGTCGAGGGCGGCGATCATCGGGGGGACCGGGCGTCCGCGACCTTCCGGACGGGTCGGGGGGTTGGAGGCGTTGTCGGCCGCGGCGAGGTTCAGGGCGGCGGTGGCTACGGTGGCGAGGAGCAGGGTCTTGTGGATGAGTTTCATGATGTGTGTCGGTTGTGTGTTTTGTTTTGTTCCAGGCGGTCAGTCCGCCCTTGTTTCGACATCAAGAAACACCCGTCGGGTTAAGGGTTGATGGGCAAAAACCGGAAAATTGTTAAGAGCCTGTAAGGCCTCGGAGCTTGAGGCATCCGGGCACCTCAGCCCTTGCGAGACCCGTTGAACGCGCGATGGGAACTGCCGAGAGCGTGGGCGGAGCATCAGTCCTTCCGCGTCAACCAGCAGCAACGTTCCTCCATGGCTGGGACTCCCGCGGCTTGGAAGCGGGGGTTTCCATCTTCGGATCGCACCGCGATGGTTTCGATCAGGAACCGTGCGCCAAAGAGACCGTCGATGGTGGCTGCATCCACCGACCAAGGTGGTCCGGAGACGCGGGATTGGTCGTAGGCGAAGGCGATGAGCAAGAGGTGGCCGCCGGGTTTGAGCAATCGGTGCAAGCCGTCCACATAGCGTTGGCGGCAGGCTGGATCGAGGGCCACCAGCGCGGCCCGGTCGAAGATCACATCCACCGGACCTCCAAGGATTTCCGGACACAAATCCAGGGCGTCGCCTTGCAGGATGCTCAGGCCCGGTGCGCGGTGGCATGGAATGGAACCCTTTCCCGATCCTCGGTGCTCCAAGGTCGCAGTGATCCTCTGCTCACGCAGGAGGTCTTGGATCGCCAGTGCCACGAATTCGCAACCGATGACCTCGTGACCCCGGTCCCGTAGCCACACCAAATCAACGGATTTGCCGCACAAGGGAACGTAAACACGGGCGGACCTGGGAAACCTCGTTTCGGCGGCCACCAACCAGTCGTGGGGTTGGCCCAGATGGAATCCGATTTGCCCCTGCTGCCATCGCTCGTTCCAGAATTCGTGTTTCATGCCGATGCCGCCATGGAAGCATTCCGCAGCAGTCATGAACAGACTTGGGGTCGGCCCTTGGGTTGGATGGACAGGACGATCGAGCGAAATGGGTCACGATTGTAACCCCAAGCCATCCCATCCGGTCGCTCTTGAATATAGGTCGACTTCGCGGCATGAAACTCAGTCTTTTCAGCGATTACTCCCTTCGGGTGCTCATCTATGCCTCGCTGAAGAAAGGATTGTTCCAGCTGCAGGACGTATCTCAGGCCTATGGCATTTCCCGCAACCATCTGGCCCAGGTGGTACATCGGTTGGGGCAATTGGGTTATCTGGAAACCCGTCGTGGTCGGGGTGGAGGGTGCCGTCTGGCCCAGTTGCCGGAAGAGGTCCGATTGGGCCGATTGCTTCGGCAGACGGAAAATCAGCCCGTGGTCATCGAATGCTTCGACCCGGTGACCAACACGTGCACCCTGAGCGGGTGTTGTCAGGTCAAGGGGGCGTTGGCCGAGGCCATGGGCGCTTTCTATGCCAGCCTCGATCAATACACGCTGGCCGACATCGCGTTGGGTGCGCAGCGTGAGGAGATGACCCGCATCCTCTTTTCAACGCTGTCGTGAGGATGGTTTCACCCATGGGTTTCGCCGAGCGACTTCAGTGGCTCGGTCGCCAGCAGGGGATTCCCGTTGCGGCCACGGTGGCGGCCAGACGCAGGGCCGATTCCATGCTGGCCGGATCGGCCGATCCTTGTCCGGCGATGTCGTAGGCCGTGCCGTGATCGGGCGACATCCGGACGAAGGGCAGGCCGAGGGTCCAGTTCACACCCGTTTCGAAGGCCACCATCTTCAGCGGGACCAAACCCTGATCATGGTACATCGCCACCACCGCGTCATAGTCACCCCGAAAAACTTGGTGAAAGAGGGTGTCGGCCGCGAAAGGTCCGCGGACATCCAAACCCCGGGCTTGGGCCTCGGCGACGGCCGGGGCCACCACGGTGATTTCCTCGGATCCGAGGTGACCACTTTCTCCAGCATGGGGATTGAGCCCGCAGACGCCCACGCGCTGGCGGGGAAGGCCCAACAAGCTGCAAGCCTCGGCGGTCAGGGCGACGACCTCGGCGATGCCGGCTTGGGTGAGGGTGGCCGAAACCCGGGCCAAGGGCAGGTGGATCGTGGCCAAGGCGACCCGAAGCCAGCGACCGGCGGGGTCATGGCCCAACAGCATCATGGCGAAGCGAGAAACCCCGGCCAAATCGGCCAAGAACTCGGTTTGGCCGATGAAGGGAACCCCAGCCTCCACGATGGAAGCCTTGTTGACCGGGGCGGTCACCAGGCCGGCAAATTCACCGCTCAAGCAACGCCGTGCGCCTTCGCGCAGCGCCGCCACGGCCTCCAAGGCAGCCCGCGGATCTCCGGGTGGCAGGTTCTCCGGGAGTTCACCTTCGGAGACCGGCAGCGCATAGACGCGTGAGGGTTCCGAATCCGCGCCCCGCCACAGGGGCAGGTCGGCCTCCACGCCCATCAGGCCGCACAGGCGTCGCACCACGCCGGTGTCTCCGATGAGCACGTAATGCACATCGGTATCCTCGGCCGTGAGACGTGCCACCGCGCGCAAGGCCACCTCGGGCCCGATGCCGGTGACGTCACCCAAGGTGATGCCGAGGATCATGCCGCGACGCAGTTCCGGTTCAGGAATTGTGAAGGTCGAAGGGTGGATCAGAAGTAGCGGACGAATCCCTTCTTCCGCAGCTTGGCCAACCACTGTTTCTGAAGGCGCTGACGTTCGGAGTCCTTGAGGATGGTCACGATTTCCTGTCGCGCCTCGGCCAGGGAACGGATGCCGGACTGCTGCTTTTCTTCCACCTTGAGGATGAAGCGGGAGCCCTGGACTTCAACGATTTCGCTGGTTTGACCCGTCGGCAGGCTGAAGGCCACCTGACGCAGAGCCTCATTGAGCGAATTCTCCTCGGTCCAACCGCGGTCGCCGCCCTTGTAGCGGCGCACGTCGTCGGAGAATTCCGTGGCGACCTTGGCGAAGTCGGCGCCCTCCTTGAGTTTGGCCAGGGCCTGATTGGCCAGGCGGGCGCCGTCCTCAGCGGAGTGCTTGGAGCGGTCGATCACGATCATCCGCAGCTTGACCCGATTGCCCATCTGGAAGCGGGCCTGATTGGTCTGATAGTAGTTCTGGATCTTTTTCGGCGAGATGATGATTTCGTCGCGGATGAAGCGAGCGTTCATCTGGTAGGTGATCATGTCGTCCCGTTCCTCCTTCTTGAACTGTTCGAAGGTCCGGTTCTCGGCACGGAGGGTCTTGGTCAGCGCCACCCGATCGCCACCGAATTGCCGGCGGATACGCTCGCGGACCTGATCGTCGACATAGGATTCCGGGAACGAATACCCCTTCTCCTTGAACTCATCGAGGATCAGCTGCCGGTCGATGAGGATCTCCAGCTGGTCTTCAAGGATCTTCGCCCGGCGGGTGAGGTATTGTTGCTCCGAAGTAGCGGCGCGACCTGCGGCGGCCAACTCGCGCTGTGCGGCACCCAGCACTTGATCACGGCTGATGACCGTGTCATTGACGATGGCCTGGATGCCATTGAAGGGCACCGGGACCTGGGCCGATGCCGGGAACAGGTCCGACGCGGGGAACAAACCCACCGCTGCCACGGCCAGCCAAGCCCACCGGTACAGATGCTTGCCAATCATGCGGACCAGACTAGGAACGGCATCCGGAAGGGTCAATGAGTCTGGAGGCTCCGATTGCGAGCCCCCAGATGCCAGGTCCAACGGATCATTTGCCCAACGAACCCTTCCACGTCAGGAACCGAGGCGTTTCTTGGCTTCGGCCGGTACTTCGACGGTGGTGGTGCCCACGTCCCGGATTTCCCAGGTCGTCGTGCGGACCATGTCGCGGTCCTCGCCATTGAACGTCATGGTCGCGGAGACCTTGAGGCGGACCTTCTGGACCTGTCCCTCCTTGAGCCAGAACTGCACCGAGCCCTTGGCGTTCTTGGGTTCGGGCGGAGTTTGACCGCCCGGTCGTCCGCCGCGTCCCATGAGGGCGAATTCCTTGGCCCCTGCGTCCGAAAGTTCTCCGGCGATGATCCCGGCCTCACCGGCCTTCAGGTCTTTGGATTTCTCGGCCAATTGGGTCACTGACGCCGCTGGCAACGGGTTGCGCAAGAGAGCGGCGGCGCGCATGCCGCCACGATTGCCTCCGCCTCCGCCACCACCGGCCGCTGAGCGGATTTCTTCAGCAGTCTTCCAGCCTTCATCGGTGCTGGCCACCCCTTGGGTTCCCTGCAGCACTGCGGTCGTGGTGGTTCCATCCCGTTCGCTGGTGATCACGGCCGCACCACCCTTGATGGCCTTGCCCTTCACCGGAGCCGGGGTCCATTGGCCGCCTTCGATTTCAGTGGTGGCCGTCCACGAGTAGCTCGCCGCGTCGGCCAACTTGCGGGCAGCGCTCTTCACGTCTTCAGCGACGTCGGCGAGGGCGCTGGCAGAGCCCAACAACAAGGTGGCGGTGAGGAGGGATAGTTTCCGGAAAGTCTTCATGTTGGAATCGATGGTTGGGGACTGTGAAGGGAAGACCGGATGATTCCACGGCCGGTTACGGCGGCGGTTTCTCATGGACAATGAACTCCGGAGCCCGTTGTTTGGAGTCTCTCCGCTTGGCCAACAAATTCAACTTTCAGCTCCGCAGCGAGGACCGGCACCGGCCGTTTCCCCACAAGGTCATCATTGGCCAAGGGATCAACGAGTCGGTGCGGCACGTGGGCTTGAAGTTCCTGGCCTACTGCCTGTTCTTCCATGAACGCATCCAGATCGAGACCGAGGTTCAGGACGACTCGATCCCGTTTGTTCCGGATCTCGCGGTCATCGGCTACGACATGCGGCCCACCCTTTGGGTGGAATGCGGCGAATGCACCGTGTCCAAGTTGCACAAGCTGGCTGTGAAATGTCCCGAGGCCGCCCTCTGGGTGGTCAAGCGCAGCCGTGCCGAGGCCGATCACCTCCTGGCCGCCATGGAAAAGGACGAGTTGCGGCGCGGGCGCTACGGCGTCGTGGCTCTCGATCCCGATTTTTTTCAGGAGTTCTGCGGCCTCATTCGCGAACGCAACGAGTTTCACTGGTTCGACGGCGGGATCGAATCCGGTCAGGCCCGCTTTGAGTTCAACGGACTTTGGTTCGACATCGAATTCGAGATCTTGCGCCGCTGATCGGTGGGGTTGTGTCAGCCTCTTCAGAGCACATGCCGGCCGGTCTCTCGCAGCCAGGTCTCAGCGGCCTCGTAGTCGGGGCACAGTCGTTCGACCTCCTGCCAGAACCGCGCGGAGTGGTTCAGATGCCTCCGATGCGCCAATTCATGGAGGATCACGTAGTCGCGGACCCACTCGGGCACCTGCACCAGGCGCCAATTCAGCGAGATTTCACCGCGTGGCGAGCAGGAACCCCAGCGCGTGCGTTGGGCGCGCACCGAGATCGCGCTCACGGCGATGCCGTGGGTGGCCGAGAGGTGTTGCACCCGCTCTGGCAGTTCACGCTGGGCCAGTCGTTGCAAGGCCACCTGGGCCTTGGCCTGAACGTCCCGGTCGCGCAGCCGGGGCATGGCGAACGAGTCGGGTCCGATATTCAGGGATTTGCCGTCATCCGAAACCGTGACCCCCTCAAATTCACCCCGGAACCGGATTTGGATTTCTCCCTTGGACGGATCAGTCGGCCCCGTGTTGGCCTGCTGGATCTGGGCCCGCTCGGCCAGCCACTGCACGTGTTGGAGCAGGAAGTTGCGGGCACCGGGCATGGATCCGAAGCGGGGCAGGGTGACCCTGCCGGAACCGTCGCGACACAAGGTCAGCCGGAAGACCCGGGCCCGCGGGTGGCGGATGAAATGCACCTCGATGGACGTGTTGCCGACGACGACCGTCTCGGAGGCCACCCACTTGCCACCGCCGGGCACGGTGGCTGACGGTGACGGGGGCTTGAGCCGTTGGAAGAGGTCCAGCTGCACTTCAGCGGGAGCCAGTACCGAGCGGATGAGTTGCAAAGGCGTTTTCCAACACGGGCCGGCCATGGATCAGGTGCTCCTGGATGATGGTTTCAAGGACATCGGGGGTGCAGTGGTGATACCAGGTTCCCTCCGGATACACCACCGCGACGGGGCCTTGGGCACAGCATTGCAGGCAATTGGCCTTGGTGCGGAAGACCTTGGCCTGCGGTCCAACCAAGCCCAATTCCTTGAGGCGACGCTTCAGGAATTCCCACGACGCGAGACTTGCCTGGGGGTCGCAGCACTTGGGCTTGGAGGCATCCGCGCACAGGAAGAGATGCCGCTCGATCGTTGGGATTCCGAGGCTTTCGGCGATCGTGCACAACTCGTCGGAGGGACTGGCCACGGGGTCAATGAACCACATCTTCGGATCCGCGGCAAAGGCTCTTGCCCGCCTTGCCCTCGGCCCGACCCTGACGGACACTCTCCTCCATCATGGCTGTCGCCATCGCTCGCCAACCCCGGTCAGATCCGGTGCTCCAGTTCACGGTGTTCATTCCGAACCGCTTGGGGCGCCTGCACGAAGTCACCCGCCGGCTCTTCGAACGCTCGGTGCACATCCTGGCGCTGACCGTGCTCGACACCACCGACAGCACCATCCTGCGCATCATCGTCGATGACCCCGACCTCGCGCGGAGCCTTCTTCAAGAACACGGTTTTGCCTTCACGGAAACCGCTGTCGTTGTGGTGGAGATCGCCGGGGAGCGACAGTTGCAAGATGTCTTGGCCGCTTTGGTCGAGGCTGAATTGAACATCCACTACACCTACCCCTTCCTGAACCGGCCCGCCGGCAAGTCGGCATTGGTGCTCAATGTCGAACACCCCGAGGTGGCCATCGACGGCCTCCGCCGCCACTACTTCACCGTGCTCTATCAAGGCGACGTTTCGCGCTGAGCCCGCGGGTGATCGGCTCAGGCAGAAAGATCGGGCAAAACAATCAGGCAATCCGGCGCAGGACTTCTTCCACCAACGTCTCGGGAGACTGGGAGATGTCGAGGGTGATGGCGTCGGCCGGCGATTCGAGGGTGGCGAACTGACTGTCGAGCAGGCTCACCGGCATGAAGTGCCCTTCGCGGGCCCGCATCCGGCCCTCGATCAGATCCCGGGAACCATTCAGGTGGACAAAGCGGACCCAAGGCTCACCTCGGCCCAAGGTGTCGCGGTAGATTTCCTTCAGGGCCGAGCAGGCGATGATCCCGCTGCGGCCCGCTGCGTGTTCCGATTCCATGTGAGCCCGGATGGCCTGCAACCAGGGCCAGCGGTCTTCGTCCTGCAGCGGAGTTCCGGCCTTCATCTTGGCGATGTTGGCGGCTGGATGGAACCCGTCGGCATCGCGGAACTCCCAGCCCAGACGACGGCCCAGGGCCTGACCCAGCGTGGTCTTGCCGGAGCCGGCCACTCCCATCACGACGAGAAACATGGTGTTCGAAGCCTGAAGTCGTAGGTCGTCGTCGTGGGGCCGTCGGACCTCACATGCCCATGATCTGGTAACCGCTGTCCACGTACAGGACCTGGCCGGTGATGGCCGCAGCCCCGTCGGACGCCAGGAACACACCGGTGTGGCCCAGTTCGGAGGGCTCCACGTTGCGCTTCAGCGGCGAGTGGGCCTCGTAGTGCTTGAGCATGTCGGTGAAGCCCGCGATGCCCCGGGCGGCCAGGGTGTTCATCGGTCCAGCGCTGATGCAGTTCACGCGGACCTTCTTGGGTCCGAGGCTGTAGGCCAAATACCGGGTGGATGACTCCAGCGAGGCCTTGGCCACGCCCATCACGTTGTAGTGGGGGATGACCTTCTCGGCGCCGTAATAGCTCATGGCCACGATGGATCCGCCTTGATCCATGAGCGGCGCCGCCTCGCGGGCCAGAGCGATGAGCGAGTAGGCGCTGACGTCGTGGGACACGCGGAAGGCTTCGCGGCTGGTGTTCAAGAAGTCGCCTTCGAGGGCCTCCTTGGGAGCGAAGGCCACGGCGTGCAGCAGCAAATCCAGACGACCGTACTTCTCCTTCACCGCGGTGAACACCGAGCGGATCTGGTCGTCACTGCTGACATCGCAGGGGAGGATCAGCGTGTCGGCTCCGAAGGTGCCGGCCAGTTCCTCCACATTGTCTTTGAGTCGCTCGCCCTGGTAGGTGAATGCCAGCTTGGCGCCCTCGCGGTGCCACGCCTGAGCGATGGCCCAGGCGATGGAGCGCTTGTTGGCGACGCCGAACACGATGCCGAGTTTGCCTTCGAGAAGTCCCATAAAGAGCC
>JACCDP011334610.1_pt1 | contig 16852 bp, 32 predicted proteins | sample 7445841 | NCBI WGS metagenome assembly JACCDP01 (sample SAMN15323441, study PRJNA562643) | freshwater metagenome | isolation source: river surface water | place: USA:Blue River Watershed | collected 2017-08-17 | reverse complement strand
GGCTTGTACCCGATCGTCGTGTCTGTGGTGAATCTCTGGAATGTCGTGCTGGTTGCGATCTGCTTCATCTGTGGCATGGTGTTACTCCCATCGGTAGAAGACGATTCCGGCAGTCGTGAGCGATGCGACCCAGACGAAATACGGGTTCACCGTCCAACTCCACTTCTGCGGTGTAGGCGCGCGGAAGTAGTTTCCCGCAGCGAGCGCATCGCCTGCGTCCTTCGCATTCGCCGCATAGATGAACAACTGGGACTCGCCCGCGATACTGAACTGAACATCGACATCTCCGATGCTCGGATCGGTGCTCAATCTCGTAACGGTCGCAACGGTGTTGATCTGCTTGAATCCGAGCATCGTTCACCTGCTGATCGTGTATCGGAGCGCCATGTAGTCGACGAGAACCTGCATGGTAGTTCCCGTTCCGCCGCTTGCCTTGTCGCGTCCCTCGACGCCCCAGGCAAGCGAGATCGACGGGTCAAACGGGTTGCCCGTCACCGTGCGGATGAGCGTCCCGTTCGCATAGAACTTGTATTCGGTGCCGGCTGCGTTGACCGTGATCCGCAGGCTGACCCAGTTGAGGCAGGCGATACCCGTGTCGACCTCCGACAACACATTGTCGGATGCGGTCGTGGCGATCCAGTTTCCGCTATTCCCGTAGGCGATGAACGCCGCGCCATGCTGGAGCATGGTCGAACCTACCGGCGCATGAGAGAGACCGAGGCCCACGATGACTCGCTGCGTCGTCGCCGACGCCTGGTTGAACTGCACTCGAGCGGAGAAGTCGAACCCGCCGTATCCGACGAGCGTTCGCCTCTGGATATCGGTGGTCGTCCCAAACGCAGCGAAGATTCCGCCTCGCGCAGTCTGCGTTCCGTTTACCGCGATGTTCGCGTATCCGAATGTGCTGCTTGCGACGCTGTTATCGAAGGTGATGCTTGCGCTCGAGGGATTCGCGGTCGAACCCAGGGACGAGCCGAACGGAGAGATATCCGCCACGAAGTCGCTGTAGAGAAGCATCTCCCGCGTCGGGTCGATCGCCTGCTGCGGGATGCCGCTAGCGATGGAGACAGACTGAACGGTCGGCGTCACGGTCACGGACTGGCTCACTTCGTCACCTCCGGGTCGACGAGGTAGACGCCCTGAACGTCGCGGTGGACCACTCCAGTCGTCGTGTTGAAGCACTCGAGATCCCAGACACCCGTAGCCGGCGCGTCGAGCGCCGCGGTCGTCGTCGCGGGGAAAGTCGCCGTCACCACGGAGTTGGTCCCCGCGGTCACGGCCAGCTGCCCGCCGGCGCTCGTCAGGTCGAACGCGGTGGAGGTGTCCGTGTGACGCGCCTTCCCTTTCATCCGAGCGCCGAAACCGGTCAGGTCCAGACCCGTGAATGTGAAGGACACCACCTCGGTCGATCCTTGGCGCAGTCGGAGTTCGTATGCGTCAGCCATGGGTCTGCCTCCTTGATGCGCCTTCCTCAAGTCCCGCGCGCGCGATGAGGATAGTCAGATCCGAGACGCTCGTCGCCAAGCGCTCGACCGACCGTTCCAGCTGGGCGAGCCGCGCGGCCTCTGCCTCGCGTTCTTTGCGAATCGTAACCTGCAGCTCGCGGAGGTCGCCCCGCAGCCCGTAGACCTCGCGGAGCAGCCAGACGACCGCGCCGATCGAGGGGATGAGGACGACCGAGACTACCTTGAATACGTCTTCCACAGCCATGCCGCGATCATCGGCAACGGCGGCCGATCTCCGCAGGGCGGCCCGTTTTATGGTGGGAAGAAAACAAACCGGGCGGCACGGTGCCGCCCGGTTCGCGGGGGTGAAAAGAGTCGGGTCAGATGAGGTGGGCTAGCCAGATGCCGAGCAGCACCCAGAATCCACAGCACATCAGGAGGAGCATCACGCTTATAGAGTAGTGGAGGAAGCGCCAGTACGCTTCCCCGAGAAACCACCGCCACCCCTTCGCCGGCGCGTACTCGGTCTCGTACTCGTCAAGCATCGGTCCTCCTGATTCGGATCTCCACGCGTGGGTCGTTCCGATCGAGCATCTGTAGCACGGGTAGATGGGTCAGGGCGCGGTCGTTCGAGACGATGCCCGCGTCGGCGAATCCGTCGAACGCGGCCTTGAGGGATGCCAGGAGGTTGTCCGCATCCCGCTGCCGTCTTGTCGGGTGGTGGAACGTGGCCTGAACGTCCGCACTGGTCCACGCGCCTGGGTCGCCTGTTTGCTGAAGCGCGAGCAATCCATAGAACGCGGCGGCAAGCCGGTAGGACTTGACATCGCGGGCCTTGGAGCGCCAGTGCGCCCGCGCATTCGGGGATAGGCGCGGCGACGGGAGCGGCAGCCTGACTCGGATCTCGGTCATAGCGCCTCTGGAATAAAGGTTTCGGTGGGGCCGGTTGTATGTGGACCGGCCCCACCGCTGCCGCAACACGCGGCAAGTTTGTTGCGCAGCTGGTAGATGGTCTGCCGCGCCTCCGCGACTTGCTGCAAAGCCTCGTCGCGCTCGACCGTACGTTGTGTGAGAACAGTTTCGAGAGCATGAATCTGATGTTGCAAATCCGCAGCTGCTCTCTGAGCTTGCCACGCCGTCGCTACCGCTCTCCCGACATCCGCGCTGAATCTGCTCATTTGCCGTCCTCCTTGAAGCAGTCCCAGCCGCGTTCGGCGGCGAGAGCAATAGGGCCAAACCTCGATGGATCAATGTTGCCGTACTCAAAGTCAAGTCTGCTTTCAAACCTGCACAACATCCGCCTCGCCTCGTCGCGCTCGGCAACGGCTGCGTTTCGTTCATCCTGTGCCATCGTTAGATTGCGAACAAACTCCGCATTCTGATACTTCAAGCACATTACATCGGCGCGGAGGCACTCGATCTCGTCGGCGGCTCGCAGCACGACGGCTCGGGCAAGGTAGGCGCGCAACGGTGTCGGGCATTCGCCAGCCTCGCGCAGCCGCGTCACGATGTCGTCGCTCACTTCCGACCTCCCGTCAGTTGAACGAGCTGCGCCTTGAGCTCCGCGAGCCGGCGGCGGTCGTCTTTCATGGACTTCTCGAGCCGCTGGATCTCTGCGCGCACGGTCGCCTCGGTGACATGGTTTTGGATGCTTGAGCGCCAGGGATGGCCCGACGCGGGACGGGTAGCGGTCATCGGTGCTTCTCCTCGTATGCGGCGATCCGTTCGCCTATCCACTCCATGCAGTTGACAGCCATGCTATTGCCGAGCGCCTTGTACCGTGGTCCGTCAGGACAAACGGCTGCGGACTTGCCGCGCCACGGAATCATCGTGTAGTCGTCTGGAAACGCCTGTAGCCGCTCGCACTCCCGCGGGGTCAGGCGACGGACGGTCATGCCTTCCATTACTGTCGGTCCCGATGCGTTGGCGCTGCTTCCTGGCGTTCCCATCGTCGCCGCGACTTCGCCGGTAATCGCTCCGTTGTAGCAGTCTGTTCCAGTGCTACGTCTGGTTGCCGAAGCCTTCGGTATGAAACCGATCGCGTGGGCCACCGCCGGAGGCGACGGAATCCCCAGTCCGCTCCCGACCTTGACGGCTGGCGACAGCTCAGGAGTCATGTTTACGCCATGCGTCCCGCCAGTTGAGTAGAAGCCGTGCGCGACGGCGTGAACACACGCTTTGGTTAGCGTATGCGATGGGTCAAATGACTCGCCTGTTCCCATACCTTGCCGATTGATTTCGTCAAGCTTTTCAGGATGCCGCATTGCATTTCTCCCGTCAATCGGAAACGCGACGGCGTGCGGACCTCGCGCGACCATTGACGGCATCGCATCGTCATGCCGCACGATCGGATCGTACTGCGCGTGCTCGCCTTGGTTGAAGGCCGCGGGGTCGATCACGATCGGCTTCACGGTGAGGTTATAGCACTCGTCCCCGGCTGGTCCTCCAGTTCCTTTTGCCCATTTGCTGCTGACTGTTCCAGCGCAATCCGAAGCATCGGCGGCAGCTTCTTGCCTCGACGCTCCGCGCGCCGCAGGATCCCTGCACACGCTTTGGCGCTCAAAGAGAACCGATGCGGCAACGGCTGCGTCTCCAAGACATCCGACAACGAACACACGACGCCGGCGCTGCGGGACGGCGCGTGGATGCCGTTGTGTTCGGACCCATTGAGCGTCCAGCACGCGGTAGGCCCACCCATACCCCAGTTCCCCCAGCGCCCCGAGGAAGGAACCAAAATCCCGTCCTCGTCCGCTCGACAGGACTCCTGGCACATTCTCCCAGACAACCCATCGAGGCCGTAGACGCCGAGCGATCTCAAGGTATGTGAGCATAAGTCCTCCGCGCGGGTCGCTGAGTCCCTTGCGGAGTCCTGCGACGGAGAATGACTGACAGGGGGTTCCTCCCACGAGAAGGTCGATTGCTCCCACATCGATAGGCCAGCTTTCGTGCTTGGTCATGTCTCCGAGGTTCGGGACAGACGGGTAGTGGTGCTTGAGGACTGCAGACGGGAACGGCTCGATCTCGCTGAACGCGACGGGCTTCCAGCCGAGCGGATGCCAAGCCACGGTCGCGGCTTCGATGCCTGAGCAGACCGAGAGATACCTCACCGCCTGACCTCCGCGATCTGGTCGAGCAGTCGCCGGCACGCGCCAGGCGAGAGCGCCGTCTTGCCCGTGTGGCAAAGGGACAGGTACGTCGGGGAAAGCCCGATGGCGCGCGCGAGGGCGCGCAGGGACCGCTCACCCTTGGCTGCGTCGATGATGGCGCGCGACCTGCGCGCGAGCATCGTGTGCGCCGTGTCGGCCGCGTCGAGCGCGGCGCGGATCTCTGTCGGGTCGATCCTCATGGCTGCGGCTCCCAGCTGTTGAGCAGACGGACGAGGTCTTCTGCATCGCGGCGGTCCAACTGGAACTCAAGCCGGTGCGGCGTGTGCGGATTGTCTCCCTGCTCGCGGACGAACACGCCGTCGTCGCGCATCGGGTTCGGGTAGGTCGCCCAGGTGATGCCGTGCCGGAACATGGGCCGAGCCATCGCGGCGAGCCATTGCATCCGATACCGCTCGGCCTGCGTCTCGAGCGAGCAGGTCGCGCGCAGCACGGTGATCTCGGTATCCGCGCGCTCGAGCGCGTTCGCGGCATCCTCGATCGCGTCCATGAGCATCCCCTTCGGCATTCCCTTGCCGCCGATCGCCTCGCGCAGCGCGGCGATGAGTTCCTTGCGTGTCCGTTCCATCGCGTGTCTCCTGTTCAGGTTGCGCGGCAGACCATCTGCTGCCGTCCGTTCGGTCCTAGCCGCGTCTCGCCGGTCGGGGCGATCCTGCGCGCGGCGCGCAGGTCGCTGCATCGTTTCCAGAATCCAGACGCGGTCAGCCCCGCGCGCACCGCGGCCTCGTAGTCGGTCAGGCCCGACGAGCCGGCGCGCTGGAACTCCTCGAGCAAGCGGTCGCAGTCCGAGTGCCAGCGGAACTTTGATTGACGCGCCGTCGACTTGCTCGTCTCTGGGTCGGTTGCGCGCGCCTGGAACAGCGGTAGGTCGTTCAATCCTGCCTCCGTTCGATGCGGATCGCGCGGTCGAGCGAGAGGCACAGCCTTACCTTCGCGTGATTCGGAACGTGTTCCACCGCGACGTAGCCGAGGTCGACCCCGTCGCGCGTCAGCCAGATGCGGTCGCCCATGCGGCACGACCGCATCACGGTTCCCCGCGGGGAGAGGTGCAGGTCGGACTGCACCTCCCCCGCGGCTGGGGAGACACCCGCGTCGTGCGGGGCCAGTTCTCCCGATTGTATCGCTTCCATGCGTTTGCCTTTCACTTGATCGAGATGCGTGTACCGCGCTCCATGAGCGTGGCGAACTCCAGCTGCTCGCCGGCCTCGAGGCGGGCGCGGATCGCGTCCTTGTCTGGGTAGACAAGCGTCTCGCGCTTGACCGACCAGGCGGGCAGAGACTCAATGTCGCCGTGAATGTCGATGGGAGCCTTTCCGCCGTTCGCCGCGAGGCTGAATCGGAAGGCCGTCGTGTCGACCTTCTTCAAGCCGCGCGCCTCGAACACAAAGCGCAGCCGCTCGCGGAGGTTGTCGGCCGCGGTCGCGTCGACCTTGGCAAGCGCGGCGAGGCGCTTCGACTCGCCGAGACGCGCCGCGGATCGGGCCTCGATCTCCGCGATGAGGCGGCCGTATGCGTCGAGTTTGCCGTGGAGGTTGGCCTCTAGTTCGGACTCCCACGCGGCGACGGCAGCTGCCGCCTCCGGCGTCGAGATGTCTCCGCCAGACTCCCAGAGCAGGGACTCGAGCGCCGCCATGTCTTCGGAGATGTCCCAGATGGTTCGCGTCACGACCGCGCCTCCGTGTAGTAGTAGCCGACCTCGACCTGATCGAGCGGCAGGAGTTTTTGAATGTAGGCGACTCGGCCTTCGTGGGTGATCCACATGGAGCCGTCGTCGTCCTCGCTGATGGGTTGGAAGTTTTCGCCGCGCAGCGCATCCTCAGCGAGTTCTTGGGTAGCAAACGGCTTGACCGGCCCGTCGATAATCGCGTCGTTTAGCGGGTCGGAGATGTCGACCCCGTCAGGCGGCAGGCGATGGGCCATCATCAGTCCATGCTCGCCGGCGAACGCGCAGACGCGCGAGGTCGGCGCTTTGCCTCCAATGGACTCGATGTACTCGACCGCGACGTATCCGCGCTGCGGCAGTTCCGCGCGCAGCCGGCGCGCGACCTCCCCGAGCTGGGAGACGGCAGCGGTTCCCCAGGTTCCAGAGGAACCGAACGGCGACCAGCAGCAGACGGTCCAGCGAATCCAGTTGAACTTGCGAGTCATGCCGCACCTCCGCGGCAGACGGCCGTCGTGGGCAGCTTCGTGGTGATTCGGACGCGCGGCGGCAGGTAGAGCGATGCCGCGACGACGGCGACGATGAGGAGGAGCTGCGTCAAGCCGCACCTCCGATCCGCTCGTCGCGGTAGTTGCAGCCGACGCGGGCCGACTCGTCGCGGATCGCGTCTAGGTCGATGCCGTCGATGAGCGCCTTGACCGCCTCGCGGTTCTCGCGGCGCATCACGCGGGAGAACGCCTGGAGCATGGTTCGGGCCTCGATGAAGTCGCTGGGCGCTCCGTCGTGGGCATCGCAAACGCGGTCGATGATCTCCGCGCGGATATGGATGGGAAGTCCCTCGCAGGCCTCGATGCGGTCAAGCGCCGCACAAAAGGTCGGGAACCGTCGCGTTTCGTTCTGGTTGCTCATGGCTGTCTCCGTTCTGCGGCATCGTGCCGCGGCTAGATATGCAGAGTGTAGCAAACACTCTACATTCGTGCAACCATCTTCGGCACGATTCCCACTCGATTTCAAAGATTATTTGGAACGTACGGAAATGGCCCTAGGAGCCCCGTAGGGCCGCCCGAAGCGCGGAGCCCCTATCGGGCGGCCACGCGCCCAGAGCCGCGCAGCGGGGCGCACCGCGCCCAGAACGCCCTAGCCGTCACGCCGTCGATGCCGCGGTCGGCCACGAGATCGGAAACGGCGAGTACCCAGCTGTGCGGCCAACCGTCGATCGGACCCTCTGGCCGCCGCCAGCCGGCGGCCTCGAGCGACGAGATAGCCGCCTCGCGCGTCTCGTCGTCCGCATCGCGGATCTCCTGGCGAAGGCGCGACCATTCAAGCGCCGTCACGATCCTCTGCTCGCTCGCCGTCATCGTCGTCTCCAGTCGCGCCGCAAGGCGCTCGGCATCCAAACGCTGCTCGCGCGCGATCCGCGCGTATTCGAGGAACCGCGCCGGCAGGAACCGACCCGTCTCGCCGCCGTAATCGAGCGCGTACGCGTCGAGCGCCGTCATGCAGTCCCGCGCGTCAAGCGCCGCGATGGCGCGCCGCGCCAGCGCAAAAAGCTCCTCGTCCATCGGGCCGCGGAACATCCTGCGCGCCCTTCCGATGAAACCAGCCAACTCCGTCGAGTCCATTCGCGTCTCCGTTCTCGCGGCTCCGTGCCACGTTCAGCGGACACTATACCGAACATCCAAAAAAATATCCTCTCCTCCTGCACGGGTTGCATCCGTATCGGATCGACCCTTCGCGCGCGCGCGTCGTGCAAATCACGGTTGGAGCAACCGAGCCAACTCACGCCACCCGTTCAGGAGGAGAAGAAGAGGTTTGATATGGAGGGGAGTACCGAACCAGCAGGCGCGTAGTTGGAACGCATGGCTCAGGTGGGGGGGTTTTAGGGGGGGAGGATGGGATTCGTCAAGCGGAAAAATCGTCGGAATCCTGCAAATCAAAAAAAAGAGCCCGCCGCGAAGCGAACTCTTTCTGGCACATGACCCGTGCCGCGCGACCAGCAATCGCTGGGGTAGGGAGCCTGCGCTTCCGCGCAGTCTGGACGCATTGTCAGTATACACGATTCATCCTTGGTCGTTGCGTTTTTCCGCGGTTTGTCTAGTTAGAAAAAGCCGCGACCCCGCCGAAGCGAGGTCGCAGCCTCAGAGAAAAAATGCCGCGAGTCAGGCCGCAGCCGCTCGGAGGAGCAGCAGCAGACGGGTCGACCGTGCCACCAGGTCGAACCGCAGCCGAGTATCGGCCATCTCCCAGACCAACTCGCGGCGCTCGAGCGTCCGCTCGGTGATCCCGAGCGCCTCGGCCAGCCGCGACCGCGCCGGCCGCAGGTGACCTGGCATCAGGTCATAGACGATCCCCGCGGTCGCCACCTGGCTCCAGCTGCCCACCGACTGGTCCCGCGCGATGATCGCGGCCACATCGACCGCCTCGCGGAGCGTCACGGGTCGAAACACCCGCGGACACTCTGGCTCGATTCCCGCCTGCCACCTCGCCGCCGCGCTGCCGGGTTCGTGTTCGTGATTCATGCCTTGCCCTCCGCGATGATCTCGCGCGCGATGCGCTTTCCGCCGACGACCTCGATACGGACGAGGCTGGAGATGTTGAATGCGATGTTTGCCTCCAGCTGCGAGGCGAGTTTGGCATCCGTCACCGCGATCGGCTGCGGGCAGTTTGGGCAGTCGAGCCGCCAGACCGTCCCGCCGCGCTTGCCGGCGACCTGCGCGACCGCGCAGTCTGGCGGAATCCACGCTTGATCCTCTTCCGTGACCTGTGGCGCGGCCGCAGCCGCCGCTACGGGCGTTGGCGACATCAGGCTGTCTAGATCCGCCTTCCGCTCCGCGGGGCTCTGGGGAGCCTCCACGGGCGCGGGAAGGGCCGCCACGGCCTTCGGCGCGGTCGCGGCCTCGGGAGCCGTCTCGGCCTGAGCCATCTCCTCGGCCGTGTACAGGCCTGACAACTCCGCGGGAAACGCCTTGCGGAGCGCCAACGCCTCCGCGCACTTGGCGAGCATCAGCGACGGCATCTTCGACCACATGGGAAGCGGTTGGCCGGTCTTGTTGTTCCGCGGGCAGTATTCGCGCCACAGCGCCGTCGCGTAGAGCGGTTCTGCGAAGCCACGGCGGTAGCAGCCGACCCGCGCCGCCGCCGGCGGATCGTCCGACAACCAGATGTCCCTCCAAACGCCGTCCGCGGCGCACCAGGTGACGGCGGTCTGCCCCGCGTACTCGCCCGACCGCTGCGCGACGAGGCGCGCGCCGTCGATCGAAACCTGAGGCTGACGGACCTCCATCCCCAACTTCGCATCCCAGCGCGGAACGAGGTAGATCTGGCGGGCAAACGGGTCGAGGCCCGTGCGGTCGCAGATGGCCACGAACAGCGCCAGTTCGTCGCGGCTCGCGCCCTTGGCGATGGTGCGGGTGAGCAGGTCGACCCGCTCGGGCGTGAGGCCGCCATGCTTGATGATTTCGCTCATCGACGGCCTCCCTTCCGCTCCATGCGCTCGATGAATACCGGTCCGAATGTCATCGCGGCCGCGAAGGCCACGATCCCGATGAATGCGATCGTCTCTACCATTTGCGTGTCTCCTCTGATTCTGGATGGCTCCGTGCCACCCGTTCCGTAAATACTAATCGGCATTCCCCCCTTGGGTCTAGAGAAAATCACCAGAAATCTCCACCCGAGCATGAAATCCCGCAGGGTACGGGCGTTCCTTCTACGGACCCAGGACGCGCTCTGGCGCGCGGAACCGCCCCCAGGCGGCTCCCGCCGGCGCGCGGAATGCGCGGACCTAGACCGCCACGACCTCGACCTGCTCGACCTGCTGACCGTTGCGCTCGATCTCGCCGAGGAGGACGAGTTGCAGATGCTCCTCGCGTACGCGCGGACCTCACTCATCATCTCGATGTCAAGCGATGAGCGTATCCGCGATGGTCTCGCCGCCGAGGTAGTTGGACGGCAGCGATAGACCGAGACCGTACATATCGAAGAGTCGGTCGAACGCGCGCACGAACGCGCCCTCGTTCGTGTTCGAGAACTTGCGGAGCAGCCGATCCTCGACGACGAAGTTGGTGGAGCCGGCGACGATGGCGAACGCCTGACCGCCTGGAGCGATCGGCATCATCTCCGCGAGGATCACCTCGTCGATATAGACCGCCGCGGTGGCGATAGCGCTTGTCGACTCAATCACGACATAGAGGTCGGACGCGAGGACCTTCGGCGCGCGGATCTCGACCGAGTAGAGCGCCCAGCTGGTCGTGAGGCCCGACGAGACGGTGATCGCCTTCGTCAGACCGCCGATGACATTGTTCGAGCCGTCCTTGATCGAGACGCGGATCGCGCCCGTCGCGGACGCGTCCTTCTTTGCCGCGAAGCAGAGCGTGTACGGGCGGTCTGGGTCGATCGTTCCGAGCGTTCCGTCTGGCGACGACAACTTCTGTCGGATGCGGAAGGTGTTTCCAGTGACCGCCATCTTCAGGCTCGACGCTCCGCGCCAGAAGGTCGTCGTGTCCTGGAGGAACTCCGCGCCGGCCGTTCCGCTCTGGACCGTCCACTGGTCGGGAATGTTGCTAGTCCAGTCCTCGAGATCCGAGTTGCGCAGGACATTGGCGTACTGTGGACCGTCGTCGACGGCGGCGCACGCGGACGCCAGGTTCATGCGCACGCCAGAACCTGCTGGGAAACGCCAGTCGAGCGAATCATATGCAGCGGTTCCGGACAACTGGAACACCTCCGACCCTGGCATGACGCCGCCTCCCTGCGCATCCTGCACGCACTGCGCCGCGATGAGGTCGGTTCGGATGTTCGGCCAGTCGTTCGTCGAGCCGAGCAGGACGTTCGGCGCTTCGAGCAGGAACAGGAGCGATCCGTTTCCCGTGCCAGTCGTGCCGAGGACGCCGCCGGCTACGGTCGTACCCTCGACCGAGTTGCTCGTAGCATCCATGTCGCGGATGAGATAGATGAGCGCTTCCTCGATAGTCTTCGCGCGCATCGTCCGAGCGCTCGAGGTCTGCGCATCGGCCCACAGCATCTCGACGAGAGTCTTGACCGCGGCCGCCTGCACATCGAGCAGCACATTGCCTGCCTCGGCCTGACGCTGCTCGATGTTTCCCGAGAGCTGGTCGATCATGTAGCGGTCTGCCGCCGCGTACTCGCCCTGCACGTTGTCGAACAGAGTCTTCAGGTTGTTCTGGTGCGTGCGGATCGCGTCCATCATGTAGACGAGCGCGCCGAGGCGGGTAAAGAGTCCGTTCGTGCCTGTGTAGGTGATCGCCATGGTCTAGACCTCTGCTCCTATATCGGCCTTCGCGCCGCAGGCGTTGCATCCCGAAACAGAGTTGCCGACGATCGGCATCGCCGTATTCATCGCCGCCTGCCTTCGCTTGCAGCCTTCGCATCCTTGCAGCTGCAACCGGCGCGCCGGCGTCCATGAAAGCATCCATGCGATGACATCCCCAGCACCGCGGAACCCGTTCCGATGCTCGCACTGCTCGCAGACACCAGGCGAAGGCCGCGCGCCATACTGCGGGAGCGCGAGTCGGTTCGTGCATTCGCCTGAGGTCATGTAGCGGCAGGCAGTCATGAAAGCGAGATGTTCCCGATGCTGAACTGCTGCACGACGCACACAAGACCGCCCGCAGCGGCGCTCCAGACGAGAGATCCCGTCTTGGGATATGCCGAGTCCTGCTTGATGAAGTTCCAGTCCCCAGGACGACACGGAACGCTTGGATTGTACGGAGCCTCGAATACAAGCTGCCACGATGACGACCCGCCGATGGCTGGATCGCACATACTCATCCCCATCTGCAGGACTGCTCGCCAAACGAGATTCGTTGCTGTTGGCTTGAATATCGTGACGCCGATTTGCTGCTGGAATACGTCGTCGAAGCTACCGATGAAAACACAGGTTTGCGTTGCCGGGTTCGTCTGGTAGTTGTCGAATGTGAACTGCGGGCCGAGACCAGTCGCACCGATCATCCGGCATGGATTGATGGCCGGCGGTGTGTAGGGAACGCGATTGACGACTACGCTCACATTGCTCCGCGTGAAATCGGCGATCGGCTGAAGCGTGTAGAAGAACGCTCCAGTCGGGAATCCGCATTGTGCCACTTGAGAGCAGACGGCGCGCCGAAGCTTGAACATCCCGCTCCACTTCAGGACCATGCTCGTCACTTGCAGATCGCAAGGACACGGACCAGCCTGCGTGCAGCAGCACGCCGCGCCGAACTCAAACACCGCTTTCGGTCCCGTAGAAGGTCGCGCAGATGTGCGATGCCGTCCCCCCCTTGCAGACGATTCGGTCGCCCGCTCCCATGTGGACGGGAAACTCGACCACCGTACTCGTGTATGCGGCGCAGTCCAACTCGTAGAAGAGCGCGTTCGTCGTGCCTGCGCTCTCGCCTGGGATGAGGTGGAACACGCGGAGAGTCACCTTCGCCGAGTGCGTGTTGCAGAAGACCATGGTCTCGATGTTCGTCGAGCGGCCGGCGGGACACTCGTAGACGATGAGGTTCGTCGCGGGCAGCGTTCGCGCCGCGAGACGGCGCATCGGGCGCATCCTGCGGTTGTCTGCGTTCGTCGTCGTCTCGCTCATGGGCAGACCACCTTATATCCGTTCGGCACGGAGAACACCCACAACGCGCCATTCGGCTCCATGGTGCAGGGTGCGATGACTCCCGACTTGATCGGCATCCGGGTGTAGGTTGGGCCAGTCGGAGGCTCCGCACCGACGCCTTTGATCGTCGCGGAGTCGGTCACATTCTCCGAGCCGTTGATCGCAACGAATGTCGGCCCGTCCGCGATCCACGCCAATGAGTTGGGGTCTGTCTTGACTGGCTGCATTGTGTAGGACCATCGGACATTCGCCTGGACCACTGCGAAAGACACCACCCGCGCTACCTTGGTCATCGCGCCGCCCGCGGCCTCGACCGTGTGGAACACCAGTCCGCTAGCGGAGTCATATACGGGGAACACGAACAAGATTTGCCCGATCGACAAGCCGCTACCGATCAACGGGAACGCGTAGTTGTCTTCCTCCTGCCGCGAGTTTCGACCTCCCGCGACCAGGACCGAACCCGAGATCGAATGCGATGTCGGATAGGCCACCTCGTCGAACTCGTACTCAATGCCGTTCGCAGGATTGACCGACACCACCCGCGCGAGGAACGGCGGCAGCTGCCCAGGCAACTTCATCGGGTTCGCGCCCGCGGCGCGCTCGACGGCCTCGATACGCTCCATCATCTCGTTGAGGAGCGAGAAGGTGAGGTTGCCCGTCCTGCCAGATGTGAAGCGTGGGAACGGCATCAGTCGGAGAGGATGAAATACTGGAGGTTCGTCGTCGCCGTGTTGCTACGCGCGTACGGCGTGTTCGTGCCGAGCCGCAGGACGCAGGACTCGCCCGGCTTCAACTTCACGAACGGATAGAAGGTTCCCGCGACCTGAATACCGATCTCCACGAAGTTCACCGTGTCGGTGTTTCGGAAGAACGCATAGCCGGCGGTTCCCGTGCTGCCCATCGTGATCGCCACGCCTGCGGTGCCGCCGGCCACGATGTTCTGGATTCCGCCCGTGCCGTTCTTGCCAGTCATCGTGACGCCGAGCACGCCAGGATCTTCCCGATGGACGAGAAAGCCGTTGCTGACCTGGAGACGGAGGTTGATCGTGATTTCGTCGGCCATCAGAAGTTGTCCGAGAGTTGCGAGAAGTTCGTCGTGAACGGGAACGGCTGCACCCACCGAACCCATGTCGCGTGAAGAAAGCCGCTCGAGGATATGCACTCGACCTGCCGCTGCGAGTTGAGCCGCGGCTGCTGGATCTGGTGGCCGTATTCGTCGTAGAGGAACTTATGGGTGAGGGAGAAAGCGGCAAGCGTCGTGCGCCTCGCGCTGCATCCCTCGTAGAGAAGCGTTCCAGAAGCCGCGCCGAAGAACGACGCGCTATTCCGAGTGCCGACGCTATTCCGCGCCCGAGCGGTCGAGTCCTCGACCTTCCATGTGGGAACGGTCTCGTCGATGACGAGGCGATGCTGCGCGACGAGCACCGAAGTCGGTACGCCGCCCGTGTCGATGCGGACGCCGCCGATGTCGTTTCCCGAGCCTGGGTTCAGATTCGGAGACGAGCGCCAGAAGTCCTTGAACACCGCGCCGTAGTCCATTGAAATCTGGAGGTAGCCTGGTTCGCTCGGAACGCGGTCAGGCGGCGGCGTTCCGCCCGATCCCGCCTGGTACGCAAACTCGACGCGCCAGACTCCATTCGAGTTCGGGATGAACTGGAAGTCGTAGGTGACCGCATAGACCTCGAGTTCGCCGGGGAAGATATCACCAAGCTGCGGCATCCCGTTCTCGCCGAAGAGAATCGACGACGGAGCCGTGATCGGCGCGACATCATCCCAGATGAAGAACACCCGCGTACCGCGCAGGATGCCGCCCGAGTTGCCGAGTTTGCGTGACTCTTCTGATTCGACGACTTGCTGCGCCATTACATCGGCCCTCCGCTCGTCTGGAGCGATCCGACCTCACGCCGGATCGACCTGATCTCCGTGAGGATCGACTGGTCGTTCTGCTTCTTCTCGGCATCGGTGTACGCGGAGAAGCGGAAGGCTCCGAATGCGGTCTGCGCCGTTCCCTGCTCCTGCGCCGCGGCCATCCGTTGCTCCTCCAGATCGTCAGCCTGCCTCGTCATCGCGTCGATCGACTTCTGCGTCTCCGCGGCGATCTCCTCGGCCGCTCGAGCGGATCGCTCCTCCATGAAGGCGATCATGTCGTCGATTTCCGACTGCGCGGCCTGGGCGACCTTGCGCTCGTCCTCGGCTTTCTTCTCGGCGAGTTTGCGATCGTTCTCCGAGGCCATGTCGAAGGACGCCTGCCGATTCTTCACGATCTGGTCGTACTCGACGCGGTAGCGCTCGAGGACCGCATCTAGTTCGGCCTGATGCCGTTCCTTCGCCTCCGCGCGCTGCACATCGCGCGTGAGCGTGGCGAGTTCCTTTCGCTGTAGCGCCTCGATAGCGGCGACTTCCTTCGCGCGCTTCGAGTCCAGTTCGCGGAACGCGAGGACGGCTTCCTTGTCTGCGACCTTGCGCGCGTCGCCGAGCCGCTTGGCGTCGGAGAGTTCCGCGCGGGCGCGCGCGGTGGCTAGCGCCTCCTCCTGCTGCCCTGGCGCACCCTGCCGGTCCTGAAGGAACTTGGCGCGAATCTTCTGCGCCTTCGCCTCGGCCTCTAGTTCGAGCGCCTCCATCGAATCGCGCGCGGAACCCGTGAGCAGGTTTCCGAGGTTCTCCATCAACTCGTAGGCGATGTTCGCCACGGGGATGGACTTGATGGTGTTCGCCAGCGACTCGGCCCAGTCGCCGCCCTCGGCCGCTGCCTTTAGTCCCGCGTTGAGCGCCTGACCGATGGCAAGCGCGCCGACTGCCTTGGTTAGTTTGGACCGCAGTTCCATCGCGGTGCGTTCCGCGTACCGCTCCGTCGCGCTCTGGAACTTCGCGCCGAAGTTGTCGCCGGCATCGCCGCCCGCTCCACCCGCAGCCGTGACGACTTCCGCCAGCTGCCCATCGAGCGCCGCGTAGTTCGCAATCACATTGATTTCGATCTCGCCGGCCTTCAACGGACTGCCTCCTCGATGTAGCGCCTATGCCACGGCCTTTCATCGACCTCGCCGCCCGTCGCCGCGAGTGCGAGGTGCCGATCGAACTCCGTCACGGTCAGGTCGAGCGGGTTCCCGAGACCCGGCGCGCTCCGCGCGATGAGGTGCGCTTCGGCCAGCCAGTCGCGGAACCAGTCGGCCGCGCCAGCCGGCCGAGTCAGTTTCCCGCGGCGGTCGCCTTCGCCTCGAAGGAAACGCCCATGCACCGCGCCGCGAGGACGCCGACATCCCCAGGCTCCATAGCATTCCCGATCCGCTCCGCGTCCCTCTCCGTCGAAGCAAGCGCGAGGACCATCAACGCGCCCTCGAGCGTGAAGCAGGACGCCACGACGAACGACACGCGCTCGGCCCCACGCGCGGACTCCGCGACGAGATCGGCGAGATCACGACCCGTCAGGCCGGCGGCCTTGCCAGCCTCGAGCGACTTCTGCCGCTCACGCTCGACGAGCGTGTTTCCGAAAGCGAGGCGCTGCCGCACGGTCAGCGGCTTCAGAATGATCTCGGTCCCGTCTATCGTGACGGGAAATGTGGCGCATAGGTTCATCCGCGTATCCTCCGCATGAGGCGCTCGAAGTGGTCGTCGACGGCCACCGAGACCACCGACGCCTCCGACGCTCTGCGGATCGTAGCGTCCGCGACCTGCTCTGCGGTGAGATCCGAGTACCGAAGCGAAAGCCGCAGCACCTCATCCTCGGGCATGGTCCCAGGCGAGAACCTACGACGGATCACGCGGCCGTCCCGAAGGACGAGCGTCGAGATCCAGTCGTCTCCATTCGGCGTGCAGACGCCGGCTAGCGGCGATCCACCGAGCATCAGATGAGCCAGGTGACCACAGGCGCAACGCCGTCCGCGTTCTCGAAGTTCGCCGAGAGCGTCGCATCGCCAGCCTTGTCGTTGTTGAACGCGAAGTTGTTCATCACGACCTTCGCCACAATCTTGGCCTGATTGGT
>JACCDP010495637.1_pt1 | contig 16862 bp, 14 predicted proteins | sample 7445841 | NCBI WGS metagenome assembly JACCDP01 (sample SAMN15323441, study PRJNA562643) | freshwater metagenome | isolation source: river surface water | place: USA:Blue River Watershed | collected 2017-08-17 | reverse complement strand
TTGGCAATTCAAAGTGCTGCTGGTGTTGCTGCAATTATTTCGACTTTCCCTGAATTAGAGCCATGGAAGATGCATATGATTTTTGCAATCATTGCGTTCCTAACTTTCGGAAATCTTCGTGGTGTTAAAGAAGCTGGTAAAGCTTTCGCACTACCTACTTATTTATTCCTAGGCGCAATGTTGATCGTATTTACTTGCGGTCTCTATCGCTACTTCACTGGCACTTTGCCATTACTGGAAACAGATTTACCTGGCGCAGTTGAAGTTGGACAGCCAAGTGGTTTACTAACCGGTGCCGCGATTTTCATTCTTCTTCGCGCATTTGCTAACGGTGGTTCTTCCCTTACTGGTCTAGAAGCGATCTCCGATGGCGTTGCACTATTTAAGGCACCTGAAGCAGATAACGCGAAGCGCACTTTGGTAATTATGAGTTCACTGCTCGGAACGTTAGTTTTAGGTGTTTCTTGGTTTGCGCATCAGATTCATGCAATGCCTTATGAGTCCGGTACACCGACTGTGATCTCGCAGATTGCAAAAGCGGCGGTCGGAACTGGAACATTCGGCCAAGGTATGTTTATTTTGGTGCAGCTCGCAACGATGTTAATTCTCTTTGCTGGCGCGAATACGACTTACAGCGCATTTCCGCTGCTCTGTAACTTTGTGGCTTCCGATGGCTATTTGCCTCGACAATTGAGCAAGCGTGGTCACCGTTTAGCGTTTTCTAACGGAATTTTGCTGCTTGCCGGCGGCGGATTACTGCTCGCATTCATGACTGCTGGTTCAGTTGAGCACTTAGTGGCGTTCTATGCCCTTGGCGTATTTACTGGTTTTACATTGGCTGGCTTCGGCATGGCAAAGCATGCTCGGAAAAATAAGGGCGATGGCTGGAAAGTTAAGTTTGTGATCAACGGCTTAGCCGGTTCAGTTTCGTTTGTAATCGTAATTATTTTCTCAGTCGTTAAATTCACCGAGGGCGCTTGGATAGTTTTGGTTGTGGCACCGATTGCAGTTTTATCTTTCTTGCGCTTGCGTCGCCAATACACCGCTGAACAAAAAGCGCTAACTGTTAAGAGTGAACAACAGCGAGCAACTTCAATTACTCGCCATGATGTCACTGTTCTAGTTGATTCAGTAGACCTAGCAACAATTAGCGTTGTTCGATATGCGCGTACCTTAAATGCTCGAAAGCTTTCCGCTGTTCACTTCGTAATCGATGATCGTCGTGCTGCGGCAATCCAAGATGCTTGGGCGGCATCTGATGCAGTAGATGATGTTGAGTTAGAACTAATTGATTGTCCCGATCGTCGCTTACCTAATGCCGCGCTCGATTATGCAATTCGCATGACTGAACAAGCAGATGTTGAGTTGACGTTATTGCTTCCTCGTCGTTCTTACTCAGGTTTCCTAGGTCGCTTACTTCATGATCAAACGGCTGAAGATATTGCAGCGCCGATTTCGCAATTGTCACGAGTAGTTGCAACGATTATGCCGTTTGATGTTTCCAAAATGATTTCTGGAAAATCATTGGTAATCGAAAACCACAAACATGATGCACCTGTTGCACCTAAGCAGCCGGTTGCAAAAGTTGAACCTCAACCGATAGTTACACGATCTGCTGAACCCGTAAGTCACTACGCAGAAAATATGACTCCGATTGGAAACATTACTTGGCGCAAGCGCGCACATATTCAGGGTCGAGTTACCTCTATTCGAACCGCACCAAGCGGAGCTGCGCCGGTAATTAACGTTGAGGGTTGGGATGAAACCGGTGGCGGTACGCTGCAATTCTTGGGTCGCCGCGAAATCCGGGTCCTCGATATCGGAACCGAATTACGCGCTGAAGGAATGGTCGCTGACAACGAAGGCAAAATGACTATTTTGAATCCTTCATACGAACTACTTAAGTAACGCTTAACGTTTTAAGTAGCGCTTGGTTTTACAAACAGCGCTTAGTTGATCCGTATAAATATGGCGGTGGCGGTGGGATTTGAACCCACGGTTGAGTTTCCCCAACACACGCTTTCGAGGCGTGCTCTTTTGGCCGCTCAGACACGCCACCGTAGGTGACGATACCTCAAAAATTACTGGCGGAAAAAGTTGGTCAGCAGTTCGGCGCATTCAGTTTCGAGCACGCCACCAACAACTTCCATTTTATGAATTGCGCGCGGATCACGTAGTACATCCCAAACCGAACCGACTGCACCAGCTTTTTCATCCCATGCACCAAAAATCAAAGTGTTAATTCGTGATTGTGCGATTGCACCTGCACACATTGCGCAAGGTTCGAGTGTGACAACTAATTTGCAATCGTCTAAGCGCCAAGTGCCCAACTTTTGTGCCGCTCGACGAATCGCCACAATCTCAGCATGAGCAGTTGGGTCTTGATGCGCTTCGCGTTCGTTATAACCAGTTGAAATTAAATTATTTTCGGAGTCAACAATTAGCGCACCGACTGGCACGTCATCTGTTTTTAGAGCACTTTCAGCAATTGCAATCGCTGAACGCATTAGTTCTTGATGAATCAAAGTTCTAGCAGCTCCGCAAACTCGTTACCGAAACCTAACCGTTTAGCAATTGCTTCTAACTGTTCATCAGGAAACAACTCGCCATCATCACAGAGAGCCAGCAATTCCATATGTGGCATTCCAAGATCGGCAAAAATATCTTTGTGGCCAACTGGTAGCGGTTCTTCATCTTCAGCTGGTTGATCTAGATCTGCTATTTCTAAAAACTCTTCGGCAACTTCATAATCGAGAGCGCAGGAAACATCACTCATGAACATATAAATATGGGTTCCGAGTACGCGAATTAAAATAAAAAATTCTTCGTCGATTGCAATTAGGGCAACTGCGCCGCCATTTGTTTGTTGTGATTTAAGACGATCAATAATCGCGGGTAAATCTTGGGCATCGGGCAGATTAGCCAGAGTCCATCGGCCGTCTTCGTGCCAAGCTTCAACGGCGATATCGACTTCATTAATGAGTTCAGTCACTTTTCCACCCCTCACCGCATCGCCCCGAAGGAACTTCCGAAGAGTTCCAATGCGGACATAGTGGCACTTATTTATGCGGAAAGAAACCCCTGTAAGGTTTGCGCTATGAAAGTTCACGTAGCAAATCACCCACTAATTTCGCATAAATTAACGGTTCTGCGCGATCAGGAAACTGATTCACCAACTTTCCGACACTTAGTCGAAGAACTTGTGACACTGCTGGCCTACGAAGCCACCCGAGATGTTCGCACTCAAGAAGTTGAAATTACAACACCGGTTACAAAAACTACTGGTATCAAAATGGCATCACCAGCTCCGGTTGTGGTTCCAATTCTTCGAGCCGGCCTCGGAATGTTAGAAGGCATGGTTAAGTTGCTACCAACTGCGCAGGTTGGTTTCCTCGGAATGGTGCGCGACGAAAAAACTTTGCAAGCAAGTACCTACGCTAATCGCTTGCCTGAAGATTTAACCGGACGTCAAGTATTCGTACTTGATCCAATGCTGGCAACTGGTGGAACTTTAGTAGCAGCTTTTAACTTCCTAATTGAGCGCGGTGCATCTGACATCACTGCCGTTTGTATTTTGGCTGCTCCTGAAGGAATTAAAGTTGTTGAAGATGCTTTCAAAGATGCCAAGATTGAAATTACGGTTGTGACTGGCGCTCTCGATGAAAAACTTAACGAACACGGTTACATCGTTCCTGGTCTTGGCGACGCTGGCGATCGTTTGTACGGTGTTGTTTAAATGGCCAGTACAAGTCCTGGTTATGGAATCACCATTCGTGTCGAAGGACATCCTGATTCACACCCAGTAGCTTCAATTACCGCGGTTATCAGCGAAGCCGGCGCAACTATTACCGCACTCGATGTCGTTGAATCATTACTAGAGCGAGTTGTAATCGACATTACTTGCGATGCCATCGACCAAGAACATGCCGATGTAATTACTAGTTCGATCTCACGGCACCCAGATTTAACCGTTCGTAAAGTTTCAGATCGCACCTTCTTATTGCACCTTGGCGGAAAAATTGAAATTCAATCTAAGGTGCCGCTAAAAACTCGTGACGATCTTTCTCGTGCCTATACCCCTGGTGTAGCGCGTATTTGCCAAGCAATTGTTGATGATCCAGCCGATGCTCGCCGCTTAACTATTAAGCGAAATACGGTGGCTGTTGTAACCGATGGTTCAGCGGTCTTGGGCCTCGGAAACATTGGTCCGGCTGCGGCTCTGCCGGTTATGGAAGGTAAGGCTGCTCTCTTTAAGCGCTTTGCCGATGTTGATGCGTGGCCAGTTTGTTTAGATACTCAAGATGTTGATGAAATTGTGCGCACAGTTCAATTAATTGCCCCAGTTTATGGCGGCATAAATTTGGAAGACATCTCAGCACCGCGTTGTTTCGAAGTAGAAGCTCGACTACGTGAACTTTTAGATATTCCAGTTTTCCATGATGATCAACACGGAACCGCAATTGTAGTTTTGGCTGCGCTTCGCAATTCTTTGAAATTAGTTAAGAAGGATCTTTCTCAAGTAAAAATAATCATGAGTGGTGCAGGTGCTGCTGGTACTGCAATCGCTAGATTGCTAACTAAGAGTGGTGCTACAAACATTATTGCTTTTGATAAAGATGGCGTAATTTGCAAAGAAACAAAATCTGATCATGACCCAATGCGTCAATGGTTTATTGATAATTGCAATCCAACCAACTTTAACGGCAGCATTCATGATGCAATGAAAGATGCCGATGTATTTATCGGAGTCAGCGCGCCAAATGTATTAAATGAGGCAGATGTTGCTTCAATGTCGGCAGGTTCGATTGTGTTTGCTTTAGCTAACCCAGATCCTGAGATTGATCCGGTGATTGCTCGAAAATATGCCGCAGTAGTTGCTACCGGACGCAGTGATCAGCCAAACCAAATCAATAACGTTTTAGCATTTCCCGGTATTTTCCGCGGGTTACTTGATGCCAACGCTCACAAAATTACCGATACTTTGTTGATTGCAGCTGCCGAAGCTATTGCTGATTGCGTTAGCCCGTCGCAACTAAATGCCTCTTTCATCGTTCCTAGCGTTTTTGACCCGCAAGTTGTCACAGCGGTCGCTACGGCGGTAAAGAAAAGCTGTTAATGGATTTCTCCTCATACCAAGGGTTTTTAAGCTCGATGGCCCCGTTTTTGCTTTACATTTTCATGGGCGTAATCATCTTCCTGGAAACCGGAGTCCTAATTGCCTTCTTTATTCCCGGAGATTCTCTTTTATTCTTCGCTGGACTAGTTGCGGCTTCAACAAATAATGTAAATATTCTCTTATTAGTTTCTATTATTTTTATTGCTGCTTTTATGGGCGATCAAGTCGGATTTGCTCTCGGTCGCACAGTGGGCCGTTCCTATCTAGAGAAGCGTAAACGTCCTGGATTTCTCAAGATGATCGCAAGAGCAGAGCGTTTTTACTCTCGATATGGGTGGTGGGCAGTTGTATTTGCTCGCTTCTATCCGTGGATTAGAACTTTCGTGCCACCTATTGCGGGCATTTCTAAAATGAATTACTACCGCTTCTTAACTGCAAATGCTCTTGGTGCATTTGTTTGGGGAGTCGGAATGACTCTGCTCGGTTATTACGCCGTTCAATTCCCATGGATTGACGAAAATTCGAAACTGATTGCGCTCTTCTTTATTGTGCTTTCGCTGGTTTCCGGATTCGTGAATTACTTACGCCTCCGGCGATCACCCCAAAGTACGTCATAACTATTCCGGTAACTAAATAAGCACTTACATTCACGCCATTTGTTGGTGAGATTAAATCAATTAATAATGAGCCAACTAGCTGTCCACCAACACTAAAGAGCGTAAAAGTAAGAACACCTAAATGCTGCACAATGGTTGAAGTAAATGCAATATAGATAACACCAATTACGCCACCGGTATAAATCCACCACGGGCCAGCTGGCAACGGTGAGAGCTCAGACCAATTTGCGATTACCGCAATAATCAAAAGAATAACTAAGAACCCAGTGCCCATAATGAAGTTAAGTAATGAAGTGGTGAAACTCTGTTTTGAATGTTCATTAATCTGCCCATTAAGGGCTCTCTGAACACCAACAATGGCACCTGCCAAAACCCCGAAAAATACTGCCCACATCGATAAGTCTTTAGCATCAATGCGATCCCAAACCGAGACTAGAACGGCTAAAACTGTTAGTGCGGCAGCGGCAATACGGCGACTGGAAATTAGTTTCTTTCCGCCGCCAGTTAGACCGATGCGATCTACATATAAAGACATGGCTGTTTGGCCGGCGATTGAAGCCACTGAATAAATCGCGACTCCGATTATTGGTACTACTTGAGTTTGAAAGGCAACAAATGTTCCACCCAATGCGCCAGCAAATAATCGCCAACGTGGAATCTCCTTAGCTTTAACTGCTAAGCGAAGATTGGTAATGCCTGTCTTAATTCCTTTATGAAATAGTGAAATGACGGCGATGATCAAAAGCCCAGAACCGAAGGAAACCAGAGCAGCCTCGATGCCGTTATTTAAGCGATGGGAAAGCTCGCCATTTGCACGCGCCTGAAGCGCGATCATTAAGCCGGAAAGTGCAGCTAGTAAGTCAAGGCGCATTACTTATGTGTGCCGTGAAATTCTCGCTTATCAGCAATCCAATCCATCATTGCGAATAAAACTCCAGATGCCACAAATGTTAAGTGAATTACGATGCGCCACTTAGTACCGCCACCTACATGATCTTCGCCAGCAAGTTCGATGAAATCTTTTAATAGCTCGATGACTGAAATTGCGACGAGCGAACCAATTAACTTGATTTTCAGACCTGAGAAATCAATGGTTCCCATCCAGTGTGGGCGATCTTTTGATTCAGCAGCAACGTCAATACGTGATACAAAGTTTTCATATCCTGCAAAGATCACCATCAGAATTAAATTAGCGAGCAAAGTTAAATCAAGCAGTGCTAATAGTTCTAAGGTAAAAGTCTGCGCAGTAGCTTCGCCGATGTGTTGAGCTATGTGATAAAACTCAACAATAAAGCGCCAGCAGAGAAGTACTAGTGCGCCAACTAGACCTAGGTATAGCGGAGCCAATAAGAAACGTGCTCGGAATAAGATAACTTCGATTGCATGTGTTAATTGGTTCATAGCGCAAGTTTAACCCTCAATTACCAATGTGGCGGCTAACCATTCTTCTTCGCGGCCGGTTTTCTCTAAATTTAACTCGTTTAACTCAACCGTAATAGCAGCCAAGCGCTCGGCATCGAATTCGCAAAGTTCTTGCTCTGCTAATAACGCGGCGATCTTTTCTTCTAACTTGGCGATTTGGCGTTCGATTCGCGCTAAATCTTTCTTAGCCTGTCGTTGTTCAGCAGCTGAAGATGTTGATTTATTTTCTTTCTTAGTTGAACTTCCTGAAATTGCTTTCTCGCGTAGTTCTAAATATTGATCAACTCCGCGTGGCAGATCAAGCAACTTCTGATCACCAAGTAAGCCCACAAAACGATCGCATACTCGCTCTAAGAAATATCTATCGTGCGAAATAATTAGTAGCGTTCCGGCATAGCTATCTAATAAATCTTCTAACTCGGTCAAAATCTCGATATCGAAATCATTGGTTGGCTCATCCAGCATTAATACGTTTGGGCTTTCCATCAGCAATCTGGTCAGTTGTAATCTTCGTTTTTCGCCGCCGGATAAATCGCCAACTGGAGTCCACTGTGAATCTCGGTCGAAACCTAGTCGTTCACAAAGTTGTGATGCTGAAAGCGTGCGGCCCTTGCCAAGTTCAATATGGGAGGCAACTTTTTCAACGGCTTCTAGTACTCGCCAAGTTGGATCAAGCTCAGCTAAATGCTGGGTTAAGAAAGCAGCCTTAACGGTTACACCAGTTACTAATTTTCCAGCACTAGGTGGTAGTTCACCAGCCAAAGTTCGCATTAACGTGGTTTTGCCAGCGCCATTAATGCCAACTATGCCGATGCGATCGCCGGGTCCGACATTCCAATAAAGATCATCGAGTAACTCTTTATCGCCAGCCCGAACTTGCAACTGATGCGCCTCGTAAACCGTGTTACCTAATCGGTTTTGGGCAAATTTCAATAACTCTGTGGTGTCACGTGGCGCTGGTTCAGCTGAAATTAATTCATTTGCAGCATCTACTCTGAATTTTGGTTTAGTTGTTCGAGCAGGTGCACCTCGTCGTAACCACGCCAACTCTTTACGAATAAGCATGTTGCGACGTTGATCTAATACTGCTGCTTGGCGAGATCTTTCGGCTTTAGCTAACACGAAAGCCGAATATCCACCGTCATATTCTTCGACTTTGCCGCCAACAACTTCCCAAGTTCGGTCAGTAACTTCATCTAGAAACCAACGATCATGCGTTACTACAGTGACAGCAATATTTTTACGATTCTTTAAGTGATTGGCTAGCCAAGCAACACCTTCTACATCTAGATGGTTGGTAGGTTCATCAAGCAAAATTAAATCTAAATCGTCAATTAATAACTTAGCTAGGCCGACTCGACGTCGCTCACCGCCGGAAAGTGATAGGAATGTGCGTTCGAATAAATGATCATCGAAGCCACCAAAGAGCCCGGTGAAAACTTCACGAACCCCAGCATCACTGGCCCACTCGTGTTTAGCTTTATCGCCTAACACAACATCTCGCACAGTTGCTGCTTTATCTGCAACATCTACTTGATTAAGCATTCCAAGTTTTACGGAATTGCTCTTAGTTACTCGACCTGAATCTGGTTGTTCAATTCCGGCAATTAATTTCATTAGCGTGCTCTTGCCGGCACCATTTCGCCCAACAATTCCGATGCGTTCACCTTCGGCAACGCCTAGAGATACGCCGACTAGTAATTGCTTGATATCAAAGGCTTTGTTTACGCTTTCGACGTTAACAAGATTGCGTGCCATAGGGGGAAAGCGTACCTTTACCGCATGAAGGTTACTGACCGCGAATATGCATTGGCACTAGATGCCGCAGACCCATTACGCCATTTCAAAGAGCGTTATGTGATCACCGACCCAGATATGTGTTATCTAGATGGAAATTCCTTAGGCCGTTTGCCACATGACACTGTTGTTGCAGTCAATGATTTCCTTACTAAAGAGTGGGGTCCTGAAGTTGTAAATGGTTGGGGCCATTGGGTTGATGAAGCTCAGCCAACTGGCGACTTAATTGGTCGAGCGACTTTAGGCGCTGCTGCCGGCCAAGTTCTTGCTTGTGATACAACTTCAGTAAATTTCTATCAACTTTGTTTAGCTGCAATTCATGCACGCCCTGGTCGCAAAACAATTATCACTGACGCAGCGAACTTTCCAACTGATCGATACATTCTTGACGGTATCGCGAAGCAATTCGGTTTGAACTTAGTAATCATCGATAACGAAGATCCTAAGATTGCTGAGAACGAATTAATTACGGTTGATATTTTAAAACCCTATCTTTCTGATGACGTTGCTCTGGTGACGCTTGAAGTAATTCAGTACCGCTCCGGTGCCCGCAACGACATTAAATCTTTAACCGATTTAGTTCGAAGCTTTGGCGCATTTCTACTTTGGGATGCTAGCCACGCAGTTGGCGCCATTGAAATGAATTTCGACGCTAACGGTGTAGATATTGCAGTTGGTTGCACATATAAATATGGAAACTCAGGTCCAGGTGCACCGGCATGGTTATACGTTAACAAGCGCGTGCAAGCTGAATTACAAGTTCCGATTCAAGGTTGGTTTTCCCAAGGCGATCAATTTGGAATGGGCCCAGTCTTTGAACGCGCCGAAGGTATTCGTGGTTTTCAAATTGCCAGCCCTTCGTTAATTGGTTTGCGTTGTATTAAGAGTGCGTTTTCGATTATCGAAGAAGCGGGTCTAAATCAGATTGCACATAAATGTGCGACCGGAACTCAAATGATGATCGAGCTATACGATGCTTGGTTGGCTGACCTAGGGTTCACTTTGCTAACTTCACGAGATGCAAACGAACGTGGTGGCCACATCTCGATTGGGCATCCTGATGCTGCTCGTATCTGCGTTGCGCTTCGCCAATTCGCCAACGTGATCCCTGACTATCGCACCCCTAATTCAATACGTTTGGCTATTTCGCCACTGCCTACCTCTTACGTCGAGATTTGGGATGGCTTCCAGCGAATCCGCGATCTAGTCACTACCCGCCAATATGAAAAGATTGAGAAAACAGATTCGAGAGTTACATGAGTAGTGATCAAGTAAATCCAGCCCTTACCTATACCTCTTACTTAGCAGTCGATGAATTACTTGCTTTGCAAAGACCGCTTTCTCAAGGCCCTGAGCATGATGAAATGCTTTTTATTATTATCCATCAAAGCTACGAACTTTGGTTTAAGCAATTAATTCACGAATTCTTAGCTGCACAAGCTGCCCTTGAAGCGGGCGAAACTCATCGCTCGCTAGCACTGCTTGGTCGCATTCGTACCATAATGAAAGTATGCGTTGCTCAGATAGATATTCTTGAAACGATGACACCGCTGCAATTTAATAGTTTCCGTTCTTACCTTTCTTCGTCAAGTGGTTTTCAATCTGCGCAGTTTAGAAAAGTTGAGGCAATCCTTGGTCGTCGCGATAGTGCAATGGCTGGACATCTACCAGCTGATGTACAAAGTGAAATTTCGCAGATCACAACCCGCAATTCAGTTTGGGACTCTCTATTGGTTTACATTTCAAAGCGCGGACACTCGATACCAACTGAAGTTCTAGCTCGTGACAAATCAATAGCCTACGTTGCAAATTCAGCAGTGCAAGATGCTTTACTTGACGTTCATCGCAATGATCCAGAAAGCGCATCAGTTTGCGAACGCCTGCTTGATATCGACGAAGGTTTACAAGAGTGGCGTTATCGCCACGTAAAAATGGTTGAACGCACAATCGGTGCCAAAATGGGTACTGGTGGTTCAGCTGGCGTTAAATATCTAGCAAGTACTTTATTTAATCCGGTCTTTGTTGATCTCTGGGAGATCCGCTCGCGCTTTTAAATCGATTGTTATTTAGGCAATCCAGCTAAAACAATTTCCGATAACTCTTTACGCTGACGCGGCGCGTTTTCACGTTCGAGTAGAACACCTTCAAGCTGTTCGGCTGGGCCTTGGGTGCCGATCGCGATTACAACAATAGGAGCGATTTCAGCCGGTAAATCAAAGGTTTCAGCAGCTTTTGCAGCATCAAAGCCCGCCATCTGGTGAGCAACTTGGCCACGGCTATGAGCTTCAAAGGTCAGTTGGCTAACGGCTAATCCGGCATCAAAGCCTGAAATTGGACGGGGGGTTCCATCATCATTTTGATTCACAATTGAAACCAAAACTAGAGCTGATGCGCGGTTAGCCCAACTTTGATTAAACGGCACCAAGGTGGCAAGTATTGAATTAAAAAGTTCATCTCCACGAACGCCAACGTGAAAACGCCAAGGTTGAAAATTGTTCGCAGATGGTGCCCAGCGAGCAGCTTCTAGAATTGCCAATAGATCATCGTTTGAAATAGTTACATTTGTATCGAAAGATCTTGGGCTGCGACGATTTGTTAGGACTGGGTGAATTGGAGTTGATGTAGTTGCGCTCATTTAGTCAACTATAGTTTAAAAGTTAATATCGCGCTGACTGAAAATTGTTTAGGAACTATTGATGCATGTGATAGTAAATAATCACCAAAATCGAAAATACTGCAGCACCTGCAAAGAGCAAATACTTAAGCCAAGTTGGTATTCCAACTTTATCTGCTGCAGTTTGAGCCATGCTTTTGGTTTTGCTTACCGCTCTACTTGCCCAAGCAAATTCGGTAGCTAAAATTCCCAGACCGGCTAATAGAATTAAAACACCAGGCCCGGGTGCGACAAGAGCAATTGCGCCAAGTACGGTAATGGTTCCACCTAAAACGCCAATAAAGATGCGCCAGACTAACTGACCGGCTTTGGTGCGCTTAATGAAATTTCTTAAGTTCATAGTGGCTCCTTATGAGTATTTACTACTCGGCGCAAAGTTCCATATGCAGCAGATGCTATCTCATCGCGGCGGCGGCGATAATTTTCAGATGCGCCGGTGATCAAATGTTCGTACCGAACATCGCCGCTAATTAATTTACGCATTGTTTGTGGATCAGTCTCATCACCAAAATATGGCGGATCAACTTTTACAATTTGAACCACGATGTGCGGATTGAATTTACGGTAAACCAGAGCTAGCTGACGATAAACGGCATTAGCCAATTGGCGGTAACTGATTAAGCCGAAATCGCGGGCTTTTAAGCGCATTCTGGCGATCACTGAAGGTTGAGCGCCATGCTTAACGGTGGCCATTTCATAAAGAATCTGCGCTGCTTCTTTAGCGCCATTAGCTTCAGGCAACTTCTTACACATGCGATGTAAACGCGCACGTTCTTCGGGATCTTGTAACAACTTCACGGTTTCTGTGATGTTTGCTAAATCTGCTTGATCAGCTCGAAGCGCATAACCTAGATCATGACACCACTGTGCGCGAGTCTCTTGATCATCGGTGCCGCGAATATTCGAGACAAACACGGTAGGCACTAGGGCAGGCAAAAGTTCATGCACGCCGTTGTAGCCAGTTGCACAAATCGCAGCGTCGAATGCTTGTAAAACTTTAGCCAGTGGGAAATATCTAACTTGTTTAATTTCAAGTCCGTCAGGAACTAGTGAATTGCCGTTTGCATCAACTGGCCGCTTAGTTAAAACAACTTGTAGATCTTTCCAACCGATTAAACCCTTTAGCGCCGCAGTCATTTTCTCGTTAACGTCGCTATCGCCAGTTCCTAGTTGCACTAGAACGGCTGGGTGATTTAAATCTATACCTAATGCAATTCGTGCTTCGTCGCGACCAAGCGCAGTTGATTCTTGGTAAAGCGAAACAGCAGAAGTTACAACGGCATCTTTACGATTTTTAGTTGGACCATGATCGTAAACTCGCGCAAAATCACCAGGTTCGATAATTGCATCCATCATCATTGATTGCAGCCCGAGCGCTAAACCTTGAGGTTTCTTCTGCCATAAACCGCGGCGAACCCAAACTAAAGCTAAATCATTCTTCTTTAACTTTGCAGCAATTACCCCTGGATAAGGAACCACGCCGTCAAAAGATAAAACTTGCGCATCAGTTTCTTCAATTAGTGCAAGCAAACGATCGCGTAAATAAGCATCCCAGAGTTTGCGAGGCATCCAGCCACGATCGCGACCAGGAATATATTCGCAACGAACGCCCACAAAGTTCGGGACTTCAGCAACTCCGCCAGCCATTGAAACAATGATTGGGTTAGCAATTTCCTTTAATTCAAGAGCGATAGCACTGGCGCGAGCAAGGTGACCCATTCCAACACCATTGCTGGTGGCCAGAATAATCGTGGGTTTTTCCGCTTGCGGACTCATAGAAGGAGAGTTTATCGCGTAAAAATAGATCAGGGGCGCATCCATTTCGGATGCACCCCTGATCTTTAATCAGTTGTTAAGTGTTAAGCAACTTTCTTAACACGACCATCAAGTGCTGGCACTTGAGTCACCTTGCCAGCGGCCATATCAGCCTTTAGCGCTTCTACAAATACATCTAGTAGAGCACCGAAAACCTTGGCCTTTGCAGGTGAGAACACATTTACATATCCGTCGCCACCGTAAATGATGTAATCAAGTGTGGTTAGGGTGTAAACAGTTTGATCCTTCGCGATCGGTGTTCCATCCAACTTAGTAACCGAAACGATACGGCTATTGATTGGCTTGGTTGAATCGAAGGAGAACTTAAGTCCAGAAACTTGTGGGAAGCGACCATCGCCTGGGTAGTTTCCACCCACGCCATTTTCAAGTGCTTTCCAAAGATTCTCACCAGTAACGATTGTTGTTGCAACCTGGTTACCGAATGGATAAACAGTTAGGGCATCGCCAAGAGTTACATCAAGTGCACCAGTACCGGTACGAACCAACTTAGTATCTGCTGGAACATAGGTCTTGGCTGGGAATGTATCGCGAATACCGCCGCCGTTTGTTAGCGCAAAGTCAGTCTTGTACTTGGCGCGCAATAGGTCAGCAATATAAATACCCATTGGGTTTTCACCTGAACGTTCAACTGCTGGTGTGCCTCCACGTGGGAATACGCCAGATACTGAACCAATCTTTATATCTAGCTTGGCTGTCAATTGATCTTTGTACTTCTTAACTAGCGCAGCTGTAGTTGCGTCAGCAGCAACAGTTGAAACTGCAGCCTTCTTTACGGTTTCAATTGAAGCACCAAGAACTTTATCGGTGTCAGTGTTAACACAGATTTGGGAGCGGGTGTATTCAACGCCAGCATTTAGAACTTGACCAACCAAAGTTCCGTAAACTCTTTGAGTTCCTGGAACTAGAGTTGAGAAAGTTTGGTGGCTGTGTCCGCCGTAAATTGCTGCGGCGCCCTTGATTTCCTTTGCCATGTCATTCAAAACACCGGAAGCTACGCCGCCAAAGTTTTCAGACCAACCCTGGTGAATAACGGCGATAACAACATCGGCGCCAGCCTTCTTAGCTGCAACGATTGCTGCGTTGATTCCGGCCACGCCTGCTTGAATCTGAATCGTGCGCTTAACGCCTGATGCATCTACATAATCTAGATTGCCTGGGAATACTTGTTCGATCGTGGTTTCAGTATTTGAGCCGACGATGCCGATCTTGACTCCGCCGCGATCGATAATTGTGAAGCTCTTGGCAGCCTTTTCGCCTGACTTTAGCGCCGCTAGAGATGAGTCTCCGTAGTTAGAAGCAACCCACTGGAAATCAGATGCACCAATTACTTTTTGAACGTGAGCCAAGTTGCGATCGTGTTCGTGATTTCCAAAAGTTGAAGCATCGAACTTCATTAGGTTCATTGATTCGATTGTTGGCAATTCTTCAAACTCTGTTGAAATTGGTGGCGCTGCACCAATGTTATCGCCTGATGAAACAGTGACAGTAGCTGCAGCATTCTTACGGTCATTTGCAAATGCAGTTGCTAAAACAGCAGCACCAATATTTGATGAGCTGGCTTCAATTGCACCGTGCAAGTCGCTAAGTTGCAGAACTTGAACTGACTTAATATTTGAAGCTGATGCAACTTTTGCAAGTTGTTCAGCTGTGTATGAATTATTCGACTTTGCAGCTGCAGAAAAACCATATGCATTAACTGCTTGCACAACTGGAGTTCCGCCAGGTTGACCAGCAACAACTGGCATTGTTACATTTGTGTGGTTAGTAACTGGAACAATAATTGGGCAAGAGCCAGAACCCGCAGAAACTACGTAATGTGTAATTGCTGGAGTCGCTGTAGCGGATGCGGTCCACTTAACAACTACGCCTCGTGTTGATAAATAAGAAGTGACATTTGTCGGTGCATTAGGCTTTGCATATACAACATCGGCCTGTGCGATTGGGGTAACCATGGTTACCGCTAACGAAGCTGCAACGGCAAAGATGCCGAAGCTGAGTTTCTTGCGTGTTTTAAGGGTTGTATTCATGCCGCGATCCTAATGAAAACATGTTAATTTCATGAAAACACGCGATAAACCACGCATGAAATAGCCGCCCCGTTGCTTAAAAGTTATAAACGGCTAAACTTCGCAAGTAACAAAATTTGTTGGGAGTAAGGCGCTAGGGGCTTCAGGATCGTCTTGAAGTCGAAAGCGCAAAAAATGAAAACCACTGCGAATCATCCGCAAACGTTTAGATCTGTTCCTGCAACATCAACGCCGGTGTCCAAGACTCGAGTTGCCGCTCTGTTAGACCAAGAATGGGCTCGTTTTAAAGACGGAACTGGCAAGTCTGAAATTGAAAATGCGGTCGCCAAGGAGACCATGCCGTTAGGCGTGACCTCTAGCTTCCAGCACTGGGATCCTTACCCAATTGCCATCGCATCAGCACAAGGCGCCTATATGACCGATGTCGATGGTCGCAAATTGCTCGATATGTCTATGGGCTTTGGTGCAATGCTCGCTGGTCATTTAAACCCAGTGGTAGTTGAAGAAATTAATAAGTCGCTTGCCGAGGGAATGCTTTTTGTAACTCCTTCGCCAATCTCTCGCGACGCAGCAGAACGAATCTGTAAGCGCTTTGCGATTGATCAAGTTCGCTTTGCAAACTCTGGCACCGAAGCAACTATGTATGCGGTGCGTTTAGCGCGCTCATTCACTGGCAAGAATGCGGTTGTAAAACTAGAAGGCGGATACCACGGCTCATTTGATCCGTTAATGGTTTCCTGCAAACCAAGTTTGTCCGAAGTTGGCGATGCAAATAATCCAACTCCAGTAGCAAATATTGGAACTGATCCTGGTGATGTTTATGTTGTGCCATTTAATAACATCGAATCACTAGAGCGCGTTTTCCAAGCTCATGCTGACAAAATTGCGTGCTTTATTCTCGAACCAGTTCTTGAAAATATTGCAATCGTGCTACCAGATGCTGGCTATCTCGAAGCTGTCCGCCAGCTCTGCGATCAATACGGAATTATTCTGATCTTTGATGAAGTTAAAACAGGCCTAACTGCTGGATATCAAGGAGCTGCTCAACGTCTTGGTGTTAAACCCGATTTGATTACGCTCGCGAAATCAATTGGTGGTGGCGTTCCGGTTGCTGCTTTCGGTGGAAAAGAAAAATACATGCAAGCAGTTACCGATGGTCGACTTGGCCATTTTGGTACTTTTAATGGAAATCCACTTGCGATGGCAGGAATTCGGGCAATTGATCGAATTTGCACTCCTGAAGCTTTAGAAAAAGCTGAAGCCTTAAATCAACAAGCACTTGTTCGCATTAATGAAATTATTGATGAGTACAACTTGCCAGCACACACGGTTGGTTTTGGCGTAAAGGGCTGTATTACTTGGTCTACAACACC